>JAABUY010004908.1_pt1 | contig 13740 bp, 9 predicted proteins | sample 5560271 | NCBI WGS metagenome assembly JAABUY01 (sample SAMN10711886, study PRJNA513374) | rock metagenome | isolation source: Antarctica rocks | place: Antarctica: Victoria Land, University Valley
CGGGTGGACCACTAAGATCCACGCACTAACCGACGAGCTGTGCGCCCCGCTCACGATGCTGCTCTCGCCCGGGCAAGCCGGAGACAACCCCATGCTGATCCCGCTACTGGGCGCCCACCCCGACCGGTTCACCGGCGACAAGCGCCTGCTGGCGGACAAGGCCTACTCCCACAACAGCACCCGGAAAGAGCTGCGCAAGCGCAAGATCAAGCACACCATCCCCGAACGCAGCAACCAGATCTCCTACCGCAAGAGCAAAGGCACCACCGGCGGGCGCCCACCAGCCTTCGACGCCAAGACCTACTGCCACCGCAACACCGTCGAACGCGGCTTCAACCGGCTCAAACAGTGGCGCGGCGTCGCCACCCGCTACGACAAATACGCCCTGACCTACCTCGGCGGCGTCACCCTGGCCGCCATCATCATCCACCACCACGTCCGCAATTAGCAGACGCGCTCTAATGATCACCCAATCCAGCCCTGTTGGCGATCGTGGTCGGCCGTCGGTGGTCGGTCGGGTTCGTCGTTGGTCCGTGTGGTCACTGCCTCGGCCCGCGCTTGGCTACATCCTCACCGTCGAGTTGTTGACCGTGGTTTTGACGACAGTGGCGATTGCGCACACTCACCTCACTTCCACTGATCTCGGCCGCTTTACCCTGCTCGCCGGCCTGGCCATCGTCTACGCCGAGGCCGCCGATCGGATAGAGCAATCCAAGCGCTACCTCAACCACCAGCGGATCTGGTCCAACCACACGTCGGTGTGGGCGTTCGCTGGTGCCCTGCTGTTACCCGCCGGGTACGCCGGGATGCTCGTGGTGTTGGTCTACGCCCAGCACGTGCACATGGATATCGGCACCAATCCATCCGACCGCACCGAACCTTGTTCACCGCCGCGACGATGGTGCTTGCCACGCTCGCCGCTGCAGGCTTGCTTCAGATCGTCGACGGCGGTCTGCTGGGCCGCGGCCTGACGGCGGCCCTCGCCGTCTTGGGTGCCATTGCGGTCTTCAAGGTGTGCAACCTCGGCGTCCTCATCGGCGGGATGGCGCTGGCGACGAAGCCCGCGCGGATCATCTCGCTGTTACCCGACCGGGACACCGTCGCCTTCGAATTCATGACGTTGGCCGTGGGTTTCGTTACCGCTGAGCTCGTCCTCAACATGCCGTGGCTGACCCCCGTCGCATTGGGTGTGCTCGCCGGGTTGCACCGCAGCTCGCTGGTGAAGGGTTTGCAGGTCGCCGCGAGCACCGACTCCAAAACCGGACTGCTCAACCTCACCACCTGGCAGGACCGGGCCAAACAAGGGCTGAGCCGCGCTGCTCGCAGCAACGAGCCGGTGGCGGTGGTCTTGATTGATCTCGATCACTTCAAAAACGTCAACGACACCCACGGTCACCTCGCCGGTGACCGGGTGCTCCGCGGGGTCGCTACCGCTTTGGGTGTCGAGCTGCGCGGGCATGACCTTCTCGGCCGCTTCGGGGGTGAGGAGTTCGTCGCGTTCCTCGAAGGACCCACCGCCGAGCAGGCCGTCGAAATTTCCGAACGCCTACGCCACTGCATCGCCTCGATCACCATCTCCGAGACCCCCTCCGTGACAGGCTCGATCGGCGTCGCTTACTGCACCCCACCACGCCAAGCCAACCTCGCCGACCTCCTCCAGGTGGCCGACACCGCCCTCTATCAGGCAAAGGCGGGCGGGCGCAACAGGGTCGACATCACCCACATAACGCACCAACACCAGGCAGAGCAAAACACCCTGCCGCGCTGACGAGCGGCCCTGACGCCAACGACACCGGATGCAACCATCGGTAGCGATCAGGGCGCAACGCGCGGGTAATGGCAGACGGTCTCGCGGCTGATCCTGATCGAGTCTGGCAGCGTCCGCGGCCCACCCCGGCACGGCGGATTCCAGTGATCGTCGCAACACCTGAGGTCAGGAGTTGCGGATGGTCGGTGGTCAGCATGGGCGCCCTGGGGTGGCGTTGACGGAGCTCCGTCAAGTGTTCGAGCGGTTGGTCGCTCGGGGTGTGAGTAACAGTGAGGCGTGCCGTGTCGTTGGTATCAACCGGCGGACGGGGACACGGTGGCGCTATGGGCGTGGCATCCCGGCCTCCGGTGGGCGAACGCTGCACTATCCGCCGGTGGTCACTCCGAAGCGGACGGTGGCTTCGTCGAGCAGGTGCGCCGCGCCACGGGCCGGCCTTCACTGTCCGGCACGGCTACCTCGCCGCAGATCGCTTTCCGGGTCGCCGCAACCCTGCGGGAGCGCGCCGCTGCCGTCGCCGCCCGAGAGGGCAAGACCATTTCCCAGCTCGCCCGCGAGGCCCTGGAGGAACGGATCGCGCACCCGCGGTGATGAGAGACGGGCGGCCAGTGCGAGGGGTGGCCACCGACCACGGGGGGGTGTGGCCGGTGGCCGCTGCGACACCAGCCCGGGGGGAGGGGTCCGGCGTGCAGGGAGACGGCCAACAGAGTTGGCCGCGTCCAGCACCGAGACTACGGGTGGCCGGGTGGCTTCGCCCGTGTGCGGTCGCGGCACCCGGTGGCGAACTGGGGGCCTTCACCGCCCGGACCAAGGCGATGACCCGACGTGTCGGCTCGCCCCGGTCGCAGAACGCGAGCGCGGCGACGAAGACGAGCAGCGAGACCAAAACGGCGAGCGGGCCGACGACGATCCACGGCACCCAGGCCATTCCGGCCGACAACATCACCACACCACCAGCTCCGCCAAGGTTCTTTCTCATTGTTCCTCCTCGTCCCTAGTTATCGGCACGGTGGTCCGCGGAACCCCGGTGCCCTTCTATGTCTTGAGTTGCTGGCAGGTCATCCGGGGCAGGGCCGCAGGTGAGGAACCCGCTAGCGGGGGGCCTTGCGGTACGCTCCGCCTATGAGCACGGGCAGCAAACTCGTCGGCTACGCCAGGTGCAGCACTGACCGTCAGGACTTGACGGTGCAGCGAGATGCGCTGACCGGGTTGGGGGTGGTCGCGGACCGTATCTATGTGGATCACGGTTTGACGGGCACTGACCGCAAACGGCCGGGGCTGCGGGAGGCGATGGCGGCGTGCCACGAAGGCTCGACGCTGGTGGTGACGAAGCTGGACCGACTGGCTCGGTCTGTGCGTGATGCTGGGGACATCGCCGACGAACTCACCCGCAAAGAGGTGAAGCTGAGCATTGGTGGGTCGGTGCACGACCCGACCGATCCGTTCGGGAAGCTGTTGTTCAACGCACTGGCGATGATCGCTGAGTTCGAGGTTGACCTGTCCCGGCTGAGGACCAGAGAAGGCATGAAGGTCGCCAAAGCGAAGGGCCGGCTACGCGGCAAGCAACCCAAACTCAGTGCGGCGCTGCAGAAGCATCTGGTGCAGCTGTACAACGAGGGCGGGCACACCAGCACGGAGCTGGCGGAGCTGCTGCAGGTAGGCCGCTCCACGGTGTACCGCACCCTCGCCCGAGCCAAAGCGCAGGCCATCACCGCAGCAGGGGAGTCGTAGTCATGACCGGACCGGGGTGGTACGCGGGGGGGTCATGGCCGTGCCACAGCAGATCGGGAATAGTGAGACCTGCAGGCATGCGGGTGACGCACCGGGGTGGCTGTGCCGAGCAGGGTGGGTCCCGCCGCTCGGGGACCGAGGGTGCGTCCAGGGGTTTGCGGTGGCACGAGGTAGCAGGGGCGATGCCGAGCAGCCCGATCTGTTCAGTTTCCTCGAGGAGGGGTCAGCTGATGAACGAGGCGATACAGCAGATCGTGGAACGGGTGTGGGTGAACCAGATCGGGGTTCCCCCGGAGTGGAGCGATCAGGACGCGGCGGAGTTCTTCCAGACGGAAGCCGACCGGCTCTCGGAGATGATCGGGCAGTTGCAGATCGAGACGCAGCACGCGGTGATCCGGGAGTGGCGCGCGGCGCATCACGGGGCGGAGCCGGACTACCTGACGCAGGTGGGGTTGATCAACACCGCGCGGGCGCAGGCGGAGGAGATCGTGCTGAGCCAGGAGCTGTACGAGCAGATTCCGGAGGAGGACCTGACGGCGCAGGAGCAGGCGGCCCAGGAGGAGTGGGAAGCCGAGGTACGGGAGCGGGAGAGCTATTTCCGGCTCCCGGAGGGCGACGACCCGGAGTCGGTGCGGCGACGGAGCGACCCGGATCGGTGGCGGGGCGTGTGGCGGACGGCGGCGGACGAGGAGACCGAGGAGGCCGTGAAGACGGTGTGGCCGGACCGCGGTATCGCCTTCCAGGTGAATATGGGTCTGCTGTGGCAGAGCCGGATCGAGGACGGCACACCGGTCCCGGCGACGACACCACCCCCGGCAACGCAGTTACGGGCGCGCCGGGCCAGCAAGGACGCCCGGGAGGAAATGGAGCAGCTGGTCCTGGAGGAACTGCATCGCCCGCGCCTGCCCGCCCGGTAAACCGTCGCGGGCGGCGGGCGCCTGCGGCGGCGCAACCGTCCCTGTTCGATGAGCCCTTCGACGCCCCGACCGACCCGGCCACGATTGACCCGGGCGGCACAGCACTGCCCCCGGCCAGCAGGGCCCAGGACCGCGCCACCGGCGTGGCGGCAACCGCACCCATACCCGAGCGCACCACCCCACCAGCAGAACCAGCGGCAACCCAGGCCGCGGCGGCCGAGGCTGCCCGCCAGGTCGTGGCCACCGATTACCGGCCGGGCACCACGATCCACGTCCCCTCGGGGGCGAAGGCCAGGGCGCGGGCGAACATCGCCGCGCTCACTGTGGTGCGCCAGCTCGAGGGCGAGGACCGCCCGGCCGCACCCGACGAGCAGGAGACCCTCGCAGGGTGGTCGGGGTGGGGTGCGGTCCCGCAGATCTTCGACGGGCGGGAGGAGTGGACTACGGAGAACGCGCAGCTGCGCGGGTTGCTGAGCCAACAGGAGTACCGCCGCGCGGAGGCCAACACCCTCAACGCGCACTACACGGACCCGGAGATCGCCGCCACGGTGTGGGAGGCCGTGCGGGACGCGGGCTTCGCGGGTGGTCGGGTGCTGGAGCCGGGCTGCGGTGCGGGCACGTTCATCGGCCTCGCCCCACCGGAGGCGAGGATGGTCGGTGTGGAGATCGACCCGATCACCGCGACGATCAGTTCCTTCCTGTATCCCTCGGCTCAGGTCCGCAACGAAGGCTTCGAGCGCACCCGGGTCCCGGAGAACAGTTTCACCGCCACCATCGGCAACGTCCCCTTCGGTGGCTTCGCGGTGCACGACCCGGCGCACAACCCGGCCGGACACAACATTCACAACCACTTCATCCTGAAAAGTTTGGCGTTGACCGCCCCCGGTGGGTATGTCGCCGTCATCAGCTCACACTTCACGATGGACAGCGCCAACCAGCGGGCGCGCCGGGACATGGCCGGGGTTGCGGACCTGGTGGGCGCGGTGCGCCTGCCGACGAAGGCCTTCGCCCGGGTCGCCGGCACCGATGCGGTCACCGACATTCTGATCCTGCGCAAACGGGAGGAAGACCGGGAACCGGCGACCGGGCAGGACTGGATCGACACCCGCCCGGTTCCGGCCACCGACAAGGACGGTGGCTACACCGAGATCGACGTCAACGCCTACTTCGCGGCCCACCCGGAGAACATCCTCGGGGCGCTGCACGTCGGGCACGGCATGTACAACGCCGAAACCCTGGAGGTCCGCAGCAGCGGTGACGCGCCGCTGGGCCAGGCGGTCCGGGACCGGCTCGCGGCGATCACCCGCGACGCCACCGAACGCGGGTTGGCGCTGACCGCCACACCGGAGTCCACGACCACCCTGGACGCGGCGACGTTCGACCAGGGGCTGCTCACCGCCGCCGAAGGCAGGCAGAACACCGACCTGGCCACGCTGCGCTATGACGCCGAGCACGACGCCCTGCAACGCTTCGACGGCACCCGGTGGGTCGCCCACCCGGCGCGGGCGGGCAAGGTCGCCGAAACCCGGCAGCTGCTGCACCTGCGCGACGTCAGCGGCGCCCTGATCCGCGCCCAACTCGACGGCCTGCCCGCACCCGACCGCGACCAGCTGCGTGGTGAGCTGAACCGCTCCTATGACACCTACATCTCCCGGCACGGGCCGATCAACCGGTTCACCTGGACCAACCCGGCGGAGATCACCCAGGCCAAGCACGACCAGCGGATGGGCAAAGCTGAGGAGAAGTGGCGCAAACACAACGCCGAGGACGGGGTGCCCTACGCCGGTGAGGTCCCGGTGGAGACCCGGCAGGGGTGGGAGGAGAAGGCGTGGGAACCGACCACCCCGAGCAAGCGGTCACCGCACCTGGACGGAGGCATCCGCAACGACCCCACCTTCGCCACGGTGGCGGCGCTGGAGGTGTTCGACGAGGAAACCCAGACCGCCCGCAAGGCGCCGATCTTCTCCACCGACGTCGTCGGCCCGCGCCCGGTGCGGACCTCAGCAGAGACCGTGGAAGCGGCGTTGGCGATCAGCCTGGATGAGACCCGCACCGTGGACGTGGACCGCATCGCCGCCCTGTTGGGCATCGACACCGAGCAGGCGCGGGAGGCGTTGGTCGGGCGGGTCTATCCCGACACCGCGGACCCCACCCTGCTCATCCCCGCCGCGGAGTACCTGTCGGGCAACGTCCGCACCAAGCTCGCGCAGGCCCAGGCCGCCGCCGCGGCCGACCCGGCCTACGCCGCCAACGTGGACGCCTTGGGTCAGGTGCAGCCCCGCACGATCGAGGCGGCCGAAATCCATCAACGCCCCGGTGTTCCCTGGATACCGGTCAGCGACTACCAACAGTTCGTCACCGAGGTCCTCGGTGCCCGCACCGTCGAGGTGGACTACACGCTGGGGCAGTGGAGCATCGACGTCCCGAAATACCAGCGCGGCACCCCGCTGATGACCGACACCTACGGCACCGCCCACAAAGACGCCGTGGAGCTGCTGGAGTCGTTGTGCAACTCCACCACCATCCAGGTCAACCGGCCCAAGGCGGAAATCGAGCGCACCGGCGGTCCCGCGCTGGACACGAACGGCACCTTCGCCGCCCAAGCCCAGGCCCGCAAGATCACCGACAAGTTCGGGGAGTGGCTGTGGTCGGATCCGGCGCGCAGCGAGCGCCTGGTCACCATCTACAACGAACGCTTCAACTCGCTGCGACCCAGAACCTATGACGGCTCGGAAATGGAACTACCCGGGTTGGGGGAGACGTTCACGCCGCACCCCTACCAGCGGGACGCCGCCGCCCGCATCGTCGCCGAGCCCACCGTGCTACTCGATCACGTGGTCGGGGCCGGAAAGACGGGCACAATGCTGATGGGGGCGATGGAACTGAAACGCCTCGGGTTGGTGTCCCAACCGTGGATGGTGGTGCCCAACCACATCATCGAACAGGTCGGGCGCGAGGCGAAGCAGTGGTACCCCGCGGCCAACGTGCTGGTCGGTACCACCGGCACCGACGCCGAAGCCCGGCGCCGCCTGGTTGCCCAGACCGCGACCAGTGACTGGGATCTGGTGCTCGTCCCCAAGTCGGTGTTCACGGGGATCACGGTGTCCCCGGAGCGCCAAGCCGCGCACCTGGAAGCCGCCACCACCGCCCTACGCGCCGCCGCCGATTCCAGTACCGGCACCTCGTTCAAGCGGATGCAGCAGGCGATCAAAGACCAAGAGACACGCATCAGCAAGCTCACCGAGGCGGGCCGTAAGGACACCGGCCTAAATTTTGAGGAGTCAGGTTGTGACTACCTGCTGATCGACGAAGCGCACTACTTTAAAAATAAACTAAGGCCGTCTGGGGTGGCGGAACTGGCGTGCACTCCCGGCGCGCAGCAAGCCGAGGACCTCGTGATGAAGCTCGCGGTCCTGCGCGGTCAACGCCGCGACCGCGACCTCGCCGAGGGGCGTGCGCCGGGTCCGGAGCGGGTGGCCACGTTCTCCACCGGCACCCCGGTGGCGAACTCGCTGGGGGAGATGTGGGTGATGCAGTCCTACCTGCGCCCGGACCTCCTGGAAGCCGCGGGGGTCGGCGGCATCGATGCGTGGGGGGCGGTGTTCACCGGCACCACCACGACGGTGGAGATGAACGCCACCGGCAGCAAGCTACGCCCGGTGACCCGGGTGGGGGAGTTCGTGAACGTCCCCGAGTTGGTGACGATGAGCTCGGTCTACACCGACGCGGTGACCCGCGAGCAGGTCTCGCACAGCGGGCGCATCCCCGAGTTGGAGACCGGGGCTCGGCAGGTAATCAGCAAGCAGGCCTCGCAGGAGGTCCGCGACTTCATCACCGACCTGGCATGGCGGGGAGCGCACTTCGACCCCAAGCGCCCCGACTTCGACAACTCGTTGAAGGTGTCCAACGACGGCCGGAACGTGTCGATGGACGAACGGATGGCCAACCTCGATGAACCCCTCGACGGCGGCCGGGTGGACCTGGTGGCCACCCAGGTGGCGCGGGTGTGGGCCGAGCACCGTGGCACCGTCTACACCGACGATACCGGGGCACCGCAGCCACTACCGGGTGGATTGCAGATCATCTTCTGCGACCGCTCCACCCCGCACCAGAAAGACGGCCGCTGGTCGCTGTATGAAGGGTTGCGCGAGGAGCTGGTGGCCCGCGGGATGCCCGGGGAGGCGATCCGGTTCATCCACGACTACCCGAAACCGGCGGACAAGACTGCGCTGTTCCGGGACTGCCGCAACGGCAAGGTGGCCGTGGTGATGGGGTCCACGGAGAAGATGGGCACCGGCACCAACATCCAGGACCGGGCGGTGGCGCTGCACCACATGGACGTGCCGTGGCGCCCGGCGGACCTGGAGCAGCGGGAGGGACGCATCCTGCGCCAAGGGAACAAGAACCCGAGTGTGCAGATCTTCAACTACGTCACCGAGGGCAGCTTCGACACCGTGATGTGGCAGACGGTGGAAAAAAAAGCACGCTTCATTGCGCAGCTCAAGACCGGCAACACCGACGAGCGGACCGTGGCCGATCTGGGCGGTGACGAGTTGGGTAACGCGGCCGCGGCGACGAAGGCGGTCGCCACCGGGGACCCCCGCTACGTGGAGCAGGTGTCACTCGAAGATGACGTGAAGCGGCTGAGCGCGATGGCCCGCGCGCACAGCGACGCCAAGGGCCGCAACGCCGCCGAGCGGCGCTCGGTGGCCCGGGAGGTCACCGCGGTGACCGAGCAGATGGTCGAGCTGGACCGGGCGCTGCCTGGCTTGGCCGCAAACAGCAGTGCACCGTTCGCGATGAGGGTGCGGGGGAAGACGTATCGGGAGCGGGCGGAGGCGGCACCAGCGTTGGTGGACAGCCTGCGCCGGGCATACGTCGAAGGGAAGCGGTACGGGAACACCAAGGAGTTCCCCATCGCCGAGTTGCGGGGTGTCCAGGTGACGGCGAGCCGGATGCTGTCCAGCGACGAGATGATCGTGACCCTGAGCGTGCCGGGGCGCAGTAGAAGCATCCAGGCCAAGGACTTCACCGGGATGGACACCGCGTCGGTCGGGTTGGTACGCCGGGTGGAGAACATGGTCGCCGACACCCCCCACTACCGGGACGAGCTGAACCGCCGCCACGAGCATGCGCTGACCCGGATCGCCGAGTTGGAGGCCGTCGCGGACGAGCCGTTCGAGCACACCGACACCCTGCGCGACAAACGACGCCGGTTGGACACGCTCACCGCGGCGCTCCAGACGAGCGCGGACAGCCCCGAAGCCAAAGCGAAAGAGACCGAACACCAGCAGCGGATGGACGCCCAGGGCCGTGAACCGGGGTGGAGTCTGGCGCTGAACCCGACACCCGCCCTGCGCGCGGAGTTCGGGGACGCGGAGCTGGCCCGCCGCGCGGGACACGGCGGCGGCGACTCGGATACCCGGGGGTTGGTGGGTGCTGGGGTGGGTGCGGGACCCGGCGTTCCGGCGGCGGGACAGGGGTCATCGGGTGTGCCGAGGGCGGTCCGGCTGGCCTATCGGGGACAGGGCAACCCGAACACCGCGCCGATCGGGCGGGCGGAGGATGTGCTGGGACGCCGCCGCACCCGACCGCAGCCCGAGGACCGGCACCGCGACGAGGACCGCGGACGGTAAGTCGCGGTCGGCGAATCGGTTATCCCACAGCGGGCGCGGCAGACTCCGCCGGGGGGTGGTTGTGCTCGCCCCGGACGGGGGTGTGTTCGGGGCGGGGTTTGCGGATGCGGGGTGCCTTCGGCGGTCGGAGTCCGGCATCGTTGAGTTGCTTTACGGTCCACCCTCCGGCTAGCGCGCTGGCGTAGGCGGTGCGCGCGGCTTCGGCTGCTTGGTGCTCGGCGTCGCGGGCTTGGGTTGCTGCCGCATCCTGTTTGTGGTGCACGTCGAGGGCATCACCCAGAGTGTTCACCAGGGCAATGCGATCGGCCAGCAGTGTCTTCGCGGCGGCCGCTGCCGCTGCTTTACCGGATCGCGGTGGTATCGGTTCGCTCATGCCACCACTCTGCCGCACACCTCGACTACCGCACACAAGCGGCGCGCCCCCGTATCCGGCACCGCGGCTGGATCGAGTTCTCGACCCAGCGCTGGGCGCCTGTCTTGACCTTGCGGGCTGAATCATCACAGCGGCGGAGCTGGGGACCGCGGCGGCACCAGACCCCCCGGCCGCATCCGAGGACCTCATGGCCTTAACGGGTTTCACCGGTGCCCCATTTGGGACGGGAGTGCGCCACCTTCGGGGAGCAAGATATCAGATCCGCACAGCGGATTGCCTTCCGCGCCTGGCGGCGCGGCCGCCGATGAGTCACACTGGGTGTGAGCGCTGCGCTGGGCCGTGGAGCAGAGGAGGTGGTGACGGTGGTCGTGCCGGAGGCGGGGTCGGAGGCTGAGGAGAACGGCGCGGGGGGCGGTGCGCGGATGAGGTGGCGGCAGCGCCGAGTGCTGGGTGGCCGCCGCCGGTTCGTGCAGCTGCGACTCACCGAGGACGACTACGCGAAGGTCGCCGCGCGGGCAGCCGCGGCCGGCACAAGCATTCCCGCGTATCTGGTGATGGCGGGAACACGGCCGCAGGATTCATCGGCGGTGCCGGGGGACCCGGTGTTGATGCGGGTGTGGGGGCAGGAGATGCGGGGCCTGCGCCAGCAGGTGTACCGGGTGGGGTTGAACGTGAACCAGGTCGCACGGCTGCTGCACGGGACGGGGGAGGTGGCGCGCAACGCCGAGGCGACGTACCGGGGCGCCGCCCGCGCGATCGCGGCGCTGGACCCGCTGATCGAGCGGTTCACCGGGGCACCGGTGGGTGCGGGGACGCTGCCCAGCAGAGATGACCGGGGTTCGTCGTGATCACCAAGGTCTCGGTGAAACGTGGTGATCGGATGCGCGGTCTGGTGGAGTACCTGTTCGGGCCGGGCAAACGCAACGAGCACACCGACCAACGGGTTGTTGCCGCCTACGACGACGCACTGTTGGGGGCGCAGACGGGGGAGTTCGACCGGGCGATGGTGGCCGCGGACCTGGACTACCCCCGCCGGTGGTATGCGCCGGAGACCAACAGCGAGTTCGTGTACCACGTGTCGATCTCGAATCCGGTGGAGGACCGGGACCTCACCGATGAACAGTGGCGGGTGGTGGCGGAGACGGCGGCGGCGCGCCTCGGGTTCGGGGAACCGCATTCCGACCGGGGGGTGCGGTGGATGGCGGTACGCCATGGCACGTCGGTGAACGGCGACGACCATATCCACCTGGTGGCGAACCTGGTCCGCGAAGACGGGTCCAAGCACTGGTTCCCGGAGAAGGACTGGATCGCGCTGCGGCACGTCGCGAAGGAGATGGAGACCCGGTTCGGGTTGGCCGACCGCACCGCACCGGTCGGTGCGGGCACACCGGCACTGTCGGGCCTGGAGGCCCAGCGCCAGCACGTGACCGGGCGGGAGTCCGACCGGGAACTCATTCGCCGCTCGGTGCGCTCGGCGGCCACGGCGTCGCGCACCGAGTCGGAGTTCATCGCCCACGCCCGGCACAACGGGTTGGTGTTGCGCCCGCACTGGGCCAAGGGAGGGACCGCGCAGGTCACCGGCTACTCAGCCGCGCGACCGACGAAGGAGACGGGGACCGACACGCTGGTCTTCTTTTCCGGCACCCGGCTGGGCCGGGACCTGACGTTGCCTGCGCTGCGCACCGGATGGGGCTCGGACCCGGAGGCCGCCGCGGCGTGGAAGGCGATCGACGGCCGGACCACGACCGAGCAACGCCGGACTCCGGTGGCGGACCCCCGGTTGATGAAGGAAGCCAATCACGCGATGGCCTCGGCGCGGCACCGACTGAACGGCATCCCGGTGACCGATCACCAGGCGTGGTCGGCGGTCGCCCGGGACGGTGCCGGGGTGCTGGCGGCGGTGGCACAGGACATGCCCGACCGGCGGGTGAAGCTGCCCCTGACCCGGGCGGCGCACGCCTTGGCGGGTGCGGCGTGGCGGGAACCCCACCAACACATCGCCCGGCCCCCCGATGGTGGCGGGTTGTGGAAAGTCGCGCAGAACGCGTTGACGATCGGCGGCGCGCAGGCCGAGGTCTACGGCACCCTCGTCCTGCTGCAGCAGGTGACGGCGCTCGCCGAAACCATCCGGGACAACCGAGCCGCCGCGGGCCGCGTCGCGCAGGCCCGCTGGGCGGCCCAAGCCGCCCAACACACCCGTACCGCCGTCGACGTCATTCACACGTCACCGGGACCAGTGTGGGCGACACAGCGCCAGCAGGCCCGCAGCCCGCAACCCGCCGGTCCCCGCCAGCGACTCAGCGCCGCGCAACTGGCTGGGATGTTCGATGCGGGACCCATCACCAATCTCGGTCCGAGACCGTCGAGCCGCACGCGAGGGGAACACGAACGCGACCGCGACCGCGACCGCAATGACAAGGACTACGGACGATGAGCGAACACGACCAGCTACCGGAACAGCACCGCGCCTACGTCCGGGCCCGGGCGAACGTCTTGTCCAGCGCCGAACGCAGCACGGCTGCCCTGGACGCGTTGGTGGCGCGTGGGGTCACCAACGCCGAGGAACTACCGCTGCGGGAACGCCGCTACCTGGCGGCCCGCGGCCGGATGCTCCGCGGCGGAGAGGACCCGGCCCCCGTCGACGTACTCGTCGAGGGGGTCCTCGACCAGCACGAAGCGCAGGCACTGGCCGGGCACGGACCGGACCTGCCCGAAGGCCAGGCGGACCGCGCCGATCAGCATGATCTCGTCGTCGGTGGCGTCGCTTACAGCGCCACCGAGTGGGAACCTGACGCCGAAGGCGGGGTGCGGTGGATCGGTGGCGGTGGTGAGCAGGACTGCTCTTTGGAAGAGGAGGTGGAGGAGTTCCTGGAGGTGGAGGCGCCGAGTCAGACACCGAGCGCAGGAGAAGAGTGCGAGGTTCCCAGGGCCGTGCGGCTGGCCGGCATGTTCGGTGGCCCGATGTACGGACCGCCGGCACCCGACGGTACAACCGCACACGACCCGCAGCGGCGGCAACCGCGCCGCAACGATCAGGTGGGTGGCGGCGGGACGGCGGGGCACCGGCGAGGACACGAACCGACACGCGAGCAAGGACAGGAGTTCGGGCGATGAGCGACATGCATGAGGCCACCGCGGCGGGGATACGGGAGTTGAAGGCGTTGCTCAGCGCGGCGCTGATGATCGCCCAGGCCCGGGAGCGCAAACGCGAACGAGACCTGCGCGAGCAGGAACGCGAGCTGGTGGCGCGGGAGCGGGAAGTACGCCGCCGCGACAGTGGGGAACGAGGGCTGCACCCCCAGCAGGACGCGCAACGCC
>JAABUY010004910.1_pt1 | contig 13735 bp, 16 predicted proteins | sample 5560271 | NCBI WGS metagenome assembly JAABUY01 (sample SAMN10711886, study PRJNA513374) | rock metagenome | isolation source: Antarctica rocks | place: Antarctica: Victoria Land, University Valley
AGTGGTGACTAAGGGCGCTCCAGCATAGAAGCGAATGAAAGGGTCATTCAGCACCAGTGGATTGGCCTGAAACCTGCAGCACACTTGAGAATCAAGTGTGCGGGCATCTCCTTAAACAGCCATGACACCTTGGGGTGCTCTGCAAGATGCATTGTGGCAGTACGGTCTGTGTATGGCAAGATCTGTTAGGCGGTGTTTGCATGTTCAGTGGATATGCAGGGGCTATCGAAGCAACTGCTCTTCTTGTTTACTGCCTCTGCAGAGTCTACATCTGCACTTAAAGCAGCATGTGATATTGCAGTCATAAAGCCAAGGAGATACTCACGGCTGTACATACCTCGCCCTAGGGGGAGATATGTGTACAACAAACAATTGAGTAAATGAATGGCAACAGCAAGAGTGTGTACAGATACAACCATCTGCCAACCAGCCTGTTGTGTTGGTAATGCTGATCAAGAGCTGCAAACAATGGCAGCCAAGGCAAGATTGATTGCTCATGCATGAGACAGAAGATGAGTACCTGACATCCTCAGTGGCATCAGGAACCACAAGCACTTCGGGGTTCTTTGGCACTAAGGTCCATGCACAGAAGGAAGACTTCCTGTCTGTTTGACTGCAGTTCAGTCCCACACAGGACTTGAACCACTGACGCTCCTTGTCAACAAGGGACACTATGGCAATTGGCACGTTGAATATGGAGCACACAAGGTCTGTGATGTCATCAAAGCGCTGCTCATGGGCTGTGTCCAAAACCCCCAAGCTTTTCAGCGCATTCAGACGCGCATCCTCATCAGAAGGAAAAGGTGCAGCCGAGTGGACAGCTGCAGAGACTGGGAAGCCTTCAAGCACTTTGAAAGTGTCTTTGTGAGCCAGATTGAACTGCTCCCTGTCTGTCCTGAGGTGCTCAGCCTCTGGGTCTGTGTATTGACTTGCGACTGAGCCTGCACGCCTTGGTTGCTCACCCATGGGCGCCTACAAACACATGCATGTGTGCATGTCATGGTCAGGCTTGGTTTATACTTGTATTGATTTTGCCACAAAACACAATTCCACCACACAAACCACAAGACCAGCTGGGGAGGGTGATCAACACACGGGGGCAGGGGAAAACTGGGCCGTGCCTTAGTGCTCAAACAGCAGATATACGATCAAGTCCTGTCGCGACCACAACCAGGCTCTCACACTCTGCTGGCCAGCTTGCAAAGCAGGTCAGCGTACGTGCTCACGTCAACAGAGGCTATGTGGATGCCATCTCGCGGTTTTAGCCTGCTCGAACAACAGCCCATGCGGATGCAGTCTCGTAACGAGACTCAGCATAGCATATGCTGCTGAAGCCTGCCGCCAACAGATATGAGAACAATTATCAAAACCGGCAGCTGAGCGACAGCTAAGTATGCCGCCTTGAGACCGTAAACGCGGAGGGCAGCTCAATGTTGAGGCGTTGTTTGTCGACGCTGAAAGCTGACCAACTCAAGGCCAGCCTGCACGACGAAGAGGTAGCGCTTGGTAGTGATCATATGCACGTCCGCCCTCTCACATGCCCTCCTTAACTTTGTCACATGGCATGGACTGTACATGAGTCACGCCCCCCATGCAGCCCGTAATTCCATGCAGCCCGTAATTCCATGCAGCCCGTAATTCCAGGGCTTCGCAACGTGCGGCAAGCTCATAGCTCGTTGAATGGAAGCACTGGTAATCTGCAGCTGCAGCTGCAGCTCAGCAAGCGGGGTGTGCAGCAATGAACAAGCCAAGACGTTGTGATCATGCTAGCATGCCTTGCAAAGCACATTGAAGCCTCTCCACCATAACCTGATCGCTTGAATATGTGCAGCATCCTCCGATCTGCATGTCGTCTGGCATCGAGGCGCACTTGAGGAGGTGAGTCTAAGAACGTGCCTGCTTGAGGCTTTACATGCCAAGCTCAATGGGATAACAGAAGGCTTTGCTGCAATCCCGATCTTGGATTTGGGGACGATCGCAAAAGTCCTTGCAATGCAATACAGTGCAACCCGACCCGACCCTTGACGTTGAACATCAGGTTTGACTTGCATGCTGCAGCTCTTGTGATGCGAGAAGCCATTCGACACAGCTTGCAGTGGACAGTGCCTGCTTGAATGAAGCAAGGGACAAAACACCATGCCTTGGCAATCAATATACAATTGCAAAGCCGGCAACAGCAAGCGCAAGGAGTCTTCTCCAGCGCCGGCTTCCGATGCGGGCAGTAGTGGTCCACTCTCCGATCAGTATGCCGGGACTTCACAGAGTCAAGGCCCAATGGTTGGCAACGACCCCTTGCCAGCGACAGAACATCAAGCGCAACCCCACGTGAATTTTGCCGCAGATGCTTGGCCAACCCGGTGAGTCGACTGTTGTATAGTCTGAAGTGCTGATCACACAGTCAGGCTGTTTTTGATTCTGCATTGCCCTGCTGTTGACTACTTGAAGTAATTCTTCTGCAGCTCGGTGCAAACCAGTCCTGCAAACAGCATACCTGTCAGTCCTTCTGCTGGGCCTGGTGGCACAAGAAGCAGCAACCCCTTGTATGGCCATCCAGACTATACCATATTGCGGCCACTGAACGAAGGCACCTTTGGCTCTGTCCACCTGGTCCTGGACAGACGCACAAATGAGCGAGTGGCTATCAAGTTCTTGGAACGAGGTCCAGGTGTCAGCAAAAGCGTTCTGCGAGAGATCCTCAATCACAGGCTCTGCGTTGTGCACCCCAGCATTGTCCAATTCAAGGAAGTGTTTCTGACCCCCAAGTACCTGGCAATTGTCATGGAGTTTGCCTCTGGTGGGGACATGTTTGAGTATGTCATCAAGAACAAGTCATCCCTCTCATGTCAAGGCCTATCAGAGGACTCAGCACGCTGGTTCTTCCAGCAGCTCGTGGTAGCCTTGGAGTTCTGCCATGAGCTGGGAATTGCCAACAGAGACATCAAACTGGAAAACCTCCTGCTAGATGACGCCTTACCGCTGCCACATGTGAAGATCTGCGACTTTGGCTACAGCAAGAATGAGTATGTGGACTCACGCCCAAAGACTGTCAGTGGCACTCCTGACTACATTGCTCCAGAAGTGCTGCTCCACGATCAGTATGATGGCAAGAAGGCTGATGTTTGGTCATGTGGGGTCATGCTGTATGTCATGCTCACCGGGGTCCTCCCCTTTGCAAAGAGGGGTGACGAAAGAGGCAACAATCTAGTCCGCCTGCAGCAGATGTTCCCCAGGATTGTGGCAGCAGACTTCAATCAGCCTCAGCATGTATCGACGGAGTGCCAACACCTGATTAGCAGGCTGCTCACGGCAGATCCAGAGATGCGCATCACCACAGCTGATGTGCTACGCCACCCATGGTTCTTGCACAACCTCCCGGCCGGCATGGACCTGTTGAACTATAACCTGCTGCAAAGTCTGGTGCCGCCTGGCTTGCAAAGGGTGGACGAGCTGGAGCGCATTGTGCAAGAGGCCACAGTAGATTCCCCATGGTCTGGTTGGGGTGGTGCACATTGAACACAGTAGGTCGCACCAATGTGCAGCATAGACAACAAGCATCTCTTTTGTATTTTGACAAGTGTAGAGATATCTGCGGAATGCAACTGTTTTGTAATCTGCTGCACACATTGTTGTTGGACCATAAATTTCTATCTTTTTGGTGAGATGTGTAGATAGGACCCTAACTTCAGCACTGCAATTGCCTGTAATGCACCCTTGTTCAGCACAGGCTGTTGTTTTTAGTTGTGCAAAGGGTGTGAGTAGTTTCAGCAAGTCATCTTCTGTCTGTTCCTGGTTTGCTCAATTGTCATGTGTTCCTCATTCATGAATTGATCAGTCATGCTAAATCCTTTTCAAGTTTTATCAGCTTGCCTGGCTATGTGGTGCCTGAACCACCGCTTCCAAGATGACTTACCAATCTTTGTTTACCATCAAATTGCACGAAACAGTCGATTTGAGTCGTCCCTCCTTCTGGGCACCAAGTCATACAACCCCTTCATAAAGTAGTCCTTTAACTCAAACGTGCCTTGGCAGTGAATGCCTATTCTTGGTCCCTTCAGTCAGGCTGTTTGGTACTGTAATGTTTTTGCACTTGCTGGCCCACATCAACAAGGGCTTGCAAGCCGACATCAGTGCTGTACTGAGTCACTGCAAACCCCATGAAGCTGTGAATCTGCCCTGGGTAGCACTTATACTGGACAGACACACCAGCTGTTTTCAGCTCATCTGCATATGCCTTGCCCTGGTCTCTCAAGACATCAAACTCAGCGGTGACCACAATTGCTGGTGGCAGCTTTGTCAAGTCATTGGCATGCAAGACTGACACCAAGGGGTCTTTGCCCTGAACAGGATCCTGCAGATACTGCTTCCAGTACCATTCCATCTTGCCTGCTGTCAGGTAATAGCCCTCTCTGTTTTGCTTGAATGACTTGCTGTGTCCTGTCTGGTCACTCTCATAGTCTGTGACGGGGTACAGCAGGATCTGCAGTGACAGCTTGGGGCCAGATCTGTCCCGGGCAAGAATGGAAACAGCTGCAGAGAAGTTTCCGCCAGCACTGTCACCTGAGACAACAGCATTTCTCAGTCAGCAACTCCTGTTGACTCATCCAGAAGGAGTATGCCCTGGAGGTGCAGACCCTGTCACTTGACATTTGTGACATTTCTGCTATACACAAAGGAAAGCGTATGTCCATGGTGTAAGTCATGTCCTGCCATTGGCTTGAGCAACAAAAAAACACAAGCAGCAGCAGCAGCAGCAGCTCTGCCAGTTCTAGCAACAAGTTTTGCAGCTAGCTGGCATATTTGCATGAGACAAGCATGGCATGACTCAGTCCAATGCAGTTGCAGCGGGCCAGGCTCTTGAGCTGAACAGCCAGCCAGCTTCTTGAGCTGAACAGCTGAAAGCGAGGCGTTGTGGGAGCTTGAAAACGTTCTCTGGTGGAGTCATACCAAAAGCACCTTTCATGTCAAGAAACATCAGTGTTTTGAACAAGCAGCCAGGCTCTTGAGCTGAACAGTTGGCTGAGCTCTTGAGCCGAATAGCATAACCTGCTTCAAGACAACGTGCGCAGTCATTGTGCACTCACCAGCAACAGCGATGCGTGAGGGATCTGCACCAAAGTCAGCAGCATGCTCACTGGCCCACGAGGTGGCTGCATATGCATCCTGCAACCCCCCAGGGAACTTGTGCTCAGGGGCCAAACTATACCCCACAGACACTACATGGGCCCTGCTGTGGTGGGCCAGTGCCCGGCACAATGCATCAAACACATCCAAGTCTCCTGTAAAGACAATGAGTGTGTACAATAACGGTAATCAACATTTGTGTTGGCATTGGCAAGGTAGGTGCGAGGCCTATGCAGCATGTGACTACTTGGCAGAGCAGAGATAAAGCTCTGGGCTAGCACAGGAGATTGGCTATGGTGAGTGCTCAAATGCAGGAGTCTTCTCAAAACATTCAGTACACACTCTTGAGGCCACACCACTGCAGATGCCTCAGCACAGCGAGTACTGCAGTGTTCAACATGCAGAACGCTGGTCAGCTTGCCATATGCATGTGAGTGCCAGACTATTGCAGCGGTGGACATATGAAGCCAAAAATTGACCAGCGGATTGCATGCAGGAGCTTATCTTTGTTCTCAAGGGACCTCATGTATGAAGCTACAGACCATTGCTGATATTCATGTGTATGGCAGGAGCGTTGGCTGAATTAGGCCCGATAAAGCATACCTGTTACCCATCCACCACCATGAAAGTACACTATGACCGGTGGGGCATCATTGCGCATGTCCTCTGGTATGTACCACCGGACAGGCACTTTCCTAGGCCCAGTGGTCTGTGTGTCCACCACTGTCTTCACATCAAAGACCTTGGTAGCCCTACCTAGCATGTGTGTATTCAGGCAGTTGACATTGATCATGGTGAGCCTGTCTATGCATATAGCAGAGAAGCTGTGCATTAGTGGCAGGGCAGGCATGACAGATCTGGAGATTTAGCGGCCACGCACAACATCAAGAAGGGGTATCAGAATGGCTGATCGTGAAACAGCAGAGCTTACTTGAGCAGCTTGACAGCACTGCTGCGAGCTTCCTCCGGTGTCAGAGTATCGTAAGAGACGGTGGACTGATTTTGCTTGGCAAGAAACTCTTTGACCTGCGGGTCCACGCCCATTGCTTTGATCGCTCTGAACGCTGTATGACGTGAATGACCACCAGCGCTATATCTGAGACGGCTGCCCACAACGTGTCCGGCACGACTCGGTTGGGGCGAGCGGATGGCAGAACAAAGGTGCATGCAGCAGCAGGTGCGTTGGCCAGTAATAGCTTATGATCGACGACGTACGATCAAGCAACGAATCCTCCCGTGCATACGTCCAGTCGCAAGCGCATGTAACATCGCGGAGACTTCTGGCGCAGGAACCACATCATCAGAACTTCTGACATGCACGGGCAGGCATGTGCAGACAGATTTACTAATAAGGATCAATTGCACTTGCGCATTTCTGTAAAATTATAGACGTTTCGGGATTGAGAAGATCTCCCTCGGAATGACCATGCTTATGATTCACATGCAGAACTTCACATGCAGAAAAGCTGACCGGCCGAACACGATCAGGTGATGTTTTCACCAATCAGCCTGATCACAAAAAAATCCGGACTGTTCCCGCGGCAGTCTACATTGCGGCGAGGGAAAAAGGAGCCAGAAAAAGTAATGCTGTTTTCAGCACAGGAACTCAAAATTAAGCTTATATGCATTTGTTTGCTACTTATCTCCACACGCTAACTGACTTGCGATTCCTACTTTGATCAGAAGTGTAAGGGAGCGCAAGCCGCTGGTGCATGACTGTCAGTGCAGTTGGAAGCCTCCACGTTGCCCGCAGGCTGTGGTGCGCTATCCCGGCTGCCATGCCTGCGGGCTGTGTGGGGCAAAATTCGCGGGTCCTGACCTATTCGCACTGCCTGCACCGTCTTCGCCTCAGCAGTTGTCGCGCTTTTACATCTCGTCGGCCCAGGACAGCAATTCACGCTCGACGCATGTCGCCACAAGCCCCTGCAGCCTCAGCCTCGAAAGAGGACGGAGCAAATTTTCCCAGCACAGCTGGTCAAGGATCACAACGTATTGTTGCGGCGTACATACAGAACATGCACACCCACATGCCATGAATATTTGCAACCTTGTTGCTGAATGCCTGCAGTTCGAAGGGCCTCTGAACAGGACAAACAGGCTTTGGTCGAGAGGGTGGACGCCTTTATCTTTGATTGTGACGGTGGGTTACCCAAGCTGGCAGAGTTATTATATTATGCTGCTGTCTGTAATGTGGCTTCTCCGTGATGCAGGAGTCATCTGGCGAGGAGACTCTCTCATTGATGGAGTGCCAGAGACCCTTGACCTTCTTAGATCTTTGGTAAGTACACTGTTTTGTGCGTACTGGCGCACGCTTCCTGGATGCAGGACAACACAACTGCATTTTGGCACATTGCAGGGCAAAAAGCTTGTGTTTGTGACCAACAACTCGACCAAGTCCAGGGCTGGCTATTTGAGCAAATTCAAAAAGCTGGGTTTGAATGTCACAGCTGTAAGTATACCAGCAGTTCATTTTGCAACATAAGCTGACCTTGCTTTGAGGCTACTGTGTTTGGCTGGACTAGCATGAACACAAGTTGCAAGTTGAATGTCCACAATTTTGCTTTGTCACCGGGACCTTGTCTCGTTTTTGGTGTGTTGAAGGTCGTTACACTAGCTACATGTTTGCCTACAGGAAGAAATCTATTCCTCCTCTTATGCAGCTGCAGCTTACCTTGAATCAATTGACTTTCCCAAGGACAAAAAGGTAGGACAGGAACCGGTTGCCACACTGTGAGCACCAGCATGAGTACAGCTTGTAATGCTGTAAAGCCCATGCAAGCTGCATCCAGTTGCTGTGTTGAATTCTCAAGCTCCAACCATTCTCTGGTTAGCTTCATTGCTCACATGTCGCATCTGCCACCCTGAACCACCGTTCATCATGACCAGACTCTGCTGCCTGGGAAACCATCATGGCTCTCTGTGAGCTTTTGCTCACCCCAACAGTGCCATGAGCACTGGTGTCTCCCCCTTCCTGTGGTGCTCAGTTGGGTGTGCAAATCAGCGAGCTCAGGATTTGCACTCAGCTTGGTCACTTTTGCTTGGCATACCAGCCTGCAGCACTGGCAGCCCAGTCACATGAGCTGCAAACTCCTTTCACAGCGCTTCTCTTCAGCCCAAAGTCTGTGGCAGCAGCAAAACATTGGCACAGCCCACATGTAAATTGTCATGTGTACAATCTGCAACACAATACAATGCCTCACTTGATAGCTTGGCTGTTGTACGTCAGGTGTATCTAATGGGTGATGTGGGCATCGAGGAGGAGCTAGACCTGAAGGGGATCAAGTACTTAGGAGGCCCTTGTGACGCTGACCACAAAGTGGAACTCAAGGCTGGCTATGCCATGCCGCACGACCCAGATGTGAGGCCACTTTCTGCCTGCATGCTGTTTGAAATGAAGGCACTGTGGTACCCTTGTACTTGGTTGTCAGTGCATCCTCTTGTGTGCTTTTGATGTCAACTTCTTTGTATTTTCCCCCTTTCATTTTCTTTTTCTTCTGAATATAGATTCACAGCACACACAAATAACTCAGACCACAGTGCCATTGCAGCTATCATGCAGACAGGCACAGCTGGCTCAAAATATTACTACACAGCGCTGCTTACATTTGAAGGCTGCATGCTGATCCTGTGCAGAGGGCAAGTCAATGCATCAGCATGTGTATCTGTACTCATCTGGCCACTGGTGTGATCAGACCGCTGACCTTGGCGTGATGAGCATCACGCTCTAATCAGCTGAGCTAAGCAGCCAAGATGCGTGTGTGAGTGTCCATGTATGCCTCATCAACCTGGAAAAGGCAGGGCATGTGCCTGTAGGTGGGCGCTGTTGTTGTGGGCTTTGACAAGAACATCAACTACTACAAGATCCAGTATGCTTGCCTCTGCATTAGGGAGAACCCTGGCTGCCTCTTCATTGCCACAAACTTGGATGCTGTCACCCACTTGACAGATGCACAGGAATGGGCTGGCAATGGCGCCATGGTTGGCGCTATCAAAGGTACATGTCCTTTGCAGATGGCCATTTGATGTATGGGTACTTAGGTTCTCTTTAGCACTATACTGCTGACATTTTCAGATGCTCATGTGACTTGTATGTGCGTGGTGATGTCATAGCGCTTTACTGCGGTACAGAGCTTAGCATATGCAGAGCTACCATAGCCGTCTACTTCTGCTGACAGCATTTTCTCAATCAGTTGCAAAGTTAATCTGAAGCTGGTGTAGCCTGACCTCATGCAGCAAGCAAGACACTCAAGTGTATGGGTACTGAGACACACATTGTTGTGTCAACAGTAAGTATGGCTGCACCTGATGCATATGTCCCTGTCTATCCACTTCTGCATCAGTGCTGGTAGCTCAAACCTAAAAAGCAGGCCTTGACAAAGCTTCTGTAGTAGCTGTCTCTGCAATGATGCCTGCTGGACAGGTTGCACCAAAAAAGACCCAATTGTGGTGGGCAAGCCGGCAGAGTTCATGCTGGCTAACATCGCTGATGCCTTTGGCATGGAGCGTAAACAGATCTGCATGGTTGGGGACCGGCTGGACACTGACATCCTCTTTGGACAGGATGGTGGCCTCAGTACAATGCTTGTTCTGTCAGGTTAGTTTGTATCAAACTGGAGTTGCCCTCATTGGCACAGCACACTTGCATTGGGATGTTTGCCATGACGCTCATATGTACTTGTGCATTGCCTCACTGCTGGAAGGCGTAAGAATACAGAAGTGACACAGGGTGGAGTGGTGGTAGATGCATAGCAGGCACTTTAGCCATCCAGTCTGATCTAGCTTGGCAAACAGATCGCCAGGTCATGTCACAACTGCCATGGCAGCTGCATAGAGCTGCAGTGCACCAGGCATGAGTATTCCTTTTGGGATATGCTTACATTAGGGGAACCTTTGATTGCTTTAAAAAAAGCACTTTTGCATGCAGTGAGCCAGCATACTGTCCACCAGAAGGTGTCAGTCATTGTCACACAAACATGAGGGGCCTATGGACTGTTTGCAGGTGTGACAACCGAAAAGGAGCTACTCAGCCCAGACAACAAAGTTCACCCTGACTACTACACAGACAGCCTACCAGACCTGCTGTCAGTCAAGCAAGCTGTCTCAGCTTGACAAGCAACTGAACAATAGTGCAGAGTCAGGGGCCAAGCTGCAGTTCAAACCACCTGTAGGTACATGAAGGGCCACTGCAATTATAGCTGTGTACACCAGGACAGTTTCGACCACTATGCAGCTGACTGCCCAAAGTATGTGATTGCTTTGAACAGGTTGGCTTCAGTAGCCATTTTGCGACCTGTTGACATGTTACTGGCAGCAGAGGCTATCAGGTGTAGCAATGTTGCCCTGATATGATGTCAAGTCACCAGGTCTGCATGATGGCTTATAGCACAGTTTGCAATGATGAGTAACAACCTTTAGCACGACAATGTAACAAGCTCTTACTGCTGCTGTCTCTGCATGCCGCAAATGCCAGCTGTGCACCTGAAATTGGTGTGTGATTTGATATGTAATACTGTCCATGGCCCTGCTCGAGGCCATGATGGTTCGCATTTCTGCGCGTCAGCAATCGCCCTCCGTGTTCCGTGCTTGCAAAACGCGTAAGCGAAAGCTTACGACATTATACGCATTCGAGTTGACTTCATGTGCAGGTCGAAGCTCGAACTTCGCGTCTTCGGCCCACACGGAGACCTGCAACAGAAGAGCACGAATGTCTGTACTAGCATTTGGACCGATCGCGTCAATACTTCTGTCGCCAGAGCGCTGTCGGACGTCGGTTCTCTGCGTTGCTGCCTCTTGACCATACAAAGTATATTCCCTCAGCGATCCAGCGCCTTTGCCCATCCCTTGACTTACTCGCCAACGCTCAGCAAAGCTACTCAGTTGTTGCATCAGATTGACATCAATCGCAAACACTCATCGACCGCGCACCTTTGCGGTCGCCCTGAGGCCAGCAAACAGTAATCCAAACACGCAAGGGTCGGCCGTGCGTCTGGTCCGGAAGTCAATAATTTTATCTCACCAAGGGCTTGACGGTGCAGTGCGTCATGACGTACGATGTACAAAATGGACAGCACCAGCAGCAGAGCCCTGCAGACCCCGCCTACGACTTTCCTGAGGTAAGCGAGAAAGTCCATTCCCTATATTCACAATATGGGAGTACTCTGCAGAATGAGCTGCATGCCTATGTCTGCCATCTTCACTCCTCTGTCTTGGTCAGGTGCAGAAGTCATCTGATAGGGTGAATGGTATCTATGCTGTAGAGCCTCCTATGGCTAAGAGCGCCAAGGGCAAGCCAGTGAATGCAGAAGGCAAAGTAGTGAAGAGAGTCATGCCTACTGACCAGCCCCTTACTTTCTGGTATAAGAGGAAAGGCTACAATGATTTCTTGGTAAGGATCCTCCTGTGTGGCTAGTGAAGAGAGTCATGCCCACAGTCCCAAGCCAAACGCTGCCAGAACGCTGTTATTGCAAGCAACTTCAGGTGCACCATGGTCTCATTCAATGAGACATGTGGCTTCAACAGCAGAGCAACTTGCATCCACTGTGCATACATGCATGTATGCATGTGCTCTTGAGGGTGCCTGCGCATCATCCATCCTTTAAGTGTGCAAGCCAAACCACAGTTTGTCAGCATGGTACTTCATGAGGTGCCTCTTGTAGTTCACACATACTTGTTGAAGATGCCTTTTGTGACACACAATGGGACACTTCGAGCTAGTATACGCATACCACTCAGAAGATCATCAGAACCCAACTGCATTTTGCATTGTACAGCCTCACAGGAGCAATGCTTTGACGCTTGCTGAGTGTTGCAGTGAATGCAAATTCTGCTGCAACTGCAACATGTGAATAGACAAGAATGCTCAAATCACTGGAACGTGGCAGCTGAAACAAGATAATGCTTCTGACCACCAAGAGCTGATTTGATGGTCAGAAGTGTGCATTTCAGCTTGAATTTTGACAGTGCAATGCTGCAGTTTCTGGAGGGCGACAAGACGGGCCCAACAGCATACTATGTAGATGTGAGAGCCAACCCAGCAGGCTGGAACATCTTCCTCAAGCGTGGAGGTACCATAGAGGCTCCTACTGTGTTGCATATCACCAAGGGCATCCGCCTCCTATGGGATAAGGGAACCCCAGTCCGCATTGAGGTAAGCCTCACCATCAATCACAAAATAAAACCAACATGAAAGCTTTTGGGTAATGGAAGAAACAGCTTTGACTGTCACAGCAGCAAAGCCATCACGTACTATTAGGCCTTGATCTCGAGTTGAGCTGTACATCACTCAAGGCATCAGCCTTAGGTGGGACAAAGACACATCAGGTCACGCTCACATATGCCAACCTTGCATGATTTCTCACATCATCACTACTAGTATCAGCAGACTAGCTTTGGTGCCCAGTTTGCACATCAGCAAGGGCACCCGGCTCACACGCAACAGACAGAGACGCACAAGTGAACAGTGTGATGGAACAAAGGAGAAATGCCTTCACAACGTGCATATGGGGTGTCAACACATGGGCCCATATGGGTGTCAACATATATAGTCCAGCCCCAATACTGTCCTGAGCTGTGTCATGCAAATCTGAGTTACATTCTTGAGATTACTCATATGCGACAAGGGCACAGACGCACACAGCATGCTAAGACAAAACACTGTCAATGTCACAGTAGCAACACTAGCATAGCATGTAGCCTTCACAATGAGCAGTGTTGCATGATACCAATGGCACATATGTTACATGGGTCATAAGGCCAATCTGAGGCGAGCCAGGTCACGTGATGCCGCACAGCATCACTGTACAGATGGACAGATACAGCTTTTGGATTTGCATATGTTGCATATGCTGTCGAAGCTGTCTAGCATTGACAGTGGCCTTTGGTCCAAAGTCCAGTTTGTGTCGCCCACTCCTGTAAAGTTGCCACATGTGCTTTGTTGCCTTGTGACTATGGCTGACGTCAACCATGTGCTGTAGGTACCAGAAACAAAGCAGGAAGTGACAACCATGTTCCGCAAGTATGAGTTTGTCAATAAGTATGTCTTCACATACAATGGGAGGATGTACACGTGAGCACATTTCTCTTCTGCCTGTCTGTGTGTCTGTCTGCCTGCCTGTCTGTCCGACTGCCTGCCTATCTGTCTGTTTGCCTGCCTGTCTGTCTGCCTGCCTGTCTGTTTGTTTGTCTGTGTATGCCGTGTATATTGTTCCAGCAACGCATGCTGTTGCAGTATGTGTCACACACACCTGCCTGTCGAGTTGTGCACAGGGCTTGGCAAACAGATCTGCTTGTTGAAGGCAGGCATGGCTCAAGCAGGCAGTAGGACGGGATCAGCATTGCATCAGATGCATGAGCCCATGTACTGTCCACCATATGTTGTCTTGTCTGACGCAACCAAGTCTGATGATCTCCATGCCGTTGTCAAGACAGGTGCTCTGCAATTGTTGCTTGTATGTATGCTAGCGTCATTGCTCTGCATCATCTGCAACTACAGCACACCGCCTGAGTTGTATCATATCTGACGCAGATGGGAGTGGATGGAGCTTTTTGGAGGGTGCCACTACTTGAAAGATGCAGAGACACATGAAGTCATCTGCATTGCACGCTTCAAGTTCCC
>JAABUY010004911.1_pt1 | contig 13732 bp, 17 predicted proteins | sample 5560271 | NCBI WGS metagenome assembly JAABUY01 (sample SAMN10711886, study PRJNA513374) | rock metagenome | isolation source: Antarctica rocks | place: Antarctica: Victoria Land, University Valley
AGTTCCTTGATGCTCAAAACAGGCTGACAAAGTCTCACAGCAACGCTGCCCGATGTCTTGCAAAATGTGAGGTCGTACCCGTCTGCGAAGCCAGCACTGCAGTCCCGTTGCATTAATGGCGGGGTGCTGCATTCTAGAAGTACGGGGCGTTTGCAGGCTCGCCCTCCAGACAGCATGCATGAACTGCAGTGACATGGCGAATGTCAGCAACTCACTCAGCATTATCCGCGACATCATGGCGTTCTTACATCCCATTGACTGTACCGCAGTTTGAGCCACACCCTTGTCACGCAAAATACGTTCCTTGTCGGTTCCTTCTTGATTCAGCTCGTGCTCTGATCACAGCCTGCTTCTCACAAACTGACCTGGTGATATGTCTCATGCATGGCGTTTGTCACCCGCGCACCCGGCGGGGCTTTCTCAAAGTTCGCAGCCTGACTCTAGGCGCTGCATGCACGGCCTAGGTGGTTACAGGCCGTCTGTTCAGTCGAAGCTTGTCAGAGTATTGCGGCAGCAAGGCCAGGTGTGTGCGGTTCAGTGCTCGTAACAATGGGTCTCGTCTCCCGTATTGTGTCACACGGCAGTCAGAGACTGTTGAGTTAGCTAATTTTGATGGCTGACTGTACCTGTTGTAGGCAAAACAGCCCAGCAGGTGTACAAGCACAAGGAAGACATGCAGTGTGATTAGATGTGCTGCTGCTGCAGATCAGGTATGCTGGACAAATGTACTCATGGCTATGATATCTGGTTAAACGTGTCTTCCATCCCCGGCATAAGCACTTGTAAGCTGATGTTGTGCCGCAGATTCAGCATACAGTGCAAAGTACAGACAGCTCATTTGAAGCAATGGCAGCAGGCACAAAACGCAAGTACATCATGATCAGTGGCAAAGGAGGTGTTGGTAAAACCAGTCTGGCTGCATCCCTGGCTGTCAAGTTTGCAGCAGCAGGGCACACAACATTGGTCGTTTCTACAGACCCTGCCCATTCATTGTCAGATTCCTTGGATCAGGTGAGATTTTGCTCATGTTCCGTTGGCTGTCATCTCATGCAATTGTCCTCTCATGCAACAATTATGTATGTGCATCACATCGTCAACTGCAATCTAGATTTGCCAAGCTGGTACAGAGGCATGGTGCAATACGAGGATCAGATGATTGTGTATACGTTCGAATGTCATTCAGTGATGTGCTATGACGTGCTGAAGTGGTCATCAGCCGTCAAGGTGTGGTATGCAGGACATCAGTGGAGGGCAACCAGTGCAGCTGGAGGGCACTGACCTGCCAGTGTGGGGCATGGAGATAGATCCAGACAAGGCAAAGCAGCAGTTCAGGAACTACTCTGCAACTGACAAAGGGAACAAGGTCAACATCTGCCATGTTCTCCCTGACTCGACCATAATTCAGATGATGCTTGCATCTGGCAGTTGGCTGCGCCAAACGCGGCAAGGCCACACATTCAGACCCAGACAGAATGTCACACTAGTCCATATGTGCAACAACCGACTGAACTTGCGTTTGCATGTCAAAGAGCCTGCAGCTTCTGCACAGCATCCATACAGTTCATTTTGCATTCACTTCAGGCTCACATCTATCTCATGTGCTGGTTTAGGGTGTTCAGGATGTGCTTGGTGGCCTGGGACTAGGTGCCATTGCAGGCCAGCTGGCAGATCTCCAACTTGGGGAGCTGCTGGACACCCCACCGCCTGGCTTAGACGAGGCTGTTGCCATTGCCAAGGTACACACAATACCCTACGTGTGTGGCCTTGCTTCACTTTGTCATCGCCAGTGTAGCCTGCATCAAACCTAGCAACCAAAATAGTGTTGCAGTTTGCATATTGCATTTGCACTGCTTTCGATTGGCTCTTGCATACTCTTTCATGAGGCAGCATTGGTCTGACTAGCACACCTCAGATGCTGTACCTCTTGAGGGCAAGTATTGTGTGACATGAGTCTGCAGCATCATAAGCCTAAACCAGTTCTCATCGTCTGCGTGCAAGTTCAGGTAGTGGAGTTTGTCAAGAGTGAGGACTACGCTCGCTTCACCCGGATCATCTTTGACACAGCTCCAACAGGTCACACGCTGCGCCTGCTGAGCGTGCCAGACTTTGTGGAGGCTAGCCTGGGTAAGATCATCAGGCTGAGGAAGAAGCTGGCAGGGGCTGGAGATGCTGTCAGGAGCCTATTTAGGCAATCTGCCCAGCAGGATGAGGCTGTGGCCAAGCTTGAGGCTCTCAGGGTATGCTCTCAGGATCAAACAAACATGTTTCACTGCAGCAATGGTGACAGGGTTCTCGCAAGGCAACAGCACAGAAAACTGAGACAATACCTCATAGCATGTTATATTAGTAAATGGTATTGACACGCACTTGTGTAATGCATTGAAGCAACTGACGTAACTGAGCGCCTGTGAGCATACCTGATATCATGTTTTGTGGTATCACCTGCTGTCTAATTCTAGCTGCTAACTTGCATAGTTCCTGTTAACGTTGCTGAAAGGCTTAGTCAAGCATGTGCAATCACTAAGAGTGCCACATTGCAAAATTTGCCCCAGGTAGTAGCACGCATGGACAATCTGGTGCACACCCTTTTTAGGGGACCTTGAGATTGCGTCAACTGTTGGCCTGCTTTGATTGTGAAGCCACACTGTATAGTCCTGACCATAGTTGCAAAGGTTGGCGTGAAGATGTTGAGTCTGAACACATCAACACACACGGCATTGTTGGTATGCTGACTGCCACAGCAGGATCTCATACAGGGAGCGAGTCAGGACTGTGCATACCAGACTCTAAAAGCAAGTGATTGATGATGTGAACCAATGAATGAATGTACAGTGACCCTGCGTGATGTGGCAGGACAGTGTGGTAATGGTCAAGGAGCTGTTCAGGGACACGGAGCTCACTGAATTCATCATTGCTACTATCCCCACAGTACTGGGGATCAATGAGTCCCGGCGCTTGCTGCAAGCTTTACGCAAGGAGCAGATACCTTGCAGACGCATCATCATCAACCAGGTAAGCCACACAAGACAGGTCCAACAGACAGTGTAAACGTGCGAAAATCTTGTCATGCAACCATGTGCCACAGCTGCAGTGTCTTGCTTTTGATTTGTGAAAGCGTCAGCTTGTGCCCATCACCGCCCTGTTTCATCATATCTTGTTTCTCCATGTTTGTTTCACGCGAAGTTGCTTAGCCTTCTATCAGGTCAACTTCAACGAACATCATTGTGCTCAGCGTGTGGTTTGCCTCAAGAGGCCATGCCTACATTATTGTGCTGTTGCGACACTTGCGATGCACATGTCACTTCTTGTTGTCATGCGTCTCACAGCATGTGCCTCTCAGGTGATTGGACCTGACCAGGGCGATGCCTATCTGAAGATGAAGCTGAAGGACCAGAACAAGGCCATGCAAATCTTGCAGGAAAGCCCCTCGCTGCAGAGCCTTACCCAGATACAGGCCCCCTATGTAGACTTGGAGGTGCGAGGCCTGCCGGCGCTGCAGTACTTTGGCAATCTGGTGTGGCAAGACGCCTTTAAAGAGCAGAAAGGTATCATCTCGTCACACCCAAGTACATTATAAAAGTGGAAAAGTGGCAAGGAAAGGCTTTTAGCATAATCTGACGGCAAAAGTATTCCCATGTGCCTTGTCTTTCCACACTGGGTATGACTTGCCATTTCTTCAGGCTGCTCTCACCGTATTGTTCATGTGAATAAAGTGAGGTAGAGCTGCTCTCACCGTATTGTTCATGTGAATAAAGTGAGGTAGAGTGTCATTTAGAGAGCTGAGACATTGTGCTTGTTGTATGAATGCTTCAACAACCTAGCAGAGTCAGCGTTTGCATATCTGTGTTTGACCTGTGTCCATGCAGCCATTGTGCTTGTCCTGCAGCACATTGTCCTGCAGCACATGAGCAGTGTCTGCAAGTGCCAGCCACCTCAAGGGTTTTGTGCATGTTCAAACATGCATACAGATGTGCTCAGCAATGCAAGGCCACCTATTTTTCGCCTAATGCAATAGTAACCTATCACCTTATGCAATAGGAGTCTAATGCCTAATGCACCTATAAACCCTGAGCTCAGCAATGCAAACACATCGCAACCTGTTTGTTCATGCTCCCGCCAAGTAGCACCAGCACTAAGTGTAGTGTCAGAGGGCACTGTACACCTGAAGAGCATCAGACACAAAGCAGCCTGGCACCTAAAACTGTGCATTCCCCTATTGCCAAGAAATTTCAGCTTGGATTCTTTCTTCACATTTGAGTTCCCCCAGTTTGATCAGCTTGACTCCTTTTACTCATTTGGGGTGATTTCACCCTGTAATTTTGAAATGACCGCTGACACACCGCAATGTCGCAGCCCACAAGGGGCGGCAATACTACATGCTGGGGGGTAAAGGAGGGGTAGGCAAGACCAGCAGTGCTGCTAGCCTGGGGGTACGCCTTGCAGCTGAAGGAGGACCCACCTTGGTTGTGTCCACAGATCCTGCTCACTCCCTGTCAGACTCTCTTGATCAGGTAGGACTCTCCATTTCAGCCTTTCTAGCACGCCGAACGACACACCGCCTTGCACAGCACTATTCAGCAGGACCTGCTCTGCCTGCATCAGTTACTGGACTGCCTCACTTACAGCTACACTTTTAGCAGCTAGGTTCCAATCTAGATCTCAATGCCTGTTCATACAACTGTGCTGTGATGTGCTGGTGTTACCTGTGGCAGGCTGACAATACTGCATGCAGCATTGTAACAACATAGAAGAAGGCCATGGGGAAGCTTATACTGCCAATTTTCCGGAGCCAAGCGGTCTGTCCGTATGCCCAGGTCTCCAGCTAGCGTGCTTGACCTGTGTTCAAATCTCACTTCCTGTGTACATACCTGTGGTAATATGTGCTGGTATCAGCTGTAGCAGGCAGGCAATCTTGCATGCAGCATTGCAACAACAACAACAACAACAGCACCAACAACAACAACAACAACAGCAACAGCAACAGCAACAGCAACAGCAGCAGCAGCAGCAGCAGCAGCAGCAGCAGCAGCAGCAGCAGCAGCAACAGCAACAGCAACAGCAACAACAACAACAACAACAACAACAACACAACAGATATGTGGTGAAGCTTGTACTGCCAATTTTCATGGCCAAGTGGTTTGTCCTCATGCCACGCTGGTCTTCAGCTAGCATGCTTGACCTGTGTTCACATCTCAACTCCTGTGTATGCAAATGTGTTATTATGTATTGATATCAGCTGTAGAAAGCAGGCAACCTTGCATGTGCATTGTCACAACAAGAGAAGAAGTCTGTGAAGAAGGCAATGCTGCCAGGCCAAGCGGTTTGCCCTTATGCGCAGGTCTCCAGCTAGCCTGCTTGATTGCCATCCTGCGTGCAAACTGCTGCTGCATAATTACCTCTGGGCAATCATGACAACTGCCTGCGGCTATGCTAATTGGATAAAGTTAGACAAGCTTGTCTTGATAAGCTTGGATAAGCTTGCATGAGACTTGCCCTGCACATACCTGGCTCATCATGAGCTGGAAAGCGTAAACATTATTTGGTATTGTTTGTCCTGCTTCCACTGCAGGATGTCAGCAGTGGCAAGCCTGTGCAAGTGGGGGACACAGAACTGTATGGCATGGAGATAGATGTGGCTGCAGCAGCAGAGGAGATCAGAAGCATAGGCAAAGCAGACAAGGGAAAGAGCGTGGATGATGTTTTGGGCAGTTTTGGGCTCGGCGCCTTTGCTGAGCAGCTCAAAGATCTCAGACTCAGTATGCTCCTGTCTGCCTGCATGTGGCAAGTCAGTATTTATTCTTGAAGTGGTGAACAAGTGATATTGCATGCGTGAGTTGAGGCAATACTGTATTACATATGAGTTTGTGGGGTTCATGTTGTCGAAGAGCACAGGATCCATGTAAGGGCTTGTCACTGATAGGGAGTATAATAGGCAAACTTACTACCAACATCAGGGGGTGCAAAGGCCCAGCTGGGCCTAATGATGTGTTGCCTGACCCATAGGCAGTCATGTGCTGCACCAGGCTACACGCGTGTGAACATCTGTCCTTGTCACCACAGAGCAGTAGCAAGATCCTCTATTGTTTATAGATGATGATCTCCTTGGGGTTTCGTGTGACGCTGCCACACAATCAACAGCCTGTATCAAGATTGTCCAGCCGGCTGTCCTAGTTGTGACATCAAATGGATGTGTATTTTACATTACATGGACGTGTCTGACCACATATCTGACCGTATGTCTGATCACCTGGATGTTTTTGACATCTCATGAATTTGTTTTAGCCATCACATGCCTTTGTGTCTGATGTCACATGGCTGTGTGTCAGCAACATGTGGCTTTGCGTTTCACATCACATGGCTGTGTGTTTGACATCATGGCTTGATGCTGCAGGCGAGTTGCTGGACACCTTGCCGCCTGGAATAGACGAGGCAGTCGCAATCAGTAAGGTGGTGCAGTTCCTGAAGAGCCCAGACTACTCACACTTCCAGCATATTGTCTTTGACACAGCGCCCACCGGCCACACGCTGCGTCTGCTTACCCTTCCTGACTTCCTAGACAAGACCATAGGTGGGGTCCAGCTACATGATGCTTGTTGTACCCATTTCCTCGGCCCCCCCCCCCCCCCCCCCACCCCCTGCGACCCTCATTTCATGCACAAGATTGCGTCTGCATATTCCTTGTGTCCCTTTTTTTGGCTTTGATCTCACTGATCTCACCAATCTTTCATAGGGAAACGGGGGAAAAGGGATTTTTGGTGCAGTAAAAGTCATATGCTGATTTAGCATACCAAAGGCCTTCAGCCACTCACCTTTGGCTTGCTCACTCTCCCGAGGAAGTAGCCAGCTGTTGAAAGTTATGTTGCCATGTGTCTAGATTGTGTACAGTACGGTGGCCACTGTTTCTGCCACCACACTGCTTGAGGTGCCTGATGACAGGGAGAGAGCCATGAATAAGGTTCCCAACCCCGGTAGAGCATGGCTGTGCTTTTTTGGTAAGTCGAAACGTCTCATTTTGCTGATTCTGCGGCGCTTTTTGCCATGTGGAACAAGCGACTTCTTCCATCAGTGAGCCGGACTCGCCTGCTTTATTGTACCAGCAGCAATAACAGCAGCAGCAGCGCTATGCACCATCACTGGATGAAGCAGACAGTGATAATGTAACATAATCCAATATAGTCTGATGTAATATAATGGTACAATACAAATAGGCTGCAGGAGCATGAAAGCAGGGCTTGAGTGTAGTTGACACAGCAGCATTGCAAGTGCAGGCAAGGTAGTGAGGTTGAGGCAGAAGCTGTCAGACATTACAGGGGCCGTCACTGGCCTGTTTGGGCGCAAGGCTGAGAAGGACCCAGCTGTCGCTAAACTAGATGCTCTGAAGGTGGGCTGACCTCCTTTCCTGTTTTTAACCTGTCTGCGCTACCTATTCCTGCAGTTCAGTGCTGCACATTGCATCTGCACAGCTCTGTGTTTACTGGAGCTGTTTGTGAGGATGCTGCACTTGTCACTGCTTGCCTACAACAGCTTGCAGAGGAGTGTACACTAGTTCTATTTCAGCTGCTCTAGCTTATCTGTCTTCGTGTCACACCCATCCTATTGCTCTTAGTCATGCTGCCAGTATGTGTAGCTGCATTTGAGGACTGCCTCACGTTTGATGCTGCATGCGGGCACTTGCGTCATGCAATGCTGTCCCTCTGCACAGAATAAGCAAAACTTGAAGCCCACAGGAGACTGCAGCTGCGTTCATCGCAGTAGACTGTAGTCCAGCAGATCTGCAGCTCGAGTCCTTGATGTTGCGGCTGATGCATCCAATGCAAAGATGGTTCTTGCTCAGTGCAATGGCCAGTGCAAGACCTGGTCTTATGCAATGCTGCCACAACAACTCACATTATTGTTGATATGCTGACTGCCAAAACAGGACCTCGTACAGGGCGCTACCCAGGACTGTGTGTATCTGACCCCAGGGGAAAACACGTGTTCCCTGGGGTCACTGAATCAGACTGAATCAGTGAGTAAGCAAATGAATGAATGCATGAATGAATGCATGAATGAATGAGTGTTTTCCAGTTGTGCAGGCACGCATGGAAGAAGCCAAGAGCTTGTTCAGGAATGCAGAGACCACCCAATTCATCATTGTCACCATTCCCACCGTCATGGCTGCTGCCGAGAGTGCCCGCCTGGCTGATGCTCTTCGCAAGGAAGGAGTGCCTGTCCAGCTCATGGTCATCAACCAGGTATGTCAAACCTCCTCTTTGTATGCATGATTTGTTCCAGGCAAGAAATGATGGCGGCTGTATGACTGCTGTGTAGTCACATGCTCCCAATGCAGGGGGAGATTAACAGATCCAGGACATTGTATACGCTGAAGAGCGCTTGATGTTGTGTGCCCTAGTCAGTGTTGTACTGTCTGCCTTCAGTTGCTTGTTTGTGTGTCTCTGTGCGACAGCTTGTCAGCGCTCTATGCATGGTTTATTCGGGCAATAAGGAGCTTGCATGACTGCTGTGTAGCTACCTGCTCTCACTTGAGGGTTGTTGAGAGATCCAGGACATTGTACACACTTAGCAGCACTTGATGGGGTTGAAACTGACTTGAACAATCAACATCAAGTGCTGCTAAGTTTGTACCTGGATCTGACAAGTCATTGTCACACTGTCTGGCTTCAGAGCTTGCTTGTATGCATGCAGCATCCTTGTCAGCCACTACAGTCAAGATGCACACTGTGATGACATAGATCAATAGGGCTGTCACCATGTAAGCCAATATGATGCAGGTAATCCAAGCGGCGGCCACCTCGAAGTTTCTGGAAGCGCGACGGCGGGATCAGCAGAAAGCCATGACAATACTACGCAGTGATGAGGACCTAGGGTATGTCTGCCTGTATAACTTTGCATTCCCTGCACAGGTGCTGGCTGCGTCTTGAATGTGCAAAAGCACAAAGCAGCACGGAGTGCTGTTGTGCATAGAGGAACATGATCAACAGGGATGGATTTGCTTGTGTGAAAATTTTTACAAAAGTGGCAGAGCAATTCCTGACTTTGATAGATCATACTCTGCAGGCAACTTGAGGTGGTAGAAGGGCCGTTGGTTGACTTGGAGGTGCGTGGTGTGCCGGCGCTGCAATACTTTGGCAATCGTGTGTGGCAGTAGTGGTGTGAGAGCGTGTGAAAGTAAAGCAACTCCCAGTGATCTTGTCATTCGGCCATCCTACTAGAAACGTCAAGATTTCAGGGGCCATGCTGTTGGACACTGCAATATCAGTACAACATGTTGTAGCCACCAGCCCTGGCAGCCTACATGCCTCTGCAGGATGCTGCTGTCTGATCCCCAGAAGTTCCAGGTGTCACACATGAAGTCTGTTGTTCCAGTGCATACTTAGGCGTGCTGTAACAGGATGGATCATGCGCACCTTGACATGCTAGCATTGGACTCACAGCTGCCGCCCTGGAACACATGCACTGTGTTCAATCTAGTTGGTCAATAATGTGCTGACAAGCGCCTTGCAATGTCAATGTTGCTTCGACTGACCATGAAGTGCCAAATGAATGCTTTGCTGCAAGCATAAAAGCAGCCGGTTTTAATTTTGGGTGTCCTGGTAAACAGAACCCAGTAGAATGCCCGGATGCACCACTTTGAACAAATGCCTGGACCACAGAACTTTTGAATTAAAAATTTTGTATTGTATGTACAATCAATGATTCGAAGTTATTGAGATACAAGTCGCAGGCTACAATCGCACAGCTTGAGAGGCTATCCGCTGGCATCATGCGCTGTCAAACCGCCAGCCAGCCTGCTGCAATAATGGGCAGCTTCCTGCAGGTCACGCGTGACTAACGAGGCTCAATGAGCCATGACTAAACTACCCAGACATTTATGGAGATGCTCATCGATGCGCGCTGCTGCTGTCAGCATCATTTGCTGGAATGATTGTTTCGTTCAATCTGTGGCTGAGCTTCCTCGTCGCAGTGCACGCCGCAACAGCGCCGTGTTCCCACTTAAAGTCCGAGAGTGCGTTCCTGCCACTGGTCCTAGCAGAACTGCCACAGCCAGCACTTCTTTCGTTTTGCGACACTGAGACCGGCGGCCATTCTATCGTGCAGCCTGACGAGACTGGTGTTTCTCACTTCTTGTTGCCTGGCTTGATACCTAAACAGCTGCTTGGGGAGGAAAACCACGAGTGGAAGCTAGTGCGCGACGGCGAGCAACTTGTCGGCTCCCTTGATTCAGAACCTGCCGTGCTGCATTTGTGGCTGCGCGCTGCGTGCACCGGGCAAGTGCTTGAGATGTCTATTGTATGGTGCTATTTGATCAACTGCTTTTGCATCCTGCTGCAGTCTCCTGCTCACTGGATACACTCCATTTCTAGTATCTTTGTGCTGCTATTTAGGGAAGAAACCACTGTGCGTGGCTTTGGGATGCTACAAGGCAGTGCACCGTCCAAAGAGAGTATCCATGGCGAGTTTGAGCTAGACTTGCAGCTGATCAACCTTCCAGGCATGCCCAGTCAGCGGCACAGCTTCAAAGTGTACTGGCGAGATGCGAACGAGTACACACGTTTCCACTCGCCGTTCACAGTTGAGACAACCTTCCCCTTTGAAGACACCGCAACACACTACAAGATCCGCGTTGGAGGCTTTTCAGACCAGGCGCACCTTATTTTCACTCCACACATTTCCAGCTGTCAAACCCAAGTGGTGCGTCACAATCCAGTTTTGCTCACAGTCATCCCACATTCCTACGTTGCATCTGTCAGTCCAGCAAACCTTGAGCTCATGGCAAAAATCCTTATAGCGCATGTCAACCATCATCTGAAGCTTGGCTTGGCGGGAACTGTGCACTATGAGGTTGAGCCTTACCTGTCATACCTTGCCAACCACAAGGGAATCCAGGCCCTAATTCAGCAGGGAACTCTGCGACTCATTCGCTGGGATCTGGAAATCCAGCTTGAGGATGCTTTTGGCATCCTGCTCACCCACAACATATGGCACAAAGACAGATCAAAGGTGCTTCAGTACAATCACGCCATGCTAGTGCACTGGGGCCTGGATGTGTACATCAATCCCCTGGATAACGATGAGCTCCTAGCCACAAGCAAGCCGACAAACGTGTCACAGATGCTAGGCAATGGATGCATCATGCCTGAAGGGCACACCACAGCTATGCGATAGGACATACGCTGTGGCACCTGCAGCGTTGCTGAGGGCGATCTGTGGCTCTCAGAACAGACCACAAGCCCACACGCACATTACAATGAGACAGACTGGAGAGTGCGCCTACGCGGCAAGCCAGTGCTACATGCTGACAATACGTTCAGTATGGCAATACATGAAGCCGGGGTTTTTCACCGTGGCCGGGAACATAACTCTGACTGCTTCTTTCATATTCACATGGTAAACATGTTCACCACTCGTAGAGACAAGTCTGACACAGAGGGGTTCACTAGTGATGTCAGTTGGAACTGGGCAATGTGACCTCACCCATGGTGTGCTGTTGCATAGTGTTAAACAGCAACATTGTTTGTATTGTTGTGATATATACAATATGATCACTGGTCATTCTGTATATGATGCTTTTGCCCTTCCCTTTTCTGTATAAAGTTGCCAAAACTGGCTTGCACTCACCATCGTCGATGTGACTCTCATTGTTTACTGTTTTGCCAGATGTCAGCGCGGCAGCAGGATGAGTTAGCACTGCAGCAGGATGCGTTAGCGCTGCTGCAGGGATGAACTGATCATGATGCCATACAATCTCATACAGATATGCATGTGTACACACTGAATGTAGAAACCACATTTCGTGACAGTCTGAACAACTTTGACAGGCTTGCCACGACCTCGAATACTCATTCGTCTACTGAAAAATGTATTGGCTCAAGCTGATCTGTTTATATGCAAAAAATCGTTCGTTTGATACTAAAGCTAGGTATAAAACACTTTTGCAGCGCTAGAGCTGCTGTTGCAACAGGTTGCAGTAGCAGGATAATGAGCTAGTGGGCCGTAACAGTGAGATAAGGGGCATCTAATGCACAATGTAGGGTCTAATGCACAATGTGGGGCATATTGCATCATCATGATAATGCTTTATGACCATGCGGTCTCAGACAGCAGTCATTGAATGCAATGTAACTTGCTGCCCAGTGTCCTGATTTTCTCACTCAACTTTCCGGGTGCAAGCCATTACTTCTGCAACTGTTCAACTTGATCACCAGTTTTTACCTGCAAGAGCTCAGTTTCTGCTCATCTGCAAGATCGCCTGCAGCCTGCATCAAAGTTCCACCTCAACGATCTTACTGGAATTGGTGATACAAGAAAATGCAATTGGAACCTCACTTTAGTAGTACTGACCTCCCAGCCCAGCCTCCTGAACTTATGTGAGTCTGTGGGTGATTGTAAAATCAAACACCTGTGACCCTCAAGATTGTTTGCAACACTGTCCTTGGTTCTCCACTTATTCATGGTGACGATTGCTATTACTAGTATGGATCCATGATGACAACAAGCGCTTGGTTAGGAGAGCCTGTGGATATGCTGTAAATAGCTGAAATCCTGCAAACAACAGCCATATGCTTGTCAACGCGTTGACCTAGATGAAGATGTCTAGCAGCGTTTGTGCAGGTATGTTGACTGCAAGCCCAAACTTACCTGGCAAAACTTCTGCCTCCACCTCAAGGCGCTGCCGCTGTGAAGGTCAATCTGCAGTGTCCCGTCATCGTACCTGACACTGATTGGAACATTGTCAATGCTCTTGGGTCTAAGAGCTGGCTTGTGCATCTCTAGTTGCTTGTTCAGAGTCTCAAAAAGTATCCGGTTATTCCAGGTTTTCAGAGGAAGCTCATACTCATCATACTGGCTTTTAATAACGAAAGTGACGTGTCCTGCATGCCAGGTTTACATGCCCACAACGACATTGCAGCTGTGGCAAGAGCACTACGAACAACTAAGGAGAAGTTTACTTGCAACCAATACACTCAGCAACTGGCCGGAACACAAGGAAACACTCAAGAGGTGCAGTAAGCTGGCCGCAGAGCTGGACAGCAGATGTGAAAGTGAGAAGACTGGTTGTTACATGCGGCAGAAGCACTGCCAACACGAGCACGCAAAGGAAGCTGGCAGACATCTGTTTGTGCACTGCCTACAGGCGAAAAGCCTGGTTTTACCTTCCGCAATAGCCTCTTTGGCCAGCTGCTGTAAAGTTCCGATGTTCAGATAGAAACTTTACAGCAGGGATGCCGTATCCTTGAAGCAGATCAGGCTGTACTGTCGTTATATGCTTGAGAGAGGTAAATCCACCGAGGAACCGAGGAACATCCTCTCGACATCAGCTTTATCGCCCCAAGCGTCCTCTGGAGACAGGCCGTTCAAGGCCTCCTTCAGATGTGCCGCAGACTCTAGTCGCGCCATCAAGGGTGCAAGCCGAGCTAGCACAGTATATGATGTACTCGACGCGCGTGTTGCTGTCCTTATTTTGGGATTTCTACATAAATGCCTAACCGGCTAACCAGCCACCTTGCAAATTTGTATTGTATTGTTTACTAGGGGAGAGGCCGCGCTCCGCGCGGCGTCAGTGATAGGGAACGGAACGCGTGAAATGACAAACCCTGGCCGATAAAATCATGGATCATGGCAGCTTTGCAATCACCAGAGGCTAAATGCTGGACAATGTAGTTGCACATGGCACACCTGAAACTTTTCATTCATGTATCGTTGGCTACCAGTGAAGCTGCTGGGCAGTATG
>JAABUY010004912.1_pt1 | contig 13730 bp, 14 predicted proteins | sample 5560271 | NCBI WGS metagenome assembly JAABUY01 (sample SAMN10711886, study PRJNA513374) | rock metagenome | isolation source: Antarctica rocks | place: Antarctica: Victoria Land, University Valley
GATTCGGTTGCCTGTTATCATGAAGCCAAAAGTAAAACCACAACTTTTCAACCTGCCCAACAAATGCCTGCCGGTTTCCAGTCCTGTGTTGCTTATCTTTATAATACAACTTTTATCTCCACCGGTACGCCCGGCAGCAACATTACGACCGATGGCGGCAAAAACTGGAAGCAAATTGATACCAGCAGCTTCAATGTTTGCCGGAAAGCCAGGTATGGCAGCTTGGTTTTATTAGCTGGCGATCAGGGAAAAATAGCCCAATTTAAAAATCAGTAACCTGATAGTAAAGCGGTTACTTTGGCTATTAAAAATAATTAATTTAAGGCTTGCAGTCAATAAACGAAACTTCTATATTTGCACCACTTTAACGGAAAACGTTAAATGATTCCGTAGCTCAGCCGGTAGAGCATAACACTTTTAATGTTGGGGTCCTGGGTTCGAATCCCAGCGGGATCACCTCTTGGGACAAGCGTAAAAAATTACTGTTTGTCCCATTTTCATTTCTACTTAACTTGTTGTTTATTAAGTAAATAAACTGAAACACTTCCCCCCGTTTCACGGTTCGAACTTTTAATTGCTCCAAATTGAACTTTTCAGGGTAAATCGAACCGAGTAGTTTCCTCTTACCATAATGGTCTGACTTGCAGTAAACTTTATCAATGGATGTCAGGTTTATCAGCGCCAAATCCAATATTTTTTCTATTTCACCTTGTCCCATGTTATTGCTGCGCAGCTCACTTATATTACTTTCCAGCACCGTTATTTCGCGTTCCGCTTCCAGTTTTACTGCACGGAAGTCTGCGGCTTCAATATCGTCGTTTAACAATAATTCCCGTGCTTTGGTAACCTTATTGTTTAAAGTAGTAATGCGGTCTATATACTGCTTTCTGCTGCTGCTGGTCACCAGGTGCTCGTTCTTGTAAACATCCATTATAACTTGTTTAAACAGCGTTGCGGCGTCTGGATTTAATGTATACTCTTTTAAATGATCTTCAAATATACTGTTAGCTTCTTCTGCACGTGTCCGGTATCCGCAAGTAGCGTTACAATGGTAATAATGATAATGAGCTGTCCTGCCTTTTGATGCACTGCCTGTTAACACCTTGCCGCATTCAGGGCAGGTAACAAAACCTTTTAAAGCGAGCATATCCTGCGTTACAACCTTTGTCTTCAGTTTTCTTTTGCGTCCTTCCAGCACATCCTGAACCTCATAAAAGACACTTGGCCGGATCAGTGCATCATGCAGTCCGTCCACCGTATAACTTTCTTCATCCTTTAGTTTTGGTATAACGATCTTACCGATGTATACCGGGTTTCTTAAGGCATGCCAGAAGTTATTTTTACTACAAGTCAATCCTTTTGCCTTTGCCTGACGCCATATCTCCACTACGGTATTTTGGCCGAGGCTCAATTCCTCGAATGCCCATTGCAGGATAGACGCTACCGGTTGGTTAGGGACAATTGTTTTCCTGCCGCCCTCCAACGTCATGTTTTTATAACCTACCGGTGCAGTAGCCATCCAGCGGCCTTCCTTCCGGGCACGGCGCATCCCGTAAAATACGTTTAATGCACGACGGTCGTTTTCAATTTCCGGCGCAGTTAAATAGACCGCCAGCATCATTTTGTTTTCAGGCACTTCCATGTCGAGCGGTTGTTCAATAGCCTGCGGTTCCACCCCCAACTTTTTTAGTGTGGCAATCATCTGGTAAGCATCAGGCCCGTTCCTGCTGAAACGGTCCCACTTAGTGAACAGCACGAGGTCGGTCTTATTCTTCTGCTGGCGCAAAAAGCCTAACAGCTTTCTCCATTCAGGACGGATAAAGGTTTTGGCGGAATGGTCTTCAAATATGACCTTACGCACCTGTATCTTATTGATCTCACAGTATTTTATCAATACCTCTTCCTGGTTGCGTTGGGAGTAACCTTTGTCTGCCTGCTCATCGGTGCTCACCCTAATATATAAGTCTGCTATTTTCATGTCTTAAAGTTCTGATTTACAATCAATTTAGCTAAAAAATATAACATATCCAAAACTTCTAATGCTTTTTTTTCATCTATTTCGATCCCTTCTTTCTTCAGTATCTTGACTGCCATTTCAGGCGTTATATTTCTTTTTTCAGTTAGGTTCTGCCCTGCCATTTGCCTGCGTTTTTTGCGCAATACTGGCTATTTGAAGAAGAACTGTTTGCCAACTATTAAACGTTGGTATTAATAAACCTGAGGGTGTAGCCACCTGTACAGTCTGGCTCATTGCACTATGGAAACAACCCACAGCAGCAAGCCGTTAAACTGTTAAGGCCAGGCCTGCCAAAAAAACAAACAACGGCCTGCTTTATGCTTTTGGCTCAAATTATTTAATTAGTTGATTTTTATTCAAATCAGATTGATTTTGTTAAGGCACTTACCTTCTTTAATTTTTATATTTGTTAAAGTGCTAATTTATAATAGAATTTTATTTCTAATATGCAATTGGTTTATAAATCAATATTAAATGCCTGAAACAATACACATCGGTCGTAAAATTAAACGCATACGTGAAATACGAGGCTTCAAACAAGATGTAATTGCATCGGAACTTGGCATCAATCAACAAGCTGTTTGGAAAATTGAGCAGAGCGAAGATATAGATGAAGAGACACTTCAAAAAATTGCTGATGTTTAGGCGTTAGTGCCGAAGCAATTAAAAATTTTAGCGAAGAGATGCTTGTGTTTCATATTCAAGACTGTCAACGGCCATTTCTACCAGTGGGCCTAAAGGAGTGTCTCCCAATGAGCGGTACGAGCTATCCGATTCATAGCATTCAGCATCGGTGATGCATCCGGTTCTCCATTTTCGAGCAAGGTCGACCAGGCGCTGGTTATAATCTTTTAAGTCGATAATGATTGATTGGATTGATTGAGTAAAGCTAAAAGACATTTGATTACTTTTCCGATTTTTCCCAGGCTTCCTTCATTCCGGCGATGGTTTTCTTCTTCGAATGCTGCTGTAAATATCGCCATGCGTGTTCGTAGTGAACTTGTTCCCGCTGAACTTGTTCCTTGTTAGTATTGTTTTGCTGGTAGATGCGTTCTGCTTTATATCCGCAGACAAACAAGTAAGTTAATACCATAAAGCCAAAGGCCCAGGGGATAAGTCTGCCGAACACGATCTTGTAATACTGTCCTTGGTTAGTTTCCGGGAACAGCAGGACACGCCACTGTTTGTTAACCGTAAGAGGCTGCTTTCTTAAGGTCTCCTGTATGAAGGTAACCCTGCTTAAAACTTGATTTACATTGTCATTGTTGTTAATATTCTTCAACTCATTTATGATCACATTTAGCTCGGTTGAATAATCCGGGATGGCTATATCCACTGACTTTACTTCTTTATTTTCCAGTTTTTCTATGCGCCCAGCCTGTTCGGTAAGAACTTGTTCGGTGTCCCGCAGCCTTTCTATTATATCCTCGTTCTTCATCTGCTTATCTGGTTATCGTTGTTATTATTATTCCGTTTCTTTCTTTTATAAGCATCGTCATCCAAATCGCCGCCGCCAAAGCCGCCGAACAGGTCTTCGATCAGCCAGCTGCCTGAACTTTCAGATGTTTCGTGATTTGGTCCTTCTTGCTGTGCCGGTGTTGAATGTTCATTTGGCGAAACCGCTATTTGCCTCTTTTCATTTGCGGTCCGCCTGAAGGCATCGGCCAATGTTTCCTGCCGGCTGTTGCTGATCAATTGCTTACCAATGTTGCCATAGCTTAAACTGCGGTCAAGCTGTGAGCCTTTGAACTGGATGCCATCCTTAGAGAAACTGATACCCTGTATTTCGTTGCTACCGCTTCTGTATTTAAAAATGATATTGATGTCCTTTCGCTTAAGCCATGCTGCTAACTGCTGCCAGTTCCGGGCATACTTTACTTCTTTGCTGATCGTATCATATAATTCATACTTCAAGCCGTCCGCGCCTTTTAGCTGTTCCCGGTTTACACTTGTCTTGTTTTCAGCCAGGTAGTAACCATACTTGAGGGTCATTTCTTTAGTGAACTTACTGTTGCGCTGTTTCTGGAACTGGTCGCTGATTGTCTTTCCGTTATCACTTACCCGGTTGTAGATGATGTGAAGGTGCGGGTGTTCTTTATCGTTATGCTGTACGATCAGGTACTGCGTATTTTTAATGTCCATCAGTTGCATGTATTCTTTTGCCCTTTCTACCATGACCGCTGGTGTCAGCCTGTCTTTATCATGTATGCTCCAGCTCAAGGCGATATGGCCTACCGCTTTGCCCAGTTCCTTGTTGATCTTTCTTTGCAGGTTAAAGTCATCGGTAATGCTTTGGATGCTGTCCGTACGGATTCCCCTTGCCGCCAGCAGGACGGCATCCTCCTTTTGCAGGTTGTAGCGGACTACCCCGCCGAAGCTCCTGCCGGTCATTACCTTTCCGATCATTCGCCCTTGAACTGGTTAAATACTACATCGATCTTAGCGATCAGCTCCTGGCAATCGTTCCTAAACCTTAACAGCCCATAAGTATGGGACAGCCTGGTCAGCTGGTTCAGGTTATTGGCCATTCCTGCCAGGATGTGCAATACCTTCATGTCTTCCGGCGTAATTCGCGGATGTACTTTCGCTTTTTTTGCGGCCTTTCTAAACCAACCGGTCGGCGACAGCTGAGCCTGCTTGGCCTTTCCTTCGATCAGCATCCTTTCCAGGCTGGTCAGCCGGACATTGATCGAGGTGTCCCTTTTGATCTTCAGTTCCGGCCTGCCGCCCTTGTTTTTTATCGTTTTTTCTGCTGCTGCGTTCATTGTTTTATCTTCTTGTTTCTTCCCCAGCGACCACCGGGAGCCGGAGGGCAAGGTCTCCCCCGTGCCGCAGCCCGGGGGAGGTTATTGCTTCGCAATTACACAAACTTGCTCCTTACTGCGGTTGATAATTGTGTTGAATCCTCCCGAAGGTTTTTGATCGGTCAATTGCCATTAAATCTCTTGCTTGATCCTGTGTGTTTGGTTATTTACCTGTGGGGTGTTCGCTTTGAAATTGTTCGATGTGGGTAAGAACTTGCTGGGTGTGAACTTGTGCCGAGTGTACAAGTTGCTCGATAGGATTATTTTATTAACCTATTGATTCTTTGGAGATCTCGTTGAAGTTACGCTGTCATTGCTAACCTGATAAAATTTTAGATTTTTAGGTTGAAAAACACCTTTGTTGGTAATATGTTGCGCTGTCATGTGGTTAGTTTATGGCGCAAAGCTTAAAATGGTTGAGCTATTTGATTGACAACTTATAAATGTTGGTAATGATATCTTTTTTGAAACTTAAACAGAGTGATGGCGTGAAGTAACAACCCGTTTTTGTACGACAAGAACATGGCTAGCTTAGCTTAGAGAAAATAATTTCCAAAAAACTCAAAAAACAGAAAGTGCTAATCAAATGAAGGTGTAACAAAATAGGTCATCCTCATTATGGCTTATCCCAAACTCTGCACAAATGTTTTTAACCGATCACAAAGGTCTATGAGTTCTATCCCTTTCACCCCTGCAACGTATTCCGCTTTCAACCTGTTAAAGACAGCCTCATTTACCCCTAAGTCTTGAAGTAGTTTGAAGACATCTTGAATCTTCTGTTTGTCAATCATCTCTGCAATGGTACTTATACTGACGTGCGATCTACTGGACACCAACCACAATTGCTTCCATTTACTTAGCATTGACTTACAGGTATTAAGTATTCCCGTATAACTATTGCTAAAATTCCGGTTGTCGTAGACCATCTCAAGTGTGTTCCTGAAATTGTGTTTGTTGATTGTTTTAGCGACGGCATTAGCCTCAAAATAATTGAGTTGATTATTCATGGCCTTCAGGAGCTTTGTTAGCAGATGGTCATTCAATAGCCCTGAATTTTCTAGGATCTCGATCTTTGTATTAAGCGTAACGTTAACATTTTTGACTATGTGAGCATCAACAAAAGCGGGATTTTTTAATTGGGTAATAAGCGTCAACTCAAGCTCCAACAAGTTTATTTCTTTGAAGTTTTCGACTATAAATATCCCCGTTTTGTCTAAAAATACCTGTTGAATCTCCTGGCTTAAAATACCCCAAATTTCAGACCTGCGTATGTAATGGTAAACGTTTCCGAGTTCAGCAGATAATACTTTAATCAAGCTGGCTAGGTATGGTTTATTTTCTATAGCCAAGCCCAACATTTGCTCGAAATCCTGTTGATATTTAGTAATAGGCTGAAATAAACTCTTATTCAGCAATAATGCCTCATACCAGATTTTCTGCCAGTTAAGATTTAGGACATCCAGTTCTTTTAGTAGTACCGGATATTGGACACAGATTTCGGCAGATATATGATGCAGAATTTTATTGTCTATTAATAAGGAAGCTTTAAAGAACTCATGGTAACCTATGTGTTGCTGAATGATGATGAGATCAGCTTTAGTAACTTGATCTTTTTCCAACGCTATTTGAGCGAGTATGGCATCCTTTATAGGCAAATGATTGGCGACGGCATCGGCATGTAGTGCCGGCCATCTATTTTTAGCGCAAAATTTAATCAGGGGTTCGTAGATAGTCTTGTCCGATATTTGACCCTTGTTCTCCCGGATTATCTTTTCATCCTTAACCGATAGGTTAGTTTCATCAATTAACCGATAATCTTTTTTCCAAAACTCCCAAATGAATTTTGCTTTAGCGGTATCTATATTTTCTGAAATGGCTTTGTAAATTTTCTGTATAATCTCATTCCACCATACCGGGGTTTCGCCCCAAAAACTTTCGCTGATCATTTTTACACCTTCTGGAAAAAAAAGCGCATTCGCTGGATTTACATTTTTATTGCTCCATAAGGTACAAGATGCCTGCACTTTTTCCAACCCGTTAGCAAAGGCTTCAAATGATATGTTCCTAACCATCATAAATTCTTTTAGATCAGCATTTTTAATTGTAGACACAAATAAATTGATGACTTGATCTTTTAAAACCGCTCCACGGGATGGATTTGGGATTAATTGTTGAATAGCGATAATTACACGTTTGAGCAAGATAACCGAAGGCATTTCGGTAGCCTGCTTGTATAATGTAAATAATCTGACGATCGGCAGGAATTCATGAATGTGATTGAATTCGATTGAATTGGCTTCGATGAATTGATAGAACTGGGCCGATTCTGTTTTTTCGGGATGCTCGAAATAACTGACGTTTCCTTCATTAGTGACATTGGTATCCGTTTTTTTGATAATCGGGAACCCAGCCCATCGGGTGTCAAAAGTTTCGGGGGTATGTACTACCGTAAGTTGATTCCCTTTTATTTCATTTGGACTTCCGGCAATATTGAATGAAAAATTCGACCGCAATTTTTCAGGTAAAAAATTCCATAAAAAAGCAATGGTGTTATTGAAATCATTATGTCCGAAATATACCAGGGTTTCTTTGTTGTTAATTAGCCTATCTATGAATGCGGAGAAGTTTGAGGGCCGGTTTATGGAGATAGGGACGCTGGTATCAATTTCCAAGTCAGTCAGTTTGATAATGCCTTTTACTGGTGCAGTAACAAATTTTTCAATCACCTGGTTTAAGTTATTGACTTCTTTGACGGAACTTATGGGGATAATAATTGCATGACTGAAACTCATTCCGGGGCGCTCACTATCTGGGTCATGCATGGTCTTTGTGAACACATAAAAGTTTTCTACCTTTTCTCCACGTAAGTAAGCATAGTCAATATTAACGGTAGACGGAATGTCTGAATTTAATTTCAAATAAGAAATCGTTGCCCGATCATCCATAGAAGAAACGAGTAAATTATGCGTACCATTATGATCGCCGAAATAAGCCTGGTAGGCTTTCATATAAAAACCTCGTTTAATAAATAAGTAATATCCACTTCAGGTTCTCCGCTTTCTTTAACGATGTACCCAAATTTTTCAGGGCCTTCCAGAGCAAACTCCTGATCGATCTTTTTGGCATCTAAATCCTTGCTCAAGGAGGACAACCCTAAAATTGATAAATTGTCGCCCCAGTTTGCATGGATAAAATTATAAAACAATGGCAACTTGGCCAACAATACTTTGGATGGCTTTGACCCGGCTTTGTACTTAGGCTTATCCCAGCAGGATAGCAATACGGTGAGCCTCGGTTTGTTTTTTGCGGTTAGCGCAATTTCCTTTACATAAAGAAATATCTGTAGTAATTCTATATAAAAAGCTGAAGATTCTATAGGTAGATCGATTATATTCGGCGTATCAACGTCTTTTTCAACCCCAACTTGCTGGTAAAAACGGGTAGTTATGTCGACAATATCCTCCATGAGGTCCAACCTAATAAATAGGAACCAATTCGTGCTATTCTGGATTTGCTGTTTCCAGATACTGTTTAGCTGGCGTTGTTCAATGATACCACGAAGCTGTTCACCACCATAATCCGGGTAGATCAAATCAACAACAGAGCCATTTTTTGAAACAACCGGAAGTACAATAGTTTCATGTAACTTTGATTCCGTATGCTTGCCTTCACGGCCTTCATTAAGACAATCCAGGATTTCCTGAAACAAGCTGAGGTCATTAGGGGTTTCTCTTAACTTAAACTCATTACTACCCGCTTTTAAACGCCCGTATAATTGCCCGCCAAAATGCGTTTTGCCTACTTTGGACATGCCAATAACCAATATGTTTTTATTTGCCATATTATCTTATGGTAAAAAAGAAGTCATCATCATTCTGTACCTTCACCGGTGCGATGACGTTTCGCAACTCCTGGCTTTCTTGAAGCAATATTTCCACAATTTTTAAAATATCATTTAAATTCTCCTCAGTCTTTCTGTTGATAACCGCTATATCATAGGATAATACGTTTGGTAGCTGGACCTGCACTTTTTGCAAAATGATCTCTTTTAAGTTTGGCTCAAAATCTTCATCTGATTTCGTCCAAGCTAAAGCTGTAGGGCGGTTCTGATACGTATTTTTCATCCTTTCAACGATTTGCATTAAAGAATGCCGCTCTTTTCCAAGATTTACTTTAAAGGCGGAACAATCGGCTATCAAAATGAAAGCTGCTGCTGCATCGTCGATCCATTTAGCACCTACACTTGAGCTGCTATCAGCAGATTTAGCCCACTCGGTAAACCATTCTCCGGGAGCATCGGTAAAGATCAAGTCCTTATAACAATCGTTATCATTCTTTAATAATAAATGCAACAGGCCAGGAACCCTCGACATATTCGCGCTGGTATGTGGAGGAAAGGATATTTTCCTTTGATAATTGAATGTCAAAAAATTTGCGATCTTTTCCCATCCCAACAAAGTGTATGATCCCGCCAATTTGTATTGGCCAATTGACTTACCGGCTCGTAGTAACATATAAAGGGTCGCTAAAAACGTAGTTTTTCCCGTTTTCGATTGCCCGATTACTCCAATAATAAACGGCTGATGTTTGGCTGAAATAAACTCCAAGTCGATACTTCCCATAGCACTACTGCTCCATCCTACTTCATTTGTATCCTCAACTGTTTTTTCTTCAGTGCCGGTTGTCGGAACTGCTTCCTTGTCGCCGATATAGTTATCGCATTTTTTATAGTCCGGCTCCCCACACAGGCAAGTAGGCTGTTGCTCGTTCCAATCCTGTTGGCAATCGTTATAGTTGCAAAACTTTTTCATCGTTTAATTAAATGTTTTGCCGACAGGCAGTGTAATATCCATACACTTAATTCCTGGTAGGTGACCTTAGTTTGAGGTATTATTCCCAAGGCAGGAATCATTTCAGTTTTAATATCTAATTTAGAACTGATGATTTTTTTCATAAAGGAATAAAGATCGGTTCTTCCGGATGCCACTATTTCATTAGTGAAAAAAACATATAGGAAAGGTTTATTTGTTGGCTTTTCTAATTCACTGAGCAAATTCACCAACTCAATTTTTTCCGAATTAAAGCCATGAACATGGCCATAGGCTTCTTTAATAATATAATCTACACTGACCGGAAATATGTTCGGCAATAAGTGATAAAGATCGAATGCCATGGCGATAGAGCATTCAAATGGTGTCATGCTTCGATAGCTTTTATGAAGTTTTTTGGAATATAGTGTTTCCTTCCACCATAACAATTGACTTCTTCGCTCGACTGCTACAGAGCTTTGAATAGCGTCCTTCAAAGCTGTCTGCATATTTTTTCCTAATGCGGCAAAAAAAGTAGTCAGGGATTGTTGTAAAACTTCTGTATTTTTATCTAATAAATTGGTTTGCAAATACAAGGCTCCATTTACAGCACTTGATATCCCTTTGGCGGCTCTTGGAGCGAATTGGTAAGACCAATTCTGCGGTGAATTAGTCCAATTTGGATTTGAATCTGGCCGTGCTTTTCCATCCGCGCCCGACGGGCCTGCTGCCGCTATCAAAAATTCCAATAATTCATCTTCCTTAACTTTAGCATTCGTAGCTATAAGCTGTAATTCAAGCTTTGGAATTTTAACGTCAATGGTATCCTTTGCAATTGTCCAATCTTTAATGGCAATGGTTTCTACGTGATCGCCAAGTTTATCCAAAAAATCTTTTACAATCTCTTGCTCTTTTTGGGAAATATTCAACAATGGATAAATATCAATAGCGGTAAACCAAACCACAACCGCAAATATATTTTCCTTCAAAACCAACTGACTCAAGGCCTCTATGATAACAGCGCGATAAAGTGAGATAGGCATCTCCTGAAAATGAGACCTGAGCATTTGCCATTTTGCCGAAATGATGGTTTCGACCTCCTCAAGAACCAGCTCTGTTTCAGCAATATCGTTGTCGAATGCAACTAACGTGAACGGTAATATCTTTACAGGATCTTTGGCTAAAGCAGCTACGATATCTTCAGCGGAAGCCTTTAGTTTCGTATAAATATCGTCGCTGCTGCCCAAACTCGGCAACAACCCTTTCTTTTGATAGGCATCGAATAATTGAAGTTGTTCCATTGCAATAATTGTCGGGTTTATAATTAATCTTTAGATATTGAACTTGATAGAAATACTTTCAGGCGATCTGCAAAATCCATTAGGTCTACGCCTTTAAGGCCTGCCGCGAACTCTCTTTTTAAACGACTATACTGAACTTTATTCTCAATATTATAATTATTGGTCATTGCAAAAACAGCGGCGAAGTCTCCCGAATCTATCTGGCCAAACACCTGTGCTAAACTTGTCTCCAAAATTACTTGATTCACACTACCAATACTTTTTGCCTTTGCGATGTCGTATGCACATATAATAAAGTCTTCAGCCCCGAGGTTTTCTATTCGCTTAAATACCGGATTTTGTTGATGCGTGTATTTACTTTGTGCTTCCTCGGAAACTGTTTTAGGGACATATCGCATGAGGTCTATCAGGCGCACCCAACCATCTTTTTCAATATTTGATGCCCCATTCAGGCTATCTAATAGGACTTTGGTAAATAAACTCAGATGCCCAAGGTCAAGTGACGTTTCCGTTGCTTTACAAGACGTTAGTATCACCCTTCCGGTGCCTTTATTAAGTTGTGTGGGAATACTTTTTTGTGACGTATTATTTTCAAGGATTGTGTCTAACCCATCAACAAAACCTTGAATAAAATTGGTATTGCTACTTAAATCCTTTTCAACAGGGATGCTCTCAGCATGACAGCAATCCAAAATAACCAAACACTTCTTTGCGGTTATATTATTGATTTTTTCAGCAAAAGAATCGGTTAGTATTATTTTGCTCTGGTCCAGTTTTCCATTCAATTGAAATTCGGTTAGATTAAAATCGTAAGGAACAATAAAATATTTATCGCCAACATTACCGCCATGCCCGGAATAATAAATCACAACAGAAACATTTGGATTTGAATTTACTTTGCTTGCCAACTCGTCAAATGCTTTCAATATTCCTTCAGTTGTGGCTTTATCTTCAGGAACATTTATGATATTATCAGCCTTGTATGCTGCTTTATTTGGATCTTCAAAATGTTTTCTCAGTGCTGTAATGTCGCGTAACGGCCCATCTAATGGCTGAGAACAGTGCCCATAACGTATTCCGATTAATAATGCGTAACCATCTTCATATGGGCTTAAAGCGTTCATAGTTCCGATTCAGGTATATTGATTTATAGTGACCCTAAGATACTTAAAACCGACACAAATATTAATACGTGCTGGCATATTCTAGTGTGGAATTATTTTATCTGCCATTATTTTTAAGTCAGCAGTTCTGGTTGTTTCCTCATTTAGCTTTTCTAGTAGGTGGGGGGTTGGGGAAAAGTGTAATAGAATTACCTTATAAAGGCTGAACCATATCGGATTCAAACCCAATATTTTAAGCGGAAAGTGCAGCTATCGTTCTTAAGTTTTCAATAAAGTGGCTCGAATTCTGCCCAGTATTCTAGGTTGAGCACAAATACAAATTTTTGTTTAGGAATATTTTTTAGGCTGCTTTTTTATAGTTTTCGACATATAACTCTCCTCTTTTAACTAGTGAAAACATTCTCAAAATAAGCTTAATCTTTACATTGTTCAGGATGATTTTATAGTGCTTGTTTTTAAGCTTGCGTCCTGCATAGCTACGCATTTCAGGATCGTGGGTTATGGCCGCTTTAGCCGCCTTGTTAAGCTCTTGCTTTAATTCTTTATTAGCCATCTGACTTATCCGCTTTTTCCCATTCACGCTAGTACCTGAAGTATGTTCAAAAGGGACAACTCCTACAAAGACTGCGTACTTTCGGGCATCAGTAAAGCTGATAGAAGTTTTCAGTGTAGGCAATCGTCATCCAGGCGTATATCGGCCCAATGCCTTTAATACTCCGAAGTATCCTGTAATTGAACAGCATAGCTGAATTAGCTGCTATTAACGTTGTTATTTCCTCCTCGATCTGCTTGATATACTTTTGGTTGGCCTTTATCTTTTCACTGGCAATTTTTATGATTGGATCCTTCTGATTTAATTCATAAATGTGCTTTCTTTCTTTTACACTTGCTGAAAGACCCACAACTTCTCGCACCAGCCGTTTCCGGAATGAGAGCAACTTCTTAAGCTGCAGCACATTATTATCCAATGGTTTAGCCCTTTGAAGCCTTTTGATCTTTTCTTCGCCATATTGTCCAATGCAAAAAGGGTCTACCTTGTCACTTTTGCCTCTTGTCATTCCCGTCAACCTCTTGATCTCAAGTCCTGATATCCGGCAATATGCAATCGACATTGATTTACAAAATTGAATGAATCGTGTGAAAATAAAATTGCAAAGTCAAAGTATTGATAAGTACTTATACTTGCTAATATTTTTCAGTGGAGAGCGGGGCATTCAAATCCCTAATGCTGTGGATTAACTTCTAAAAGAGATAAGCTGATACGATCTGTTTTCTCCATACTTTGCAAAAAACAACCGCAGCTTTTCAGTCCGGTTGCTATCGCATTGCCTAGACTGTTGCCTTTAACTAGCATCAACTTCCTTTTCCTGATTTACCTGTTGCAGATCCGCCACTTGAGGCTCCTACCGTCGAACCGCCAGTTGTAGGAGTAGCTGAAGCCGCGGGCGCTGCTGTTGCAGCCGCTGACTGGGTTGATTTCGTTAACCCCAGAGAGTAGGTTAAACTGATAAAAAAGCCTCTCCGGGATTGGGTAAACGTACTTATTTTACTGATGTTACGCACTAAGTTGGGTCAAAAATGGATTAGGTGTTGATAACTTCAGGTATTCACCATAAGCTGCTTTAGTGGCAGCGACCATAATTTGAGTTTTCATGGCAAAATGATTTTTAGCGGTA
>JAABUY010004913.1_pt1 | contig 13730 bp, 11 predicted proteins | sample 5560271 | NCBI WGS metagenome assembly JAABUY01 (sample SAMN10711886, study PRJNA513374) | rock metagenome | isolation source: Antarctica rocks | place: Antarctica: Victoria Land, University Valley
GGCATCCTTGGCATCCTTTTCAGCCCAAAGTTTCTTGGCCTCCTAAACAATTTGTCAGCTACGACGTCGAGGGTAGGAAGTGGAGACAAATGTTGGTGGTTCATCGTGCTTCCCGTGGGCTGGTTTCATTACCCTCTTGGCTCTGGCGTTTCTCAATGTCCCTCCACCATAAGTACCAAAGAAAAAGTCTTTGTACGTAACTTGGAGAGGAAGTCCATTTCTATCCCAGTATTTAGACATCTTGAGTCTTTGGTCTAAGAGCTTTGTGGATGGGATGGTATGGTAAAGGATCGTCATCGGAGGAAAAGGGGAACTGAAGTGAGAGGTTATCAACAGAACTTGTCCGTAGGGCTAGGCTCGGCGGAGAAATCTTGGAGTCAACAATTTTGATTGCACAGAGAACATCAACAGCATCAAGTCCTGTTGGCAAAGCAAAAGGGCAAAGGAAACAGCACTGTCCTTAGCAAATGTAGAATTGAACACTTTAGAACTAATCGGATTACAATCACCTTACACAAGAGTTGACTGTGCCTTCATCCATCGCATCTGCACCTCTGACGACATCTTCACCAAGGAAGACCCCAACACGTTCCATCTTCACATCTTCTCCGTGCTATTCACAAACCTTCAACATATTGCCAGTATCTATTGAAAAGGGGTCTGCATTATCAGCTCGTAAAGCTCGCCGTACGGATTATAGATCCACCGACCTTCGTACCCGTTGCGTCCTACGACAGGTGCAAACCGTCCAAAACCCCAGCGCATCAAACGCCAACCTAATCTCAGCAACACGCATCAGCCTCCAAATCCCCAGTCTCACCCAACGCCTCCTCTGGCTCCGCGCCTACAATGATTTCCTCTACGGGGTGGGTGGTCGTGTTAAGCGGGTTGATAGGGGGGGTATTAAGTCATAATATCAAACTGGGAGCGCATTCGAGAGAGTGTTTTCATGAGATGCTGCATCGGGATGATAAGATGACTGTGACGTTTCAGGTGGGGGATAGGGAGTTTGGGGGGGCGGGAAATTTGGATGTTGATTTTTGGGTATGTTCTTTCCTTAGGGTCTTACAGCAGTGGAGCTCGTGCTTGGCTTTTTGGAGGACTTTAATCCGCTCAATCCGTTTACCAAGCTTCGTTGAAGTTATTACTCCGGGAAAAGCTGACTCGTGTGCTTTCGCGCTCCATAGATCCAAGACCCCAACAATGCCTACCAAGTCCACGAACGCAGTGTCTCGTCTGGCGACCACTCCTTCGATGCCCAACACGACGGCAAATACCTCTACTGCTTCAGCAACGACCATTGGGGCTCTTCGACCAAGGAAGTCTCGTTTAATGTCCATGGCATCGTCTATGTGCCGGAGGCGGAGATACCTTCCGACCCTCTGGAAGCAGAAGGTGTGTCTTCTTGGACCTTTCTGTGCATGGATTTGGAGATATTGGGAGGTAGCATGGGGATTGAGATGTGGTGCTAATGATTGTGTGGGGGCTATAGTGAAACAACTCTCCGAACTCCTTAGCCAAGTCAAGGATGAGCAATCTTACATCATCGTCCGAGAGCGCACCCACAGAAACACAGCCGAGAGCACAAACGCCAGGGTCAAGTGGTGGAGTATCTTCCAGCTAGGCGTTTTGATCGGCGAGGGCATTTTTCAGGTATGGTGGCTCAAGCGATTCTTTGAGGTAAGCTCATCCCCGTGGTTGATGCATTATCATGGATATACTGCTGACTGGGTGCGATAGGTTAAGCGCGTTGTTTAGAAGTGTACTTGTAAGAAAGTTGTAATTTTATTTTCCATTCTGAACTACCTCTTTAATCGACCCTCTACGGTATTCCCAGTGAGACCCCCTACTACTACAAATACGCGGAGATGCAGCTTATTGAAGAACTTATGCCCCACTCCCCAATGAATTCAGCGTAACTTCAACTAGATCTTCGAGCTCACCGCCCATGAACCTCGAGGGATGTGGCTGGGTGCTTCACTCGGAATTTGCTATGAATTGGGAAATTGGCTTCTGTTCGGGGGGGATCAGTACCGCAGCCTCCCATCATCTTTCCCTACGTCTTTTACACATGCTCAAGCTCCCAATACTTTTATCGTTTTCCTTCTACTTGGGTGCTTAGATTCTCTCTTTAGTTGTGGGTTTGATAGGGTTGTATATTCTTATCAGCTCTCTTAGGTTGCGAGTCTCAGCCAAGCTTTCCTCCCTTCCTATATATCTATGCAGACGTTTTGGAGATTCTCCGCGTCAGGCATAACACAGCCGATCTCTCCAGGAAAGGCCTGTTCGCTGAACCTCCTATTAGGATTCCAAAGGGTAAGAGACGCAGCAATGCGGTATTCGGCGACTGGCACTTAGCATTGCAAGCCGAAACTTCTATATTATGGGAAATTTAATTGAAATCTCTGAAAAGCTCAAATCGCTAACGTATTCATAGGGGGTCCAAGAGACGATAGAGGAATGCAGCAGAGTGGAATTCGACAATTGTTACAATACTGCTTGCGAGCCCGGTTTTCCATATTGTGCGAGACTCAATTGAACTCTCGCCGGCGCTTGCATCGCTGAATTACCAATGGCGATTCCAGGGGACCATCGGAAAACTTGATAACTCGGTACTATGTAACCATCACTGTATTATTAATGCCCCAGCCTGAATCTCCACCTCATGCGAAACATTGCTAAAATTTTGAAATGCACACGCAGTGGAAACTTTTATTGACCCTCCACATTTCTATGAAGAGGCTTTGCAGTCGGCGATCTAGCATTCAACAATTGGCACCTTACTATTTGCAAGCATTGGTGCTTTAAGGAGCCAGATAGGAGTCTCGGTTCGGAAGATTATCAGGACCACACTCACTTTTCTCTTTGAACTGTCTGTTTTCCTTGGTATCAATTGCAGAGAATTGTAAAGGTGGCCAAAGCGGCTTCAAGAGCTTAGGGTTATAGAACATATGGCGGAGAGAGTCAAAGTCCAATAGATTACCACCCTCGCATCTCCTTCCTAATTGGCAATCCCATCTCCCCTATCTTTCATGACACGAATAACTAAAGCCATTTATAGAGCCTGGGGTTATGCGGGACTGTGCAGCCCACAACTCCTTACAAATATCGTCCAATAATATAAACAGTCAACATCGCTCCCATCTCCATCCCCAATATCCCGCAAACCGCCGAAACCCTAATTCGCGGATTAACAGATTCCCCTTTTCGGCACAACCGGAGCTGCCAACAGCAACGCTAGTCGCACAATGAATATTGGGCTGCGACTAACAGGATCAACATCCTCACTTACTTTCATTCTATCATACACTCTTGTCAAGACACTGGTCTTCATCCATGTGCAGAACTGTCACTTATATAGTACTTGAGTGCTTGCTTCTCGCTTGAATGACTGATGCAGAGCTTGGGTGATCCTGAGACAGGGAGGTGTGCTTGTCCGTGCCAAGGTTGTTGAAGAAAGCCCATGAGCGTTGCAGGTATGTTGTGCGACCGGTGTGATCGTGAGGTAGATGGGTTACTGATGAATTACATTATAGTCTCACTCCCTGCTGTCATCCAGAGGATCAACCGGTCATACATTTGGCTTAGACTTGCTTGGGTATCAAGATCTTAGGGTACCTATCCGCTGCTTCTGTGCACTACCTAACGAGCAGAGCGTCCTACAATGGCTTCTTGTCAATGATCTCTCTGCTTCCTCCTTATAGCTGCTTAGCCATTTCCCTGAGCTCTAATGGCTGTGACAGCCAGATCTTGAGGTACCTATCCACAACCTCCGTGCTCTACTTGAAGACTTAAGAGGCAGACAAAGCCTTGTGCAAAGAGATTGCCTGCTTTCTCTATGTGAGGGCTTAGCATCCACCTGGTCTCTACTGGCTTTGAAAGCCCGATTCGGGAACTCTCTCCAGAGCCTTGGTCCTGTGCTCGACTATCCGCGAGGCGTTTCAGAGCCTTGTGCAAAAAAAAAGTTCTACCGTTCTCTATGTGGGTATTTAGCTATCTACCTGACGCATACCGGCTTCCAAAGCAAGGTCTGGGGGTGAAGTATTCACAGTCCTCATCCTCTACACGACTGTCGACGAGGACTACAGAGGCTTCGTTTTAAGGATCTCTCTATTTGGCCGTCCATCCAACCAATACTAACTTCAAGGTCAAGATCTTGGAAGACCTCTCCAGAGTCCTGGTGTTGTGCTCGACTACCAGCGAGGCCTATAATGGCCTTCCTCCTGCGAACTGCCCGCTTTCTCGGTGTGGAAATCTGGCTGTTCAGCTGAAATGCACTGGCTTTGAGACTAAGATCTTGGGAACCTCTCCAGAAGGTCGGTCCTGTGCTCGACGACTAGCGAGGCTTAAAAGGGCTTTCCTTTTAGAACTGCCTGCTTTCTCCATGGGGGCGTTCCGCTATCCAACTGAAATCTGCTGATTTTAGAAGCGAGAGCTTGTGGTCCCTATTCATGGCCTCCATTCAGCGCTCGACAAGCAGCGTGGCCGAAAACAGCTTTCCGCAACTAGCAGGCTACTTAGTTCCCCGTTGTGATCGTCTATCTCGCCACCAATCTGGAGATTCATAGCGGTTCTCAAGATGGCTAAGACGTCTGAAAAGACGGCTAAAGAGAAGACTCTGGATCGATCCCTATATCTCTTTGAGCATGTCTTCCGTGTTCTACCCTTCCATCTCGGATCTTGTCCACTACTCAACCCTCAACAAGCCTATAAGAGCTTCCCGGAGCTAAAGGACTACATGGGTACACCGCTGTGATCTTTATCCCATCATGGGGGAAAATCAGAGAGTCAATATTTTCTGGATTACCACGAGGCACATACTCCACACTCACGGAAAGATGTAAGAGCCGTAGAGTGGCTCCGGAAACATTCTGGAGCGGGTTCTATGATCTAAGATCAACCTTCGGACTTCGACACTCCGCTTCTTGTTGTGACTGCGTATCACTCCGTCTCATTCCATCCGTCTAGGTGATAATGAGGGCATCGAAAAAGGGCCGCCGGCGCAATTCCTCGCTATCCTACCTACGGATTGATTCAATATGGTATTCTTACCTTCCCTCTTTTCTTGAGAAGGCTCGAACCTGATGGATCAGCTGGATGCCTGTGAATGTCAATTCCAGTCCTTTTTCACCTGGCTTGTGGACATCAAATCCAGTTCCACTTCACCACACTTTCAAGCTCTAATCCGGTTCTACTTCACCAGGCTCGTGAACCTGGCATGCATTCATGCTTCGCTCCCTTGACTCCAGGCCCCGACAAACTATAAGAAGGCCAATGGTCCCCCACTTTCCGACATACTTTCGAACATCTCTACACCAGCTTCGACAACAACCAAACTCGAATGTCTTATGCTGTATGCATTGGCACATCAAGCTTACATCAAGCTGGTCTATATTACCCATATACTAAGGAAGACTCCTTCGAAGGAACCTTACCTCATTTCACCCTGTATGGAATACAATGTTCTCGCCTTGATCGGAGCCTGAGTTGTTGAGCTGATTCACCAGCATCGCACAATACAGCAACTCGATGAGGCCGAAGCCGTTGCTGTTGCTCTTTAGGATCTACTGCTATCCTTTGATAGAAGCTCTTTTCCATGGATCAAATGTTAGACCCACAACATTTCTCTATTATCACCTTAACTCAATCTACGTTGCCTCTTGAAGCAACATTCTTCCTGGACTCTCATTGACATTACTCTTCATAGTCGTGGCTGGCGACAATACTTTTCCTGGGATTCTTTTCTCGAGCGCTACGTGTGAGTTGTCGATATCTCAGCCCACTGAAAACAAATTCTCGAGTGTTCAGGGCCCATGTTTTCTGAGTAGCTACTTCGCACTTGTGTCGTTCTGGGAACAAAAAAGCGGAACCACCGAGTCCCGTAAATACAGAGAGTCAATCATTCAATTGGAGATTCTTGGCGGTCGTTGCGCCTTTGGCAGGTGAGCCGGAACATGGACCAGAAGATTCCCCGAAAGGCTGTTTGCGTCAGTGCAAAGAAGTGGGATGTCATCCTTCATCCCTTGCCAGCAGCGTTCGTATAAGCATCGAACGACCTTCCAATTTTGGCAATCCTGGGTTCTTCATTGACTTTCCTTTCTTATCAGCCTGAGTCACCAACATTATGCTGGTGCGCACCTTGCCGACTCAAACAAGTGGGACATCTCTACATCCAGGAAATGAAGCTTTTCATCCGCTTGACTTACCAACATTGTGCTGGTGTGCGCCTTGCCGACTCAAAGAAGTAAGGCATCAAGCTTACCTCCAGGAGCTATACAGATTTTCAAGTTGTCTGCTCGAGTTACCAACAAGGTGCTGGCGTGCCCCTTCTCAACTGCACGAGTGGGATATCAACCTTACCTTCAGACGCTCAACCATGTTGCCTTTCTATCCGCTCGGGCTACCAACATTGTGCTGGTATTCATTCTTGTCGACTCAAACGAATGGGACATTAAATCTATATTCAGGAACTGGTCACATTTTCCTTTTCGTCCGCTTGAGATACCATCAAGGTGCTGACGAGTCCCTTGTCGACAGCACGAGTGGGAGATCAACCTTACCATCGAGAACTAGACATCTTCCCTTTTTATTCGGTTGAGTTACCAACATTGTGCTGGTGTGCACCTTGCCGGCTCAAAGAGGTGGGATGCCAACCCTACTTTTAGCCACTAGATAGTCTTCTACCCGCTTGGGTTACCAACAAAGGTGCTGGCGTACTCCCTAACGACTTCAAGAGATTGAATACCACCCCTGTTTTCAGGAACTAGATCGGGTTCCTCTCACACGCTTAAGTTACCAACAAAGCGCTGGCGTACTCCCCAAATTTCTCATACTCGACTTTTTACTATAAAAATATCCGTCTGCAGATTATTCGACCTCGCATTCTGCCCGAACATTACTCAACTGAAGTCACGCTTCTAGTGCAATCACCTGTGATAAAAGTCTTATCGAAGGCCATGCGAAGTTGAGACACTAACTCAAGAAGATTTCGTCAGACATCAAACGATCGGCTTTAAATACCGCATACATAGAGCTTCTTGCCTGGCTTTCAGCAATCAGTTTCTTCAATTGGAATGGCCCCGGATGCCTTATCGGAATCCTGTGCAAGTGGGCCTTTACTGTGGAACCAATTACAGTAAGAATGATAAATTCTTGAATCCAGCCAAAACATTCCCTTTACAAAGGAAAACTCTGGGACCACCAAGCTATCATTTATTGAACCTCATACCATTTGAGCTCCTATCGCAACTACATCCCCGGGGCATGAGCATCGAAGAGGTCAAGGCGGCGACGACTAGGCTCAAGGTGGCTCTCGACATACAGAGCGACTAAGTGTCAACTTTCTAAACGCAGTACCGGAGCCTTGTGCAAATGAGCCATTAGCGACTAAAAGCGTCCTAAATCCTTGGTTCAATCAATCTTCACTCACAAGTGTCACGAAATGGCCAACTCAGCAATGCCTTTCATTGATTCGCTTACGGTTTGATCCTCCGCCATTCCATAGTAGTCGAAGACGAATTACTCTTTACTACGAGACATTAAGCCTTCGAAACATCCTGAATCATTTCGGTAGCCCATAATGAAGGGAGCTATCGATAAGCTTTAACCAAGAGTCGACCCCCTTCTGTACCGAGCATTTTACCTCGTCGTCACCTCTGACCGGCTTTCTTTAGATCTGGCCGGTTTGGCTTTCATACTTTTAAAGAGCTTATTCTCCAACCGATCTGAAGGTACACACCAGATCGCACTAGAGAACAGAGAACATTATGCTATCAATAGTAAGGTTTTATTCGGCAGATGATGTTGTATTGAGCTTTCGAGGGAGAGAGAAAATTCAACGTGGTTCCTGTTGCGTCGCGCTTAAACTCAGTTCCTCGACCTTTCGAACGTTATCGGAAATAACCATGTCCTTGCTCATAGGCATAATGAGTATAGATATACCCTTGGGGTGGTACGCAATAAACTGCGGAAAACCCGATATTTACAGCTTAAAGCCAAAGCTTTCACTTGCCAATCGTCAAGGTTACAAAGCGAGAAAAGATCAGTTCAGCCAATGAGTGGCGAAGAGTGTCTCAGGCCTATCAATGGTGGAGAATGTCTCAATTCAAATTTTGAAGCCGACGGACGAAAGTATCAATCGCCTGGCAAGACGCTTTATCGCACTCGCAGACCACTCGGTGCTTCGCGTGTGTAAGCAGCTCCGAAGAGAGGCCACATCCAAGTACTACACTGAAAAGATAACAAGGTGTGAAGGGACGTGTTTCCAGGACCTAATGATCTGACAACATCTTCACTATACTACGAAGTATGCTACGAAGTATGCTACGTTGTTAGCAGGCTCTTCGCCTTGAATACAGGGACCAAATACTGTTCGCAAAGTTCTAGCCAAGAATCTGGAAATCATTAAAATGAGCTTTCAGGTTCCTCTAACAACCTTCTTTAGATCCCACTGATCAATCATCTACCTGCGGATTGCGAAAGTCAAGTTCTCGGAGAAGCGCGAACAGCAGCCGGACCGGAAATTCAGCGAGATCGAGAACAATCGTGACAGGTCAAATGAAGGTGCGGCCGAGGCATTGTCTACGATTATGGAATCATGAGTGGCTCATCATGTTACAATGGCTTCCTGACTTCCGTGCTTGAACTTAGTCAGAAACATGTGTTATACGAGCATTTTTTGACGCACATCGAAGACCAGAGTGATGAGTGAAGGGTTCGTCGCGTTCAACTATGTTACCTTTTGGATATGCCATTCACTCCTCTAAATTCCTCGAGTACGAAAGAGACCAGATTTTCTTTAAACTCTCAATTACAGGACGGATAAAGCAACTACTACTGATCTACAAGAGCTTCTTCAGAACTTCAAGAAGAGAATACTCAGCGGATTAGAAGTTTGTCAATATTTCAGACAAGTCAAGTCAGCGACTCGAAAGGAAGAACAGTCAGTGGCTCAGAAGTTTATTTATGCCTCAGTCAATTCCAGAAGTCAGCGCTCTCTCCCTTCACGCTTTTTAGACGTTCAAGGAAAGTTTTCGCCGTTCTCAAAAGAAAGCAAGCAAGTCAGATCTTGACCTAATTCAATGAAAGAATCATGCCAAGGCCTTCGCAAGTTCAATCCTGGAGCCTTGGCTGTATCAGAGACAAGATGCGGCTCAGAGGCCTTTCAATATCTCAGGCAATTTCAAAAATATGCGTTCTCTTCCCTCACGCCCACTAAGAGTTCAAGACAAGTCTTCGCTGCTCTTGCAAGAAAGCGCGGGCAAGTCAGACCTTGACCGAACCAAACGAAAGGATCATGTCCAGGCCTTCATGGACCCAACCTCTTCTCTGTGAACGATCTCATCTCATGATGACAATTAAAGCCATCTCACACTATCGGCAACAAAAGAAATATGCTCTTTCCTCGTCAACAGTCTCGCAATCATTATACCCGCCAACACAAGACCCTTTTAGCATAGAGATTGATCAACCTTCGACGAGTTTGACTGGCTATCAGAAGTCGATTTCCAAAAAAACGACTCTTCGGGCTATGCTAGAACTTCTGAGTCTGTGGGAACAAGAACAATGGAATTCCCTCTATGCTCACGAACATTCAGCTGGTTGAACATTCTCAAAAAACGAGAGCCGAGCAACGGTCCTGGTTTCTTCCGAGCTTTGTCTGTGAACTTCGCTTATTTTCACAGAGTTAATAGTCAGCCTACAAGCAAAGGGTCAGCAATGCCAAGAAAGAGAAGGCTCAGCTTGACGTCTTTAACGAAATATGGCAACTCACCGCCCTCACATTAGTTCAGTAAACACTGAGCCACTTGTTTGTTTCTCTCACGCTGAAGTGATGACTGTGAATCCGGTCGAAAGAGATCTCTTTGACTTTGTTTTAACGAAAAAAGCGCATCGAAGCAGATTCGTGCGTAGCGTTCCTTCACACTTGATCAGCCGAATGGTAATACCATAGCGTTCAATGCTACACTTAGCAGACGGTTCTACAAGGTCAAAGCTCGTAAATGTTTTTAATCGGGCCAGGAGGCCCAGGACTCTAATGTCAGGTGTACCTAATTCATTTTGTCGAAACTGTCAATCTCACTTTTACACCATTCCTCCATCGATCTTGCGGGCTATATGTCCGATAACTTTTGAGGATGAATTCGTCACTAAGGCTTTCACTTAGTAGGGCCCTGAATTCACCGCTCTTAGAGATGTCTGAACAACCTGTAGCCTGCTGGTTCAAGAAGCTTGAGTGGGAACGAAAGCGCTATGCCGAAAAAGATGGGATTATACAATCTGCTGAATAATCGCAGGCTGGTTACATTCTGTTATCTGATACTGCTGCCGTGCGTGCGAAAACTTTCAGCGAAATATTTGAGATACTAGAGAATCCTAGCGCCCCTGTCGGACCGGACAGTCAGCTATCCCACGGTTCGCATTCCCCTATCACTATCAACCGAACCCCACGAATCCAGGTAAAGGATTACTCGGGATTTCATCGAAACGATCAAGCAGTGGCCGTCTTTAGATGTGCCTAGCAAATATTGAGATTGAATTCCAAGGGAACCATCTTGATTTTACATAGGCCACCACACTATCACCTCAAACTTGCGAACTTTATGTCTAGCAACTATGAATTATCTAAGATCAGCCACGATCATAGCGTTTTGGTGTCAGACGGTATGCAGCACGCTGGCTTTATGATTGCGACCATTATGCCTAGCAATTATAGAGACTCGGTTCAAACCAGATTCTATACCTAGCGACTGTTAAGGTAGGAAGCTTGACAGGAGCTTGATAGAGAGCTTGATCTGGTGCGTGCCGGACCAGTATTTGATGTAGCTTTTATGTAGCATCAAAATGAATCGTGTATAAACTAATATATTGCAAATGTAGAGAGTATTGAATCATGATTATTGACGTTTCAATTTTGCGCTTACTAGAATAATGCTTTCCAAAGAAAATTCAAGTACGGAAGTACCATATTGTACCCACTTCACCCCTGATCGCTCTCAAAAGAGAATATACATCTGTTCGCCTAATCTGATCCCTACTAATACCCACCAAGCGATCCTATACCTATAAACCACTTCATACTTGTAGTGTCCCGGGGAGTGAATCACCGGCCTCTGTTGTCGGAGCTTTGAACATCGAATTTACACGCAGATGGACGGGGTCTGCCATAATATCAGACTCAGCCTGGCGATTTTGGCAACTAGGTAATTATACCATGTCATGCCTGGAACAAGTTCTCACAACCCCTTTGTGCTGAAAGACCAGTAATTACCGGATTTCTACAGTCCTTTGTCCGCTAAGAAGTAAAATCTGCGAAACGTTAGCGAAGTACTGGGACGGTTCGAAGTGCAAAAGAATCGAACGTGGTAGAGGTAGAGAAATGAGAGTATATTGTTTGATCCTGTAATGCTTGAAAACTTTCTTCTTGAAGGATTTCCGTGCTAGCTGTCTAGTCACAATCTTTATATTGGTCTAAACAGGCCATCAATATTTGAAGATTGTTGTTCTGCTCTTAGCAAACTGTTTCTGTTGGTCTCTCACACTCATGCCACTCTTAATCTGCTATTGGCTTTCCGACGCGTGGTTTTTCTGACTTCTGGTCCTCTTGTAGTATCTAGCACCCTTCGCAGAGTATTTCTGCAGCATATTCCTCAATGCGTTCGTAGTTCGAGCAGGTCTGGGGCCCGGATACCCAGGCAGAGTTTTGCCTTGAAATTTTTCGTTGAAGACCTTGTGGAACTTGACCCAGTGTATCTTTGATCGATGAGGACCCCAACCCCACTTTTCCAAGTGGTTGGGCGCATCAAGGACATATTGTATCTCCAGCGGGTGTAGCTTGGCTCGACATGAACCAGCGGGAGTTCCAAGATATCGTTGAAATACACGGTATCTCCAACGGTTAAGTTTTGTCATAGGTTGGGTCCAGTCTACTGGGTCGTGGTATCTGTATGGTGTGATGTGACCGTTCGGACGAACCAGTTGGATGAACAGTTTTGATTCGTTCGGCTCAAAGCGCCGAGCAGGAGTACGATCGACGTTGGGGTTCAGTCTACGCATGGTCGCGCAAACATCTCCATCATCTTCACTGGCGTTCTCGTCCACCTGTATTGGATTGTCACCTTGTTGTGAATCTCCCACGTCTGATGGAGTTCCAGTGGCCTCGGTGGGTACGGCGGCCGTTTCTCCGGGTAATTCGACCTGGTCGAGATTCATCTCATTTTGCTGTTCATTATCCACGGCTGGAGAATCGATTACAAGATTCATGTGTTCCAATTGCTCTTCGATCGCTAGTTGGATCTCAAAATCCGCTGCGAGGAAGACAGTAGAACGGGAAGCCCCGATTCTCTGAACGTCCGCGTCAAGCATTTTGCCGATCGTATAGACCATTGTGTGCTGATCTTCCCAGCTCTCAGTTTGGGTCCATCTCACATCCGATACCGGATATTGATTAGCCGACATTGCTTTAGATTGAACTTTTTGACAGCTTCAAGATCTTTTGGGTTCAGAACAGATGGTGAGTGCAGTCGTCGAATGGTTACTTTTTTGTGGACCACTTGAGGGTGAGTTATAAGAGTTATATATCACTGAGCCGGCCTTTTTCTAATCAAAATACAACTTCAATTTAAGTCTCTGGTCATCAACAATACCCATTGTTTTGCGATAACCTTGACGGAGTCAATCAAAGAAGCGCAGTCAACTTTCCATTGTTGCCCTTGGCTAATGATTTGCCAGCCATTGTCTAACTTCAACAGAGACCTTGTTCTACAAGAAAAAGTTCCCTTGATGAAGCTCAACAGATATCAATATCCGTTCATAAATACGACATATTCTTTGCAGACGTTCAATCTGCAAAGAACCGAACCATCTCTCCCAAAACCTTATCAAGTCACTTTTGCAACCCAAAACCCCACCGAATCAACCCATTTCTTACAAACCTCGTCCACCAAACACACCATGGTCCCCCCACAATATCGCTGTACCTTCTCCGACTGCAAAGAAGGCGCTCCACACGTCACCGGCCATTGCACCGATTGCAAAGGCAATCACTGCACCAAACACCGCATGTTGGAGGATCACAATTGTCCGGCACTGGATAAGCTCAAGACAGAGCAGCATGAGAAGAACAGAGAGAATTTGGAGGAGGAAGCGACGCATGTCGGAAAAGGTTGTTGCATGCTGATCAAGTAAGATAACGCCCTTTCCTTGCGAGCTTTGTATTTCATAACTATTGGGTCGTGTAAACGTAGTCTTAGAAAGCTCGAATCTGATATTTCCTCCATCTGAAAATTCCACTGCTCTACTGGCTTCTGATATTCTCTGGTTTCCTATGTGATAAAATGCCGACTATGGTCTCTGTTGCGAAATCGTATCACTCAACCTTTGTTCTCTCATATAGCGGCCGTATGCTGATTTTGGATAGGCAACATTGCTTGCGCCCTTGAACATCTAAGCCGTAAGCGTTACGTAGAACGGAACCAATAATCCTAGCATTCTCGGAACAACTATACTTTTGCAAGTTCCCCATGATACATGTACATAGTCTCAGGTAAGTACGACCGATTTTTGAGCCCCTCAAGTTCTGTAATGCACCGGACCTCTCGTTCCGAACGAACGAGAGGACTGCAAACGCCAGGAATCTGTCAATTCCGTTCATTGAAACTTTTACCAAGGGAACCGTTGGCCACTTGCTGCAGACCTTCGCTTCGAGCGAGTTCCGTGGGGGATTGTGGGCA
>JAABUY010004914.1_pt1 | contig 13728 bp, 9 predicted proteins | sample 5560271 | NCBI WGS metagenome assembly JAABUY01 (sample SAMN10711886, study PRJNA513374) | rock metagenome | isolation source: Antarctica rocks | place: Antarctica: Victoria Land, University Valley
CAAGATAGACGGCCGAATGGTATTGCGATGCTCCCAATACGATAGGAGGCCTAGTGCAATAGCGGCGCACAACTGAAGTGTCGTGGAGGTCACAAGCACGGCCCGATATTCAGTCTGCTCCATGGAGGATAGAACTAGGAGGGTGGCTTGTAGAGCTCCGAGAACCGCGAATCCAAGCTGTATTTATATACTAGACGTTGGCCGGGAGAAACATTGGGAGAAAACCATATCATTCATTGCCTACCAACTTCCAACCATGTATCCAGGACTTTCTAGTCTTTTGCGATCTCCTTTGCAGGGAAATAAACCTCCATGGGAGGAGGACCAAAAGCAGACATGCTGGTCCTACAGAAAAGACGCTTTCTTCAAAGGTGACTGTTGTCCAAGTCAGTGTTCAGAATTCACGGGCATGGGCATAAATGATGCTCACTCGTGAAATCGAAACCGCCACGGCACTCTGGTAAAGGCGGTACGCCGGGACCAAAAGTAGCATCCCTACACGCTTCGAAGTAGTTTCGAAGCAGCATGATGAAGATGAAAGTCGAACTCCCGCTGTTCCAGAATCCAGAGATTTGAACCTGGTTGGTTTCTGAGTCTTTGCTACATATACAGTAACGTAATTTCCCGCCCTATCGACCATTTTGCCTTATCGACCACTTTCTTACCAACTATGTACTTTGATCGCCATTTACGCGTCGTAACGGGTTGCAGTTCGTAGGGGGGTTGGAACAGCTGAGTCAGGGCTGGAAGAATTTCTTGGCATCGGGCGGCATCGGGCCGAACTTTGCAATTAGCATGAGCCCCACATACAGTATGTGAGACTTGAGTCCTTGACGTCGAGTTTGCACAATGGATAAAAACAAGTCTTAGCACTGCTAGCTGTTTGTCAGGGATCTAAGTCATACTGTATTAGGTAGGTTTCGATTCCTAGTGACGCTGGTCAAAGTTATAGTGGAGTACTGTAGTTTTCCCCCCATTCTGGCAGCGCCACTACCCAGGCGGTTCAATTCCGACTGCCAAGAGTATTGGGATTTGAATCCCAGCTGCGGCGCATGTGCGTATGGACAGGAATTGGGGGTCTCTGCTGGCGGGGCGCCGGCTTGTGGTGTGGGTCGTGTTTGTCAGGGATTTAACTCATATTAGGTTCGATTCCTAGAGGCGCTGGTGCAATGGTGTAGTGGTATTTTCTCCTTCTGATAGCCAGCCCTTTTTATTTTTCCTTTTTTCAAGTAGTCAACTACAGGTCCGTATCTCTATCTGAGAAATTTGTCAACCCATCACTCACCTCGGGCTGCTCCTCGTTCACACTTTTGTACTGTCAGTTTCTTCAGATATCCAAATGGAGCGAATTGATATTCACTGTCATGCTGTGCCCCCGGGGTACCGTCAATATGCGCTCGATAATGGTCATGAGAAGCCTGATGGGATACCTGCCCTTCCTGTAAGCCAGCTCGTCGTGCCATGGTCCTCACTGACCAGCCCAGGCCTGGAGTGCAGAGGAGCACATTGCCCTCATGAAGAGGCTGAATATCAGCAAGTCAATTTTAAGCATCACATCTCCAGGAACACACCTTACCCCCAACCATGACGAACATGCTGCAAACATGACCCGTCAAACCAACGAGGAGCTCTCTGCAGTCTGTACCAATCATCCTTCGCACTTTGGATTCTTTGCTTCGTTGCCACTTCCTTCCATTCTGGAGTCCATTGTTGAAATTGATCATGCACTGGACAAACTTGGGGCAGTAGGATTCGCAATCATGTCCAACGCAAATGGAGTCTATCTTGGAGATAAGGCGCTGGACCCTATCTTTGAAAAGCTCAACGCACGCGAAGCTATCCTGTTTATCCATCCTACTGCTTGCAATTTGCTTGTTCCTGGGGGTCAAGTGCAGACGATAAAACCACTCGAAGAGTACTCTCGTCCCATGATGGAGTTTATGTTTGATGAGACACGTGCCATAGCCAACCTGCTCCTCTCAGGCACGGTATCAAAGTATCCCCATATCACCTTCATCATGTCGCATTGTGGCTGTGCGATTCCCTCTATCGTGGATCGTATCGGCGCTTTTGCGATGGTTTTCAAGGGAGGAGAGAACCAGAGCGATGAATTGCGAAAGTTACTGCGAGAGAGATTTTTCTTTGACTTGGCTGGATTCCCCTTTCCGGATCAGATCTACGGGCTGCTCAGGACTTTGGGGGAGGGTGGGGAGCAAAGACTGGTCTATGGGAGTGACTATCCTTTTATCCCTGAGAAAGTTGTCGTTGATCTCGCAGATCAGATGGACGAAGGCTGTAAGGAACTGTTTGATGCAGATCAGCGAAGCGCTGTGTATTCGGGTAACGCAGAGAGACTAATTGGTCTCTGACGTTCGTGACAATTGTCGTGTGCATCGAAATTTGACTCCCCTTGCAGATTCTAATTTTTCCCAGTGCCTGCCCAATTGCCTCTTTCTGTTACCATAAATGAAGTAATCCACAGAGTTATATGTACATAATATTCTCGCAAGTTGTCTTGGTTCTCATAAAACTTCCATAGCGATCAGGGTCCCATTCAGCATCAAACCACTAAACAGCCGTCCGCAACTATATTAGCTTCCCAGATCCGGTCTCCGCTGATGTCATCCTGCCCGGCCTGTCTCGAAAACCTGAGCTTCCAGTCGGTATGACTGCTGCTGAAGTTGTAGCTACGGATACGAATGACGACAAAGATTCGCTTGATGGTGAGGATCGAGATATCCACAGATGATGAACTCGACTGCTGAAAGATTATTATGGCGGACGAGAGTCGGGACTGTCAGCCGTGAATACACATTGTGCCTCAAACTAATTGTTTTTTCGTAAATTAATTTAGTTTACAATTTGTAATAAACTAGTATAAAAATATAAGTATGTTAATTTAAGCTGTCGATATTAATATAAATATTAAAATAAATAAATTTCTAGTATTGTTGAAATCTGTTGGAAATAGGGGAGTTGGTAACCCTCGCTAGTATCTAGAGTTTTTATCTTTCACCTCCTAGATAGCCTTCTAAAAGCAACAACCAAAATATCAATATGCCCCCATATGACCTCGTATTTCAACAGGTTATGAGCCTCGGTTAGTGCAAGCTGCCTAAGTTGTTGTTCAGTTAGTGAGTACGTGAACTCATCGACCATGTCTATCGTCGTCGACGTCGTCACTCGGAAGCCTCTACGCGATAGAGCCAAGAATAAAAAAAAAGCACCGTGAATATGTGCCTCCGATGGAGGAAAGCGGTGCAGTCAAGTCAGGTTCAGGTAGTAGATTGCTACTGAGCCGAAGAGAGTCAGTCATCGTGAATAGATGAAGCAATGCATCAGTTATATTCGAAAGAGCCAGAAACGAGGCTAGAATGCCAGAAATGACGCAGAAACGAGGTCATTCTGAATGAATCCGACAGATCTTGAATAGCCTCGAATGAGGGCAAACGGTGTAACAAAAGCATAGCCACCAGACCGTGAATAGCCTCGAGCGGGGACAAACGGTATAGAAAAGCATAGTCATCAGACCGTGAATAGCCTCGAGCGAGAGCAAACGCTATACAGAAGTATAGCCATCTGGAATTCGTGAACAGGTCTCTGAATGAGGGCAAACGAGGTCATCTTGTCAGGTGACGGGGAAGCCTGATCTGCTTCATATGATACTGCTTCGTGTAGAAGTCGAGAGAGCTTGAAAGCTTCAGAAAGAGAAGCTTAAAGGCTTCGAATTTTGGTTCATGAAGACTTCGATTCTCAAGAAAAAGTGTTGAAAATAGAGAATTTGATAATCTTCGCTTCATAGTAGGGCTGGTAGGGCTGAGGCTCGCTGATGAAGTTTTCACCTTTCATCTTCTGAATAGCTTTGTTTATTTCTTGTTGTGAAAACTGAAAATAACAACTAAAAAGTATTGTGATTGTGATTGTAATTTATACATTCTTGTGACATCGGTTTAGGCTCGACTCATGAGAGACTCTATGCTATTTATATCGAGTGAACAAAACTCTCTGAAGAAGAAAATCACTCGTCGTCTATACGACTGCTTCACGCAGCCGAAACAATGAGATTGACACTGTGTTATCAAGTAATAAATCTATAGCTTCTATTCAGCGCGTGACGCTCGAGTAAACTCTTGATGAGCGTGTCTGTGCTGTTTGATTATGATGCATCGTCTTTGCTCTGCTCTTCATTGACGATATTCTATACAACGATGTCTCGATTCGATTCTCGATTCAAAGACGAAAGATGTTTTCTTTGCATTCGTGATGCTCGTGATTGTAACGTACGTAGAGCTGTGTTCTCTTACTCAATGATTGTCATTCATTGAGCAGAGAAATATGTGATGAAAGAGAGATGCACACGATGAGAAGATAGAGTGTGATTGTACTGAGTAACTCTTTTCTTCTCTTGATTTGACTTGTGTCACGTAGACGTTGAATGAATTTTTAGTATAAACATGCGATCGCAATCATTCAATGTGTCAGAATCGTGCCTAGATGATACAATCAATGAAGATCAGAATTGATAGTGCTTGATCTTTAGAGGTAGCTATAACTGAATATTAAGAATACAGAAGAAGATTGATACAAAAGCTTCTATTTATGTAATGTTCAGAGACTGCGCTAGGTCTGAAAGAAATGTGTTTGTGACACGAGAAGAATGTGATGTAAATGAACAAGATGTTGGTGAAAGAAAAGAATGTTGAGAAAGAAAAAGAATGTTGAGTCATATCTGAGTCATATCTGAATCATATCTGAGTCAAACCTGATGCGAATTGATTAGAGCTTCAGTCTTGTTCAGCCTTGATACGCTCGTAACATTATTTCCCCCTTCGAAAATTTATGTTCGCATGAATGTAGTTCATCTGCTCGCTTTTGTTGATAGTTATTTTGATATTTAGCGCGATTTGTTTGAATATAGCTTATGAAATTCATTCAAAACTTTCTCTGAGTCATCGAATTTCTCTTTATCGACATAGTATCATTCGTCGTCTCTATCTAGATCTGTTCATTTGACTTTGTACTGTATTTGATCTCGATAGCGTCTGAAGTTCAATATATCGTCTATCTCTCAATGTTCATCGTCTTCGATAGTGATTGATCTGAGTGATTCTGAATGCTGTTCTGATAGAGAGTTTTCTGAATACGATCGCAGTAGCTTCGAACTGAACATCGAATGCAGATGCTTCATGCTGACTGATAAACGAAGATGATAGAAGATACTCACTTTGACAGTGATTTGATAGAGATCTAGCTGTTTATCTTTCAAATCTTTGCAGAGTCTTGTTGTCTTGACGTTTCTAGAAGATAGTCAAACTCAGTCATCTACTTCATAAATGATGTCTCGTCTATGTTTATTGATCTGAACTTCGATGATCAGCTTCGTCTTTTTCAATTGTTGACGATCGAAGTTCAGTAGCTCTTTCATTCGATTGACAATATCATCTGCTTTTCTGACTTCAAGTCGTTCACGAGTTGTTTCGTAGTCAGTTGTATCTGAATCGAAACTCATTCGAGAATGAAATTCTTTATTGAAGTAGAAGAAGATCATTGAAGTGATCGAGAAGATATTGAAATTGTCACTGAACTTTATCATAGATATTCATTTGACTCAGTCGTTCTGCATGTAATTGCAGTAGATTCTAAGTTCGCGTTCGACGTCTTGATTGACTCGTTTCGATTGATCGTCGATCTCAGAATGATAGACTGTGAATAGACTAGCTGTGATTCTCAGTCGCTTACAAAGACTTTTTCACATAGTCGATATGAATTGAAAGTCTCTGTTCGAAACAATAGAACTGAGTAGATCATGCAGTCGATAGACGTTTCATAGCATGATTCAAATCGTTTCTTCGACTGAGATGTCATCGTCTTCTCAATGACAGGAAACATAGTGACGTTCTTTGATGAGACGACATATGATTGTGCAAATGACGTTATAGTCTTCTGACAGAGATAGTTCAGTGATGAAGTTCATAGCTATATCTTTTCAGCGTTTCTGTGAAATCGAAAGAGAATGATGAAGTTCATTGATGCTATCTCTAGAGACTTTGCTTCGCTGACAAGCATGACAGTTTCAAATGTATCGTCGAATAGTAGCTCGATGATCTGATCAATAGTAGAAACGCTGAACTAGATCAATGATTCGTCTATTGTCGAAATGAGAGATTGAAGATTGATCATGCACTTCTTGTAGTAATTTCGTGTGCATGTTCTCAGAGACTCACAGTAGACCTTTTCTAAATAGAACGTCGTCAAGAATTTCGCAGTTCTTCAGTTTAGTGATATGAAATTTGAGCTTGTTTTCGTTCATAGCTTGTCTATATTCGCTGCAGAGCTCATCTGTTTGATTGATCATTTATACTCGTTGATAGAGATTTGCTTTCGATTCAATAGATAGAACATCGACTCTATCGAAGGTCAGAATAGTCTGAAAACGATCTTCAAGACGCTGAGCTGATTCAGAGACGTTCGCTAGAGACATTCTGATTAGAGCATCGACTTTAGTGTTCATTTTGCCTGATCTAAAGATGATCTGAAAGTTGAACTTCGATAGAATGTTCAGATAGTTGACTTGTCGTCGACTCAACTGTTTGTTTTTCATGAAGATCTTCAAAGTCTGATGATCGATGAACATCTGAATGAGTAGTTCAGTGCATTTCAGCTCGAATCGTCAGTGTTCGAAGCATCGAATAATGACTAGCAATTTCTTGTCATAGATGTGATAATTGATTTCAGCGAGAATCATGCTTTTACTGTAGAAGATCATCGAATGAAAAACTTTCTCGTCATCGTACTTGTTACGATTCTAGCTACGCACCTTCGTTAATAGCTATGTTGATGACTATGTTGATGACTATGTTGATGACTATGTTGATGGCTATTCTGAGAGCTATCGTCGATCGCTCGCCGCTAGAGCATAGACTTGTTCCGAAGTCAATTCTATTCAGGATTAGCTTATGTTCTTCTGAGTCATATAGATAGTCGGCTCTTCTCTTCTAGATACTTTTCTTTCTTAGCATTTATATACTCGTTACATTACACTCATATGACTCGCTCTATGCTGGTTTCTAGCATTATATAAATGCTTCTTCGTTACAGGCGAAGTGAAATAATCTGCATCGATTTCTTCGAATGCTTCTGCTAGTAGTTCTTCAATTCTCTATCGACTTTGGTCTAGCGACTTGCGTTCGTGCAGCAGCACTCATCTTTCTTCTCTCGTGAGCTGATTCAGCGAGAATAAACAAAAGATTCGAACTCGTGCGCTGATCAGCGAGTATAAACAAACGATTGGAATCATCCGACTAGATCAAAGATCAGCGAATTAATCGTTCATTCAGATTCGCAAGGAATTCTTCGAATTTGTTGAACAATCAAACGAGACCAGTCATAGAACTGCGTGAAGTCTCTATCTCGAGGAGCAAACCCCCAGTGAGCCTGCTTCAATGACATCGTCAATGCGATAATCTATTCGCTCTCATCGCTCTATTCATCAGTGAATCTGATCATACGTTCACGTGCAACTAGTGAGTCTGCTACAATGACGAGTTCAAAGTCGATCTCTTCGATGAGCAAGTCGATCAGTGAGTCTGCTACAATGACATCTTCCGTCAATGCGATGATCTATCTACTCACATCGCTCTACCTACCAGTGAACCGATCTGCCGACTCGTTCGCGTGCAACTAGTGAGCCTGCTTCAATGACACTTCTATCTCGCATAGTGAGCCTGCTACAATAGGCATTTCGATTCTACACAAGGCTAAGGAAATACATTCATGCGAACATGAATCGTTGAAAGAGGAGAGTAATGTTACGATTCTAGCTACGCATCTTCGTTGATAGCTATGTTGATGACTATGTTGATGACTATGTTGATGACTATTCTGAGAGCTATCGCCGATCGCTCGTCGCTAGGGCATAGACTTGTTTCGAAGCCAATTCTATTCAGGGTTAGCTTATGTTCTTCTGAGTCATATAGATAGTCGGTTCTTCCCTTCTAGATACTTTTCTTCCTTAGCATTTATATACTCGTTACATTACATTCATATGACTCGCTCTATGCTGGCCCCTAACAGTACTGAGATAGTATTTCACCTTTTACATAGTTCGAAGCATCAGTCTTCAGAATAGCTTGTCGTTTGAGATCGAAGTGACGAAGTACTGAGATCGAGCTGACTTGTTTCTTTAGATTGTCAAAGGCTTGAACACAGATCTCGTTTCAAACAAAAGACGTGTTCTTTCTAGTCAGCTGAGTGAACGATTTGACTAGCTTCGAGAAGTTCTTAATGAAACGGCGATAGAAGTTAACAAATCTCACGAAGCTCTGAATTTCTTTTAGATTGATCGAAGTGATTCAGCTGACTATGACTGTCACTTTGCTGAAATTCATACGAAGATCTAGTTCTGATACGATGACTTCTAGAAAGACAGTCTCTTCTACATTGAATTCGCACTTTCGAATATCTATCTGCAGTTCAGCTTCACGTAGTCGACTCAATACTAGTTTAACGTGATCTCTATGTTTCTTTCTCGTTTTGCTATAGATGAGAATGTCATCTAGATAGACTTGACAAAAGTCGTTCAGAAAGTCTCATAGAACGTCATTCATATATTGCTGAAAGAAGATCGATTCATTAGTCAGTTCAAATGATAGCATCTTGTATTTATATGCTTCTAAAGCAGTGATAAAAGTGATGTAATTCTCGCTATCGAGATGCATTTGAAGTTTGTTGAACGCTGATATGATGTTCAATCTAGTCAGATGCTTGCAACTCACTATTTTATCAATGATCTCGTCTATCAGCGATAGAGAATATCTATTTCTTTTGAAAATGACATTTAGCTTTTGATAGTTCACGCAGAATCGAAGATCTTCATTTGCTTTGAGAGCGAATAGAACGAGAGAGAAATAAAGAGTCTGACTAGAAGTGATGAATCTCTTCGACAGATTCTCGTTTAAGTACTTCTTTACTTTCAGAAGTTTGACAGAAAACATTCAATAGACTCGACAGCGAGAGAACGTTGAATCACTGATGAGCTCGATTTTATGGTCGTAGAAGCGATGAGAGAGTAGTTTATTCGATTGAGCTCGATCAAAAACATCTAGAAACTCATGATATTTCGATGACAGCTTTGCTTTAATATCTTTCAAATTCTGAGTTGTTTCATTGATTGAAGAGACGTTTAGAGCGTTCAAATCGCACTGAGTATTGTACGCGATTTCTCTATTGATGTTCATCATGAATAGAGCAAAGACTTCGATCTTGTTCTTCTTTGAATGATTCAACAGCGTTTTGAACGAAGCTGCGTCTATGCTTCGAATCGAGAATGACTCTTCTCAAATGAATCATTTGAGCATCATAGAGATCTTAGTCTGAGTGATTGAAGAAGATGAAGTTGACTGCGATCAATTTGAGTACTTTGAATTGAGAAGAATCGAAAAAATCGAAATAGAAGTATTCAATTGATTCGAAAAAACAATGACGTCGTTTCGCATATTCAATAATATTTCGTTTTTGTTCATTCAGAGCTTACTCAATATGACTTCATGATGATCGATATCAGCTATCAGCATTGATACAGTCAATTTCTTATGACTTTCGATGATGAGATTGAGTAGAATTTTATGAGTGATGATCTTCTTAAATATCTTCTCATCATAATCTCTTATTAGCTTCTCTTTTGTCAGTGATATAGATTGAATTTTCAGTTTCTCGCATACTTTATCAACTAGATTAGAATGTATGATCGTGTAGATGACTGAACCACTGTCTATTAGAGAACGAAGGCTGAAAGATCGATTCTGAGAGATGAGATGAGCGTCAATTAGAAACAACTTTTCAAAGTAATTTTCTTTCGATAGAATTTCGTCTAGTTTGCACAAAGATATAATCTCTATTTCTTTGATGACTTTTGAAGAGATGACTAGTTTTTTGAATCGAAATTCGAATCGAAATCGAAGCGATCATATTCATTGTTCACTGCATTGATTCTAGTAGATCGATCGAAGCACTCTTTAGAGCTATGACCTGATTTATGACATATGAAACAGCTTTCGACTAGAATGTCTGCTTCTTTGACGCTAGTTAAAATCGCGTCGCGCGACTTTAGCTGATCAGACTTTGAATGATCGACTGACTGAATGACAACAGTCGCTCTATGAAAGATAGTCTTAGAAAGATCATCAACGCGTTTGATCTTGTTCTTGATCTCTCGAATGACTCGCTGATCATTATTCAAACGAATCAGATAGAAACGAATTTCTTTTAGAGAATTAGATTGAACTAGTTGATCTATTCAAACGAATCGAAGACGAGAGTGTATTTTATCTTTCAGATCAGTGATCAGTTGCTTCTCGTGATAGTCTAGATAGAAAGATAGACGTTGAAACTGAGTATAGAATTCACTGAATTTCTTGAATTCTTGAATCAAGTTGTAGTATTTTCTACGAAAGTTGACTTTCTTATTCGAATCATCGAACAACTGAGCTAGCTCTTTTAAAAGATCGTCGACGATCTTATAGAGATTGACACAGTCACGTTCGCGTCTAGCTTGAGTGATCTCAGCTGCGTCATCGAATAATCTAGAATGTATATAGCTCAATTTGACTCGTTCATTAGAAAAGAGATCGACGTTGATCTCTAGTTTATTCTGAATTTTTCCGTATCAGTTCTCTCAAGTAGAGTTCTTTTCATCAGTAAACAGCGAAGAATCAGGTATTTTTTGAGATCTAGAACGCTCAGAGTAGATGAAATCAGAAGAAGTGTTTTCTTTAGCTTGAAGTCTAGTCTTCAACTCTTTGATTTCGTCTTCTTGTTGTTTATCTAACTCGTAGAGTCGATCTGTTTCTTCATCAAGAGCTAGACTTCGAGCCTTTCAGATTTCGTAGAACACGAAGAGTATTATCGTTTCAGCGAATGATTCGTCATCTTCATGAATGAATGATGCAGCACTTGATGATTTCGTTCGTGATTTCGATGAATCAGCATCAGAGATTTGAGAGAAACGATTTCGAAATTCTTCGAAACGCTCTTCAGTAGACGAACGACTAGACATGATGAGGTTTGTTTGAAAGAGAGTCGAACGAATGATGATGTTCGATGATTTGAAAAAGAAAGACGTATAGAGTGATGTTTAATCTTCAACAAAGAAGATGAGATTTGTTTGTTGATTGATTTGATTGATTCTCTAGCAAACAACGAAGATTTTTTATCGTTGAATCTATCGATCGATTTGATTCTTGAGCAATTCACGAAGATTCTTTATCGTGATTCTCGTAATTGAGTGAACTTTGCGTACTTAATGAGCAATAAGTAGTCTAGCAATTCAAACAGTCTTGTCGTTGATTCTATTCAACTCTCTAGTGTTGTTCTATCTTTCGATTATCGTCGATCATCAGATAAATGAATTTCTTTAGACTCGTTCTGTCTAGACGAGTATGTTGAATGAGTAATGAGATCAGTATCGTGTGATTAACGAATTCTTAATATAATGTCAGAATCGTGCCTAGATGATACAATCAATGAAGATCAGAGTTGATAGTGCTTGATCTTTAGAGATAGCTATAACTGAATATTAAGAATACAGAAGAAGATTGATACAAAAGCTTCTATTTATGTAATGTTCAGAGACTGCGCTAGGTCTGAAAGAAATGTGTTTGTGACACGAGAAGAATGTGATGTAGATGAACAAGATGTTGGTGAAAGAAAAGAGTGTTGGGGAAGAAAAAGAGTGTTAAGCCATATCTGAGTCATATCTGAATCATATCTGAGCCAAACCTGATGCGAATTGATTAGAGCTTCAGCCTTGTTCAGCCTTGATACGCTCGTAACACAATGTTTGACTCTGATCAATGAAAGAGAATGCATTCTGATCATTCTCTTGAGCTCTCGATTTTTTATATGAATAGATGAATGACTTGACGTCAAGTAAAGAAAATGAGTTCAAGCTCTCTCAGTATATCAGCGTGATCAACGAATCACTACTTCTTCGAGCACTGTAATCACGTCTTTCAATACTTGAGATGATTATTCTATCTGATATCTTTTCATCAATTACTCGACGACACTGTCAATGTGATAAAGACGTTTCAATATCGACGCAGTTGATGAATCATAAATTCTTCAATCACTTGTAATCACAACTTGCAAACTTTTCATCTGAGTTGTCTTTTTCACTAGTAGTATCTTTTCATCTCTTACTGACATCGACATGTCATTAATCTTCTTCATAGTCTCATAGATCAATTGTGACTGTTAGAGACAGATGTTGTTGCATGAATGAAAACTCTGCATGATGACTTTTCTGATCACGCAACATTCTAACATCATTCAAACTGCGTCGAATTGAGATCTCTTGACTTTTCTGACTTCTATTTGAACACAGAATAGAATCAAAAGATTCGTAGTCGACATCACGTACAGATGAATCTCGTTGTCAGTCAAAATTAAAATAGTATAGATTAAACTTTTGAATACTAAATAAATATTATGTCAGTCTTGAAGATGCAAGAGAATGAATGTTAATTCAACAGTTGAAGAATTTAAGAAATAGAAGCAAGCTGACATGATCACATGAACAACTCTAGCAGCTAAGCTAGCAAGCTGACATCTTTAGTAGCTGAGCTAGCAGGCTGACACCTCTAGTAGCAGAGCTAGCAAGCTGACATCTCTAGTGACTGAGCTAGCAAGCTGACATCTCTAGTAGCTGAGCTAGCTACCTTAGCTTATCGTCGTCAACTTCGCCGCTCATTTAGCGAAGCCGAGCTAGCTCAGCTATTGGCGACGCTGATAGCAAACGCCGCCGTGAAATCCACTCACAATGAATCCTCTGAAGGTGCAGGCAACTGCCGAAAAGCACAAATTGATCATGGCTCCGTTCTTCCATCCGTCTCAGCTAATTTCCAATTCTCTCATCGCTGGTCAAGATATCAACTTTTCTTTTATTATTCCTGGTCTATTCTTACGTATCAATTCTTGCCCGTTCGACACTCAAGATGGGCACGGAAAGCCAGATCGCCGTCATCGGCATGGCATGTCGCCTTCCAGGAGGCGCTGATAGTCCAGAGAGTCTATGGTCTATGTTGGCCGAGGGGAGGGATGGATTAAGAGAGGTGCCCAAAGACCGCTGGGACTGGAAGTCTTTCTACCACGAGGATCCAGATGCTAAAGAAGCTACGAACTTCAGCCACGGATACTATGTGAATCAGGACGTATCAGCCTTCGACGCGCGGTTCTTTGGCATCCCCGGCGCTGAGGCTACGGGTATTGATCCCCAGCAGAGACTTCTACTCGAAACCACTTACGAAGCAGTCGAGAATGCTGGCATTCCCATCAAAAGCTTGCGTGGCTCGAACACTTCGGTGCATATGGCAATGTTTGCACGAGACTACGACAGAATGGGGTACAGAGACGGGCCTCAGCTTCACAAGACTCACATTATAGGGTCGGGAGACGCCATTCTGTCGAACAGGATCTCGTACGTCTTAGATCTGAAAGGCTCTTCTAATACCCTGGATACGGGATGTGTAGGTGTTACCAGACCTGCCATATGTTTGCTCCGCTAATAGAACGTAATTTAATACAGTCTGGTAGTCTCGTGGCATTGCACCAAGCGTGCCGTACGCTGAGGGCAGATGAGTCTACGCTGGCCCTTGCCGGGGCCAGCCAACTGTTGCTGACCCCTGACCAGTCCATTGCCATGTCGTAAGTGGCCTTGCTACAAACCTTGGA
>JAABUY010004915.1_pt1 | contig 13727 bp, 21 predicted proteins | sample 5560271 | NCBI WGS metagenome assembly JAABUY01 (sample SAMN10711886, study PRJNA513374) | rock metagenome | isolation source: Antarctica rocks | place: Antarctica: Victoria Land, University Valley
CCTCCGCTGCGCCCCCTGCAGACGCCGCGCTGCCTCCTACTGCCAGGTCGCCTCCGCGGCAGCCGGCTGCCGCCGCGGCGCCGCAGGGCTGCGCCAGGTGCGGTGTCGGAGCCCCGCCGCAGGCCGGACCCTCGACGGGCAGCCCCTCAGCGGAAGGGCTGGCGCGAGAAGGAGCCGCGGCGCCGGGGGCAGGGTTGCCGGCCCTGGCCGGCTGCGCCGCGGCGGGCGCGCCTGGCGGTGCGTGCGGCGGAGCCGGCGCGCATGCCAGCGGTCCCCGCCCCAGCTGGTCGCCGTGGCTGGGCTCTGAACCTGGATGCCCAGCGGCGCCCCAGCGGGCGGCACCCGCCTGCGGCGCCTGCTCGATCGACGCGCAATCGTCGCCGCCGGCGCGGCCGGCCTGGGCGCCAGCTTCACGCAATGGGTGGCCCGGGCTGCCGGAGGCAGCGTGCGCAGGGCCCGCAGAGCAGCCGGGCGCCCCAACCCTGCGGGCAGGCCCGGGCCCGACGCTGCCGCCTGCGGCCCCAGCAGCGCCGCCGCTCGCCACGCTCGCCGTCGCGGCGCGCGTGCTTGCGCGCACTCTGCGCGCTGCAGGGCTGCCGGACCGTGCAGGGTCTGCGGCAGCCGCGGCGGAGCTCGGGGCGGCCCCCGCCGGCGCCGCCAGCTGGGCGGCCAGCAGGGACCCCTCCGCGGGGGCCGCCGCGGTGGCGCACCCAGGTCCTGTGGCCGCGGGACCCTGCAGGGTGGTCTCCTCTGCGGGCGTCCTCGCCCGCCCCGCCACAGGCATCACATTGACAGTGCGCAGGAAGGAGCCGTCGGTGCCATCGCCCGCGCCGGCCGCGGCCTGCCGCATTGCGGGCCCGCTGGGGCCCCCCGCAGGGCATGGTGCAGCGTGGGGCGCCGCAAAGGCCGGCGCCGCAGGATCTGGCGGCGCAGGCTCAGAAGGGGGTCCCAGGTCTGGCAACGGCGACGGCGGCGGCGGCTGCACCGGTCCCTGGCGCGGCAGCCCCGCGCCGGGGGGCAGCTCCAGGGCGGGGTCCCTGCAGAGCGCCAGCACGGCCTGCGTGCCCCAGCGAACCGGGCTCAAAGACCACGCATGGTTGGCGCCGCGTGACAAGGCCGTTGCCCTGCACAGCTCGATCAAGACTGCTAGCACTCTCGGCCTGCGGTTACTACCTGATGTGCCGTGACAAGCGCATGCGTTTGACGCACAGAAGTCTGTCTCCATGTCACCCCCCCAGTGAGGGACTGTCTGGCAGCCACACCTGCGCCAGGGGCGGGTACACGCGATAGGAGTCTGCGGCGATGCGCTCCGCCCGCTCGGCTGCCAGCCCCTCGCACCAGGCCAGCAGCACCTTGCCGCGCCGCTGCGCGCGCGGGGGCATGGTGTTGACAGCCAATGCGCAGGCCAGCAGAGCGGGCCAGGAGGAGACTTGCACTGGTGGAGCAGAACTCGTATTTTACCCCATGAACACAAAACTATGAATGCAAGTCATGCTGGCCGCAGACGTGCCTGCTGGCACTTTCTTTTTTATTGAAGTGAACACCGTGGCGGACATGGCTTGCACAACCGTGATACAATCAGCGCTGCTGCGAGGACCATCACTGGCAGCGCTATGCTTCCTCGGCCAAGGGGTCGGCGCGCCAGCGTCGCGCAGCCGGGCTGAGCAGCGAGCTCGGCCGCAAAGGCTGCGTTCTGGTCCGCCAGGCGCTGCAGCTCGGCGGCGGCGCCGCGCAGGCGCGCGGCTGCGGCCTCCCCCCACGCGTGGAGCTGCTGCGCGGCCTGCGCTAGGCGCGGCAGCTGCGGCAGCAGCGCCGCGCGTCCGGCGTTCATCAGGCCCTCCCATGCATCCTGCGCCACATGGAGGACGGGTTGGCGTCGAGAGAAGGACAGAGGCAAGCATGCCCCGCTAGTGGCAGTAGAACTGACAGGCGGAAAGTGCCGGTAGGCTGCTGTATCTGCAGCACGCCTGGTACGCGTACATGCGGGCCACAACATATCAATGCAAGGTACATCTGCACACAGCAAGCCGGTAGCAAACGATCTTGGCTCAGAACTTGCTGGTACGCTTGGGACCTTTCAGGTGTGTGGTGCTACCCAAATTTGAGCTGCTTTGACGTGTACATGCTGCAGCAGCTGTCACGGTAGCACCTGTCCGTGTCAATCACAGGCGCTGCAACTCTGTCCGCCTCAGGTGCAGGAGCCAACCGCTCAGGTGCACCAAGGCCAGGACACACACAGCTAGGGCCTGCACAGCAACTGCAGCATTTCTCAACGAGGCACTGTGCAAGCAGGCCCTGATTGTCTGACAAGAGTCGGCGCGGGAGGGCAGCATGCACAGCAGGTCGTGCACAGCGTGCAGCATCCAGCCGCACAGTGCACAACATGCAGCGCGAAGGTTGCACTGTTACGTTGCGGGGTATGATCCTGAGCGCGCCTGCAGTGCCACCCTGCACTCCGCGCGGTGGCGATGCACGGCTGTGCATAGCATGTCGAGCTCCCTCCCCAGCGCGCCTAGGCGCAGCAGAGCCTGTGCCTGCTGGGTGAGCAGGTCACACGCGCCAGTCAGCACCGTGCTTGTGCAGGAGCTGCCTGCAGAGCTGGGTTGGCAGGCGGATGCGCGCGCCTCAGTGGCGGAGCTGACGTGCTGCTGGAGCGCTGCCATAGGGACGTCAAGCGCAAGCTCCAGGGGCCCCCGCGTCTCCATGCCTTGCCTGGCTGTTGTACAGTTCTGAGGGCTGCTGACTGCATTGGACTGCCGCAGCCTCGATGCCCAGGGCGGCTGCTTGAGCATGCGCACTAGCTGAACGCACCTGCGGAGCAGCACCCGCTCAGGAGCGGCTATGGAGATCCACCGACCTGCAAACGAAGAGCAGCGTTGGGCAAGGCCCAGGGTGGCCTCTGCCAGAGGCCACCCTGGGCCTCGTTTGACAATGCGCCACTGGTACATCCATCAGGTGTCGCGTTAGCCTTGCCTGAAAGAAGTAGCACAGCATTGCGGTTGCACGCCACAGCAGCAGCCTCAGCTTGGGGTCTGACAAGAGCATACACCCTTCCTGTGTGGCGCGCCTGCTGCAGACAGATGATGCGCTTTGCTAGACTACTGGTCAGCTGATGCCGTGCTGGAAGCACCAAACAATATTTCAAGATTGCTGTGATGCAATCTGCAGTCCGCACTGACGAGCTCAAATTGCACCCACACATGTAGCTGTCCAGCGTATGGCAAGGAGCTGCTCCAATGCAGTGCAAAGGGGTGCTGCTGCGAACCTTGCTGTTTGGCGCTGAGCAAGCGGAGAAGTCTGGCCAAGTCTCCCAAGCCAAGGCGCGCCTCAGGGCACCGCATGGCAAGGTGAGGCACAGATATAGCTGTGCATACAAAAAGCGGGCAAGCGTGCTGTGAACCGCGCAGGACCTGTGGCTTGAGCTGCAGCTCTTCCTAGCCGGCGAGGCCGCGGCGGAGCCTGCGACAGCAGAGCATATAGCCCGCCTGCAGCGGCAGTGTGAGGAGCGCTTGCAGGCGCTGGCGTTGCGGCCAGAGTCGCAGGCGCAGCGGTGCGGCACCCCGGACACGTTGGCCTTAGTTGCGGCAGTGCCTGCACGGCAGGTTCGCTCGGCAACGGAGCGCGCACAGCGCCAGAAACAAGTGGCGGCGTGTTTGCAACAGGTCAGAGGGTCTAGCGCGCGCACTGAGGGCTGCTGCTGCTGACGAGCTCGTATTTGACGATGCGCCGGCGCGCGCCACCTTTGCTCTTTGCGTGCTCGCTGCGTGAGCCTGTTAGGGCCACCGGCTGAATACTCAGACCTCCCCGCACCTTACAGCGGGGTCTGTGCGGCAGCGCAGGGCGCAGACACGTTCCAGGAGCTGGCGAGCTTCGGCCCGCTCGCGCCGCTGCTGGGCCGGGCCTGGCTGCCGCAGGCGCGGGTGCCGCCATCGGCGGCGTCGCAGCCGCCTGCCGAGCAGCAGGCGTGCCTTGCGCATCACGCTGAGGAAAGACCCGGGCATGAATTTGGTGGGTAGGAATAAGCGTAATACAGGTGCACCAGTGTCGCGTGCCTGGTTGCGGCACGTTCTCGCTAGCATGCTCTCTGCACGACTGCCAGCGAGCGCACACATGCATAAAGTCATTAGGGCAGGGCGTGCGGGGCTGGGACCCTGCAGGCGGCGCGCTCGGCGGGCTGCGCGCCGCACCCGGGGCCGGACGGCGGCTGCCGCGCGGCCATCCAAGCACTGGCGGCGCCTGCCTCGCGCGCTGCGGCGCCGGCCGCGCGCCCCGCTCCAGGCCCCACACCAGACGCTTTGCTGGAGCGCAAACGCGACGCGCGCGGCGAGCTCAAGCGCGCCCGCAGCGGCTCATGCGGTGCGCACGCGCACCCACTGCCTGAGATGCATGCGCCAGCAGATAGTCAATTTGCTAATGCAAGGCACCTGTTCGTCAGGCCCGCGTTATTGCTCTCACCGCTGTCCATTAGCAGCTTCTCGCGTCCTGGGCTCAGACGGCGCAAGCGAGCATGGGCCTGCACATCCCTGCACATGCATGATGCAGAGCTGCTGGTGCGGAGAAGTGACGGGCCGGCCGGCGGCGCTGGCAGGCGCCGAGCAGCGCTGGGGCGGCTCGGACCCTCAGGCAGCCTGGAGTAACGGGCAGGCGGCGGGGGCCGCCCGGGCGGCGCTCGCCGCAAACATCAACGTCTGCAACGCGCTGCATGAGGAGGCTCCGGCAGGGCAGCGCGCGGGCGGCGCCGCAGACGCGCCGCCGCAGCAGGCGCGCTCGCGGGCCCCGCTGACGCGCACGCCTGTGTGCTGCTGGCGCAGGCGCCATTGCGCAGCTTCAGCTCCCGCGCGCAGCCGACCCACCACGCCCCTGCACGGCCCTGCATGCGCGCTGCATGATTTGACAGTGTAAAAGAGCTCTCCGTGTTAACGTGTGATGACATGGGTGCCGTGTGACCGTGGCGGTGCAGGGCGCGCCCTGCGATGCGCCGGGCGGCTTCCGAACGGCGCGCGGAGAGCTGTCGCGCGAGCAGGCGCGGCGCGGCGTCCCCGGCTGGGCCGGCGCAGACCCGCGCGGCCATGCGCCGGGGCCGCGCCGCGGCGGCCGTGGTGGCGGCGCCGACGACGACCCGAGCGGCCCTGACATGTTCCCCGGCGGCGCGGGCGCGTTCGCGGGCGCCGCGGCGCCGCGGCAGGGCATGCAGCGCGGCGGGCGCGGCGCCGCAGGCGCGTAGCGGCCCGGCTCATGCGTGCGCTTGCTGTGGCCTCGCTTGGCACTGTATTGAGCACGCGGGAGTGCTGCAGGGCAGGGGAGCGCCGTATGGGCCGGTCTGGGCCGGCAAATGAGCATTGTGCTGTCAAGAAAGTGCGCAGCGACACGAGCTGTCGACTTAATCAGCAGTGTGCATGCCACAAGTACTGGCTGAACAACGGACCGAAACATGACAGGCAGCAGCGTACGCTCGGGCTTCGTCCCGCCCTTTTTGCGCAAGGCGATAGATGCGCACAATGGCGGCAGCGGCGGCGGCGGCGGCGGTGGGGGCAAGGGGGAAGCAGAAGGGCCGCTCTCTGCGAAGACGCTTGAGATGCTCGCCGGTGTGTGCTCTGCCACTGCTCTCAGCTTTGGCTATGATGCACATGCAAACAACAGATCCCTGTTTTGCAAAACAGTGTTGCTAATAGAGGCGCTCCCAAAACGGGCATATGCACTCTGCACACAAGCGTGGAAAGCGTCGCAAAGGGCGCAGCGAGTGCTGCTACCACAATGTGTGTACAACGCTCGCGCTGCGCAACTGCATGTGCGCAGCGATGCATCACTGTGCACATGCAGCACGGCATGCATTCGGCGGCGCCCGCCCCGGCATGCACGGGCGCCGTCCGCGCACAGGCCCTGACGGCGAGCTGCCGGAGGCCCTGGCGAAGGTGGACCCGCAGACGCTGGAGCTGGTGTGCGCGGAGATCCTGGACCGCCGCTCCAGCGTGCGCGCCCATGCATTGTCAACATTCCTAACATTCCTGACTTTCCACCGCACTTTTCTCTTTCTCCTCACATGTGAGGGACCTGCACAGAGACAAGCCGCATGCGCCACAGCTCTCATCAAACGGTGCAGATGGGATGCTCGTGACGCGGTGACCAAAGACTGCCAGAGGAGCTGAACGGCCTACCATCTGGTTGGCGTCAGGCCACATGCTGGCTATAGGCCCAGCCCTGAAGGGGGGCCCCGCGCATGCAGGTCTCCTGGGACGACATCGCCGACCAGGAAACCGCCAAGCGCCTTGTCCAGGAGCTGGTGGTCTGGCCGATGCTCAACCCGCACCTGTTCAAGGCGAGCGCGCCCGGTCGCCTCGCTGTATGCACAGCCAGGCTGCGGCCCCACGCATGCTCTCATGCATAAAGTCAGGGGTTTTGGCTGTGACTGCTGAGCCCTGCTGCTGTCGCGCAGCACAACTGCAGGGCGAAAGGTATGCTGATACATGAACATGCGACGCGCAGCTGCTCAGAAATGATGTGTGCTTACATGCTGGGCACGCAGAACCAAATACATGTCCGATAGGGTTACATGTAGGCGTAGCAGCACCTTGTGCTGACAGCGCACCTGTCCTGCTCCGTGTCGACTCTTCTTTTGTCAGCACGTTCACATGAAAGCGCTTTACTGAGATGCTCTGTGCCGGCCGCAGGGAGCGCGCGCGCCGCCAAAGGGCCTGCTCCTCTTCGGCCCCCCAGGCGCGTCACTCCCATATGCTCTGCTCTTTGGCAGGCACAACATCGCCTGCTCGAGCAGGGGCTGCCAAGCGTATGAGCCGCAGCCCGCGTGTTCTGCAAGGCAAGCGCGCGTGCCTGCAAGCGCGGCTGGGTTGGCGCACCCTGCATGCAAGCGCATGCCGCAATGCCCCGGCCGCCGGCCATCCGCGGCCTGCGGCGCGCGGGGCGGAAGCGTGCCGAGGGGGTTAGGGTGCTACCCTGCGCACCCTGCAGGCACGGGCAAGACGCTGCTGGGCAAGGCCGTGGCGGCCAACATCCGCGCGACCTTCTTTGCCATCTCCGCCTCCTCGCTCACGTCCAAGTGGATCGGCGAGGGCGAGAAGATGGCGCGGCCCGCGCTCGCTGCGTGGCTGTGGCTGCAGGGTAGGGCGGGTTTACGATAGTATGGCTGGGTGGCATGGCGGCTGAGCTGCTGTTGCGGCCCTGCCCGGAGCCCCACTCTTTGTGTCAGATCACGCGCGCTCCTGGCTGGCGCATCGGGGCGCCCGGCATCCCCGGCTTTAAGCCGTCCTTAACAGCGATGTATGCATGCAACCTGGCGGTGCGCCGAAGCCAGCTCGTCTCTGGTCTGCGCCCACCTTTATCACAAGGCTAGCTCGGCACCAGCGCCCCGACCTACACGCTCGCCGGTCCGCGCGCCAGAGCGCGCGGAGTGTGGGGGCCGGCCGCAGGTGCGCGCGCTGTTCGCCGTGGCGGGCGTGCTGCAGCCGGCGGTCATCTTCATCGACGAGATCGACTCCATCCTGTCGGCGCGCAAGTCCGACGGCGCGCGCGCCGCCCTGTGACTGCCCGGCCTGATTGGGGTTTGTGCCCTAATCAGGGCACAGACCCTAGTCAGCGCCGGCCAGCGTGTGCGGAGGCTGAGGCGCTGACTGCGCTGCGGCGCCTTGGAGTTCAAGGGGCCGGCGAGAAGGTCCCGGGGCGCGCCGCCGGGTCCGGCAGCGGCGCGGCCAGGCAAGCGTGCGCGGTTTGGATTGCCGGGACATGTTACGAGCGCTGACCCGGCTCGCCCGCGCGCAGGCGAGCATGAGGCGAGCCGGCGCCTTAAGACCAGGACATTGCATTGGTGCGATGGGCGAGAGGCGGGGTTAGGGTTCTGACCCTGCCAGCACGCGCGCAGGCGAGCACGAGGCGAGCCGGCGGCTCAAGACTGAGCTGCTGGTGCAGATGGAGGGCTGCGACCCGTCGGCCGCCGAGCGCCGCATCCTGCTCATCGGCGCCACCAACCGCCCCGAGGCGCGCGGCAGCGCGAATGAGTGCATGGCAGCCATGTGTCAGCCGACTTTGCTTGCTTACGGGCGCAGCGCTGGCGGCCGAGCAGGGCGGCAGTGCGCCTTGCGTCCCCTGAGCATGCAGGCTGCGCGGCCAATCAGCCGCGCTGCGGCCGTGCCTGCCACTCCAGGCATGCCACCGGCAGCGGCAGACTGTCGCTTTTTGGGCACTGCGCGCATCAGGAGCCGCCACTCTCACGTGCCTGCGTAAACAGGTGACCCAGCGTGTCGCCTGACTAACAGCAGACTGGACAGCATGCAACCACCCGCCTGTCTGCGCGCAGCTTGAGCCGCAGCATGCGGCGCGCATGCGGAGCTCGGCGCCCGACCCTATCAAACCCTACTTGCCTCACTGGGACCCCCGACTTCTGGCCCCGTGGCGGCGCGCAGGAGCTGGACGAGGCGGCGCGGCGGCGCATGCCGAAGCAGCTGTACGTGGCGCTGCCGTGCGCGGCCGCGCGGCGCGCGATGCTGGAGCGCGCGCTCGGACCCGGCGGTGGCGTGCACGCGGCGCTCGCGCCGGCCGACCTCGCCAAGGTCGTCGAGAAGACCGCCGGCTACTCCGGTGCGCCCGCCGGCTGCCGGCCTGCCGTGTGCTGGCGTTGGCTGGTCTGCTCCCTGGTTGATCTGATGCGAGCGCCCGGCATGGAGGGGCGCTGCCTCCAGAGAGGTTGGTCACGGGGAAAGCGCGTGCCTCCAGATCTGGCTGCTGGTGCTCTCCGCCTGCAGCCTGTAGAGTCGGGCGAGCAGCCCTGGTCAGCAGCGCGAGCGCGCCGCGGCAGGCTCGGACATGCGCGCGCTGATCCAGGAGGCGTGCCAGGGCCCCGTGCGCGACGTGGTGGCCGGCCATGCCGCGCGCCTGGCCGAGCTCTCCGAGGCCGACCTGCGGCCCGTCGTCCTGCGCGACTTCCAGGCGCGCGCCCTGCTGGCCCCCCGAGCATCAGAGGCCTGATGGGCTGGGAGCATACCGGGACGGGGCCACATGCGTGAGAGACGGCCTCGCTCGTATCGTGGGTGCAGGCGCCAGGGAGCGCTGCGCGTCGCACACCCTGGACCGGGCAGCCTCGAAGGTACCAGACGCACAGCGTGCAGCGGCGCGCAGACCCGAAAGCAGCGGTGCGTGCGCACGCGGTGGTGGTACTTGAGCTGGTGTGGCCGCGCGCAGGTGGCGGCGCGCGTGCAGCGCGCGTCAGTGGAGGCCGCAGAGGTGGCGCGCTACGAGGCGTACGACTGCCGCCATGGCGCGCGGTACCTGCCAGCCGGCGGCGACGGCGCCGCCATGGACGAGGACGAGTTGGAGCAGCGGCCTGCGCGGCCTGCGTTGTGTTTGCACTGCTAGCCAGCGACAGGGCTGTTGCGTCCACTCCAAGCAGAGCGGGTGTCTCAGTGCCAGTGCCAGGGCGCGCTTTGGACCCCTCACTGTAGCCCTCCTGCCAGTGCAGCTGGCTGTGAAGTACGCATACTGCAGACGTGCCAGCATCCTGCCTTCAGCGCTGAAACAAGACTGGATCACTTGGTCACAAGGTTGTGACTGTGCGAGACCGTACCCCCTCATCGAGCTCGATGCCCCCTGGTACGAGCTCCTTTCCGCTCCGCTGCAGCACTTTGATCCTCATCGCACCCACACGCGCGCAGCGCGGCCGACCAGTCAGGTCACGCGTGCTAAGTCATGGACAGGATCCAGCTAGAGCTTTGTTCCCACCACACAGGACAGCAACCTGAGTCCTGGGGCTGAGAGGACTAGGAGATGGGATGTTTGTAAGTGTTGAGCCCGGGGAGAGCCTGATCAGGGCCTCTGTGCTCAAGGGCGTGGCGGAGAGCCTTGTTTTTTCTGAAGGATATTGACGGGAGAGCGCGTTTATTACACAGCGCTGCTGAGGATTCCGGTCGTGTGTGCTTACCAGGGAGTATGTTTGCATTGCTGCAGACAACTCCACATCATGCGAACAGAGGGCGGTCCAGGGGCGTACAATGCACCTGCAGCACTTCTAACCGTGAGCAGCTCAAGGTGGGCTGACAGCTTATAGCAGACCGTTATGTAAATGTTGGTGCATCATAAGCGCACTGGACTCAGCCTGGCCACTAACGTGCTATGCACACGGCTGCTCTTTTGCAGTGTTCTTTTGCCAGAGCATACAGAACATCACTTTCCCTGCCAGCTTGAAACACACGCGCTGCATGCAGATGGGGAAACAAATGCCACTTCAAAATTTGTTCACGGGTAGCAGTGAGGCTGGACGCCTGTTTTGCAGGCAGAGGTGAAGCGCGCGGTCTCCAGCACACAGCGCGGGAAGAAGGCCTCGGGCGCAGAGCAGCGCGCTATTCTGAGCAAGGTGCAGGCTCTGGAGGCTGCCAACCCCACGCGTGAGCCAGCGCGGAGCGACATGATATACGGGCGCTGGTGCGTCCTTCCCAGCGTCCAGCACGCACGGCACCCCCGGGCGGCGACCCGGTGCAGGCCGTGGCACTGCTTTCACTTGACAGCTGTTGCACTGGACAAGCAGCCGGGCCTGGGGCTCACGTTGTCTTGAAGGATCCGGCTTGTACTGCGCAGGAGCCTGCTGTACGTAGGGCCTGGCAGGGAAGACGACACCTCCTGGGAGCAACGCACCGGCGGCGTTGAGGGCCCTGTGCTGGCTGCCCTGCGGCCACTCAGCGCAAACGCCGTCCGCAGTAAGGTGCCATGGCTGTTATGTCTTGCCAGTTCACGCACGTGCAGCATGAGCAGACGCACTCTCTAATAGGTCTGGGCTAATGTATGTCATATGCACAAGGCAGGTGATTCTGTAGGAGTCTGACGCTGCGGCACACTCCGGAACATAGTCTGATCTGTCCTGGCACCGCCTGGCGTGAGGCGGCGTTGGGTGTGCAGGGCATCACGCAGGTGATAGCCAGTGACGGCACGGTGCAGAACATAGCTGAGTTCCGGGCCGCCAGCGTGGACGGCTGGCTCAACGTCGGCGGGACCGTCGCGCCCAGCGATGACGGTGCGCGCCTGCGCGCACAGCGGTACATGTTGGATACCGCTTCCAATCATACATGTACGTGTTGTACTGAGCGCATGTACACGTGTACGCATACAGCATCAGGAGAACGCCAGGATATGCAGCTTCTGCCCTGGCCGAATCTGTGCCGTGCCTGCAGGGCGCGACACGCGCGTGGACGTGAAGTTCACAAAGTTCTCGCTGAAGCTGGGCGCGCTGCCGGCGCTGTCGCTGCCGCTCGACCTGTTCTCGCCGACCGGTGCGCTGTTCCAGGCACTAGGGCTTGTCGTGCGTGCTGCCGTGGCTGCAGACGCAGCGCCAGGTGCATGAGCTGCACATATGGTGCTGAGGCCTGCACTTGATGTTTCAAGCAATGTTTGTGCCACCCCGGACAGGTTGGGTGGAGACAACGTATTTAGACGAGGACTTTCGGGTCGGCAGGTGAGGCCCTCCGGAAGCGTATCTGGGGCTGGTCGGTGTATTAGTGGTGCAGGAAAAAGCAGTCTGTGTGGCACGTGATGGCATAATCTCGGACTGCTGCATGCTCTTCCAGCGCAAGTTGGTCTCAACACATGCCAGACAGACTGCTTGGTCCTGCACCACCACACCTGCCTTCCCCCAGATACGCTCCCGAAAGGGCTCACCTGACCACCTGGCAGTCCTCGTCTGAGTGTTGAGTTGAGCCTTTGCGGGGCTGCGACAGGGGCGACAAGGGCTCCGTGTTCGTCACAGCGAGGCAGGGCAAAGCGGGCAGCAGCAGTGCTGCTCCGTCTGCGGCTGCCGCGCAGCGCTAGCCTGTTGGATCACCGAGGCTGCTTTGCTGGGCGACAGGACGTGTGGAACTGTTTGGTGAGCTCGGACAACTCCATGCATTGCACACAACAGTCCGTGGTGATACAATCGTTGACGGTTGTAGCCTCACAGTGTTATACAGATTTGATACACAGACGTCTGTATAACACTCCAGTTCAGGCAAACCCAGAGCGCCTCCTGCAGCTTGCTGTGATCATCAACTCAGGCAGTAGGGAGCTGCTCTAGCTCACGTGAAACTCTTTGACAAGGGTAGGCATGCTTACAGTGTGCACGCACTTGAGAGTAGCACCCCGTCACGGGGCATAGCAAACTTTATGCTTTATTCTGCTTGTCCTTTCCTTGCAGTGTTCTTGCGTAAGCCCAAGGAGTCTGAAGCCACAAGCTCGAGCGAAAGCTGAGCAACATAGATGCGGTGCAGTGGCAAACGACGGCTGTCTAGGTGCCGCTCGCTCGCGGTTGTTGACATCAGCTGTCCCGCGCTGCTTCATTTGTTTAAACCAGAGAGGGTCGGTGGAGGGCTACTTACACCGGCAGCTCGCACAATGTCCCGAGCGTGTTGCACCGCTTGTGTTGCACCAAGCTGGCTCTAGTTGCCGTTCTTGTGTTGCCTGGGTATAGCAGTATGGACAGGGCCGTTGACGCGCCAATTGCCCACGCGTTTATGCACTGGCTGGTGTCTCGCGGGCGCGAGTTGTCAACGGGCTACCAGGCAAGTATATATGCCCAACAGAAGTCGACCCACGTGCTCCAAGCATGCTTCATTGCACCCGCCTGTGCGCTTGTATCCTTGCCTGCCAAGTCTACTTGGTGGTGATACTTCGTTCATGTACCTTTGAGCAAGCGCAGCCTACTGGTCGGTGCCACTGTCTGTGCTTGGGCTTTTCGCCCTTGTATGCAATCTACGCTAGCTCTATGTTTGTGCGATGATGGGTGCTCTAGGCTGTTCAGAGTTGGCTCGATAGTCTCGTGTCCAGCTATGCACTTTACGCTGTGTGTGCGCAGCACTGTCAGCAAGGGCACGGCGGTGCAAGGACGTCTGCAGCCGCTGTGCCCTCTGCCATAGCTGTGCATGTGCCTGTCCGCTGCAGCACCCCGCCTCAGCATCCCCACACAGCTCTGGCCTCCAACAGCCAGCATTTGAGGAGTCGGGGGGCAGCTTATGCAGACCTCGGTCAAGCACATGCCATGGAAAGCACCCAACAGGCCCCTGCTACGAGGCAGGCTGTGTGGCGCGTCACACCGTGGACCAGAGCAGGGCGCCGGGTTCGGTGCCACCCATGTACCCGATGCTGACAGCCGCGACGTGCTGCGCGGCAGGCGGCGGCGCGCTTCACCAGCGGCCAGGGCGTGCCGCCGGGCGCGGTCACGACGTCCGTGGTGGCCACCACGCTGTCCGTCGTGCTGCTGCCGCAGGTGCTGCTGCTGCTCTGCACGGCGCAGGGGCGCAAGAACGCGTACATCGCCGTGGAGACCGTGCTGGCGTCCGTACTCGTGGTGCTGCTGCTCGCCATCGTCCTGGGCTTGCCCATAGGCGCGCCGCTTCTGGCCGCCTCGCCGGCCCGGGCCCTGCGTGCGCGGCGCGCTCTGCACTGCATCTGCAGCTTGCATGCATTTACTGTTGCAGATCTGCGTCAAGTTTTCAGGCACTCAGCAGAGGATGGGCGACGTCCGATTCATGGCATGCGGCGAAGCACTACCATGCACAGCTGCACCGGCGCGCTGCGCGCCATGACAGGCGGTGTGGCACGTCCCTGCGCAGGCGCCGTCTACCTGCTGCTGAAGGCCGTGAGCTATTTCGTGGGCTCTTTCCTGAGCTTGCCGGCCGTCGCGGGGGTGCTCGCTGCGTTGCGAAGTAAGGCGGGCTTGTAACCACAGCGGCATGTGTTTTTGCTGGATTACTTGTTGT
>JAABUY010004916.1_pt1 | contig 13719 bp, 14 predicted proteins | sample 5560271 | NCBI WGS metagenome assembly JAABUY01 (sample SAMN10711886, study PRJNA513374) | rock metagenome | isolation source: Antarctica rocks | place: Antarctica: Victoria Land, University Valley
GTGCCATCGCTCGATCCGTGTCGTGGGAGAGCGGTGATCGAATCTTGGTTCGCCAGACCCGTCAACACCGAAGCGCACCAAAACACGTCATCCCGACGTTTCCGAAGGCGATTGTGCAACAGGCTCTCAGCACCAGGCATAAACAAACGGCACTGTCTGTGCGTTGGCGCCGGGCGAGCACCGCGACTTCATCCAAAGCGAGGCCGAGAAGGCCGCTAACAAGAGTATTTTCGTGTGCTGCTCCGGCAGCGTCACCCCCTCTCTCACACTGGACATATAACGATGCCAACATACGCGTGCTCCATCACGGCAGGATGCCTGACGCCCGCCCAGCGGCACGAGATCGCGAGGAGCCTCACGGCGATCCATGCGGAGGAAACCGGTGCGCCGGCCTACCTGGTGCAGGTGATCTTTCAGGACGTGCAGTTGCACTCGCACTACATCGGCGGGGAAGCGGCGCCGGTAGGACGGATCTGGATCCGGGGCGACATCCGGGCCGGGCGCACGGACGCCGTCAAGCAGAGGATGATCGAGCGGATGCTGCACGACATCTGTGAGACGGCGGGTTTCCCGGAGGAACAGGTGTGGATCTACATGTGCGACGTGCCCGCGCAAGGAATTGCCGAATACGGCCGCATCCTGCCTGAACCGGGAGCGGAAGCGGCGTGGGAGGCGATGCTTCCGGAGTCCCTGCGGGACAGGCTGCTCGCGCCGGGCCGGCGCCCGTAACCCCGGGGCGTAGGGCAATGCCGCACATCACGGTGGAGTACTCGGCCAACCTCGAGGCGCAGATTTCGCCGCGGCGCCTGGTCGACGCGATCCACCGCGCGGCGCTCGCGACAGGTGTGTTTCCCATCGGCGGGCTTCGCACCCGGGCCGAGCGGCGCGACATCTATGCCGTGGCGGATGGCGACCCGGACAACGCGTTCGTGGCCGTCGTCGCCCGCATCGGCGAAGGGCGCGACACGGCAAGCCGAAAGCGCGTCGCCGAAGAGCTGATGGCGGTGCTTGAAGCGAAACCGCCGAAGCGTTCCGGTCCCGTGGCCTGGGCCTCACGGTCGAAATCCGATGGCGGACGAGCAGGGCTGACAAGCGGCGGCCGACGACAAGGCTGGTCGGCGCACCCCGCCCGGCTCACATCCGTAGCCCCCGGCGCTGGCCCTGGCGCTCGGTCTCGGCCTGGCGCTGGGCCACGCTGGCAGCAGCTCGTTCGCTTTGCTTGAGTGTCGCCGTCAGCTCTGCAACCTGATCCAATTCCTTTCGCTGCTGCAGCGCAACCGACGGTGCGTTGACCATCCCGGGCTGCCCTGCGGCCCGGAGCATCTCGCGCACGCCCTCATCCCCGAACCGATGCGCCACGGCCGCCCGGAACGCTCCCAGCTCGGACGCAACCTGATTGTCCTTATGCACCGCCCACCACGACTCGCTGCGCGCTTTCTCGTCCGGAGCCGCCCGCAAGGCGCCGATCGCCGCCTCAGCCGCCCCTGGTGAGCCTTCTGCGCTGTCTCCAGCGATGTACAAGCCTGGTGCCTTGGCTGTCGCTCATCCCGCCCCGAAGGATGTCAACAGCCTGTCTGAAGTGCCCGCCGATGACGTGGGCGGCTTTGTCTATGAGGGTGGCCCGATCACCCTCACCGATATCCGGACACGGGGCGTACGCTACGCCGGGCCGGTCGGCGTGGAAATCCAGGGCTGGCTCAAAGCGAAGGAAGCGGGACGCTACCAGATCGGCGCTGACCTCAATGCTCATTTTGGGGTCGGGACTATGTTCGCGCCGACCTGCTTTCTGCAGGCCTGGCTGGAAGGCCATAGCCTCGACCAGCGCTCTGTCCTTGTCAGCCATCCCGGCGGCAATGACGCCAATGCTTCCCTCGTCCTGGGAGCCGACTTGCAGCCTGGCCTCTACCGTCTGCGTGTCTGGACGGCATGCACTGCTCCGCAAGGTGTCACGGCCACCTCCGAGCTGCTCCTCAAAGCCCCTTCTGAGCTGAACCTACGACCGGTGACTGGGAGCGATCTGCTGCATAAGGAGAGCTGATAGTAGCTAGCAGCTATGTGCTATTATCTACGTTGTGTGAGTCGGGCCGTCTGTAGGCTCACTGAGCGTGGTCGCTCTGGAACAGGGGCTGGGGAGGGCAACAAGGTCAGCGCTTCGTCATCCACTTTCACCTGGGCCTCAGGGTATGCCGCCAACGCTAACGCAAGGGCTTCGCGCGCATGAACCTTAAATTGCCTCTGCAAGGCAAACCCTGCACCGAATTGTCGGTACACCGCTGGCCAGGGCACGCGCGTGGCGCGGGTCAGATGATGAAGCCGGTACGCGAGCCAGATGTACAAGTCGATTGCCATGCTACGCCCAGACATGGCCCGGATGGCACTCTCGCGGACGGGAAGTGGATGGCGAACGAGTGATTCATAGAAAACTTCGTCCAGCACGACAGTTTCACGCCAAAGCGAGAGTTGGCTGCCTGTGTCACGGCTAGGAAGAATGGCTTCTCGAACAAAGCTGCCATTCATCACCGCTTCACCACCATCCGCGACCCGATAGAACGTAAGGCGACAAAGACTCAGGCGGCGGCTCTGTTCACGTACGGCTTCATAGCCCTTGCCGCCACTATTGAGGCCCATGGCCTTGAGCCAACTATGCATAGATCGGCCTAGTTCCACCTCGCGCGACCGAGTTTTTATTGCCTCTGTTTGTAGATACAGAAGTATAAGACGTGCGACATAGCCAAAGGGAATTCCGACGGCTGTTCCGTCGTGGCTTTTACCACTCTCGATACGTAGTCGGATGTCAGCGCTGTCACGCACCCATTCGACAGCATCCGTGCGTTTATGGGGTAAGGCCGTCATAGCGAAGCCTGCGTGGATATATCCCGGAGCCGCTTCTTCGTCTGAGAGGACACGGTGGGCGGCTTCAACGCATCGCCTGTCGAGTATGGTCGTCGCTAGTCCAAGAGCCTGATGGAACCCTAGGGTCTCAAGCTGACCTCGAAGTCGTCCCTCCAAGGCACCTTCTGCTCCCACAGGTACGGTCAGGACGGTCTTAGAGTCGATCATGTCGTGAGCGTGCCGGTGTGAGCTGCTTCATGCAATTCGTACCCTACTGACGCGTCTCATCGATCGATATTGTCCCCAGGTGAAGTTCGTACTCTGCTGACGGCCCTATAAGGTTATTAGATCTCTATTAGGATGCGTCACCAGAGTACGGTGGACGACTCCGTTTGGCGTCACCAGAGTACGAAGTGCCGTCATCAAAGTACGAACCTGCCTGTGGATAACCTTCGGCGAACGATCTGAAGCGTCACCAGAGTACGAATCGAGCGCGTAATTGGCTGCGCCGGCAAGCTAACTCCCTGGAGAAGCTCGAAATCAGTTCGTACTCTGATGACGGTTTATGTGCTATTCGCTAGCAGCTAGTTTGCTACTACCTCGACGCCGCGGTGTTGGCGTTGCCTTAAGATCGTCGGGGTGCACGTCAAAGCCCGCTTGCGCGAGCGCGCGACACACCAGCACTTTTTGAGTCGTTCCCTCGGCCCGTGCTCGATCAGCAAGCTGATCACCCAATGCTCGACGGACTCGTATATTGACCTGGAGCAGCTCGGCATGATCGTCCAACGCGCTCGCCGTAGATTGTGCCTGTGTGACCGGAGATAGAGATGCTGGCGGTAGTCCAGCCTCCTGCGCAACCGCGTTTGCCGCAGCGAGGGACTCTCGTGCTGAGGGTCGAGCAACAGCTGATTTGAGACCTTTTGCAGACACCTAAACGCCTCGCTAGTTGCTAGCTACTATCATATAGCAGCTAGGTATCTATCATGGAAGGAGTGCGCTTGTTCGGCAGCCAACCAAATTCGCGAAGCTCAGCGATGAGGTCGGCGATCTCTTGCCCCGCATCCGTGGTTCCGTTCGGCACTCGGCCTGAAAAGGTCATCTCGGCGAATGCGACCCGGTCCCCGATAGCAGTCACCGTGCGCGGTAGCTCGCCAGCATCAAGCTCTGCCATGGCGTGCTTTGAGACCGCGGTTGTGACCTTAATGCGGGATGGGACCACTCTTGCGGGGATTGCCCGCCGAGCGGCCCGAGCAGCTCCCTCAATAAGCTGCAATGTTTTTGACGCCTGTTCGATATCGGATCGACTTGGGGTGCAGGGGACGAGGACCGCGTCTGCTGCGGCGATTGCAAGCAGAGCCGCACGATTGCCAAACCCCGCGGTATCAATGAGCACAATGTCAGCGTTTGGGGCTAACTCATCGATGGCGTTGGCCAGGCGCGTCTCATCGGCTTCGGCTCGAACTTCCATCCTGGCGCCTTCATAGGCGCCGCTCGCCCACGAAGCGTAGGCACGATTTGGGTCGGCATCCACGACGGCGACCCTCAATCCTTCGGCAGCTAGCGTCCCAGCCAGTGCCATGATGATCGTGGTCTTTCCAGCTCCGCCTTTCGTCGAGGCTACCGTCAATATGTTCGCTGCCATCCCGTCCTCCGGTTGTAGCGAATCGCCACCACCACCCTGATAGCAGCGATTTGCTAGCCACTACAAGAATAGCTGCTAGCATATAGCTATTAAGTGGCCGACGCATTTCGGGCGGCGCCGCTTTGACGAATTTGCCGTAACAGGGGCAGCGCACGCTGCCCCTGTCCTGATCAGGCCGCCTGGGCCTGTCCTGCAGCCTTTGGTGACGCTGCCGCATTCTGCTGCGCGTGCATCCAGTCCGCCGCTGCCTGGGCCTTGGCGGCGGCTGTGAAGATCGCCCGCTTGTCGCCCCGCAGCACCTTCAGCCAGGACGCGGCGTAGGCGGCGTGGTCCGGCCTCGGCTCGGGGGTCAGCGCCAGGTCGGCGCATACAAACGCCGCCCCAAGCTCGGCAATCAGCTCCTCGGTCGCATACGCCTCGTCGCCGAACCGGCCCCGCAGGTCGCGGGCGCACCGGCTCGGGTGCCCGGTCAGGTGCGTCGCCTCGTGCGCCAGGGTGGCATAGTGGCGATGGAATCGCGGAAGGCCTCGAACGGCGGCATCCTGATCTGGTTCAGGCTCGGCACGTAGCAGGCGCGGTTGCCACCATGCCGAATGTCGGCGCCGATCGCGGCGAAGAACGCTTCCGCGTGGCTGATCCGTTCGGCCTCGGGCAGCACCGGAAGGGCAGGGGCCGCATACCCGTCGACCTGCGCCGCGTTGAACACGCTGTAGCCACGCGCGAACACGCGGGACCGGCGGCCATCCTCCGCCGCGGTGTCGGCGTCCTCCTGCTCGTCCTTGCCGCTGATCTTCCAGAACACCACGGGGCTGGCGCGCTCGCCTTTGCGGACCTGCGCCCCCAACTCGGCCCATTGCCGGTACGTCGCCCATACCGCGCTCGGGTAGCCCTCGGCCTGCGCCGTCGCCCAAAGCACGACCGTGTTGACGCCCCGGTATGGCTTGCCGGTGGCCGCGTTGACCGGCAGCACCGGAGCTGCCCCGTCCGCGCCGGGGTGCCACGGCATGTGCCACTTGCCGGCCCCGGCCTCGATGGCGGCGGCGATCTGGTCTGTGATGCGCTGATAGATGTCGGCCCGGCCTTCCGCCTCGGCCCGGCGGGCAGTGCTGTCTCCCATCTCGCTTCCCCTTGTGCTGCGAAGCAGCGCCCCCTGTGGGCGCGCTGCTTCCCGGGGCCGCGTGAGCGGTGGGGCTGGACGGGGAAAAGCGGCTTCGCAGGGACCCGGCTGCACGGAGCCGCAGCGCAGCGGAGGCGGAGGAAGCTGGGTGGAAGCCGCTTTGGGGGAGAGAAGGGGCAACGCCCCTCGGCCCCCTCTACGCCGCGTCGGCGGCGATGACCGCGTCAGCGATGGAAGCCGAATGGTCGAGACGCCGCCCTACAGGCGGCTCGGGGCGTAGCCCGACAGCGCGGCCCCGCCAGGGGAGACGCCCAACCAGCCTATGTTCACCTGCCACCATGTGACTTGACACATGCCACCATTTTGCTCACATGTGCCATCACCTGATTTTAGTTGGTGCCGCCGGAGGCAAGTGTGGCTTTGCGTGTGAAGCGGATCATCGACGGCAAGACGTACAACACGGAGACGGCGACGCAGCTCGCCTCGTGGTCCACCGCGAGCGACCCCGGGATGCAAGGCATCAGCTATGAAGCCGGCGGCATCCTGTTCCAGACCCGGCACGGCGCTTACTTCGTCGTCAATCACAACGACGGGCTTGAGCCATGGGAGGACAGCTACGAAAAGCTGATCCCCTTGGATCCGGAGCAGGCCCAACGCTGGGTGGAGCAGTATTGCTCGGCGGACGAGGTGGAGACGCTGTTCGGCGAAATGCCCGAGGCGGGCGACGCTGAAGCCAAGCTGACGCTGCGGATGCCGGAGGTACTCCGCAAGCGGTTGGTTGTCCTGGCGGAGGGCCGGAAACAGAGCCTGAACGCCTGGATTGTCCGTTGCCTGGAGAGCTGCGCGGAAGTGGCGGACCGACAGGCGGCGGCAAAGCGGCCGTGACCGCAGCGCCTCCGTATTTTTCGCCGCTGATCGTCGGCGGAGTCCCCCACGACCTTGGCCACCTGGACCCGGTACGGTTTCAGGTGCCGAGCGAAAAGCTGCGGCGCGGCATAACCGTGCGCTGCCGGTTCAGCAATCACGTCTTCACGCGCGCCTTTGATACTGAGGCGGATGCAGCCGACACGCCGGTCATCATGGATGGAGTGCGCCGCCGGGTTTTCTGCCCGAACCGCTATCAGCTCTCGTTCTTTCTGCCAGGCGCGATCCTGGGATTGCGTGAGCCCCGCATTTACGTGCGCGAGACAAAGGCCAGGCGGAACTGGTTGTATGTGGCTTCCATTGAGCTGCCCGCTGCTGAGAGCGTCGAGGGTGGTATGCCGTCCAGCTCGATCCGCTACCAGGTGTTCTTTGCCTTGAGAAAAGCTGGCAAAAGCGGAACGACGCGAGAGGATGTCGAGATGGTGGTCGAAAGCGCCTACGCTGAAGACCCGGCACGTCTGCCGGAGCTTCTGGGTCGAGCGCTGTTTGCAGGGCTGGCCACGGCGGCGATGGAGGGGCGGCAGGTCCATACCCAGCCAGCCAGAAAGCGATAGGGCGCCCGGAGGCGCCCTAAAGGTAGTCGCACTCGGCTACCGCTTGCGGCCCGCGTTGCGCGAGCACGGGGATAAACCCGCCGGGGGACGTTCTCTCAGCCGATCTGCCGTCCCGATGGAGAACATATAGCCTAGCAGAGCGGTCGGTTCAATGAATTGGTGGTGGGGACATATAAGGCGTTGGTATGACAAAGTTTCCTGCGTCTCAGGTGCCGCGCGATTTTACCACCGGCCGGTGCACGACATAGGTCAGGATGGCTTGGCGCATTGCCTCGATCGCCTCCGTTGGTCCCTTGACGTTCTCGAGGAACACGAAGACGGTGTCGGCCGCGCCCCAAGGCTGGCGTTCGCCTCTCAGCCCGAAATACAGCACCGCGTTGGCGAGTTGCTGCAGGAAGACTCGTCCGTGCTCCGGCGGGCTGCCCTCCGTGTCCACGATGTGCCCGATCATTCGCAACGCGCGCCCGGTCTCGTAGGCGGCTTCAGGGTCGGACAGGCCGGGAAGGCGCTCGACAGTCTCAAAATGGCGCTCGTTCGGCCCTGGCGAGGTGTTGGTCACGACTGGAACATCAAAAGTCGGATCGGGATGCTCGGTGTAAGGGGTCCGGTAGCAGCGGAACCGAAACTGCAATTCGGCCTGGCATCGGACTAGCGGGATGGAAGCAGGTTGTGGCGCTGATGATCGCAGCGCCGTGACCAGCCGATGGTGTGTGGGGTGGCTACGGTCTGTCCGGTGTCAGCCGGAACTCGCTCAGCATCTCCCCCAACGTCTCTCGAAGGATGATCGCAAGCAGGGCTACCGGCGCGGCTGGCTCGGCATCGGCGGCGTGCAGCGACAACGCGATGCCTGGCAGCGCCGGCAAGCCGATTTGGTCCGCGTCCTTTGCGCCCACTGCCCGCACGCTCCCGGGTAATCCAGCAGGGGTCCGCAGCGACACGCCAAGGCCGGCCGCGACCGCTGCCCACAGCCCGGCCAAGCTGGGGCTGGTAAACGCGAGGCGCCACGGAATGCCAGCGGCGTCCAGCGCATCAACGCCGATGCTGCGGAACTGGCATGGCGGCTCGAACGCCACGAGCGGCAGGGGCTCGCCCGATTTCCAGGGCAGGTCGCGGCTGGCGGGTCCAATCCAGCATATCGGCAGTTCTGCCAACCGTTCTGCGTGCAGCCGTTGTGCTTCGCCCCAAGCAAGGGCGAGATCCAGCCTGCCGGTCTCAAGACGGTCGAACAAGTCGATGTTGCGCTCGGCACGCGCCTCGACGCGCACGCGCGGGTGCTGCCGTGCAAAGCGGCCCAGGACCTCCGGGAGCCAGAATTCGGCGAAGTCCTGCGGCAGGCCGAGACGTGCCCAGCCTTCCAGCTCAGCACCGCGCACTGCCGAGACCGCCTCGTCATTGAGTTCGAGCAGCCGGCGCGCATACCCCAGCATCGTCTCGCCCACGTCGGTCGGCATCAGGCCGCGGCCCTGCTTGCGCAGCAAGGGTCGGCCCACCTGGGCCTCCAGCCGCGCCATCTGCTCGCTAACCGCTGACGACGAGCGGCCCACACGCTCGGCGGCGCGCGAGAAGCTGCCAAGTTCGACCCCCAGCACAAAGCTGCGCAGGACGTCCATATCGAGGTTGATCCGTGCGGCCATTCTGCGGTTCCTCCGAACCGTAGGTTCGGAACTTCCTGTTATTCAGGGACGATCTGGGCGGGGTATCTCTGTCGCGTCAAGCCGGGATGATCCGGCTGGTGCAAGGAGGCATTGATGCCCTTCGTAAATATCAAGGTTGCTGGCCCGACATTGGCGCCTGAACAAGTCCGTCGCCTGCAACGGGATGCGACCGAGCTTATGGCCGGCATCCTGCGCAAGAAGCCCGAACTCACGGCCATCCTGGTCGAGCAGGTGCCCGCGACGGGCTGGACCGTTGGCGCTGAGCCAGTGCAGGCGGCGGCTCATCTTGACGTTAAGGTGACGGAAGGGACCAACACGGCCGAGGAGAAGGCCCACTTTGTTGCTGAAGCCATGAGCCTGTTGCGTTCCGTTCTTGGCAGCAGCCTCAATCCAGTCGCCTACGTCGTCGTCCATGAGGTGCCGAGCGACGCCTGGGGTTGGGATGGATTGACCCAAGCGTATCGCGCGCTGGCCGCCAAGGCAGCCTGACCAAGCACCGGCCTGGCAAGAAGCATCGTCACAGCAGCACAGAAAACCCTCATATAATGCACAGCATCGGTACGGAGCCGCCAACCTGGCTTCTTGCCGCCTCAGCCCTGCAACAACTGATGCACTTACCTGTGGCCAGCAAACCCTACCCTGCTACGGTTTGTGCAGCGGGTGCGAGGTGGGCGGTGCTGGTCGGCTACATGCGGGTGTCCACGGCCGAGCAGAACCTCGCCCTCCAGCGCGACGCGCTGCTGTCCGCTGGCGTCGCGCCGGAGCGCATCTACGACGATACCTGCTCCGGCATTGTCACCAGCCGCCCCGGTCTCGCCCGCGCGCTGGACGTGACGCGGGAGGGCGACGCCCTCGTAATCTGGAAGCTCGACAGGATCGGCCGTTCGCTCAGGCACATCGTCGAGCTGGTGGACGGCCTGCAGAAGCGAGGCATCGGCCTCAAGGTGCTCACCGGCGGCATCGACACGACCAGCTCCACGGGACGGCTGGTGTTCGGCATCTTCGCCACCCTGGCCGAGTTCGAGCGCGACCTGGTTCTGGAGCGCACAATGGCCGGCCTCGCTGCAGCCCGCGCGCGTGGCCGGGCCGGCGGCCGGCCGCGGCTGATGACGCGTGCCAAGCTGCGCACGGCCATGGCGATGATGGCCGACCGGGGCAACGCCGCCACCGACGTCGCGGAACAGCTCGGCATCTCCGTCAGCACGCTCTACGCCTACGTGGACGGCGAGGGGCAGGCAAAACCCCGCGCCCACAAGCTGCTCGGCGCCGCCGGCCGCTGATCCCACCCTCTCATGCCAGTATCCTTCCTGACCGCCGAGCAGGAGCGCCGCTACGGCCGCTACGCCGGCGAGCCGACTCCCGACCAGCTTGCGCGCCACTTCCATCTCGACGACGCCGACCGCGAGCTGGCCATCTCGAAGCGGTGGGACCACATGCGCTTGGGCTTTGCGGTCCAGCTCGGCACTGTTCGCTTCTTGGGTACCTTTCTTGACGATCCCGCCGCTGTGCCAACCGGCGTGGCTGCCGACTTGGCACGGCAGCTCGCCATCGCCGATCCGGGCTGCCTGGCCCAATACGAGGCGGGCCGGGTGCGGTGGCTGCACGCCGCCGAGATCAGGGAACGTCACGGCTACCGCGAGTTCACCGACCCCTTTGTCCGGTTCCGCCTGACCCGCTGGCTCTATGCGCTGTGCTGGACCGGCACGGACCGGCCGAGCGTGCTGTTCGACCGCGCGACGGCCTGGCTGGTGACGGAGAAGGTTCTGCTGCCGGGAGCATCGGCCCTTGAGCGCCTGGTGGCGCGCATCCGCGCCCGGGCCGCCCGGCGGCTCTGGCGCACCTTGGCCCGGGACGTGACCCGCGAGCAGCACGCGCAGCTTGATGCCCTGCTGCTTGCCGGCGAGGGCGGGCGGCCCAGCCCGTTCGACCGCCTGCGCGACGGCCCGTACCTCCGCAGCGGCGCCGAACTGTCCCGCGCCGTCATCCGGCTCGACGAGGTGCGGGCGCTTGCCCTGGGCCTGCCCAGCACCGCGCACGTCCCGCCCGGGCGGGTGGCGGCGCTGGCCCGTTTCGCCATGGTCGCCAAGGCCCAGGCCGTGGCACGGCTGCCCAAGGAGCGGCGGGCTGCCACCCTGCTCGCCTTCGTGCGGACGCTGGAGGCGAGCGCGCAGGACGACGTGCTGGACCTGTTCGATATTGTGGTCACCACCCTGTTCGCCGACGCAGCCAAGGTCGGCAAGCGGACCCGGCTACGGACCATCCGCGACCTCGACGCGGCCGCACTTCAGCTCCGCCGCGCTGGCGGCGTGCTGATGGACGACACGGTGGAGGACGGGGCCGTGCGGGAGGCGGCCTTCGCCGTCGTGCCGCGCGCGGCATTCGCCGCGGCGCTGGAACAGATCGACGCCATCGTCCGGCCGCCAGGCGACCTGTACTTCACCGAACTGCGCGCCCAAGCCGGCAAGCTCCGATTCCTGCCGGCGCTACTCCGCAGCGTGCATTTCGGTGCCACCCCTGCCGGCCAACCCACCCTGGATGCCGTGCGCCACCTGCGGGGCACAGACGGCCGCGGCCCGGCTCCGTCCGCGCCGCTCGGCTTCGTACCGAATGGGTGGAAGCGCCAGGTCAAAGCCCGTGACGGCACCGTGGACAGCCTGGGCTACCGGCTGTGCCTGCTGGACTCCATGCGGATTGGCATCCGGCGGCGCGACTTGTTCGCTGCTCCCAGCCTCCACTACGCCGATCCGCGGCTGGGCCTGCTGTCCGGATCGGCATGGGAGTCGGCCCGGCCCGCCATCTGCCGTACCCTGGGCCTCTCGACTAACGCGCCAGCCGAGATCGCGCGCCTGGCCGGGCGACTGGATGCCGCCTATCGCGACACGGCGGCGAACCTGCCGAGGAACGCCAGCGTGCAGGTGGACGGCGACGACCTGGTGCTGTCCGCCCTGGACAAGCTGGAGGAGCCGCCCAGCCTGGTCGCGCTGAAAGCGGCGGTCGCCGCCCGGCTGCCGCGGGTGGACCTGCCCGAGCTGCTGCTGGAGATGCACGCCCGCACCGGCTTCACCAGCGGGTTCACCCACGCCAGCGAGGGCGGCGCGCGCGCCGGCGACGTCGCCACCAGCATCTGCGCCGTATTGCTGGCCGAGGCGTGCAACACCGGCTTCGAGCCACTGATCCGGCGCGACACGCCGGCGCTGGGCCGCTCGCGGCTGGGCTGGGTGCGGCAGAACTACATCCGGGCCGAGACGCTGACCCGGGCCAATGCTGCCCTGGTTGCCGCCCAGAACCGCATCCCGCTTGCCCATGCTTGGGGTGGCGGCGACGTAGCCTCCGCGGACGGGCTGCGCTTCGTCGTCCCGGTGCGCACCATCCACTCTGGGCCGAACCCGCGCTACTTCGGGCAGGAGCGTGGGGTGACGTTCTACAACCTGGTCTCCGACCAGTTCACCGGCCTGAACGGCATCACGGTCCCGGGCACCCTGCGGGACAGCCTGACCTTGCTCTCGGTCGTGCTGGAGCAGCAGACCGAGCTGCAGCCGACCGAGATCATGTCCGACACCGGCGCTTACACCGACACGATCTTCGGCATCTTTCACCTACTTGGCTTTCAGTTCAGCCCCCGCCTGGCCGACATCGGCGGCACCCGGTTCTGGCGCGTGGACGGCAAGGCCGACTATGGCGCCCTGGACGGCCTGGCGGCCCAGCGCATCAACGTGGCGCTCATCATCCAGCACTGGGAGGATCTGCTGCGCCTGGCCGGCTCCCTCAAGCTCGGCACCGTGCAGGCGGCGGGCCTGATCCGCACCCTGCAAACCAAGGACCGCCCGACCAAGGAGCTATGACCGAACCTGGGTGACGACGGATTGAGAAAGGCGGCGTATCGAGGTGGGTGGAAGCCTGCCTGAACCTCCCGAAGGAGCGATACGCCACGATGAGCAATAGCACTGTTGTTTCCCTCCGTCAGCCCGACACGGTCGACGACCCGCTGACGGCCGTTCTGCGCAGTGGCGCCCGCCGCCTGTTGGCCCAAGCCATTGAGGCGGAGGCCGACGCGTTCCTGGCGGCGATGAAAGGCGAGCGACTGGCGGACGGACGCGAGCGTGTCGTCCGGCACGGCCATGGCCCGGAGCGCCAGGTGCAAACCGGCATCGGTCCAGTCGCGGTGCAGCGGGTCAAGCTGCGCGACCGCGGCGCTGGCGAGGCGGGCGGGCGCATCCGCTTCACGTCGGCCATCCTACCGCGTTGGTCGCGGCGGACGCGCAGCCTGGATGCTCTGCTGCCGATCCTCTACCTGCGCGGTGTCTCGATGGGCGATTTCCAGGAGGCACTTGCCGCTCTGCTGGGGAAAGACGCCCCGAACCTGTCGCCATCGGTGATCGCGCGGCTGCGCAGCGAGTGGGAAGCCGACTATGCCCATTGGCAGCAGCGTGACCTGTCGGCTCGGCGTTACGTGTACATCTGGGCGGACGGAGTGTACCTGCAGGCACGAATGGAGCCGCAAGCCGACTGCATGCTGGTGCTGATCGGCGCGACGCCGGAAGGCAAGAAGGAACTGCTTGGCTTCCAGGTCGGCGTTCGGGAGAGCGCGCAGAGCTGGCGCGAACTGCTGGTGGATCTGAAGGCGCGTGGCTTGGCCATCGCACCGGAGCTGGCGACCGGGGACGGAGCGCTCGGCTTTTGGAAGGCGCTGGACGAGGTGTCGCCCTCGACGCGGCACCAGCGCTGTACCGTGCACAAGATCGCCAACGTGCTCGACAAGCTGCCCAAGTCCGTCCAGCCCGCGGCCAAGTCCGACCTGCGCGAGGTCTGGACGGCGCCAGACCGTGCCACAGCCGAGGCGGCAATCGCCACGTTCGCCGACAAGTATGGCAGCAAATACAACAAGGCGGTCACCTGCTTGGTAAAGGACCGCGACGCGCTGCTGACCTTCTACGACTTCCCGGCCGAGCACTGGGACCATCTGCGCACGTCCAACCCGATCGAGAGCGTGTTCGC
>JAABUY010004918.1_pt1 | contig 13716 bp, 19 predicted proteins | sample 5560271 | NCBI WGS metagenome assembly JAABUY01 (sample SAMN10711886, study PRJNA513374) | rock metagenome | isolation source: Antarctica rocks | place: Antarctica: Victoria Land, University Valley
CTGGACGTGTGGGAGGTCAGCTGGGACAAGGGAAGCGGCGCGCAGTGGCTGCGCGACAAGAAGGTCCGTGGCCCCCGCACGGCACGTCCGATGCTGGCTGGCTGGTGCCGGCGGCGAGGCGGGGCGCCGGGCAGGCCGCCGCGCGCGGCGCCATTTGCAAGGCAGGAGACTGCCGCCCTCCCAGCCCTAGGCCGCGCATGCAGCAGCGCAGCCTGCTGCAGCATGTCGCCGGGTACCGGTGGTGCCTTGTGGCCTCACGCTCCGGCATCATGCGTGGTGCATGCCGTGCTCAGAAACGGGCGCTAACTTGGGAAACATGCTCACCGTGACGCCTGCACTGCCCGTCACCGCGTGCATCCCACGCCATACGCGCCGACACGCACGCAGCGCACACACGGCCCAGCGAGCGAGCAGACGGGCGCGGTCACCTATACTGCGTACCCTGTCATGTACCCTATCCTGCGCCCAGGTCAAGCTCAAGCACGTGGAGACGGGCGTGTACCTGGCCTCCAGCGAGCGCAAGTATGGGCGGCCGATCTCCGGCCAGCAGGAGGTCTGCGGGCGCAAGAAGGCCGACTGGTGGGCCGCCACGGAGGGCGTCTACTTCACCGAGCGGCCCGCGGATGCCTGAAAAGGTCGCGGGGTGGTGCTGAGCGGCGGTCTGTTGCAGCACATGCATTGCCTTGTTTGTATGCAGGTGGCAGTACTTGGCGCTCTGTCCACTCTACAGTCAGACTGGCCTCAATCTGACTGTAAGGCGAGTTGTCTGTGGCTGAGACAAATGGCTGGTGAAGCTGACTATGGCACTAGTCCTGCCTGAGACTATGGCACTAGACCTGCCTCCCACATGCAGCCGTTGATGAGATGAGCATTTAGTGATTGGGCGTCATGCACATGCAGATCTGTCTGCATGCGCAGGCCATTCGAAGAAATCTTCGCCCTTTGCACTTTTTGTGACCAGAGCAGTATGCGCTGCTGCTGCACTGAGGTGCAGCACCCCCAAAGTCAGCACAGGCATTGAAATAGCACGCACTTGGTTTATCCAAGTCAGCACCATCTCAGCGCCATGGTGCGTGCGTGGTCTGCCTAGCAGCCAGCTATGACACACGCTGACTCGCAGACACGCTGACTCGCATAGGCCGAAGGGCTCATCTGTGTATGTGTATACCACCCGTCTCCGCAAAGCAATAAGCAACGCATCGAGTACAGTGCTCACCTTGGCCCAGGTGTACCTGCTCAACAAGCCGGAGGACGCCGTGACAGAGATGCTGGACGGCCTCATAGCCTCGGTGCCGCACCTGCAGCGGCTGGATGGCTTTCCAGAGGCGCGCCTTGCTTGGTCTGAGCATGCCTTGCTTGTCCTGCTCCTCTTGCCTGTGACTGTGGGAAAGGCTTACAGGCGAGATGTGAAGATTGGCACAGGTCAAGGTGGTTGTAGACAGCTCTGCCTACCGTGACAGCGCCGAGGCCGGTGGCGGCGCCGGGAACAACCCCGTAGCCATCATCTCTGGTACTCCTGCAGCCTGCACGCCCCGCTTGGTGTGCACTTGAAGGCAAATAGACTGGTTTCAAGCACCCGCTCACAGAGCCGTCTGGCTCTCAGGGGGCGGCAGCGGCCATGAGCCGGCGCACGCCGGCTACGTCGGCCGCGGGATGCTCTCCGCAGCCGTCGCGGGCGACATTTTTGCGTCACCGCCTGCAGAGGCAGTCCTGGCAGCCATCCTGGCCGTGACAGGGCCTCCCGGCGCGCTGCTGATTGTGAAGAATTACACAGGTGCGGCACGTGGCTTGGGTGCCAGACTGGGAGCCACTCTGCGGTTTGAAATGCACTGCCAGTCAGGGCCACATTGAGCCTGGCCACTTGCGCAGGGGACCGCCTGAATTTTGGCATGGCGGCGGAGGAGGCCAAGGCCAGGGGCCTGAAGGTGATTCAGGCCCCCCCCCCCTCCCCCCAACCCCCTCCTGCTCTGCATGCTGCTGACGAGGCAGAGGCACTGCCAGCACCCAGTAATGCTGGCCTGGCAAGCTGGCTGGGAGGCCACGCGGGGGTTCTGGTAGGCGCCCGGCGCCACGCCGGCGGCGCTGCGGTGCGGGCATGCGCTGCTGCCCGGCGCGCTGCTCGCCGTCATCAACAGGTTCAGCCCTGCCAACGCGACCCTGCTGCCGTCGCGCAGCGGTGCATGGTACTGCAGCGCTGTTCCTGGCCTGGGACGACGTGGAATGAAGATGCAGCGCGGACAGCCTCACTCCTCGGGGTAGTTCACGCTGCACGTGAACCGTGATATGCTGTGCTCATTGCCCATATGCTGCTGCGGGGTGCTGCGGCCGCGTCTAAGATGAGCTGGCGTCACAGCATCTGCCAGACACCGTCACCATCCTGAATACGGTGCCTGGCAAAATGCTGTGACACTAGCTCATGCAAGGACGCGACTGCAGCAATTGCGAGAGCATGTGGACAGCATATGATGGTTCAAGGCACAGCGTGCACTGCGTCGAGGAGCGAGGCTGCCCATGCTGCATCTGTGCATTCCACGTAGGCCAGGACCAGCATTGCGAGACCACGGGCACGCACCGCTGGGCGACGGCAGCAGGGCCGCGTTGGCACGGTTGAAGCGGTTGACGACGGCGAGCAGCGCGCCGGGCAGCAGCGCATGCCGAACCGCAGTGCCACCAACCCTGCGCCCGGCGCCTACAGAGACCTCTGCGCGAGTTCCTCAACCCAGATGCACAGATGCAACGCCTGAGCGCGCAGCGTAGGTCGAGATGGTGATCGTGTCGGACGACTGCGCGCTGCCAGACAAGCGCAACGTGGGGCGGCGCGGCATCGCCGGGACCGTCTTTGTGCACAAGGTGCGCGCCCCTGTGCCCCGAACATGCCGATGAAACACTCCCATGCCGTGCATGCTCCTTACTGCTCTCTTGCATGCTCCTTTTTGCTCTGTGGGCTCAGCAATGCGCATGTCAAGATACCTCCTGTCCAAAATAGTCACGCCTACACTGCAGTTTACACTGCACTGGTCACACACATCCGGTCGCAATGGTGTGTCGCTTGCAATATCGTTTCCCGATCTGCATGCTCAGCATGTCCGAACAGTGGTGCGCATCGCTCGCCAGGTGGCCGGCGCGGCCGCGGCGGCCGGCCTGAGCCTCGAGGCAGTCGCCAACGAGGCCGCGGCCGCGGCGCGCGCCGTCGGCTCCATGGGCGTGGCCACCGCGGTGTGCACCCTGCCGGGCGCCGCGCCATCCGACCGGTCCGCGGCCCCCGCTCGGCTGGCCCGCCGTCCAGCACACCTGCGCAGCTGCACATGCGGCACATGCACTCGGCATGCCGGCGTTGGCAGCCTGCGGCTTGGCTCCCTCCAGGCTCGCGGCTCTGCCGTGCTGCACATGTGCAAGTACATGCGTGCATGCACAAAGGCAAGCTGATCAGCCACGACGCGGCGACGCTGTTTGACGTCGTTCCCTCTACCTGCAAGTACCCTGCTCCATTGGCTCGCGCATACATGTCCAACGGCCGACAGCCTCATGCCTGCAGACCTCTACCCTGTGGGTCAGGCTCAGGGCGTCCACATGCCGGGACCCGGAGGGCGGCGCAGCCGACCCGGGCCCCTGGGGCGCCGCGCGCTCGCAGGCTGGGCCCGGGCGAGATGGAGCTGGGCCTGGGCATCCACGGCGAGCCGGGCGCGATGCGGGGCCCCGCGCAGCCCGCCGACGCCGTCGTGGACCAGGTCGGCAGCCCCTGCCTTCCTGCTCCTGGCCGTCAGGCCTGCTCAAGCACCGGAAGCCGCGCTGTTGCCGTCTCTTTCAAGGCACTGAGCAGCATGCGTCTGCGTGCCAGAGGCCCGCCGCCGACGCGCACACCGCTGCGGCTGCTCCAGCCAGCACCGGTTGCACCCACAGCGCCAGCACTGGGAGCGTTCCTCACGTCATTCTGGGAGCCTCAAAAACCCCGCAGGACAGGCTGCTCATTGCGAGGCGGCCCTGCCGTGACCGAGCGTGTGGAAGCCCGGCAGATGCTGGATCATATTGCGGCGGGCATCGGTGGCGGCGGCGGCAGCGCCGGCGGCGGACTCGTGGCCGGCGCGCGGGTCGCGCTGATGGTAAACTCGTTGGGCGCGACGGCGGGCATGGAGCTGGCCGTGGCCGCGCGCGCCGCCCTGGCGCGCCTGGCCGCCATGCAGGCGCGCGCTCTACCGTGGCGCATGTGGATCCTCACAAAGTGGCGCGCCTGGCTGCCCCCTGCGGGCGTGCCCCTCGCCGTGGCGCACGCCCGCCTGCGCAGCGTCGAGGCGCCTGGCCGCTGCGCAGGCGCTTGGCGGCGCCTTCCCGTCTGCCCTACCCCCGACCCTAAACATTTACGGCGCGCGCAGCGCAGGTGTAGGTGGTGCGCGTGCTGATTGGCGCGCTCGGCGTCGCCCTCCCGGCCCTAACCCTGACCATTCTCGGCGCGCGCGGCGCAGGTGACGGTGGAGCGCGTGCTGGTCGGCGCGTTCATGACCGCGCTGGATATGGCCGGCCTGTCCCTGTCGGTGCTGGTGCTGGACGCGCAGCGCCTGGCGCGCCTGGACGCGCCCACGCTGGTGCGCGCGCGCGCGCGGCGCGCGCCCCGGAGTGCTTGCATGCAGTGGGTGCCGCGAGCGATGATTGAAGGGCAGACAGAGGAGCCGCACGGTGCACAGCAAGGGGTTGCCGCGCCATACTCCCTGTGGCGACCTAAGACCGCTGGTGTGCTTGACATGTTGAGACATGCAGCAAGCTACCTCTCATGTCGGGGCGCCTTGCTTCATGGGCGGGATTCCAGTCGCATGAGGTGCGCTCCTGCATGAGGGCCGCTGCGGCGCGCCGGCAGGCGCCCGCCTGGCCGAGCGTGCTCCAGCCGCACCAGCCCGGCAAGGCGCCGCTGCGGCTGCCGGCGGGCCTGCGCGAGCCCGCCGCGCGCGCGGCCGCCGCGCCGGCGGGCGCAAGCGCGGGGCCGCCGGCGGGCTTGGGTCCCGCGGTGCGGCGCGCGCTGGCGGCCGCCGTGGCCGCGCTGGCGGCCGCCGCCCCGCAGCTGGATGAGCTGGATGGCAGGTGTGCCGCGAGCACAGGAGGATCCCATGCAAGTCCGGGGTGTCCAGGCTGCTGTTACAGGAGGCCTCGTCCGTGAGCGGAGCCAGTCTCTGTGCATTGACTGCAGCGCGTCCGAGACGCGGCTGGTGCAGGGCGTGCCTTTGCTGGCCTCTGCTGCGGCGTCAATCGCAAGCGGCGACTGACCTGGTCAGGAGCGGCACTTGCGAGGACCTGCTGCACCGCTCTGTGCGCTCCTGCAGCCCTCAGGCTCGATAGGACTCCTGCCGGGTCCCGGCATGTGGCGCTGGCGCAGGCGGCACCTGCTGATGCACGCGCGCAGGGCGGGCGACGGCGACTGCGGCTCGACGCTCAAGCGCGGCGGCGCCGCCATTGCCGCCGCCCTGGCCGAGAACCCCGCGGACTTTGACACCGCGGCGGGCGCGGCCGCGAGGCTCGCTGCGGCGGTGCGCAGCATGGGCGGCACGTCGGGCGCGCTGTACAGCCTGGGCCTGTCGGCGGCCGCGGGTGCGCGCTTGCTCGCCTCCGCAGGGCGCCGCGCAGGGTGCGCTGTGCAGTAGCGGCAGGGCCGCAGCACAGAACAGCAGCGAGTGTGCCTGTTGCATCCTCCTCAAAGCTTGCAGGATACCACGGCATGAACAGCGCGGAAAAGCACAGCGGCCGGGCGCGCGCCGACGCCAACGCAGGGCACATGCGCGGGCGCTCGCCCCGCCTTGGTGCTCAGGCGGGGCCAGCAGAGGAAGGTTGCACGTCTGGTGACGCGCCCCGGTCTGGCCGCCGCAGCCAGCCTGCGCGGCGGCAGCGCCCGCGGTGCACGCACACTGGCGCGCGCGCTGGAGGCCGCGGCGGCTGCCATCTCGCGGTACGGCGGCGCGGGGGAGGGCGACCGCACGATGCTCGACGCGCTCGCGCCCGCGGCCCGCGCGCTGCAGGAGGGCGAAGCAGCGGGTGCGCGCCCGAAGCCTCTCTGCATGGGGCGTAGCCCGGCGGGCGGCTGCGCAGCTCGCCGCGCGCCCCTCACCTCGCGCTTGGCCGCGCCCGCGGCCGTGCGTGCACGGCTACGCGGCAGGACGCGCGCCGCAGTGCAGCGATGCCCCGGCCGCTTTGCTGACGAGCGCACCCGCGCGGCAGCCTGCCGCCAGCCCTGCTCGCGCAAAGCCCACGGCGGTGCCTGCACCCTGCGTGTGCGCAACTGGTGTCGGGCGTGCCCAGGCTGCGGCGTGCCGGAGGCGCTCCGGCGGGCGGCGGAGGCGGCAGCGGCCGGCGCGCAGCGCACCGCCGCGCTGGCTGCGGGCGCCGGGCGGGCGAGCTATGTGCCAGGCGCGCAGTACCAGGGCCACCCCGACCCGGGCGCGCTCGGCGTGGCTGTCTGGCTGCAGGCCGCGGCGGATGCTGTCGCGCATGCGCCAGGCGAAGGGCGCCTGCAGGACCAAGGGCATGCATCGTGATCAACCTGCCGGATACTCTGCCCTATCTGCAGGCCGCAGCGGAGGCCCAAGGCCGTGCAGGGCCCCACCCTGGACGCCCCGGGCCTGTGCCGGCTTGGTCCATGCTGAGGTGAGTGTTGTGCATCCCTCTTTTAGCAGGCGCCTGCTTCTGCCCTGGCCAGCGGTCGGTAGCTCGGCTGGCACTGCATGCATGCGGGCTGCGCTCCGAGCATGCACGCCCGGGGCTCCAGGCAGACCCGGTTCTGCCACCGGGCGGGAACCGCAGTGGCGGGCGAGGCCCTGGGGTTGCACGCGGGTCTGGCTGGTCCGTGCCATGCACGGGTGGGGCACAGGATACTGCCTCATGTGCGCTGCTGCGGTGCGGGGCAAGCCATGCGGTGTGCAGCATGAGGGCCGAATGTCCTGCAAGGTGGGTCTGCCGGAAGTGTGCACGCGTTGCGCGGGGTGGTCATCGTGTGTGCAGCTGGTCTTTGACCCGTCATGCGCGCTCGCGGCAGTGGCGAGGAATGCACGGGGCATCAGCATGCATCATTCGCGCAGGTTATTACAATTCAGCGCGCAAAATCGCAAAGTGCGCTAGCTCAGAGGCCCGCGACACCCAGCAGGCAGCCGTAATCCCTGGGAGCCTGTCATGAACGCCGCAAACACGCACAGCAAGATTACGCTTGCAGACATCTGAGCACACAGCCCCGCAACTGCGGCGTGCCAGCATAGGGAATGCAATGTGTTCCTAACGAAGGCCTCTCCACACTGCGGCCAGACTTCTTGGACATTCACAATACGTGCACCGCGCAGTGCTCCGTAAGAGCGCAGCCTACGCATCTGGTGTAAGGCGCACATAGAACTTGCAACACTGCTGGCCACCCCAAGCCTGCCCGCGACATCCAGACAACATACCCTGAAAACAGAGCCCAGTGATCAACAAGCTATTTGCACAGGTTGCGTGCAACATATTGCAGTTCTGTGACCCGGGGCAACAGGCGCCTCTGCAACCATGACTGTGCGCGCGTGCGGCATGCAGCGCGGCCAGCGCTTGACACCCACATACGTGGTACGTTACTGTACAGGATTGCTAGCCCCGAAAAAGAGCAGGAACTGCGGGTCGTCCCAGGCGTGCGGCCTTGTCGTGCCCAGCCTGGGCGGCAGCGCATGCGTGCCCGCTTCCAGGGGCGGCAGGCAGACCTCGCAGGACCGCATGCAGCCTGGCATGCTGGACCGCACACAACCCCTCGCCATCCTGCACCGAAGCGCTACAATTAGGAACCCATACAAACCCCAGCTCGCGCGACGTTTTAGCCTGTGCTCTGCACATACGCTGCAGCACCAGGTCTGGAAACGAAACGCAATAAGGAGTAATCCTGACTGACATCGACAGCTGGCATGCCCCATCAACTGCTAGCACAGCTGTGCATACTTCCGCAGGGTACCTTCAGTGCAAAATCAGACGTCACCGCAAGCCTGCCCCAGGGGCGCCTGCTCTGCACGACGACCTGACAGGCTCCCAAACAACGACCAACCCAGTTGAATTTGCCGCGTCTGCACTAAAGCCAGTATAGTGTGGGTCGTCACCACTCCCAGCAGGTGCGGCGCTGGCAGCACAGCGAGGGCGCCGGTTTGTCGCCACACTGCTTCCGGCCCACCTGAGATCCTCGTAGCGCCCCTCCGACCTCCGGCTGCAGCGCACCAGCCGGCCGCCGCGTCGCGCAAGATAACCCTCTCTCGCGCCGCACACCCGCCCGGGCCCCCAACCGCCCCGCGCGGACGCGGGGTCAGCAGAAGCAGCGGCAGCAGCAGCAGCAGAGGAAGGAGAGGAGGAGCAGCGCGAGGACGGTGCCGACGGCGATGACGACGATGCCCACCGCGCTGATCGACTTGCTGGCCACCTGGACGCACAGCTTGCCCTGGTAGTCGGTCGTGTCCAGCTGCGCGCGCGGCCCCGTGCGGCGCGTCAGCGGTATAGAGTATAGTGTTTGTAGCTATCTCTACCCTATCAGCGTCATTAGCCAGGCGCCGTGGTCGCGCCGCCGAGCCTCAAGGCAGGGCGCGACCCGCGTCTCAGGGCCGAGAGCGACAGCGAGCGCGAGGCGCTGCTGGGCGGCGCGCTGAGGGTCTGGGCCTGCCGGCGAGCGGCCGCAGGGTGGCGCGACACACAACGCCCGGCCGCCCTGCTCGCGCTGCGCCTCCACGCGTGTCCCCAGCAGCTTCTTGGCCCACAAGCGCCGGCGCGCAGCGCGCTCGCGGGCGCGGCGGCGGCGGCGCACCTCCAGGCCCACGGTGATTGGCGTAGCGCAGCCGTTGGTGACGTACACATAGCCGCGGTCGCCGTTGGATGCGCACACGTTGCCGGAGTCAAAGGACTGCGCGTCGGTGGCGTTGCCGGCAGTGAGCAGGGACTCGGGCTTGGCTGCGCGCCCCGCAAGGATAGGATTAGGGTGGCGGGCGGCGTCGAGGACTCTGTCAGGCCCCGCCAGCGGCGGCCCGAGCAGGCGCGCAGGCTGAGGGGCCGGACGACGGCGGGCAGCAGCTCGCGCAAGCGGCGAGCCGTGGGCGGCGGCGTGCGGCCGCGACAAGGCGCCATGAGCCTCGGACGGCTCCGGGCCGGCCAGCCGGGCCGGGACTGGGGCGGGCTCGGCGCTTGGGAACGCGACGAGCTGGATGACGCACATCATGGACGCTGGTTCGGTGAACTCAAAAAGCGCACCGAGCTGGAAGGCGGACGCGCAGGTCGAGGCCGCCGCGTCCGACGCGGCCGGGCAGGTCAGCGTGTTGTACGAGTCCAGGCCGAGCTCGTTGTCGCGCTGCTTCAGGCACGCCTCCTTGATGTAGAACTTGGACAGCCTGCGGCGCGCCGGCCGGCCGCCAGCTTGGTGCGCGTGGGTTTGGCCGCCGGGTCGCAGCATTGGACACAAGATGCCGCCCTGCAGCACCAGGCACCACGTGGCCACCGCCTGCTGCAAATTGGCGCGCGCGGAGCCACCCACCTGACGAGGCCGCGGTCACAGCCCGCGGCCCCCACGCTCAGCAGCTTGAGCGTGTACGAGAACTTGTGCGCCGGCTGGGGCGTGAACTCGAACGCTGAGCACGCGCCGGCCTGCACGAGGAGCGAGCTGCCTGTGTAAAGTTCGAACGCTGCGGCGCCGCCTGCTGCCGACAGCACGGCGAGCACCAGGATGTGCATCATGGCGGTGGCCTGTATAGGACAGGAGCTAGCATCCGACGCACGCCAGGCTCGCAGGGGGGGGGGATGTATGGGCACCTCAAGGCCCTAGTAAGGGTTAATATAAGCGTATTTTGATCACCAGGACATCCTCTGCTGCTTTTTAGCACATACATTCGCAGGCCTCATGTGACAGAATGCTTTGCGAAACTTTCGAGTGACAGTGAGTGGTACTAAACGTTGCGACAGTCATCAAGGTAGAGCACTGTGTATAGAGTATATACTACACAATATATATAGACACTCCGTTTACACACGCGTTATTATGCAAACATGCATTACCAGGCAAAGACGCGCTCAGAGCGTGCACTAAAAGAGACACTACCCTCCTTCATACTGTTCGAAAGTACTGCACATAGGAGTTTGATCTGTTCATAATACTGCACAGAAGAATGCTGCACATACACAATTGCAAGCCCTGGATCAGCTTAAAAGAAAATTGATTCAGCAAGTCATGCGCCTAATGAAGGCGCACACAGTTTGCCTAATGGCGGCTAAGGTGACAAGACAGGCTTGTCAGTAGCCCTACCCAATACTATGGTACCAGTGCTCCGATCGAATCAATGAAATTAGCTGTGCCATAACTCTTCATGACAAGCTGACTTCCTGGCACCATACATCAGACCCAGACATAGGCCACTTCATGTATATTGAGTAAGACTACTTCACAGACGCGCCCTTGCTGGCTTGACCAGTTTTGTGCATCCAGCATGCGCTCTTGGTGGAAGAGCAGCTCTTGGTGCAAGTCCGACCCACAGTGCTCCTTGTGCACCGCGGGCTCGCGGCGCGCGCCGTGCAAGCTGCACGCGCCGTCTACTTCTTGCCGATGTAGATGCCGAAGCCACCGCGGTCGCCAGGGCCGTACCAGCGGTCGCCAGAGTAGTACCTGCTCCCCGACACCAACTTCTCAACACTGCAGCCAGCGCAATAGTGCACGACTCGCGCAAACGCAGAACAGCAACACTGAGCAGCAGCCATACCAACGAGGTACAGCTCAGACAACAACTTGGTCAGCAAAATCCTGCAGGCAAGCGCTTAGGACGCTTGTGAGTTTTCTGACATGCGCCAGCTCACGCACCGGCCATCGCGGTCCCAGCGGCGACCATCGCAGTAGTAGTCACCGCGGTAGCCACGGTCCCTCCACCCATAGCTGCTCCCCACCCAGAACTTTACGGTCAGCTTGTCTACAAGAATATGCAGCGTGCGCACGCATCACCGCTCAACGTTTGCGGTGACAGACCACAAACGCGCCACCTGCCACCGCCAGCGCTGGCACACGCTGCGTGTGGCAGGCTCTGACAACAGCGTCCCATATTTGGCATGCGCAGCCCACAAGCGCCCTGACAAGCAGTACAAACTGCACACGCAGTACCACCGCACACGAGCAAGCCTGCCAGCGCAGGGCGCACTAGCCGCCGCGGCAGTCGTCGTAGCGGTCCAGGAGCTGGCGAGCGGCCTCCACAGTAGACATGGCGACGATCAGTGCCAGCACCGCGCACAGCAGCGCGAGCTTCAGGTGAGCAAACATGGTGAAAGTTTCTTCCACAGTCGCAATACGAGCAAAGAGTGTGTCCGAGGCCTGGTATTTACATATACATAAGCGTTAAGGTAGGGCTGCCACAACCCTGGCACAGCTGGCACTGGCCGCATGTGCTTCAGCCGCAGCTGTTCTCGCTGAGGCCGCAGCACGTCACACATCCTTCGTGTCACCAGCTCGTCGTGTCTCAGGAGCGCTCGAAAGAATGCTTGGTCAAAACGCCTTGCTCGAGCGCCGACACCCGATGTTTCACTGAGTCACGTGGAAGCTGGCAGCATCTTCAGCCTTCTTGGCTACACGTTCATGCCGCATACGCCCACCTGCTTATGACGCATACCTGCATGCCATCTGCATGCCATATGATGCATCACTGCCATCTGCATGCCATTGCACAAAGCACCATATGCAGCGCGTAAAGCATCATCGCATGTCTGATCATTCTGCCAGCCCTATTTGCAGGCTGAGTGCACTTGCAATCCAGAACTTGTCCGGAAGATTGGGGCTATTGACATCAATTTTGGATCGGATGGCAGATTTAAACTACGGTGTCATGCATGGCGGTGTGGTGTCCAGTTGCCTGTTGCGCGTTGGTGACACTAATCATGCTCATTCCTGTATCTGGACCAGGCTGTTCTTTTGAAGTAGACAAGCTGAACGCCCATGCATCGCTGACATTGATTGTGATCTAACGAGTACATGATTGCAGGCGCATACGCGTGCTGATGAATGGCCTCTGGTAGGAAAGCAAAGAATGCATTAGACTGTTGGAGTAGTATTTTCTAATAGCTGCACCCTCCATGATTACACATGAGCATCAGAGTACAACCACAGCCATGCAGTACACCCAACAGCCACACTTTCTGCGCAACATATCTACATCGCACTCACGACTACTTGCATGCTGAGCTTACTTGCCAACATTGATGTTGATGAAACCGCCTGCAAGCGCACATAAGATTAGCCGCATACATTGACCGGCCTACAAATCAATCTCAGTTTGCAATGTGCGAAGGTGCAATGTTATACACTGCGGACAAATACACATCTGGTATCAGAGCGGGGGCGCACCGCGGTCACCCGGGCCGTAGTACCTGGAACAATCCCCGCGCGTGTCAGTGCGTTGCTTTTCGCAGCTTCACCTTTGCTAGCACCTCAGCAGCAGGCCCAGCAACAGCAGAGCCGCAAATGTAATTCCAGGCGTCACAGGACTGCCAAAGCAGCAAAGGGCTCTCACCGGTTGCCATAGTAGTACCTGGGAACCACAGTACAAAGGTTCAGCAGTATGCATTTTTGAGAAAGTGCAGGCAGCAGAAGGCAACAAAGCACCACACACGACCAAGTTCCAGGGCCCGCACCCGCCCCCGCGGTCCCAGTGGCGCCCGTCGCAGTAAAAGTCTCCGCGGTACCCGCCGCGGCGCCAGCCGTCCCTGCAGCACAGGGACCAGACAGCGTATCAGCACGCTGCACGCCTGCTCCTCACCCCTGCCACAGACCTCATCTGCTCGCCCCAGTACTCGCTCTCGTCCGCGCTTGTCAGGTGGAAACTCAGGTAGTGTGTGCACCCCCTGCAAACAAAGGCACTGCAGAGACTCTTTTGCACGTGAAACTGAAGGCAGATGAAACAGCTGTACTCACAGCCATGCTTGGCTCCCTGTTTTACGTCTACAACGTGAAGCATAAACAAGAAATACTAGAGAAGAGCGCACTACCACGCCGCCGGAAGCGCTACTCACCACCGATGTTTAGAACGTCAAGATGAGACGCTGATGAGCAACATAACAGCCGGCAGAACCGCCCTTACACACATTCTGGCCTGCCACAGCAAGCAGACGGCCGAGCCAACGACCACCTGCCTGTGGCGACCTGACTACGCATCAGCTCCTGAAAGGTTGCGATGCTCGCCCCGCCCACGCCGTTGTTGTTTGAGTCGCGCACCAGCCCTGGTGACAGTTGTCGAAGTCATCCAGCAGCTGGCGGGCGGCATCAGCGGCCGACAGGCACAGGAAGACCACGACCAGAGCCAGCAGCAGGGCAATCTTGAGCTGAGACATGGTGGCTGCGTCCCTGAAATTAAAGTAACTCCAAGCGAGCGAGCTGGAAAATGCACAGCTCCTACGGCTTCCTTGAAGTACAGGCTGGAAGTCCCATATTCCTCATTCCGTTGTAACTGCATGCCTGTGGCAGCAGTGCTGAGCAGCCCTAGGGTTCAAATTGCCAGGTGCCCATCATGGTGCGCTTGATGGTGCTAGGTAGCACCAAGGCCGCGCCGCTGAGATCAGAGCAGCCTCCTTTCTCCCCAGGACCACGTGGTCAAGACCGTCACGCCTCACCCGCAGCTCTTTGCCGCACACGCGGCCCCAGGACTGAAATGGCCAGCACGCCGTGCAAGCGTGGCGTGGGCGGCAGTGCGCACCGGCGCTCCCCATGCGCAGGCAAGCTGGCGCACC
>JAABUY010004920.1_pt1 | contig 13714 bp, 11 predicted proteins | sample 5560271 | NCBI WGS metagenome assembly JAABUY01 (sample SAMN10711886, study PRJNA513374) | rock metagenome | isolation source: Antarctica rocks | place: Antarctica: Victoria Land, University Valley
CGTGCGCCTGCTGCTATTGACGCCCGCCGTGCGCGAGGTGCTCTGAATCACCTGCGACAGGTTCGGGCGTGAGAGCCGCAGCGCCGGATAAATGCCGGAGAGCAGGCCCGCGATCAGCGCAAGGCCGACAGAGAAAGCCAGAATTGGAAGATGGAGGTCGATGGCAGCTTCCTGAGGAAACGCATTCGGCATCAACCGCAGCGGAAGCTGCGCCAGCCAGAACGACATGGCAACGCCGATAGCAGCCCCCGCGCACGAGATGGCCAGCGATTCGACGAGCAACTGCCGCACGATGCGGAACCGACTGGCTCCGATGGCGCTGCGAATGGCAAGCTCATGCTGGCGAGACTCTCCCCGAGCAAGCAGAAGGATCGAGCAGTTGGCGCAGCCGATCAGAAGCAGCAGCACGACCGAAGCAAAGAGAAGCGCAAGTGTGCGTCCGGTGCGATGAATATAGGGTTCCGCAATCGGTTGCACGCTCACCTGAAAGGACGCGGGAAAATGCTTCGGCGTCTCCTGCTTGAACTGATTGAGAAAGGATTGGAACTCGGCGTTTGCCGCCGCCAGACTAACGCGGGGCTTGAGCTTGATCCATGGAAACAAAACAGGGCTGCGAGTCGCCGTCCAGGGAATATAGACGTCGACGTTGCTTACCGTCTGCGTAAAGGTAGATCGCCGTGGCATGACGCCGACGATGGTGTAGTTCTCATGGCTCAACTGCAGCATTCGTCCGACGATCTTTCGGTCACCGCCGTATTTGCTCTGCCAGTATTTGTAGGCGAGAACGACGACATTGGACGGCGGCCTGCCGTTCGCCACATCGAACGGTTCGATTCCCCGGCCCAGCTTTGCCGGGATACCCAGAAAGCTCGATATATTGCTGGTGACGTAGGCCGCCTGCACATCTTCGGGCAGCTCGCCCCCGGTTGCCGTAAGCCCATTGGCATAAAGCCGAGGACACTGTCAATCGAGTTGGCCTTGCTGAAGCTTTCATACTGCGATGGAGTCAGCGCAAACCACGTGGGCGTCTGCGGATGCTCTTCGTTGATCACTGCCGGGTTCACAATGCGGTCGGCACCAGCATAGGGATAGGGATGAAGAAGCGCGTCGTAGACAACGCTAAAGATAGCCGTCGTAGCGCCTATCCCTAGCGCGAGCGACAGCACTGCCACCAGCGACACCGCACGGTTCCGGTAAAGCGAGCGCAGGCCGTAGCGAACATCGCCGCCAATCTCGTGCAGCGGCCGCAGCCCAATGGCAGAGCGGTACTTTTCCTTCTGCACATCCACGCGGCCGAACTCTGCCTTCGCCTTTCGCCGCGCCTCCTGTTCGGGAACGCCGCCTTCGACAAGCTGTTGCGTGTACGAGTGGATATGGAACTGCAACTCCTCTTCGATATCGCCTTCGATACGTGTGCGATGAAAGAGGGCCTTCCACCACGAACGAAGCTCGGACCGAAGCTGGGCAAAGAACATCATGCCTGCTCCGGCGTTGCGTCGAGAATGGCATTGACGACCTTGGTCATCTGCGACCACTTCACCGTCTCCACTTTGAGCTGCCGCGTCCCCATAGCCGTCAGGCGATAGAACTTTGCCCGGCGGTTGTTATCCGACTCGCCCCACTCGCCCTCGATCCAACCCTTATGCTCGATCCGGTAGACGGCGACATAGAACGACCCCTGCGCAATCTCCAGCCGCTCGCCGGAGATCTGCTGAATCCGCAGCAATATTCCGTAGCCATGAAGCGGGCCCAACGAGACCGCCTTGAGAATCAGTATCTCCAGCGTCCCTTGTAGAAGATCGACCTGTCTTCCCATCCCCTACTCCCCTAGTTGAAATAGGAGAGTACGCGATGCTCTTTTACGTCGTCAAGAAATTTCGCCAACCAAATTCGAAAAGCAGATAACTTCCAGAGCTGGACCAGCTTGGCTCAACTGTCGCCAAATCGCCGATGCACTCACTGAGCGATGTAGGGGCCAGCTATTAATGCCCACAAAGTCTTGGTCGATTGTCGTTCTCACAGTCCGCTAATTTGCGCGGGCGTGCGTCCATCAAGGCAGGGTACATGGGCGAGCTTTTTAATTAGGCCCTCGATTTTGGTCAGGTCGCCTTCAACAATGCCCCGCTCATCCGCGCTAAGGGGCACTTCCTCAAGATAACGTCTAATTGACGCTTTGCTTTCCAGCGCCTGGGCTCTTGCACTCTCTTCGGGAAGATTGAAGTCGCAACCTGCACACGCCATTCGGTGCGGACAGGTGCTCCAAAAGGGATTGGTGCAGTAGGAATTTTCGAGGTCGTAGAAGGCGTACGGCTCACCGGACTGCTTGCCAGCCATCTCGTGATCGGTGAGCACCGAAACCATGTGGGCCATGTGGTCGGCCTGGGCGAATGCAGCCTGCCTTGGCACACAGAAGAGGAATGATCGTCCTGTTCAGCACCGACGATCCCGCTTTTCGGCCCCGGAACTGAAAAAGGAACCGCACCCGTTCGCCATTGGACGACGCTCGTGGACGAATCACGAGCCACAGAGCCAGAGCAACCATCGCTTCCCAGCTCTATAACGCCAAAGAGCCGCTGAGTCTATGAGTTGCAGGAATGGCTCGGCCACAGTTCTCCTGAGTCAACCCGCCATTACACAAAGATCACACCGACGAAACTCGCAAAGTCCTACCAGGATGCTGGATACTTCGCCCGAAACTTGAGAGCAGTCGAGGTTCTCATCGACCAGGGTGCCGTTAGACGCGGAGGACCACCCGATGAGCCATGGAAACTCTACGACTTCTACGTCCCCAAGGAATCCAGCAAGGCACAAAGCATCGAGGCCAAAGCGAACTTGCTCCGACTGAGACAGGAGATTCCACTGAATGAGGATGAGCTGCGCGCTGTTGAGGACGGGATTACTGGACACGAGAAGCTTGTCGCAAAGCTCATATCATGCCCGACGCCGGACTTACGCTGATTCGGGAACAGAAGCTCCCTTTTGAAGGGAAGCCTCTCGGGAAGCTTCATCTCACTCGTACCGCAGGGCCACGTTGGGATTCACCCTGCTAGCAGATCGTGCCGGCAGTAGAGTCGCCATAACGGCTGCAAGAACCAGCAGCAACATTCCGACGACAAACGTGGCAGGATCATGAGCACTTATGCCGAACAATTGGTTTGACAGAACTCGTGTCGCAGCTAGTGCAGCGATGAGACCCAATATGGATCCAGCCCCTATCAACCTCAAACTCTGGCCCATAACCAGACGCAGAATATCGATCCTGCTCGCTCCCAACGCCAAGCGGACGCCGATCTCCTGCGTCTGCTGTGTCACTAAGAACGCGATCAGTCCATAGAGCCCTATAAGCGCCAGGATAAGGCCAGTTGCAGCGAAGAAGCCGACTAGCAGAGTTTGGAAACGCGGTTGGTCGGCGAGCTTGCTTACTCTCTCATGCAATGTCGCTACGTCAATCGGTAGGGTAGGATCGAGCGCTGCAATCTGTGAGCGAACCCACCGTGATGTCTGCTCCACTGGCAGCGAACTTCGTATCACCGCTACCGAGGTTCTGTCCCAGGCTCCGCCCCCATCCCAGTCCCCTGTAAGATCTCGGCGTAGTCGGTAGACTTCGGGTATCTGATCCTTGGCAAGGCCACTGTTTTTTACATTTGCTGCAATTCCAACGATGACACTCCAGGGCTCGGCGGCATCGTTCTTTTCAAACCGAATCTGTTGGCCGATCGGATTTTGATTGGGAAAGAACAGGTCGGCTAGACCTTGGCTAAGAACGACCGTGCGTTGACTTGCTGCCATGTCTTCTTGACGAAAGCCTGCTCCGTGCAGCATGGGGATGTCCAAGGCGCGAAAGTAATCATTCGAAACCAAACGTGAACCTACAACCCCGATGACACTCGGGCTGGATAGTGACCTTACGCCAATGGCGATCTCGTCAAGACGGCTTCCGAAGTGGCTAGGGCCGGGGGGAAGAGAGTCACTCACGGAAACCACAGAGATCGCCGGGCCGAACCGGAGCCGTGTCATCAGTTGGTGAAAGAAGTTCAAGCGGCTTACTGGCGTAGGGTAAGCGTGCTCCCCTAGGGTGAGAGTCACTGTGATGGTATTGTCGGTGCGCATGCCGAGACTCTGATTTTCCAGATTGCGGAAGCTCCGTAACAAAAGCATCGAACCAGCCAGCAAGACCATGCTTACGGCAACCTGCGTCACGACCAGCCACTGTCGGACGGTGGCATGAGAGACAAAATTCCGAGAGCGTCCGCTCAGCGTCCCGCTGCGTGGCTTCTGCAGCGCAGGCCATAGGCCGAAGAGCGCGCCACAGACCAGCGAAAAGAGGATAGTAATGCAGACGATTCGAAAGTCGAGGCGAATTTGAGAGAGGTAGCGAATCGTGGCGGGAGCTATGGCCAGGGAGAGACGAAGCAAGACCATCGCCAGGATGCATCCCATGATCGCACCTGCAATCGACAGTAAAAGGGATTCGGTAAGTGCCTGACGGGCAATCCTGGCCCGGGTGGCTCCAAGTGCAAAACGAATGGCGAGTTCGCGCTGTCTCATCGCACCCCGTGCCATGAGGAGGCTCGCTACGTTCGCGCAGGCAATGAGAAGCACGGCGGTTGCAGCGGCGAGAAGTATCCACGCAGTCATGCGTACGTCCTGCATCTGGCTATCGCGCAGGGAGCGAACCCTTACATGGACGTCGTAACGAAGGTCTGGCGGTATCCGCTGCAATGCCTGTTGAAAGAGAGGCTGCAGTTCAACCTCGGCTTGCTGGATGCTTATTCCGGGCCTAAGCCTGGCAAAAGCTCGTCTGGGACCTCCTAAGCCCCCATTCGATGCGCGATCCGCGCCCTCGCCGAGGGCTTTTGGAAACAGAACGTCGACAGCCTGAAGCCGGGGCATCTCAAAATCTTTGGGCAACACGCCCACAACGCGAGTCGGGTTCCCATCAATATCGATCGTCTTGTTCAGGATGCCGCGATCCAAGTTGTAGTGATTGCTCCAAAAGCCATAGGAGATGAGAACTACCTTGGGTCCGTTCGGAACATCTTCCTCCGGCAGGAAATTACGACCCAAAATAGGGGAGACTCCGAGGGTTGGCAGGAAGTTGCCTTCCACGGACTCACAGTTTAGCTGAGCAGGGTTTTTCTCGTTCAGGTCGCATTCACCCGTCGTTGCGTCTTCGGAAGTTAGCGACTCAAAAGGCCGTTGATAACGCTGCCAGTCGTAATAGAAGTAGCCCAACATGAATTCGCTTTCGAGCGAATGTACCAGACCCACCGAAACAAGTCGGTCTGCATGTGAGTATGGCAGTGGACGAAAGAGGATTCGGTCTACGACGCTGAAAACTGCTGCGGTTGATCCGATACCGAGCATGAGCGTCGCAACTACGGTGAAGGTAAAGATCGGGTTGCGACCAAAGCCGCGAAGACTGTAGCGAATGTCTTGAAGGATGGTCTCCACGAGATGACTGGGCCGCTGCTCGTGTGAATGATACCGTGCGCTTTCGACACTGCCAAAGGCGATCAATGCCTGCCGGTGCGCCTCCTGCGTTGTCATGCCGGCGGACACGTTGGCGTCCATTTGTTGTTGGAGGTGGAACTGAAGCTCGTCATCGACCTCATGATGAGTCTTGGGAGACAACAGGAAACGAAGACGGGTCAGCCACTCCTTGATCAATTCATAGCCTCCTTAGATCTGCTTAAGCACCAGCGCAATGGCGGTGCTTAGCCGATCCCAATCTCGAATCTCGTCCTTCAATTGCTTCTTGCCCGCAGGCGTCAGGGAGTAAAACTTTGCTTTGCGATTGTTGTCGGAGGGCCCCCACTCTGCCTGAATCCAGCCTCTGTATTCAAGTCGATGCAGCGCAGGATAGAGAGAGCCCTGCCCGATCAGGAGCGCCTCCTTCGACACCTGTTGGATTCGCTGTGCGATGCCCCATCCATGAATGGATTCAAGTGCAAGCGTCTTAAGAATGAGGAGATCGAGCGTGCCCTGCAAAAGATCGGATGATGGCGGCATTTTCCCCCCGGACTCCTACAAGAGAGTGAACTGCCTTCCTGTCGACTGTCAAGGGAAAGAATAAGGTAAAACCGATTCCATTCAGCGGGTTTCTGCCCCTACACCTTCCGCATACTCCTGAATCGCGGCTGTACAGATCTGTAGTGGTCCCATTGACCAAACGGCCTGATCTCTGCTGATCCCGAGTTCAAGCTTGAAGAGCCGACAAATTGACGAGGCAACAGATTCCACAACAATCGGCGGAACGGGCCACCGCGCATCCGTCATTGTTGGAGAGCACGATGACGGTTTGCCCTCCAGTCGGGGCGGAAGACGCGCTCGCAGCTCACGTAGAAGTTGTTTCAGTCGATCAGGCCGAAGACCTTGTGAGCGCCGGAGCAAAAATAGGCCATGTATCGCTGCGTGAGTGGCGGTACATGGCGGTGTAAGAGTAGTCCACTGCCGGGATAGGGTTTGCATGGAACGTTGCGAGAGCGACGCGATTCATGGGACACCGGAGGATGTTCAAGGTGGAGCTATACGGTCGTGTGCCTCGTGCGGTGCTGGTGGAGGGACGGAGCCAGCGAGCGGTGGCTCTGGAGTTCGGCGTCTTTCGGGACTCGGTGCGGAAGATGCTGCGCTACTCGGTTCCGCCAGGGTATCAGCGGCAGCAGCCGGTGAAGCGGCCGAGGTTGGGCCATGGCTCGGCGTGATCGACGCGATTCTGGAAGATGACCGGCAGCGATCAGCCAAGCAGCGGCATACGGCCAAGCGGATCTTCGACCGGCTTCGGGAAGAGCACGGATTCAAGGGCGGCTACACGATCGTGAAGGACTACGTGCGCATGGCGACGCTGCGCGGGCGGGAGATGTTTGTGCCGCTGACGCATTCGGCGGGTGAGGCGCAGGTGGACTTCGGCGAAGCGCTGGCGGTTATTGCCGGCGTGGAGCGGAAGGCGCACTACCTGGTGATGGATCTGCCGCACTCCGATGAGTGTTTCGTGGTGGCGTTTCCGGCCGAGACGACCGAAGCGTTCCTGGAAGGTCATGTGCGGGCCTTTGCTTACTTCGGCGGCGTGCCCACGCGGATCCTCTCCGACAACACGAAGATTGCGGTGGCGAAGATCCTGGGCGGCACGGAGCGGCAGCGAACGCGAGCCTTCTCCGAGCTGCAGAGAACCGCGATCGATTGCTGAACTCCGCGGTCGCGCAGCGCTTCTTTGCGGGGGTGAACATGCAGGGCGAAGCGCTTCATGAGTGACGAGCACTTTACCGTGGACGGGACGCTGATTCAGGCCTGGGCGTCGCAGAAGAGCTATCACCCGAAGGGCGGCTCGGACGATGGGGACGGCACCAACTTCCATGGCCAGAAGCGCTCCAACGAGCCGCATCAGTCGACCACGGACCCGGATTCGCGGTCGTACAAAAAGAGTTACGGCAAGGAGTCGAAGCTGAGCTATCTGGGCCATGCCCTGGTGGAGAACCGTAACGGCCTGATCGCGGCCGCGATGGTGACCCACGCCGATGGACAGGCCGAACGCGATGCCGCGCTGCTGATGCTCGACCAGAAGCAGAAGGTCCGCTCCCGCCGCATCACCGTGGGAGCGGACAAGGCCTACGACACGCGGGACTTCGTCATCGCCGCACGCGCGTTGGACGTCGCCCCCCATGGGACCGAGAACAACAACGGACGCCGCTCCAGCCTGAACCGCAGAACCACGAGGCATCCAGGCTACGCCCTCAGCCTGAGCCGCCGCTGGCTGGTCGAGAAGGGCTTCGGCTGGCTCAAGCAGACCGGCCCGCTGCGCCAGGTGAAGCTGCGCGGCCTGGCGAAAGTGGACTGGCTATTCGTCTCCAGCTGCGCCGCCCACAACCTGATCCGGCTGCCTAAGCTACTCGCGCAACAAGACACGGAATCCTCGGCAGCAGTGCGCCTGAACGCCGGTTGCGTGTTCAAAACGGCTCTCCTGATCCCACTTCTCCACTCGCGAAACACCCGTTACCACACAATCAGGACTTCTACACACCATCGAGCCCCAGCCGGAAAGCTATTTCAACAAGCTCCTAGATCCTGCGCCAGCTCCCCATTCGTCAAGCCTTATATCGCTACGTTGACGAAAAGTTGGCGGTGTCCAGCATCTCCCTCTCGCTTCGTTCGAACTCGACTCCGGCGGAAGGGATTGAGCTGGATCGGATCGGCTCCTCGCGAAGGCTATAACGTATGGGCCGCAACTGACTGCGTCAGCCCAGTCGAGGCAATAAGGCAAAGCGTCAACATGCACCAAGCGCTGCAAGCTCTCCGGCCCGAATCACGCAGCAGGTGGATAAGACACACAGACGCAAGCGGTGTCCAATTTCGGACAGCGGATGTTTAGTTCCGGACAGGGCTGCAAAGATTGTGCGCGCTAAGTCATTGAGTCCATTCAGGACTCTTACGCGCGCTCTGGGTATTGGAATTGCTTCTACCACCGCAGATGGATATCTCACGACCAGACATCCGAAAGCGGAGGATTCGACGAACCGTTTCGCTAGGAGCGATTGCGCTGATGGTGGTCTCTGCACTCAGCTTCTTCGTTCTTCGCTTGAAGCCCGCGATCCCAACGGTAGATAGTGCTGTGTGGACGGACGTGGTGAAGCACGGCCCACTGCTTCGGCAGGTGCGGGGCCCGGGAACACTTGTGCCGCGGGAAGACCGCCTTCGTCTCATCCCGGCCGAGACTGAAGCGACCGTCGTCCGCATCCGCGTTCTGCCCGGCGCAAAGGTGGAGCCCGACACCATCCTGATGGATCTTGTCGATCCCGCGGTGCAGCAGCAGATGCTGGATGCGCAGCTGCAGTTGAAGGCCGCGAAGGCGGACTATCTGAACACCCGCGCTCGGCTCCAGAGCGACCTGATGAATCAGCGGGCGGGTGCGGCGACGGTGGGCGCGGATCAACGCCAGGCGCTGCTGCAGTCGCAGACCGATAAGAGCCTCTATGACCTGGGCGTGATCAGCGGGCTGACCTACAGCGCCTCCAAAGGAAAGGCCGACGAACTGAATCAGCGCAACGACCTGGAACGAGAGCGGCTGGACCTGAACCAGAAGGCGATACTGACGCAGCTTGCGGTGCAGGAGACGAAGGTTCAGCAGGCCGAGGCGCTGCTTGGGCTCAAGCAGAAACAGGAGCAGGCGCTCAGCGTGCACGCGGGGATCTCAGGTGTGCTGGTGGACCTTCCGCATCAGGTCGGGGAACACGTTGCGCCGGGGACGACGCTGGCCAAGGTGGTGCAGCCGGACCAGCTGAAGGCGTCGCTCAAGATCGCCGAGACCCAGGCGCGCGATATCCAGATCGATCAACCGGCTGAGATCGATACGCACAACGGCGTTATACCCGGCAAAGTCACACGCATCGATCCGGCCGTCCAGAACGGAACTGTCACCGTCGACGTAGAACTGCTTGGCGCGCTGCCGCAGGGCGCGCGACCGGATCTTTCGGTCGATGGAACGATCGACCTCGACCGCATGACGGATGTGCTTTATGTAGGAAGGCCGGCGTTTGGCAACGAGAACTCAACCATCAGCCTCTTCCGGATCTCCCCGGATGGAAAGACGGCGACGCGGGTTCCGGTGAAGGTGGGACGTGCGTCGGTCAACAGCATCCAGGTGCTCGCGGGTCTGCAACCGGGCGACACCGTCATTCTCTCGGACATGTCGCGGTGGGACTCCGCGGATCGCGTTCGGCTTCAGAACCAGTAACCCGTCATCAGCAGGAAAGGACACACATGGCTGCCGGCTCAGATCACACGCAGGACCTGATCCACATCGAGAACCTCACCAAGGTCTTCTACACCGATGAAGTCGAGACGCACGCGCTCTCGGGCGTTCACCTCTCGATCGCGCGTGGCGAGTATGTCGCGATGTCGGGGCCATCGGGCTGCGGCAAGTCGACCCTGCTCTCGATCTTGGGTCTGCTCGACACCCCTACAGATGGGCGGTACACGCTGAACGGGAAGGAGGTGGCGAACCTCAACTTCTCCGATCGTTCGCGCATTCGCAACCAGGAGATAGGCTTTATCTTTCAGAGCTTCAATCTGATCGGCGACCTGACGGTGTATGAGAACGTCGAACTGCCGCTGACATATCGCTCCGGGATGCCCGCCTCCGAGCGCAAGAACCGGGTACAGCGGTCGCTCGAGCGCGTGAACATGGCGCATCGCATGCGGCACTATCCGGCGCAGCTCTCAGGCGGCCAGCAGCAGCGGGTTGCCGTCGCCCGCGCTCTGGGTGGCTCGCCGTCCATCCTTCTGGCCGACGAGCCGACGGGAAACCTCGATTCGAAGAATGGCGAGGCCGTGATGCGGCTCCTGCAGGAGCTCCACGACGAGGGCGCGACGATTTGCATGGTCACGCACGATCCTCGCTTTGCCGCGCACGCCGAGCGGCAGGTGCACCTGTTCGACGGAAAGGTGGTGGCCGAGGGTGAGTTGCTGCGCCTTCTCTCCGACCCCGAGCAGAACCCGTCGACCAGCTCGATGAGCCCGGAGGCGCGCGTATGATCGCCCTCGCGAATGCCGCCGTCGCTCTTCGCCATGCCCTGCGCAGCCTCCGCCGGTCGCCCGTCTTTACGCTCACGGTGGTTGCCACGCTGGGCATCGGCATCGGGCTCAACGCCGCCATCTTCACCGTGGTCGACTGCGTGCTGCTGCGGCCGCTGGGCTACCGCGACGCCGATCGCATCGTTGCCGTGCGCACGCATCTGCTTGACCAGGGCCGGTCCATCAACAAGATGGGCGGCGAGGACTTTATTGACCTATCGCGCGAGGTGAAGGGACTCGAAGCCGCGGCTACCTACAAAAGCTGGTCGGACGGCCTCGACATGGACGGCAGCGCTCTCTACCTCCCAGTCGCCCGGGTGAGCGCGGGTTTCGGCGTCGTTATGGGCGTTGAGCCTATCGCCGGACGGCTCTTCCGGTCTGATGACACGACGGGAACGGAGGCGCTCGTAGGCGCGGCCTTCGCCCGTGAGCACTTCGGCTCCTCGCAGGCCGCACTCGGTCGATCGGTCCGGAGCGACGGTGTCCCGCGGCCGATCGTCGGCGTTCTTCCGGATGGCTTCTCCTTTCCCGGAAGCACCGCTGTCTGGATCGAGACGACAATGTCGCCAGCGTGGGCCGGTCGCACCGCCTACAACCAGAGTGTCGTCGCCAAGCGCCGTGCGGGCGTGAGCGAGGCGCAGTTGAACGCGGAGCTCGACACCTTTTCGCGCCAGCTGCAGCGCGCCTTTCCAGAGGATCGACAGAAGACCATCGAGGCGGTCTCGCTCCAAGAGCAGATCGTCGGAAAAATCCGGCCTACAATCCGGCTGCTGATGGGATCCGTGGCAGTGATCCTCCTGATCGTCTGCGCCAACGTCACGCACCTGCAGCTGGTGCGGGCGACGCTGCAGCTGCGATCGGTTACGATCCGGACCGCACTCGGCGCCGCGCGAGGGACACTCGCCGCACGTGCTCTGATCGAGGCAGCGCTTCTGGCCCTTGCGGGATGTGCACTCGCCGTCCTGCTGGCCGTCCCCGCGCTCGAGCTTGTGCTGCGCATCGCTCCGCCGGAGATCCCGCGGCTTTCAGATGTGCACCTGAACCAAGATGTGCTGCTCTTCTCGTCTCTCGCCAGCCTTGTCCTGATGGCGCTTACGGCAGTTCTGCCCGTGTGGCGCTCGTGGCACGTCAACCCGGCCTTTGCCCTGCGCCAGGACCCCTCCCGCGGCAGCGAAGGCCGAAATGCCCTGCGGCTGCGTAACGGCTTCATCGTCGCCGAGGTCGCCCTCACCCTCACCCTCTCCGTCTCGGCCATCCTGCTCACGCGCCAGCTCATCGCGCAGTCGCGTGCGGATCTCGGCTTCTCCGCCGCGAGCCTGCTCACATTGGACAGCCATACCATCGAAACCGCGCCGCCCCCACCGGACCTTCCGAAAGATAGCTCGCCCGCTCAGCAGGCCGTCGCAAAGGCCGCCGAGGACTCGGCAGGGAAGCACCGCCTCGTTCATCTGGACGCCATCCTGGCGTCTGTAGCCGAGGTCCCCGGTGTCGACGCTATAGCTGCCACCTCGGGTGCTCCAATGGGCTTCGGTGGGGCAGACGTCGGGTACGCCATCAAGGGACGGCAGGTCTTCGCCCCTGGCGTCGTCAAGCTCCCCGACGCGGAGATCCGTGCGGTAACTCCCGGCCTCTTTTCCACGATGGGCATACCGCTTCTGAGCGGACGTGGTCTCACCGCGGAGGATCGCATCGACACTCCCAAAGTCCTGCTCATCAACCAGGTGCTCGCGCAGACGATGTTTCCCGGCCAGGATCCCATCGGCCAGCAGATCCAGTGCGGCTACGATGACCCGGGAACGACGTGGTGGACAATAGTCGGGGTCGTCGGCAACATTCGCGACAGCTCCCCGGCAGCGGCACCCTCTCCGACCTTCTACGTCCCGCTTGCGCAGCATACGGGCGTCGCCGACGATGTCCAGATTCTCGCCCGCACGCGCACCGATCCGGCCGCCATGGTTGAGACGCTTCAGCGCCGCCTAAAGCAGACGCATCCCGAAGTGGCGATCAAAGGCACGACGATGCGCGCGAACATCGGGGAGACGCAGCGTACGGAGCAGTTTCGCACACTGCTCTTCGGCAGCTTCGCCGGGATCAGCATCCTCCTCGCCGCCGTCGGGATGTACGGCGTGACGGCGTACACGGTCTCACAGCGCCGGTTCGAGTTCGGCCTGCGCATGGCGCTCGGATCCAACCGCTCGCAGCTGCTTGGCCTGGTGCTCCGAAAGGCCCTTGGGACGGCTCTGATAGGGATTAGCATCGGTGCGGCGATGTCGCTCGGCCTGACCCGCGTCTTCGGCAGCGTGGTCGGCAAGCTTCCCGCCTTTGACGCCACCGCCTACGCCCTGGCTGCGCTCACGGTCCTCCTCCTGTCCGTTCTGGCCACACTTCTACCGGCCCGATCCGCAGCCAACATCGATCCCAACCAGGTTCTTCGCAGCGAGTAGGAAAGATCCGGAGACAGCGCCATGACCTCCTTGCTTCAGGACCTACGCTTCGCGTTCCGCCAGCTCCGTCGCGCCCCCGGCTTTGCCGCCATCACCATCCTCACCCTTGGTCTCGGCATCGGTTCCGCTACCGCAGTCTTCAGCGTTATTGACACCGTGCTCCTGAGCCCGCTGCCCTTCGCCCACCAGGACCGGCTCGTCTTTCCAGACACCCACGCCCGCGCTGGCTACACTCAGCCCTGGTCCTACCTGAGCTACATCGACGCCCGCGCTCAGCTCAAGAGCTTCGAGGCCCTTGCCGGGTACAACGATTCCTCCAAGATCAACCTCGAGTCCCCATCTGGCCCGGTATCGCTCAAAGCGGTCAAAGGGACCGATAACTTCTTCACCGTCTTCGGCGTCAAGCCCCTGCTTGGCCGCACTTACGTCGCTGGGGAAGACCAGCCCGGCCGCGACACTGTCGCCGCGCTCAGCTACGAGGTCTGGCAGACCAACTTCGGCGGCCGCGCCGACGTGATCGGCAAGACCCTCCGGCTCGACGGCACGCCCTACACCGTCATCGGCGTCATGCCCGCCGGATTTCGCTTTCCGCTCTCAGCGCGCAATGCCATCTACACACCGCTTCATGCCGACCCCAAGTTGAAGTCGAGCCGTGGCTCCCACTGGATGCGCACCGTCGGCCTGCTCAAGGCAGGTGTGACCCG
>JAABUY010004921.1_pt1 | contig 13710 bp, 14 predicted proteins | sample 5560271 | NCBI WGS metagenome assembly JAABUY01 (sample SAMN10711886, study PRJNA513374) | rock metagenome | isolation source: Antarctica rocks | place: Antarctica: Victoria Land, University Valley
GAACTGGACGCGATCGACACGTTCGCCGTCGAGGGTGGCATCAACCTCTGGCAGCGCAGCAGCGGCTCGTGACGTGCGCGGCGTGACATCGTCGGCTGCACAGTTCGGTTCCGCTCCATCGCGCTTGGCGGGAGCAGGCTGGCCATAGACGGTCTGGTATCGGGTGAACAGCGCGTCCACCGACTCGGGCGGGATCGGCAGTGGATCACCCAGCTGCCGGGCGAGGTGGACCGTCCGGGCGGCGTCCTTGCACATGACGGCGGCCTTGACCGCGTCGCGCGCGTTCGCGCCGATCGTGAAGACACCGTGGTTACGCATCAACACCGCGCGGGAGCGGTGACCCTGCAAGGTGGACACGATGCCGCGCCCGATCGCGTCGTCGCCGATGATCGCGAAGGGCCCGACCGGGATGTCGCCGCCGAACTCGTCCGCCATGGCTGTGAGCACGCACGGAATCGGCTCGGCCCGGGCGGCCAAGGCACTGGCGTAGGTCGAATGGGTGTGCACCACCCCGCCCACGTCGGGCCGGGTCCTGTGCGGGGTGATCGAGCTGTTCAACGGGCTGGTCACCCAGCTGCTCAAGCTGCCATCGTTCATCACGACGCTGGGCACGCTCTACCTGCTGCATGGCATCGCACTGAAGGTGTCCAACAACTTCCCACGTCCGGCGCCCACGGAGGGTGTCGTGGTGCAGATCTTCGGCGGGTACAAGTGGTCGGAGATCCTCTGGGCGATCGCGATTGTCGTGCTCATGCAGATTGTGTTAACCCAGACCAAGATGGGCACGTACACGATCGCGACCGGGGCCAACATGCTGGGTGCTGCAGAGGCCGGCATCAAACCCGCGGAATCAAGATTCGGGCCTTCGTCCTGACGGCCGTCTTCGCCGGCTTCGGCGGCATACTCGACGGCATCCACATCTCGCAGTGCTTCGATCCGAACGCGGGCGGCAACGAGCTGATGTTCGCTGCGGTGGCGGCCTGCGTCATCGGCGGCATCGCCCTCGACGCCCAGATGAACGGCACTGTGTGGAACTCCGGCTGCGGCAGCTGGTACCTCGATGACACGGGCCGCAACACCACGCTCTGGCCGGACTGGACGTGGCGATATCGCCAACTGACCAACCACTTCGACCCGGGCTCCTACCTACTCACGCGCTCCTCCGCTTCCTCGACCGTCGGCGGACACCCGACCAGCTGAGGAGCCATTCCGTCCGAGGTGCGGTCATTGGTAGAGCGCGGCCTGGATATTGGGGGACTCGATGTTGTTCTTGTCGTACCAGTAGAAGTTGGTATTCATGACCTTCGGGAGCCTCTCGCCGTGGAGCGCCATCATGGCGGCCTTGACGACGCCCTCGCCGATCGCAATCGGGTCTTGAGTAACTGCTCCGGCCTCCACCCCGCTCTTGATAGCATCGGCCTGGGCCTTGCCGGAGTCGAAACCGACGATCTTGATGCCGTGCTTACCGCTTTCCTCGACACCCGTGATGACACCGGTCGCCGAGCCTTCGTTCGCACCGTAGATGCCAGCAATGTCAGGATGGGAGGTAATGATTGATTTGGTGATGTCAGCGGACTTCAGTTGGTCGCCAGCGCCGTATTGCGCAGCGAGCACCGTGATACCAGGGGCATTTGCCTTCATCCACTCGGTGAAGCCGTCCCGGCGGTCGATGCCCGTGCGGCTGGTCTGGTCCTGTACGACCAAACCCACCGTGCCCTTGCCGCCGAGAAGTTCAGACATGTGCTTGGCGGCCTCAGCGGCGGCGGCCTTGTTATCTGTCGCCACGGTGGTGACCGGGATGTCGGAGGCGACCCCGGAGTCGAAGGCGACGACGGGGATATTCTGCGACTTCGCCTGCTCGAGCAGCGGCGCTGCGACTTTGCTGTCCAGCGCCGCGAACCCGAGTGCTTTCGGGTTTTTGGCCAGCGCATTGGTGAGCATATCGAACTGCTGCTCCACGTCGGACTCGGTCGCTGGCCCGACGAAGCTGGTTCTGGCGCCCTCCTTGGCCGCCTCCTGATCGGCCCCCTTCTTGACCGCCTGCCAGTATTGCTGGCTGAAGCCTTTGGAGACGATAGCGATGTAGGGTCCGTTCGCGCTGCCGCTTCCGTTGCTCGAGGACCCACACGCAACCACGGTGAGAGCCGTCACTGCGACCACGAGGCCGGACCAGATTCGTCGTGTGTTCATGTCGACCTGACTTCCCTCTCCTGGTTGGGAATACTCGAAAAACCCGGTTGAGCGTTGCCCGGCCGCGAAAGGTGCTACGCGGACTCAGACCTGACGTTTGCGGACGATGTCGGCATAGACGGCGGTGAGGATGACTACACCCAAGATCACGTTTTGCCACTCCTGGGGGATGGACATGATCTGCAGGCCGTTGTTGAGTACCGAGATGATCAGCGCTCCGATGACGGTGCCGACGATCGATCCCCTGCCGCCGGCCAGCGAAGTGCCGCCGATCACTACCGCGGCGATCGCCTGCAGCTCGTAGCCGGGCCCTGTCGCGGGTTGCGCCGAGCTGAGTCGGGCCGAGATCAACACGCCGGCCAGACCGATGAACAACCCCGCCAAGGTGTAGACGATGATCTTCCATTTCCGCACGTTGATGCCCGACAGCGCGGTCGCTTCTTCGTTGCTGCCGATCGAGTAGGTGTACCGACCGAGCACGGTCTTGTTCAGAACGACCGCCGCGATGACGGCTACCACGGCGAAGATCACGACGGCGTTGGGGAAGTTCACCCCAGGTATCAGGTTTCCCGACGAGATTTTGACGTAGCCGGGCGAGGCGCTGAAGTAGATCGGCGCGCTGTGGGAGAACACCAGGGCCAGCCCTTGTGCGACGAGCATCATCGCCAGCGTCGCGATGAACGGTGGGATCCTCAGCACCGCGACGTTGAAGCCGTTGACGAGGCCGATCAGCCCACCGAACAGGATCGCGCCGAGCACTCCCACTCCCAGGGGCAGGCCCAAGTTCACGATGAACACACCGGACATGACGGCGGACAGTGCCATCCCGGTTCCCCAGCGACAGGTCGATGCCGCCGGTGATGATCACGAACGTCGTGCCCAGTGCGAGTATCCCGATCACCACGGCGGAGAACAGAATGCTGGTGACGTTGGTGTAGGTGAAGAAGTTCGGGCTCGCGAAGGAGAAGAACGCGAAGATGACAATCAGGCCGGCGAACGCCAAGAACTGCTGCAGTCGGTCCTTGACCGATGAGCTGACCCCATTGGTCGCGGACTCCTGCGCTGATTCCTTCAGGGTTGTCATTGCTGTCCTGCCTCCCTGCCGGGGTGCTCGGTTGTGGGCTCTGCTTCTTCATCCCACCGCTGCGTCGCGTAGTGCATCACTTTCTCCTGAGTGGCCTCGTCCGCGTCCAGTAGGCCGGTGACGCGACCCTCGCTCATCACCACGATCCGGTGCGCCATTCGCAATACTTCCGGCAGCTCCGAGGAGATCACGATGATCGATTTCCCCTGGGCCGCTAGCTCGTTGAGGAGGCCGTAGATCTCTTCCTTGGCGCCCACGTCGATGCCCCGCGTCGGCTCGTCGAAGATCAAGATGTCACAGTCCTTGACCAACCACTTGGCGATCACGACCTTCTGCTGGTTGCCGCCGGAGAGGTTCTTCGCGGTTTGGTTGATCGATGGCGTCTTGATCTTCAGCGACGCGACGTACTCTTGGGATTTCGCCCGCATCGCCCGGTTCTTCACGAACCCGAGTTTGGTGGACAGCGCACTCACGGAGCTGAGCGTGATGTTGGCGTTGACGTCCTGCTCCAGGAGCAGCCCGAGGTGCTTGCGGTCCTCGGACAGATAGCCGATCCGGTGCTTGGCCGCCTCGGCGGGATTGGTGATCTTGACCGTTTTCCCGCGCAGCTCGATCGTCCCGGCATCGAGCTTGTCCGCACCCACCAGGGCGCGGGCCACCTCGGTGCGCCCGGCCCCCATCAAGCCGGCGAAGCCGAGGATCTCGCCCTTCCGCAGCTCAAAGGAGACGTCCTTGAGCAGTGACTTGGTGAACAGCCCCCGCACCGACAGCAGCACCTCGCGATCCGAGCGGACCCCTTCAGGCCCGGCATCGGCGGCCAGTGTTCGGCCCACCATCATCGAGACGACCTCGCTCATGGTGGCGGCCTGGGTGTCGACGGTGTCGACATACTTGCCGTCCCGGATCACCGTGATCCGGTCGGCAATCGCCTTCAGCTCGTTCATGCGGTGCGAGATGTAGATGACTCCGGTGTCCTCGCGGACGAATCTCCGGATCAGCTCGTGCAGCGTTGCTACCTCGGTATCGTTCAGCGCTGCAGTCGGCTCGTCCATGATCAGCACCCTGGCGTCATAGGATAGGGCCTTGGCTATCTCGACCATCTGCTGCTGGGCCACGCTCAAGTTGCCGACAAGCTGCTTCACGTCCAGCGGCAGCTGCAGGCGGGCGACCAGGTCCCTTGCCCTCGTGTTCAGCTCCCGCTCGTTCAGCAGGAACTTTCCAGTCGAGGGCTCCCGGCCGATGAAAATGTTCTGTGCCACCGTCAGGTGAGGCATCAGGTTCAACTCCTGATGGATGACGCTGATACCCAGCTCGCTTGCCTGCTTCGGGTTGGTGGCGTGCAAGGGCTTGCCGTCCAACCGGAAGTGTCCGGTGTCGGCGGTATAGATGCCCGAGAGCAGCTTCATCAGCGTGGATTTGCCGGCTCCGTTCTCTCCCACCAGTGCCAGGACCTCCCCGTGGCGCAGCTCCAGCCGCATGTCCGACAGTGCCTTGACTCCAGGGAAGCTCTTGCTGACGCCCTCCACCTCGAGCAGCGGAACGCCAGTGGTGGTTTTCTCCGCCGCCGAGGTCATTCCTGCCTCCCGGTGTCGCTGGTGGTCACGACGCCCTTACGTAGGAGAGCGTTGCCGTAGGTCCGGGTCTCGCCGGTGCGCACGACCAGGAACGCCGTCGCGGCAGTGTTGTAGAACTCCTGCCGGGACAGGAACCGAATCTCCTCACCTGCTCCGGCGGCCTCGATCAGCTCGTCTTGTACTTGCAGCCGGGCCCCGTCCGCCGATGACATCAGATCGAGCACGGGTGCGTCATCGAGCGGGAGAACCGTACGGATCGCGCGGAGCGTTCTCGGGGTACCTAGCCCGGGCAAGACCATCAACCGCTCGGCGAGGCGCTCCGCGGGGAAGTGGGCGTCGGCGAGCACGACGGAATCAGAGTGCCCCATGGCGTCCAGGTGACGCAGCAGCTCCCCGGTGAGAATCGGATCTATTCCCGTCAGCACGTTGGAGGACCTCCAGAAATCGATTTCAGGAGTATAAGTCGGGCCTCAGGACGCGTCAATAGTTTGGTATCACCGTTGCCGCCTGATTAGCCGGTGCCCGTAGACGGCACCAGCCGTTCCCGACAGCACCCGTGTCTGCTCGGGCAGCGTCAGCTCACTGATCAGCTCTGAAACGACGTGCCACATGGACGAGTACCTGCCCTCGCGAAGGGTGAGCGGCCAGTCGCCCCCATACATGAGCCGGGCCGGACCGAAAAGGTGGAGAGCGGTCTCCCAGACAGGTCGTAGCGCCGCCACCGTGAACGGCTCACCCGGCATCTGCAGGCCGGAGAACTTGGCCACCGTATTGGGACACCTGGCCAAGGCGCCGAGCTCTTGACGCCACTGGTCGTAGTCGTCCCTGCCCCTGGGTGGTTTGCCGAGGTGGTCCAGCACGATTCGGAGCTCGGGAAGTGCTGCTGCCAGTGCTGTGGTCGCGGCCAGGTGCCGGGGCCAGGCGTCGGGTACGTCGAATGGCAGTCCTCGCTCCGCCAACATCGCGAGTGATCGGCGCACGCGTGGAATTGCCAGGAAGTCATCGCGCGGGTCGTTGTGTACTAGGTGGCGTACTCCGCAGAGAGCCGGGTGCTGTTGCCACCGGTCGAGCTGACGCGCCGTCAGGCCGGGGTGGTCGAGCTGTACCCAACCCACGACGCCGACGACCCACGGATGGTCCGAGGCCACGCCCAGGAGGAACTCGGTGTCGCGTTCGGAGTCCTCGGCCTGCACGAGCACGGCGAGCTCGATCCCCGCTGCGTCCAGCTCCGCTCGTGCCGTGTCGGCGGTGAACGTGGCACGGAGTTCGCCGTGTTCCGGGGTGAGCCACGCATAGTCACTCACGTCGAGGTCCCACAGATGCAGGTGTGCATCAACGCTCGGTGTCGCCGTCGAGACCGGGGTCATGCGCGAATGAGCCTCTCCTCGCGGAGGGCCGTCCACAACTCCTCCGGTATCTTGGCGCGCATCCGTGCGGTGTTCTGTCGGATCTGCTCGGGAGTGGCTGCGCCAACTACGACGGTCCGCACTACCGGCTCCCGAAGGCTGTACTGAAGCGCGGCAGCCGGCATCTCGACCCCGAAACTGGCGCAGACGATCGCGATCGACTGGGCTCGAGCCAGCACGTCGTCGGGCACCGTGCCGTACTCGTACCGGGTATCCGCTGAGGGGGGCTCCGACGCCAGCAGACCCGAGTTGAAGACAGCCGCGTTCACCACGTCAACGGAGCGCGCTCGGCAGTTGGGGATCACCTCGTCGAGTACCGGCTGCTCGACCAGGGTGAATCGTCCGGCGACCATGAGCAGGTCCAACGCCCCGGTACGCACCCCGGCGAGCAACGCCTCGGTGGACTTGGAGCCGACCCCAATAGCGGACACCAGACCCTCCTCGCGCAGCCTCGACAGCGCCGGGATCCCTTCTCCGAGCGACAGGTCGAGGTCGTGCTCCTCGGGGTCGTGCAGGTAGAGCACGTCGACGGAGTCAATCCCCAGTCGCTCGAGCGAGTGCTCCAGGCTCCGACGGACACCGTCGGTACTGAAGTCCCAGACCCGCCGCAGATCGGCGGGCACCGCGAAGTTGTTCTCGTCGTCGAGCTGGCCGCCACCTTGGGGGTTGGGGCACAACAACCGCCCGACCTTGGTCGACAAGGTGAACTCGGCACGGGGCTTGGTGGCCAGGAAAGCACCAAGCCGCCGTTCGGCTAGGCCCAGACCGTAGTGCGGTGCGGTGTCGAAGTACCGGATGCCGCAGTCCCAGGCGGTCTCGAGCAGTATCCAGGCCTCATCGTCGGTCAGCGCACGGTAGAGGTTGCCCACGTTGGCGCTCCCGTAGGACAAGCGACCGAACTCCAGATCAGGCATGGCGCGGGTGGGTGTACTCGGCGACCGACGCGGCCAGCATCTCGGTACCTGCGCCGGCGGCCCCGGGTGCGCGGTAGCAGCCGCCGCGAACCTCGACGGGCGTCACGAAGTGCTGGTGCAGGTGTTCGACGAACTCGATCACGCGCCCCTCGGTGCTGCCCGAGACGGCGACGAAGTCGAACATGGACAAGTGCTGGACGGCCTCGCACAGGCCGACACCGCCGGCGTGCGGGCAGACGGGCACACCGAACTTGGCGGCGAGCAGCAGGATCGCGATGTTCTCGTTGACGCCGGCCACCCGGGTGGCGTCGATCTGCAGGACTTGGAGCGCATCGGCTTGGAGGAACTGCTTGAACATCACGCGGTTGGCCATGTGCTCCCCCGTCGCCACCGGTAACGGGGCGACGGCGCGCGCGATCGCGGCGTGGCCGAGCACGTCGTCAGGGCTGGTCGGCTCCTCGATCCAGGCCACGTCGAAGGGCTTGAGTTCCTCCATCCAGGTGATTGCCTCGGCCACGTCCCAGCGTTGGTTGGCGTCCACGGCGATCCGGATGTTCGGCCCGCACTCCTGGCGTGCGACTCCCAAGCGGCGGACATCTTCCGCCAGGTCCGCGCCCACCTTGAGCTTGATCTGCCGAAAGCCGTCTGCCACGGCTGCACGGCACAGCCGGGCCAGTTTCTCGTCGTCGTAGCCCAGCCAGCCTGGCGTCGTCGTGTAGGCGGGGTACCCGCACTCAAGCAGCTGGGTGACACGACCGACGCGACCGGGCTCAGCGCGACGAAGAATCTCCAGCGCTTGATCCGGCGTGAGTGCATCGGTCAGGTAACGGAAGTCCACCAGCTCGACAATGTCCTCGGGAGCCATCGAGGACAGCACCCGCCACAGCGGCTCGCCCTCGCGCTTGGCCCTCAGGTCCCACAGGGCATTGACGGCCGCACCGATCGCCATGTGCATGACTCCCTTCTCCGGGCCCAGCCACCGCAGCTGCGAGTCGTGCACCAACACCCGCCAGAGTCCGCCCAGGTCGGCGAGCGTCTCCTCCACGTTCCGGCCGAGCAGGTGCCCCTCGAGCGTGCGGATCGCCGCGACTTGGACCTCGTTACCCCGGCCGATGGTGAACACGAAGCCATGCCCTTCGAGACCGTCGCTGCTGTCGGTGCGGATTCGCAGATAGCTCGCGGAGTAGTCCGGGTCCGGATTCATCGCGTCGGATCCGTCCAAGAAATCCGACGTGGGAAACCGGACGTCGTGTGTCTCCAAGGCGATGATGCTGGTCAAAGGACGGGTCCTTCATTAGGTCGTCGTCATCGTGCCTGAGCATAAGCACCGCGTTTAGGGCCGTCAATCGCTGGACGGTCCATGATGGCAGCATGTTGGACGGCAGAATTATGATGTGGTCGAAATGGGGACCGAACGGTCTCGGCCGATAGCGCACGGACTTCATCTTCGTCTAGGACAGGACAGGACATCGAGCTGGCAGCAGAGTTCGACGGACTGGTGGCGCTGGTCACCGGTGGCGCATCAGGCATCGGGGCCGCGGTTGCGAGTGTCCTCAGCAAGCTGGGCGCGCAGGTGGCAGCGCTCGACCGTGAACCAGGGGTCGGCGACCACCACGTCCTACCGGTGCGTGCGGATGTCACGGACGACGCGTCGGTGCGCCACGCTGTCGACATGGTCGCCGAACGGTTCGGGCGCCTCGACATCGTGGTGAACAACGCAGGGATCGGTGCCCAGGGCACGGTCGCCGACAACGACGACACCGAGTGGCTTCGGGTCCTTGACGTGAACCTGCTCGGGGTGGTGCGCGTCAGCCGTGTGCGCTGCCCCATCTGCGGGTCTCGCCGACCGCCTCGATCGTGAATACCGGTTCGATCGCGGCAACTGCGGGACTGCCCCAGCGCGCGCTCTACAGCGCGACGAAGGGCGCCGTCCTTGCGCTCACCCGGGCGATGGCCGCAGACCACCTCCGGGAAGGCATCCGCGTGAACTGCGTCAACCCGGGCACGGCGGACACGCCCTGGATCGGTCGGTTGCTGGACACGGCCAAAGACCCGGCGGCAGAGCGCGCCGCACTCAACGCCCGTCAGCCGCATGGTCGGCTGGTCGACCCCGAGGAGGTGGCCCATGCCGTCGCCTACCTGGCCAGCCCGAGGTCCGGCTCAACCACCGGCGTCGGGCTCTCCGTCGACGGCGGGATGCAGGACCTCCGCCTGCGCCCAGCGCCGTAGCGCGACTAGCAACAAGCCTGGAGGGACAACGACGTCGGCGGAAGTACCCTCTCAGCACCATGCCCACCATCTACGAGGTCGCCGCTCTGGCCGGGGTCTCGCCAGCCACCGTCTCTCGGGTCCTCAACGGCGTCCCCGTGTCCCCGGCTTACGCCGCGAAGGTCCGTCAGGCAGCCGAGGCACTGAACTTCACGCCCAATCGCACTGCGCGCACCCTCCGCCGTCGCTCCTCGGAGATCATCGCGCTGATCATCCCCGACATAGAGAACCCGTTCTTCACCGCGCTCGCCCGTGGTGTCGAGGACAGCGCGCAGGCAGCGGGCTACTCGGTGGTCCTCTGCAACACCGACGAACGTCAGGACAAGGAGGCCAAGTACCTCAAGATCGCACTGTCGGAGCACATGGCCGGTGTGATCCTGGCGCCGGCCTCCAACCACACCAACCTCGACGCCGTGGTCTCCCGGAAGACACCCGTGGTGGCCGTGGACCGTTCTGCGCACGGATACACGGTCGACGCGGTGCTGGTGGACAACGTGGCCGGCGGCCGGCTGGCGACCCGGATCCTTCACCAGCAGAAGTTCTCTCGTGTCGCCTGCATCACGGGCCCGCCCGACGTGGAGACGGCCCAAGAACGAGCGGCGGGCTGGCGTGAGGTCTTCACCGCCCATAACGTCGACACAGCCGCCGACGAGTACCTTCGCTTCGCGAACTACCGCGTCGACGGTGGCCACTCGGCCATGGCGGACCTGATGAAGCTGGCCGAGCCTCCCGACGCGGTATTCGTGGCCAACAACTTGATGTCTGTTGGAGCACTACAGTGCCTGCGCGAGCTCAGGCAGGCTCCCCCGAGCATCGGCATGGTCGCGTTCGGTGACCACCCGTTCGGGGGCCTGACTTCGGCCGGGGTCACGGTCGTGCACCATCCGGCACGTGAGCTCGGCGTCACCGCCGCCGCCCTGCTGATCGAGCGCATCAACGGCGACGCGCAGGCCGCCCGGACGGTCGTGCTCGCGACCGACGCCGGCCGAACGATTGGAGACCGAGTAAGCCAAAGCTCTGAATCTTGACGCTGAAATCGATTGCTGAAACGCTAGGGCATGGCAGTCTCAGCGGTGCTTGGTGTGGATATCGGCACTTCGAGCAGTAAAGGGGTGCTCGTCGGCCTCGACGGCCGGGTGCTTCGCAGCGCCACTTGCGAGCATGTCGTCGACCGTCCCCGGCCCGGCTGGGTCGAGATGAACCCCGAGGTCTGGTGGCAGGAGTTCGTCGACCTCAGTCGGCAGCTCCTCGGCCCGTCAGACGTCAAGGTCGCCGCCGTGGGAGTCAGCGGTATGGGGCCGTGCGTACTGCTCACCGACGACGCCGGTACGCCATTGCGCCCCGCCATCCTCTACGGCATCGACACCCGCGTGACCCCGCAGATCGCGCGGTTGAACGATCAGCTCGGCCAGGACGAGATCCGACACCGGTGCGGCTCGGCCATGTCCACCCAGGCCGGCGGCGCGAAAGTGGCCTGGGTGGCTGACAACGAGCCGGAGATCTTCGCGCGTGCCCGCCGCCTCTTCATGCCCAGCTCCTGGCTCGTTTTCAAGCTCACGGGTGAGTACGTGCTCGACCAGCATTCTGCGAGCCAGTGCACGCCACTGTATGACACCGGCAAGCGCGAGTGGTTTCAGCCATGGGTCGAGCTGATCGCGCCCGACCTGTCGCTGCCCCCGTTGCGCTGGCCGGGCGAGTTCGCCGGGGCCACCACCCGTGCGGCCGCCGCGCTGACCGGTCTTCCCGCGGGCATCCCGGTGATCTCCGGCACGATCGACGCGTGGGCGGAAGCCATCAGCGTCGGCGCACAAGGCGTCGGCGACCTGATGTTGATGTACGGCACGACGATGTTTCTGATCAATACGGTCCCGGACCTAGTGACCAGTCCGTCCCTGTGGGGAACCGTGGGTGCGCTGCCGGACACCCGCAACCTCGCTGGGGGTATGGCCACCTCCGGCGCCATAACCAGTTGGCTGCGTGATCTGTTCGGGTCGTTGGACTATGCCGAGCTGATGCGGCTCGCCGCACACTCGGGGCCGGGAGCCAATGGGCTGCTCATGCTGCCGTATTTCGCCGGAGAACGGACGCCGGTCATGGACCCCGAGGCACGTGGCATGCTTGCGGGCCTCACTCTCTCGCACACCCGCGGTGACCTCTACCGCGCGGCGCTAGAGGCAACCGGGCTCGGGGTGCGGCACAACATCGAGACCATGGAGGCCGCCGGCGGAGACGTCCGTCGCATCGTCGCCGTGGGGGGCGGCACCCAGGGGACGCTGTGGACCCAGATCGTCTCCGACATCACCGCACTGCCACAGGAAATCTCGGCTCAGACGATCGGCGCCAGCTACGGCGGGGCGTTCCTGGCGGCGCAGACGGTCGGCGAGTTCTCGATCAAAGCATGGAACCCGGTCACGGAGATCCGCGAACCACGCCCGGAGCTCGCCGACAGGTACGACGAGCTGTATGCGTCCTACCTCGATCTCTACACCAGCACGCGCACCATCGCACACACTCTCGCAGCCCGTCAGGAACGCTGAGGGCTGCACCGACAGACCACCCCGCGATCGGCAACGATGGAGTCCACCGATGACCAGTTACGCCATGCCCGTCCTCGCCGAACCCGGCAAAACCCAGCCCAATACCGTCTACACGGTGGCAAGCGGTGACCTGCGCCTGAGCGCGAACCGAACCTGCTGGGCGACCCAGCAGAAGCTCGAGTCCGACCTGACCGCCGCGGTCACCTCGCTGGGTTGGCAGGTGCAGCGGGGTCATGAGGTCGACGAGGCGAAGGGGCATGGCTTCATCGACAGCCAGCGCGCCGGGATCGAGATCTTCAAGACGCTGCCCGTGGATGCTCCGCTGATCGTGGCGGAGGCGGTCTGGGAGTACAGCCACCACGTACTCGCCGGACTGCGTAGCCACCGGGGTCCAATCCTCGTGGTAGCGAACTGGGTGGGCGAGTTCCCCGGACTGGTCGGCCTGCTCAACATCACCGGCAGCCTCACCAAGGCCGGCAGGGAGTACTCCGCGCTGTGGAGCAAAGACTTCACCGACGAGTGGGCGATCGAGGGGCTCAAGACCTGGCTGCAGACGGGAGTGTTGACCCACGATCAGAGTCACGTACGCGACCTGCCCTCCCTGCCGGTCAGCGCAGAAGTAGACCTGGGCACGGCGCTGGCCACGCAGCTGTCCACCGAGAAGGCGATCTTCGGTGTCTTCGACGAGGGCTGCATGGGGATGTACAACGCGATCTTCGACGACGAGCTGATCAACCCGCTCGGCATCTACAAGGAGCGTCTGTCCCAGAGCGCCTTGGTGGCAGAAATGACTAAGGTCAGCGACGAGGAGGCTCGGGCTGTCCGCGCGTGGCTCGACGACGCTGGCCTGACCTTTGACACCGGCACCGACGAGGCCACCGAGCTGACCGACGCCCAGCTGCACAGCCAGTTCAAGATGTACATCGCGGCCCTCCGTATCGCCGACGACTTCGGCCTCGACGCCATCGGAATCCAGTACCAGCAGGGTCTCAAGGACACCGTTCCGGCTAGCGACCTTGCGGAGGGGCTTCTGAACAATGTGCAGCGGCCGCCGGTCTCCAGCCGGGACGGTTCCCGCGAGCTGTACGCCGGCGCCGCCCTGCCGCACTTCAACGAGGTCGACGAAGGTGTTGCCGTCGACTCCCTTATCACCAATCGACTCTGGACCGCGATGGGGCTCGATCCGGCCACTACACTGCACGACATTCGCTGGGGAGAACAGTACGGCGACGACTTCGTCTGGGTGTTCGAGATCTCCGGGTCGGTGCCGGCCTCTCACAACGGCGGCTACGACAAGTCTTACAGCAAGCGCCAACCGCCGATGTACTTTCCGCTGGGCGGCGGCACCCTCAGCGGCGTGTCCAAGCCAGGCGACATTGTCTGGTCCAGAGTATTCATCATGGGCGGCGTGCTGCACGTCGACCTCGGCCGCGGCACCGTGGTCGAGTTGCCCCCCGAGGAGACCGAGCGCCGGCTGCAGGCCACCAACCCGCAATGGCCGATCATGCACGCGGTCCTGCACGGCGTCAGCCGGGACCAGATGATGGCGCGGCACAAGGCCAACCACGTCAACGTCGTCTACGCACCCGACGCCGCAACAGCAGACAAGGGCCTAGAGCGCGTCTGCTAATTGCGGACGTGGTGGTGGATGATGATGGCGGCCAGGGTGACGCCGCCGAGGTAGGTCAGGGCGTATTTGTCGTAGCGGGTGGCGACGCCGCGCCACTGTTTGAGCCG
>JAABUY010004922.1_pt1 | contig 13703 bp, 17 predicted proteins | sample 5560271 | NCBI WGS metagenome assembly JAABUY01 (sample SAMN10711886, study PRJNA513374) | rock metagenome | isolation source: Antarctica rocks | place: Antarctica: Victoria Land, University Valley
ACGGCCCGGGTCGTCGCAATCCATCACGATCGAGACACGGCGACCGGCGAGCAGCTGCGCCCACTCGCCCTCCCAGGCGTGATCGCCGGGCACCGCGATCGCGGGCAGGCCGCGCGAGCGGGCGCTGGGCATCGCCGCCAACGTCTGAGGTGGTATGGGCACCACTCTCAGAGCCTCTTCAGGCCGAGGCGTGGAGGCGCTGGTGCGCGACTTGGTAGGCGGAGGGCTGCCAGGGATGTTCGGGATGACCGATCCCAAAAGCCAGAGAGACGAGGCGCAGCTGCCCGTCGGTCGGGTCACGAAGCACCTCGAAGATCAGCCGCCACCGCCCGCGACGATCGGGCAGATAAGTCTTAACACAGTTGGGCAGCCGCGTTCCATCTCGGGCTTCGGGATCACAGCGCTTGAGCTCATGCAGGGCGGCGCCGTCGCGCTCAAGGCGGGCGCGAGCGGTCAGGGCGGCTTGGCGGCCAGCGGGACTGGCGTGGCGCAGGTCCTCGGCAAATGCCAGCTCGTCGAAGCGTACGCCAAACCGCGCACCACCAGCCGGAGAGGGCGGCACGGGGCTAGCCTTCGTGGTCGATGGGCAGATGCCCGAAGTGCTCGGCGAATTCGTCGCTGCTGATCTGCTCAAGCCCCGTGCGGCGGCGGATCGCCGCGGCGCTGGTGTCGGGCCGGATGACCAGGCGGCCGTCGCTGAGTTCCTCGTCGACGATCCAGTCGCCGTCGACGTCGCCGGTGGCCTTGAGGAGCTTGGTGTCGCTCATGCTGAGGCTCATGATGCCATGGCGTCTAGGTAGGTCTCCAGGGGAGCGATGCTCATCGGTACGGCGGCGAGCTTTTCGGCCTGCGCAAGATAGTCGGTGACCAGGCCGTCGAGCTCGGGCTTGGTCTCGAGGCCTCGCTCGACCAGGTAGGCGCGCCCACCCGGTGCCTGGGGGCGGTCCGTGACCCTGACGATCCCGTCCACCCGCTGGCCATACAGGACCCTCTCACCGGCAGGAATGCGGTAGCGAGCCAGCTCGGTCCGCTGACCAACCTTCGGCGCCTGCCGGCGGGCGGCGGCGGGCGCGGGATCCTCTGGTGCCGGGGGTTCCTGCTCGCGGTTCTGGACCCAGGTGGCTGAGCTGGCGCGCCCGGAGATCTCGTGCTCCCGGACCCGGGCGGCGTCCAGCGGGCCGGCCTGGATCTGATCGGCGATCAACTTATGTTCGACGCGACGCTCGGTGCGGCTGCTGGGCCGCGTGTTCTTGAGACGGTTGATCTCAGCGCTCGCCTGCGCCGCGGTCTTAGGGTAGGTGAACGTCTGGCCGGCGCGGTTGGCCAGCGACTTGAGGTAGGACAGCTGCCGGGGGGTTGCCTGGGCCATGAGGGGGCTCCTGGTGGTGGGGGGCGGGCATGCCCCGATCCCGGCCATGCACCACGGCGCGATCTGTCAAGCGATTGGTAATCACTCCCGCCGTACGCGAGGCCCTGGCCGAGCGGGCCTCCAATCGCTTGACCGGCGTGCCGGCATGGCCAGGGTGCAAGGGGTTGCCCGCCCCCCGCCGCCTAGGAGCCGTCCCTGGCTGCCTGCCCTGCACTCACCGGGCTTGCATCAGATGCAATTCCCCGGTCGATGAGGCGGTAGCCGACGCCCCACACGTTGATGATGAGCTTGTCGGTGTCGGTGGCCAGCTTCCGGCGCAGGCGGCTGGCGTGGCTGTCCAGCGTGCGCCCCCGCAGGCTGGTGCAGCCCCAGATGGTGGCCATCAGCTCCTGGCGGGTGAACACGCGCGTGGGCTCGGCCGCCAGGACGCAGAGCAGCTGATACTCCAGCGCGGAGAGCTCGACCGCCCGGCCGGCGACGGTGACCGCCCGAGTGCGCACGTCGATGCGCAGGCTGCCGGCGCTGAGCACCGGGTGGGGTTGGCGGGGCGCGGTGCGGCGCAGCACCGCGGTGATCCGGGCCCGCAGCTCCGGATAGGAGAACGGCTTGAGGATCACGTCATCGCCGCCGCGCTCCAACAGGCGGACGCGGTGAAGCTCCTCGGGCTGGGAGGTGAGCACGATCACCGGGGTGTCGGCGGTGGCAGCCAGCAGCGAGTCATCGCCGTTGCGCAGAGTGTCGATCAGCCCGAGCGTCTTGCCGTTGACGTCAACCACGATCAGATCGGGCGCGATCACCCGCAACCGCGACAGGGTTTCGTTGCGGTCGCCCGCGACGTCGACGGCGTAGCCGTCGGCGGTCAGGTTCTCGGCGAGGAACGCTCGCGTAGTGACGTCCTCCTCGGCAAGCAGAAGGCGTAGCTGGGGGTGGTGGCTGCTGGTCATCGCAGATCTCCAATCAGTTACACCCCGCGGCGGGCTGCCCCGGGGCTGAGGTTCCCTGGCCCACCGCAGCCCGCAAGGGCTGCCACCCTGCCCAGGGGACTCAGCGCCCGGCGCTCAAGACCGCTTCGCCTGTCGCCCGCTCCGTGGGAACATCTGTTCGTATGACGTCAGACGGGAGCGCGGTGACTCGGCTCAAGCGGGCGCTGGAGAACCCGCGCGCCAGCGCGACGCAGATCCGGGCTGTCGCCGCCGAGCTGCCCACCGTCGGGCTAGAGGACGCGCTGGCGATCCTGCTCGCGCTCCTGGAGCGCGAGCCGCACACGTTCTCACGGACGGCCGCGCGCTGGGGCGGACGGCTCACCTTGGAGCATCGGCTGTCCCTCGTCGACGCGCAGCTCGCGCTAGCCGCGTTAGCGGCGCTGCCGGGCCCCGGCGCCCGTGCCGGCGCCGAGGCCCTGATCGAGCTCTCAGGCCGCCACGGGCTCAGGCGCGTCGACGAGCTCCTGATCGACTGGATGCGACGCCGCGGCATCGGCGAGTAGCCGGGCCTCGATCCGTTCTGCAAGACGGCTGGTCAGGGCAGCGGTCTGCTCCAGGACCTCCAGGCTCGCGTTCTCAGCCCAGCTGGCCAAGTACGGAATGCTGTTGGCGGCGGTGTCTAGACCAACGGTCTGACAGCACGCGAATGCGACCGATTCTGCGACCAGCTCACCTTGCGCGTAGTCGAGCTTAGGTGCCGCTTCGTCCTCGGCGACGAGCGCGTGAGCCAGCTCATGGATCAATGCGGCCAGGCGCCCGTTGGCCTCCAGGCGCTCGGCGACGCGGATCTGCTTGTTGGCGGCGCTGCACACGCCGTCAGCGCGCCCGGTGTCGGTAAACGTGACCGTGTAGCCGATCTCGCCGGCCAGAACAGCGAGGCCGGCGATGCAATCCTCATGGCTATCGCCGCGGATCTCAGCGATCGGCACTGCCAGCGGCGCGGGCTGCGCAGGCGGTGGGAGCTCGGCGACCTGATCCTGAGCAAACACGCTGGCCAACCGCCAATGAGTACGCGGCTTGGCCACAGGATCGGCGCCGGCGTCACGCCACGCCTGCAACTGCTTCTTGGTCGGCGGGCATGGCGCCCAGATCTTGATCGCCGTGCTCCCACGTGTCACGCAATACCCGAGCTCGAGCCAGGCGCGAAAGCCAGCGACGCGCTCGGCAGTCTCGTGCTGGGCAAGAATCATGAGGACGTTACGCGGGCTGTAGGACCGAAATCGCGCCCGGGCCTTGAGATAGGAGCGCCAGCCGTCTGATGACCGCAGCTGCTCGATTGACGCGCGGACCAGCTCACGCTGCTGAGCCTGGCGTTGCTCGCGCTCCTGATCGGTGAGTGCTCGCCTGTGCTTTGCCATTTCTGTGACCTCCGGGGGTTCTGGGCACCGCCGGGTGCGGGGCCGATCCCCGATCCCCTGGCAGCCCGCAGGGCTGCCATCCTGGGAGGGGTCGACCCCGCGGCGGCGGCCAGTGGGTTACGCCGCGGCTGCTTGCCACCCCGACTCGCCGAGAACCTCGGCCTTGCGCACGTGACCGGCGAGCGCGAGCAGCTCCAGGCGGCCGTGCGCGCTTCCCACCGCCGGCCGAGCCCGCCGGCGCAGATGGGCCGGCACGGCGGCCAGCGTCACCGGCTCGGTCAGTTCGACGAGCGCGTCGATGAGCTTCTGGTGATGGCTGTCAAGGTCGCGCGAGGAGGTCGACGCCGAACGGTCTTCGGACCCGCCCTCGCCCCGGCAGATCGGGCACAGCCGCCGCGGTGAATTTCGGTATCGGTGAAGCCGACGTTCGGGATGGCGATCGCCGGGCCACGTGGCGGCGACCTCAAAGTCAATGCCATCACGGATCGCTGCGGCGACCAGCGGGCTGCCGCGGCCGGCACGGTGCGCGGCCACGCGGGCCTCCAGGTCCTCGGTGTAGCCGAGGTAGTGACGCGCGTGGTGGTAGGAGCGCTCAAAGTGCAGCAGGTAGATCAGGCCCATGCCGGCCTCCTTCTGGTTCGGGGGCCCCGCACGCCGCGGGGACCGTTGCGTTCCCCGCTGCACGCCCGCCAGAGCGTGCGATCCTCAGCCGGGGAACGGTCCCCGCGCGGCGGCCCTCAGCGCACTTGCTGGTCGCCGGGCAGTCGCCCCGGCTCCGCGCCGGTCGCGTGGCGCAGCGCCAGCGCCCATTCGCAGGCGGCGGTGACGCGGCGACGATCGGCGTCCCGCCACGCGCGGCCGTGCAACGTCGGCGCCAGCCCGTAGCGAGTGGCGCCCGCTAGGCACACTCGGCGCCGCCGTCACCGGGTGCGGCGTCCCACCATGGTTCGGGGAGGCCCCAGCGGCGCGCGTGGCGTACGGCGACGCGATAGCGGCTGTCGAGCAGGCCGGGGTCTTGCCCGGCGGCTACGCGCTGGTCGCGCAGCCGCCAGGCGCCGTCGCGCTGCGCGGCGGCGTAGAGCCGGCGCCCGGCCGCCTGGTGGGCGGGGTGCTCTGAATCGAGTAGGTTGCGCGCCAGCTGGAGCCGTGAGGCTCCCTGGACGCGGAAGCGCAGTCGGAGATTGGTCTGTTCGGCGAGCTGGCGCAGCGCGGCGCGGCGCCGGGCCCGGGCGCCGGCGCGGGCCGCGTGCTCGGTGCGGCTCACGTGCGCGTAGGCGCTGATCTGCTTGGTCAGCTCGTTGAAGCGAGCGACGTCGTAGGCCATCCCGTGCGCGGGCCCGTCCTGGCGCGGCATGGTGGTCGCTAGGAAGGTCGCGAAGGCGGCGATCGCCCCGGGCGGCCACCCGGGCGGGCGGGCTTCGGCGCAGCGCTCATAGCGCGCCAGCGCCCGCTCCAGCCGCGCGCCGTGATGCTCGGCATGCTCTGACCAGAACGCCAGCCGAAAGCCGCCCGCGACGGCCATGTACGGGCCATGCGCGGCGATCGTCCACGCTTCGATCAACCGCCATCGGGGCAGCGGTGCGTCCTTGGGCCAGCTGCGCAGCTGCTCCAGCCTGCGTGCCGGTGAGCGCAACGCCGGCGCCCACTGCTGATCGCTGCGCTGAAACCGTTGGGCCAAGATCTCGTTGTAGACAGCCCAGCGAAGCTCCTCCCCCGTCCGGGCTGCGTCATTCTCGCTGCCTGTTGTTGGCGTTTGGAGCGCGGCGGCGATCTCGGAGAGCCGCGTGCGCGCGCCCGTCAGTCCTCTATTGAGTGTTTCGTCTTGTGAGAGCTGTTCTAGAGAACTCCGAGACGTAGTCGAGGCCCCGTAGGGATGCGTCAGATGTGTCTTAGCCGCGTCAGCGAGGCTCTGGGCGACTTGCGCACGGACCCGCTGACGCTCGGCGTGGCGCGCCAGCTCGCGGCGGCGAGCGATGCCCCTGGAGCGCCGCTGCGCCGCCGTGAGCCGCGCACGACGCAAGATCGCTGTGAGGCTCCGGGTGCGACCGCGGGCGTGTCTGTGACGCTCCCGCACGATCCAGCCGGCGCGGCGATCGGCCACCTGCTGCAGGAGCTCTGCGGATAGTTCCGGGACCGGTTTGAGCTCGATGATCGTTCGCCACCAGAAGCCCTCCTCGTCCTGCTGGGGCGTGTGCGACACGAGCCCGGCCAGGGCGAGCCAGTCAAGCCAGCGCTGCACGCTCTTGCGGTGGCGCTTGACGAACCGGGCGACCTGCCGCTCGTATCGGCGCTGTCGCCGCAGCCGGCCGACGTTCTGGTCGTTGCTGAGCTGCGGAATCTCCGGCCAGCCCATGATCGGCGCCAGGCCGATCACGAGCTGCGCGAGCGAGCAGCCATAGCGCGCCGAGCCGTGGCAGCCGGCCCACTTCTCCCCTCTTCCCCGCCGCCACAGGTACGTCAGTACCGCGGTTGCCGAGGTCTCCAGCCGCGCGTCCCACTCGTTTCGCCGTCCCGCGTTGGCACGGGCGTGCTTGATCGCGGCGAGAACCTCGACGCCGACCGGCTGGGCGGGCAGAGCGGCAGGATGGCGAAACGCACGCCGCGAAGGCGCGCGCGGGCCGGACGGCCGGGTTTGTGGGCTGGTGAGCGACACCGCCAACGCCGAGATGGCTGACGACGCTCGCGGTAGCGCTCAGGAAAGAGCCGGGCGATGAGGCGATCCGGGACATCGGGGATCGCCAATCCGCAACCGGCTCGGGTTCCGTCCGACCGGCTGGTAAAGTGCCCCTCAGCGAACTTCTTGTTGTGAGTTAGGGCTGTTAGGGCTCTTAGGGTTTTTTTAGGGCGCGCCCCGGTGGCGCTATGTGGGTCCGAAGGGCCTGCTGTCGAAGACCGAGCTGTCAACTCGGTCTTCGGTCGTTAAAGACCCGTCGCTGACGGTCAGAGTGATCGGTCTACATGGGCGGCTCCGGCGTGAATGCCCGCAAAAGCGTTGTGCTTGGTGCGAACATGACCCCACATCGTGAAGGGTGCGGCGGACGGCGGGCCCGTTTCGGCGGTCTGTAGCTACCGCTCTGCGGCAGGTCGCTGTGCAGGGTCGCCGCGCCGAGGCGGCGGCACCGGCCGCGGCTCTCGGCCCCTGCTAGCTGGGGCGCCGCGCCTGGGCGTAGGCGCTGAGCAGTTCGTCGAGGGCGAGGACGTTGCCGGCCTGGCCGGGGTCGACGTGCTTCCATATGAGCGCGGCGATCAGCTCGCGTTTCATCGGGCGTTCGCGGTATGCGCCTAGCTGTGTCACGGCTTCCTCGAGCGCCGCGGCGAGGCTGCGCGGAACGTCGGCATAGACGCCCGCGAGCGGCTCGTCGAGCGGGGGGCCGGCGCCGGCGCGGCGCGGCTCGCTGTCGGGTTGTGAGCGGGGTGGCGTCTGGTGGGGCTCAGGCTTGGGTGCGGCGTCGGCCGGCGCGAGTTCGCTCACGGCCGAGGGCTGTGGTTGGGCGAGGCGCAGCGGGCTGTCGGTGATCTGGATCTGCGGGACCTTGGGCATTAGGCGACGGCTCGCAGTCGTGGCGTGCCGAGCAGGGTGTCGAGCTCGGCGGCGAGGGCACGGTAGGCGTGAGCGCCGATGCTGTCGGGCGCCCAGGTCAGCAACGGCGCGCCGTGCAGGCGCGCGTTGGTGAAGTCAGCGCGCAGTGGGATCTCGCTAAGCGCGACGGGAACGTCGATCTGAGCGAGCGCCAGCCGGATCGCCTGGTATGAGACGCGGCGGGGGTCGGCTTTGACGAGCGCCAGGGCCGCCATCCTGGCCTGTCCCCCACTCGCCGCGATCGTTTGCACGGTGGCGGTGATTTCAGCGGCGCCTTGCAGCGCGCCGTCGTCGGTCATGTCGATCGGAGCGAGAACGTGACGCGCGGCGAATAGCGCGTTGACGGTAAGGAGACCAAGGTTGGGTGGACAGTCGATGAGCACGACGTCAAAGGTGCCGGCTGCCTGGCCGAGCGCCCGCGCGAGGAATTCCTCGCGGCGCAGCTGCGTGACAAGGCTGATCTCGAGGTCGGCGAGCTCGCGCCGCGAGGCGAGCAGAGCGACACCGCGAAGGACCTGGCGGGTTGAGGTGAGTGCTTCGGTAAGGGTTGCCTGGCCGGAGACGACCTGGTCAACGGTGGCGCCGGCGTCCGAGGGCTTTTGCCCGAGCGCGCGCGTCAGCCCGAATTGAGGGTCGAAGTCGACGGCGAGCACGCGGCGGCCGGCCTCCCCCCACGCGGCGGCGAGGTTTGCGACGGTGGTGGTTTTCCCCACCCCGCCCTTCTGGGAGCTGACGGCGATCGATACGGCCATGGTCTCTCGGTTCTGTTCTGCAGGAGCCAGCTGGATCCTGCCTAGCGACTGGTCAGTAGCTGGATAGGTGCCGCCTATGTCCAGCCTAGCTCATAGCCCGGAGCCACATATGTCACACCTAGGAGCCCGCCAGGCGACGCATAGGAGCGAGCGTGGGCGTGGCTCGGAGAGGGCTATGGCGGCGCGGGGCCGGGTCGGTGCGTGACTTGTGACGCAGAACCCGGTCCTACCGCCCCCAACCGGCGGCGGGGGCGACGGGCTTGGAGCCGGAGACGGGGTTGGGGTCGGGGTTGGGGTCGGGGTTGGCGTCGAAGTCGGGACGTTGATCGTGTCGTTGATCAATGTGACGGCGCCGTTACGCGCCAGCGCGCGGCCGTTCAGCGTGACGCCGGAGTCGACCGAGATCGACGTCAAGGCGAGGATGCTGCCGGCAAACGTCGAGGACGTCCCGAGCGTCGCGGAGCTACCGACCTGCCAGAACACGTTGCCTGGCTGCGCGCCGCCGATCAGGTTCACGTGGCTGTTGACCGCGGTGGTCAGCGCGGAGCCGACCTGGATCACGAACACCGCGTTCCGGTCGCCCTGACCGTCGAGCGTCAGCGTGCCGGTCACCCCCAATGCGGGCGTGGCTCCCGTCTTGTAGACGCCCGGTGCGAGCGTCCTGCCGCCGACGTCGGCGGGCAGCGCTTGGGGCGGCTGGCGTAAAGCGGCGTCGTTGTAGGCGGCCGTGAGGTCACCCTGGGCGTGCATCGCGAACGGATCGCCCGCGTGGACCGTCCCGGTCACCCTGCCGGGCGGAAACCCGGTCAGCGAGGTTCCCGGCCACACCCCAAGGTCACCGTTGAGCGTGGTGGGCCCCGTGCTCGTGACCGTCGAGCCCGCCAGATCGGTTCGACGGACAGGCGCCCGCCCGAACGTCCGCTGCTGCTCTCCCCCCGCGCGAGGGCGCGCGTCAGCCCGGGCCTCGTCAGGTTCAGCTGGCGTCCGGCGGCGCGCGCGGCGCGCTACACGCTGATGGTCGACGATCGCCGGATGAACACGCGATGCCGCACCAATGCGGCGATGCTCGTCAGCGCCGGGCGCCATAGCTACCGCGTCATCGCGCAGAACCGTTTCGGCAGCCATAGCTCCCGCGATCGCGCGTTTGTGGCGGCCGGCGGGGCGAAGGTCCACCGTTACTCGCACACCTACTACAGCGGGGGCCAGGAGTATTTCAGGAGCGACGACGGGATCCTGGATGCTGATGTGACCTTCCGCAGAGGAACTACCTCCACACTGCGGTTTTCACTGAACATCGGTAGGCTAGGCGCCCCGCACGAATCATCCTTTATAGAGATCGCGAACTTGTACGTCGATGGAAAGCGACGAAAGGGCTATCGCGATCGCCACACGGGAGAAAATACCTCGCGTGTTGTTCACTCCAGCGTCCCGCACCTCGGTTACGGGAAGGATTACCAGCTCGCGATCAATGTGACACTCACGGGAACTGAGCACGGGCGGCACTTCAAGTACGAGCAATACATTCGCCTGGACTTCAAACTGCTTGAGATAATACAAAACTGATGGAGTGGCCGGCGATGGCAGCACTGTCGGAAGCTCCGAGTGCCGTGCAGGCAGTTATCGAACTTGTTCTCCCGGATCTTCAGGTACCTACGCCTGTTGACTTGGTGGTTAGATGGGAGCCAGACGGTGAAACCGTGTGGATCAGTGAGCCAGGCGACACCGGTTGGGCAGGATTCTATGCGGGAGATACATGCGGAACAGACCTGGTGGTTGGCTTCGCGGACTGGCTGCAAGAGCAAGTGTTCGCGGAGGCGGGGGGTGCGTGGGGAGAGGCACGGCCGGGATGCCCAGGGCATCCGCATCCAACGGCGGCCCGCGAGTTCCAGGGTGCAGGGTGGTGGGTGTGTCCCAGAGACATGAAGCGGATTGCCAAGATCGGAGACTTCGCAGCACTCCTTCGTCCTGCTCAAGCCTGACCTCACCGATGCGGGGAAGGTGGGTAGTTACTCCCAGAAGAACCCCTACGAGCTCTATCCGAACCCGCGCTCGCCACTCACTCCATTCGTCGATGCAAGCGGGCGCATCAGCCGCCTCACCTGGGGCCAGACGAGTAGAGAGACCCCTCCTCAGCTGAAGGGCGTGTTCTGGTTCGGATTTGGGTACAAGAAGATCACCCTGATCGGCGACACGATCAACGCCCCGCTTTGGCAAGAACGACTCGGTCAGCCAGAACGGCAACAACAATCCCCACCTCGACGGCTACACGCAGGCCAAGAGCATCGGCCGGACCCTGCACACTCCGATCCATAACGGCGCGACGACGAGCTGTGACTGCGAGGCGATCGGTCCGATCAGCGCCTCTCGCTCCTCGGGCAGCGAACTCGGGAACAACAACAGAGTCTTCGCCCTCCGGGGCGTCGCCTTCAGCAACAAGTACTTCATCCACAGGCCCATGGCCTGTGAGAGCGGCGTCTTCGAATACCACAAGTATGGGCAGCGAATCTGCGGCAAGGTCACTGACGCACACGTCGTCGACCAACAAGTAGACAACTATACGGTCAACGACATGATCAAGGTCAACTACGCGCACGGAGCCAGTGTCCAAAGTGGGGACAGCGGCGCCCCGGTCACGAGCAATGGAGTGCTATTGGCTCTCGTCACCGACAACAAGGGCAACAGCAGCGAAGCCAAGAACATGCACAACATCTACGGCGGCTCCAGCTGGGTGATCCCCAGTCGCTGAGCACGAACCTCGCTGCATGCAGACCAAGAGCCTTACGCCATGAGCACGACCCGTCGACGTCGACTCCTCACGCTGCTGCTCGGGTGCAGCTTCCTCCTGGTGACAGCGTGCGGGAGCGCAAGCGGCTCCACCCATCCGCCCAGGCACCATCCCAAGCTCATACGCGAGCCGTGGGACGGGATAACTCGCGGGAGAAACTCGACCACACTGCTCATACGCGCCTCACAAGACACCACCGACCGGTCCAGTCGCTGCTTCATCCGATACACCACCCGCGTCATCAGGCAAACTTCCCATGTCATCCGTATCGAGCTGCTGGAGCCCGACCCGGAAGCCCAGCCGTTCAGCTGTCCGGCTAAATTTGTGGGGCCGTTCTTCGTACCAGTTCACCTCAAGGCGCCCTACCGAGGACAAAGGCTCGTCGACCCGGTGACCGGACGACCACATCGCCTGACGCGGCGCGCTGAACTCGGCTAACTCGCTAACTCCGGGATTCGGTGCTGCGCCGTCACTGAGTCGGAGGCAGGAGGTCCGGAGGGGAATTCCGACGGGGGCCCGTCCGAACCCTCGCATACAGTCACGTTAATGCACAAAAACGTGACTCAAGCCGTAGCTTGCTTGTTGCGGGCTTCAGGCCCTACCTTCTGCTCTGTGAGCGAAGTGAAGGCTCGAGAAGTTGAGCCGCAATCGAAGAAGAGGGGATGGTGGCAACGGCCTGGAAGCAGCAGGGCTTCCACACCGGCTACCACTACTTGGAGAACACCGCCTACGTGCGGCAGTCGTGCGGCGCCCCCAGCAAACACCGGTTGTACGTGCACGGAGATGGCTATGAGATCTCTGGCTCTGCTGGCACGCCGAGAGGTGGGGACTCTGGCGCGGCTGGGGCGTAGGATCAGCGGATGGGCCGTCCCGGGCTGGTAGCCCTGATCGCGGTGATGGCGCTCGCCGGCTGCGGCTCGGCGCGCCATGGGGTGGTTGTCCAAAGGGAGGCCGAGGTCCGGGCGTCGACCCCGGTCGCGCACAAATTCGTTGCGCCGGTCGATGCGGTGGCGCTGCGCGACGGGAGCTCGGCGTTCGCGGGCCAACTGCTTGGCCTCGTGGCGGGCATGCAGCCCGGCGTGGCGTTCTCGCCGCTGAGTATCTCCGATGCGCTCGCGATGACGATTCCCGGCGCGCGCGGCCGGACCGCCAGGCAGATCGCGGCGGCGCTCGACTTCCGCCTCCCGCCGGCGCGGCTGGGCGCGGCATTCGGCGCGCTCGACCAATCGCTGGGAAGTGCCAATGGGCCGGGCGTCAGCTTGAGCGTCGCAAATGCGCTCTATGGCCAGCAGGGAACCGCGTTCCGCTCCGCCTTCCTTCGCCTGCTGGCCAGCGACTACGGTGCGGGCATCCGGGTTGTCGACTTCGTGCACGCAAAGGAGGCGGCGCGAGCCACGATCAACGGCTGGGTCTCGGAGCGCACCCACGGGAAGATCACGAGCCTGCTCGGTGCCCGCGACATCGACGTCATGACCCGGCTCGTGCTCGTCAACGCTGTGTACCTGCACGCCAAGTGGGAGTCGCCGTTCGACGCTCACGCGACCTCGCCAGCGGTCTTCCACGCCCCCGGTGGAGGGGTGCGCGTGCCGACCATGCACCAGAGCGGAAGCTTCGGCTACGCGCGTGGGCAGGGCTACCAGGCGCTCGAGCTTCCCTACAGCGGCGGCCGCTTGGCGTTCGACGTCCTGCTGCCAAACTCCGGCCGGATGCGGACGCTGCTCCGGCGTCTTGGGCACCGTCCGCTCGATCTCCTGCGAGGACTCCATCAGTCCCCGGTAGATGTGTCGCTGCCAAAGCTGACGCTGCGCACGCACTTTGAGCTCGCGGATGCTCTCAAAGCGCTCGGGATACGCCTGGCGTTCGATCCGGTCCGTGCCGATCTGTCGGGCATCGCCGGCCGGCCCGGTGATCTCTACATCGGCGCCGCCGTCCACGAGGCATACCTGCACGTCGACGAGGCCGGAACCGAAGCGGCGGCAGCGACAGGTGTCGTCCTCGAAGCGATGTCCGCGACCGCGCTTCCCTCAATCCGGTTCGATGTCAACCGGCCGTTCGTGTTCCTCCTGCGTGACCGCCGGACCGGGGCGATCCTGTTCCTCGGGACGGTCTCCCACCCCTAGATATCGAGCAGAAGGGTCTTGTTGGAGTGGAGGCACCACTTGCGCACTCACACGCTGTGGCTCTCCGAATCGGCTGATGACCGTATCGATAAGCCACTATGACGATCGGCGTCCAGACAAATCTGCTGGTTGATCCCAGGGTCGCCATCCTGAGACGGCTAAACCGTTGAAAACGGTGTCATTTGCGCTCTAGACCTGCGGACCACCGCCCGGTACGCCGCCGTCAGGCCCGAGCGGATCGACGACATCGCCGACGTACTCGACCGCCGCCACCAAGCCGCACGTCGCGCCGGCGGGATGACCTGAGAAATGTCGGATCGGGCAGCGAGCACTGCGAGAGGATTTGATCGCTGGGCGGCCGAGAACTCAGCCTTCTTGAACCTAGTTTGGGAGTGGCTTCTCGGACGCCTGATCGATCTCTTCAACCCATCGCGATCAGCGCATAGCCAATCAATCCGCATCGGCGGAATCCTTCTCGACGAACCCCCGCGCGCGTTACGTTGCCGGGTACACGGCAACCGTTACAAATCTAGGCTTGCGGCGCTTGACGGCCGATCGGTAGGCGTGGGTGTCTCGTGAACGATCGTTCTCGGACACTTTGTGTCGTCTGACTCGGCGTGGTCTCGCTGCTCTAAGGGAGCGGGCATAAATTACGCGCAGGATTCTGGGTGGGTCGGTAGAACAACGGGTGCGTGCGTGATGTTGAGGCTCAGATCGCGGAGCGTTTCCGGTTGTTGGGGCCGGAGTTGAACGAGC
>JAABUY010004924.1_pt1 | contig 13700 bp, 18 predicted proteins | sample 5560271 | NCBI WGS metagenome assembly JAABUY01 (sample SAMN10711886, study PRJNA513374) | rock metagenome | isolation source: Antarctica rocks | place: Antarctica: Victoria Land, University Valley
CATATCAGGTCTTTCCACTGAAGGGGAGTGTTGGATATCAGTATCAGCCCTATATGCTTGGCATGGACTACAAATAGCCAACGTGTCCATAGCTAGACAATCAACCGTTCCATCAACTATTCATCAGTATCTCCAGCACTGGTCAATCCAATAATTGAACGGCGATGCGATTCTGATGTTTGACAACATTCCACACATAGAGGGAAAAGGGACGGACTGGGAGTCAAGACTGAGTTGAGACAGACAGTGATACACGGATTTAGAGTCAGACTCATGGGATGCTCGAAGTGAAGGAGAAGTGTGGAAGTTGGCAGTCACGAAGGACACCCTCGAAGCCAAAAGCAGTTTAGCTCAAGAAATTCTAACCGCTTTTAGAGTAGTGCTGGGTCTAAGCGGATGATTTCCTTCGTACATCTCCTGCGATCGTGAGGTTGGTCCCTTCCTTCGTGTACAATGGCCGTACCAAAATTATCTCAGCTGCATCCCAACGTCGACGTCAACATCGTCCTCAAATCCGATCAGAGCTCAGGAAAGCTGACTAGAGGTCGAATATCTGGAATCTTAACCCGGGGCGATCATCCCAGAGGCATCAAAGTCCGCCTGACGGATGGTAGAGTCGGACGTGTACAGTCACTTTCTACGGATCTGCATTCAACCAGCATAGCTGAGGCTACTTCCTCACTTCTCCCCATGTCCTATCATACTCCTAGTGATTACTCTGAAGTCTTGGCAGAGCGATCTTCGACATTTGGACGAGGAGAACAGAATCATAGAGTATCACGGCAGGGGGATTACGCTGGAGATCCGACTCCGTTGCAGCCACGGAGCCTTGCCGACTATATCAAAGTTCCCCCATCCTCGAAAATAGCAACTGTTCCTCAAATCCCCATCCAGGCTCAGCTAGAGAAAGACTTTCCGAAGCTTGATACAGCATTGATTGCTGCTATCTTGGTTGATTACGAGGATGTGGACACCGCTAGAAGTGTTCTTGCTACACTCTCATAGGACTGAAACCTGTTCAAACCATATATCACAGCTCCACATGGTGAGGCATGCATTGGGCAATATATCTCTAAATCAAGCATGCAGTTTACAAGGACACGATGCTTCTCCATGAAGGCCTGTAGTACTACTGAGCTGGAATGAGCGTACGTACGTCTAAACACTGTGTTGTTGTTGTTGTCGAAGACTTTCCTGAACTCGAACCACAAAGACACATTTGTCGAGCACCCTAAAATATAATTACATTCGGCTCTACAGCTTGCTCTTGCCAGCCTGCCCACCCACAACCATCGAGCCTCCTTTATCCATCCAGCTTACCGCATCCGTGACCATTTCATCAACAATGCCCTTCGCTGACTTCCTGTCATTGACCACGGCAGCTGCTTTACCCATCAGGAACGGCCGTGCCTGATCCATCGTCTCGTCATCTATATCCTCATTGTTATCCATATCATGCTCAACGGGTATGATGCCCTTCGACGTGAGGTCTTTGATATCAGCTGCGCGGTTCTCTTCCCAGTTTTGGATATAGGGGTTCATTCGGACTCGGAGCGGGCGACCCTGTGAGATGTTTAGTGAATAGCGTTTCGATATGGAAAGACGTTACATACGGTAAAGATGATCGTCCGGACATTGTCGTCAAAGCCAGATGTCCGGACCGCTTCCTGATGAGCCTTGGGCGCACCAGCCTCCTCACAAAGAACAAATCTTGTACCAATCCATACGGCGCTTGCCCCCAACATAAGCGCAGCAGCCAGAGATTGACCGTTGAACAGTCCACCGGCAGCGACGACCTGTACTTGGTCACCAGTCATGGGGCTTCGCTTCCCCTTCACCATTGCTGCCACAGTAGGAATCAGAATGGTTGTGGGGACATCGCCAGTATGACCTCCCCCTTCACCGCCTTGAGCGCAAATCATGTCGACGCCAACATCCAGGCACTTTTGCACATGCTTCGGATGTCCGATCATATTCATGTAGAGGATGCCTGCTTTATGGAGGCGCTGGACAACGTGCACTGGAGGCACGCCGACAGCGGAGACGAAAAGTTTGGCACCGGAGTCGATAATGATGGAGACGAGGTCATCCAGTTTGCCCTTTGTATAATCGTAGCTGGGAAAGTGTTGTTAGAATAGTCTCGTTGAACAACCTTGGCTGCGAGCTAGGCTTTTCAAGAATTAATGACGACTGCTTACTTTGTCTTCCTTGCACTACCGCCAACTTGGGGAATTAAAAGATCCACACCAAATGGCGCATTTTTGTCATTTAAGTATCCTTTAAGCTCAGCTATCTGTTCACGAAGCATATCGGGTGTGTAGCCAACGCCGCCGATGACTCCAAGCCCGCCAGCATTCGTGACTGCAGCAGCAAGTTTGGGGCCTGCGGCTACGTTCATACCAGCGAGCATGACCGGGTGATTGATCTTGAGGAGGTCGGTGACCGTGGTGCGAAGTTGCTCTAGGGTAATGTCAGCTCTGTCTGTTGACTAAGGCAACAGAACGATGTTTTCACTTACGAGGTAAAGCCATATTACAGGAGATTGGTGAGATGTCGAGAACCCTTAGTGTCAAGGTGCTGATCTGAATGCTACTGAGGGAGAAACAAGTATAAGGGTGTATGGATTGAGATCTGGGGTTTGAGGGGAGCAGCAAGTCGACATGAGAACGCTTCTGTGGAGGAGCCGAGGCATCGTGTCACAACCCGCCACCAAACCCAGAGTGGCACCCACGGATCTCGGACGCTACCTAATTTTAGTTCTATTCGCCGCGGGGTGGCTTTTCTACCAACACTCGTGCACTCCACATGCTATCACAAGAAGAGGATGATTAGGACTGGTAGCATTCTGCTCAAATCCCTCAGCATAACTCCAATATGTCTCACATCCCGCCCTCTTCCCATGTTCAATAATTCATTCACTCGCAAAGAACGGCGATTTTATGCTCAAGATTTCCAGAGATGGGTCTATAGACTGGACTATATTCGTCCAATTACAAGGTAGCTGCCTTCCACAGCCAATGCTGCTCTGTCCCTGATGTTATTCCCCAGCGGTTTACAACCTGGCGTCGATCACAAATTTCATCGCCTCAATGTTAGCCTCGATCAGCCACCAGGTACACTTTACCCTATCAGTTGGGAGGGGAGGACAGAGGACGAGCGCAACATCGTAGATCTGATACAGGCGCACATACAGCCTTTCGACACTATCACTGACACCGCAGACCATCTGAGTTCCATACTGGCAGCTCGATTCCCAAAATCTGGTATCAAAATCGAGTTTGTTCCCCTTATTTGCTCTGAGTCTCAGATACAGGGTCTCAACAGTGCAGATTGCATTATCACAATTCCAAACTTCCATTCGAAGAGCCAGGATATCATTTCTCCCCCAAACTGTCGAGTGAGGACAAGTTGGAAGCTTCCAATCGAAGCAGGCTCCACGACTAAGCCCGCAGGAATTGATCTAGTCACTGAGGAACATCCGACTTCAAATACTGTTGATCATGTTGTAGATACGGAACTTGGTGTTCGTCGTGGCTCAAGAAGATCTTCATACAACAAAGCTATCAAATTAGGCAGAACACATCCCACTTTCGATGTACATCAGGACGTCATAACAGCTGCAGCGGCATATCATCGCGAACTCGGGGACGCTGCAGGTTTACGGATTGCGCAGCTTGCCTTCGAGATAGCAGATGCGAAGTACGATAATAAATGCTTAAATAAGGTGGAGGTGGGCTTGAAGGCACTGCGAAATTGTAAACAAAACCCCATCAAACGTAGTATGATAAGCCTTAGTCGCATTCAGTACGAGCGGTCTCGGAGAAGCATGTCCAGTGAGAATTTACAGCCTGGATTGCAAAAGGCCTACCTAGCCCTTGGCAGCAACATCGGCGACCGCATATCCATGATCGAGTCAGCATGTTATGAGATGATGGATCGAGGACTGAAAGTTATTAAAACAAGCGCACTATACGAGACGAAAGCTATGTACTTAGAAGACCAGCAACCGTTCATCAATGGTGCTTGTGAGGTGAGCTGAATCCAAGTTTCTTGGGACATCCAGTAACATCCTCCTGCGTAGATCGAGACTTCACTGAGTCCAATAGAGCTGCTAGATACTCTCAAAGAAATCGAAGACCATCTGGGTAGGGTGAAAACTGTTGAGAACGGTCCTCGCACCATTGACCTGGATATCTTGATGTATGGCACGCAAGTCATAGAGCACGAACGCCTCTCCATACCCCACAAGAGGATGTTTGAGCGTGGTTTCGTCCTCAAACCTCTATGCGAGTATGTTATGTATGAAGAAGATCCAAACGCAGAGCTAATCTTTTTCGAAGCCTCATACCTTATACGGTACCACCCATACCCAATGCAATCGCTTCCTTCCAAGAAGAGCTCGACAATCTGTCTCCCTTTCCGGATGAACTTTCCTCCCTTACACCATTATCTTCGCATCTCGTCCCCATCAGCAGCCGAAATCCCACACGACCCACGCGTCTCATGGCCATATTGAACCTGACCCCTGACTCTTTCTCAGACGGCGGTCTGCACTCTACCACAGACCCAGCCTCATTACTTCCGACTCTGAATACTTATCTCGATCAGAATAACCCAATTACCATCCTCGATATAGGCGGCCAATCCACTCGCCCTCACGCCCCTCAAAGCTCCCCGGAGGAAGAGCTCGCAAGAATTCTCCCCGCCATCAGTATGATCCGCTCAGACTCTTCGTTTCAAAAGCTAGCCATCAGCGTCGACACCTATCGTGCCTCCGTTGCCGCGGCAGCAATTGCTGCCGGCGCAGATATCGTGAATGACGTCTCTGCTGGCCAGCTGGACCCAAACATGTTGCCCAAAATAGCAAGTCTAGGCTGCACCTGCATCCTGATGCACATGCGCGGTACGCCAGATACCATGATGAAGCTGACAAACTATCCAGACGGCATCATCAATGGGGTCGGAAACGAACTCCTGGCGCGCGTGCGAGAAGCAGAAAATGCTGGTATAAGACGTTGGCGTATCATGCTAGATCCCGGAATCGGCTTCGCGAAAACGCAAGCCCAGAACATTGAGCTGTTGCGGGGATTCGGGGAGCTGAGAGATTTCGAAGGTTTGAGAGGTTTCCCGTGGGTAGTGGGCGCGAGCAGAAAGGGGTTCATTGGCAAGATCACGGGCGTTGAGCACGCAAGCAAGAGGCAATGGGGGACTGCTGCTACGGTTGCTGCGGCCGTTCAAGGTGGGGCTGATGTAGTCAGGGTGCATGATGTTCAAGAGATGGGACAGGTCGTGAAGATGGCTGATGCGATTTGGAGGGTGTGACAGGGAAACCAATTAAGATGAGTGGCGGTGTTGAGAATGGCATGACATGGAAAGGGCCAATAGATTCCTCACCGATAGTGCTGACCTGAGCTATTTACCCGTTGGACCTGGCACACCTATTGTTGAAATATATTGCCATTTCAACACCTATGGCCGGCATTTCTCGGACGAATCAACACTCTGGGAACATCTTCCTTTGAAGGAAGTATATGCGTTCGTGCCGTCCTTTTTCGAACACCGGTCTTGGCCAGCTTATCGAAATCATTGGACGTTCTTCTTAGTGTTCCCTTTCTAAGGACATAACAAGCTATCAACGTTCTCATCACGCCTTTATGTGGGGTTCATCCCAACATGGAGCCCTTCATATATGGAACAGAGGCCTCGGAATACAGCGATTGTGCAAAGGGAATGCATGGACGCTCGGTTAACACATTAAGAAAGTATGTTGTAATGACCCTCAGCAAGTTTGAGATTGTGCCAGACAACCTTGGAATTCGATCCTACATCGTCACCCACCTCAGTTGAAGAACCATCTACTGATGATGCCATGCTTATGGAAATCCTCCTCGTCGGTAGCTTTGCCAAAGGGGAGCGACTAAGGCATGTTGGACCAGGTCGCAGCCTGGGTCCTGCGCCAAAGCCTACGGTCAGGGTGCCGCTCCAGTCGTCATATTAAGGGTTACCTGGCATTTCAATAGCTCTGAAGAATCCTGTGGAAACTCTCGAAGATGGGTGGGGATGCAAAGTGAAGGAAAGGTTTTCCAAGCGCGTATTATATGGTGTTCAGGATGCGTGGGATGGGGACTTCGAAGCTGCCCGAGCATATCGTCAGAAATGCACATCAATGGAGTAAAACCTGTTCACACGATGGGAGACGAAGAAGAGCGTTATGATGAAAGACGACCGTGAGGCTGTAGAGCAGCGTTGGCGGTCAAAACTAGGTAAAAGGAATTCGTAATGAATCTTGCGCAAAAGCCTGGCATGAAGCCTTCGGCTCAGCAGCTTCAACAATAGAAATAGGCCTGTACGAGGGATCAACAGTAAGGGAAGTCAGACTTCACTCCTGCATTCCAGCGACTCTGGACTATGATCCGCCTCCATAGAGTAAGTCAAGCAACCCTCAGCTTCAGGGTGGTCTAACGTGAGACATTATTGCAGGATCCCACATCCCATATAACTTTTCGTTCGATAGGGGACCATTAGCGTGTGCAAGACTATTCGAAAGCTTGGCACTATTCTAGCTGCGAGGAGTAAAACAATCCGAGATGTACTCTTCCCGACTCCTTGGCTCCTATAACTTCACAGTCTTCCTATTACTTGAAGCTTCCTCCTATAGTTAAAACACTTACGAGATCTATGGCTACTATCTTGACTGCAAACAAAGCTGTGGTGGACGCTCGCAACCAAGCCTTTGCAAGAGTCTTGCATACGCTAAGAGAGAATCGCAGTAGGGCACACGAGCGCGACCCACAATCACAGTGCTGAAAAGTTGTAGTGCTTAATTTACGTGTCGGAGCAATGTCCGCTACGGCTCACTTGCTTCCCTTACCTATGTTACAGAACACTAGATGAGTGCGGATAATTGTATACGAGTACGCAGTATAAGCTACTCTTCCTTATATGCCATCAAGAGATTCTGGCATTCAGAGCACCACTCGGCTGTGGGATAAGGCAGAAAGGAAGGGGAAAAGGATCGTCGATGAGAATGGTCGGGTAAGCTAGAGCCTCCGAGTAGCGTTCCCTGCATGCATGATTACCAACAGCCCAAACGTCATGAGAATCTCTCCACCACTCCCAGCCCTTCAATTGTCCATTAGTCATTCAATAATTCAATAAAGCGTGAAGGCTGGAAGCTTAATAGACCCTTCAAATTCACACATCAGTCGATGCACGATTTGGCTCTCCTCACCGCTGAAAGTCTTATCGATCCCTGGCCATGGACTTCTGATCCTAGAACAAAGCCAGGGAAGGTACGGAGTACTCATGATATCTGTAACTTCTTGCTAGATCGAAGAATGGACTCCACGTTGTGCCACTGAAATGCTTTCTTGCGGCTATGGACTGGCTTGAGTCGTGGTTGTTGCCATGGCCCCATGCCGCGAACTCACACCCTAGCCCTAGAATACACGTAGTAAGGTCGTAAGGTCGTTGTGACCGTAAAGCCGCTCCTCCTACTCCGTAAAGTAGTCAGTAGTCTCACTTCTTTGACGACCTCAATCGTTACGGGGAAACCCACACTTCATACCGCATACTCGCAGCACTGAAACAGACAGCGACCAGGTTCTGCTTTCGGCTACAATATCACTACTGCACGCTGCCTGCACCATTGCCAATCCTTGACCTGCCTTCCTTCAACGCCACCCGATATTCTCCTCAATCACCTTCCTCTCACTACCACTCTCAGCAAGCAGTCTTCCACAACATCATTGGCAATTTCCCTTGCAACCCAGTGGACACCAAAGACTCACGTATACCGTTGTCCAGAAAGCGAGCGATGTGGTTAGGTGATGGGAGCAAGAGTTGAAGGTGGTTCTTGATAATATTGGGTTGGAGCCCGTACTGCAGCGGACCCGCATACCTCCATTGTGCGTCCTTCCCAGAGTATCCATGCATCTTCATAGGCATTTGCTGAAAGCTGTGTCCCTTAGGCTTCTCAACCGTGACCGATCTGCCACTATTCCCTTTTCAAGCTGCTCGCCTGTCCACTCTTCTGGATGAAATTCTCGGATTGATTTCCTTTCTCGATTTGTCATTGATCTGTGGCGAGGGAGCACCTTGGCGCTGGAGGATATCGCAGGAGAAAAGAAACGCAGGTGGAGGGCTGTGTGGAGCTGCAACAATCCGGTTCTGCAGCATCCACGCGAGGTATCCGCTGCACAGTGAGGCTATCGACATTCTTTTGGCAGCAGTAATTCGCCATCCTAGCCTATTGTTGCATCCTGACCCGTTTCCAGTCCACTCTCGGACCATCATTGCGAGGAGGCTTGCATCCGCTTTCTGCAACAGATCGCAGATCTTGAGCAGTTTGTTTCACTACGAAACTCAATCTCACTTTGAGCGTAAAGTTGAGTCTTGATACTGTAACTGGTAAACCACTTCGCAATCCTCTCGGAAGTTGGTCGTTCCTATCACGAAGTCAACATCATGGAAACTACTTTCATCACAATACATGGTGAGCAAAGACTCTATATGCATTGAGAAAATGGGCTGATTGGTCTATTGCTAGATCTTTCTCTCGACGCGCGGATTCTTTACGTTTCAACGTCCATCGAGGATATTTTAGGGTACACGCCTCAGGAGGTGATCGGGAAATCTTGCTGGGAATATTTTCACCCAGATGAGATACCGTTTGCCAGAGCCATACATGGCCGGGGTGTTCAGTTAGACAAGGCCGCAGTACTCAATTATTGTCAGATCAAGAATAGGGACGGTCGATGGGTTGGTTGTGAATGCGTTTTTACTATTGTTCACGATGTCATGATTGGCTGCACCAGCGTCTATCGCAGATGCTTGAACAGTCATAGTAAGTTTTCTCTCTTCTCGCCATTGACTAGAAGTGTCGACTTATGATCCCCAACAGAACGTGCGAAAGAAGCGCCAATTATCCGGCGAATGTTTTCATCATCACCACGCGACCCACGATACCACATGCTTTCATACATCTCTCAGAAGTTTTCTAAGCCAAGCCATACCCTCAACCATGAACCAAGAGCGGCTTTGTTCCTCAATCGGTTTTCACGAACTCTTACGATAATGTATGCCACGAACGGTCTGGCGGATGCCATAGGAATTCCTGCCAACGAGCTCTGCGGAAAGAGCTTCTATTATTGCATCCAGGAGAATTGTCTCCGTGAGGCGGTGAAATGTTTGGAGAGCGCCAAAGCTAATGATTCCATTGCCTACCTTCGCTTTTGGTTTCGCGATCCACGGCAAGACCACCAGGGAGATCATGACGAGCATATGAGCGACGGACACAGTAGTGGCGATGAAGACGAAGGGGGTGTTCATCTCTCTGAGCTCATGGATCACGATGGGAGCGAGAATGCCATATACAGCGACTCGTCCATTTCCCTGAGATCGTCCGTTGATCGAGATCAGATGCACAGCCATACCTTCGATCCCAATTCAAGATCATCCTCAGGCAACAGTACCGATATGGGTGCGAACAGCCACGAAGCTATATTCGACCAACCTGCAGGGGCCCAACAATCTCGCACATCCTCGATCTCTACCCCCGACGACCAACAGTCCTTATGGTCATCAAGCACTCCTCAGATTGAACTGGAAGCCGTCGTATCATGCACCTCTGATGGTCTCGTTGTTGTCCTCCGTCGTGCCAAACCCTTTGTCCCACAGATTTCACATCCCGTTCGTGGACCGGTGCAAAATCCATACATCAATGGATGTTTTGCTTCACCTTGGGCCAGTGATCCCATTCTGCCATCAACGAGAGATCGGTCACATCCTGGTTTGCCACATCTTCAGCAGCCTTCGCAAAGTTCACTGCAACCCACCGCAGTCGGAGCTGACAACGCTGCTATGAAGGGCTTTACCGGCGAGGACTTTATGAACTCTATTCGGGAGGTTGTGGTCTTTGCATGGGCTCTTACAGGTATCAACGGGTCTTTGGAACAGTACACGCGTGGTACACCAAGGGGCGAATCGCAGCCACCAGGGGGCTTCCCTGTTTGGGACCCTAATGCAAATATAGAGCGGCCGATTGATAGGCCATACATGTCGGACACATGTAAATCAAGTGACCTGAACCACTTGAAGGGACGAGGTGATCCTGGTCGAGCTCACAGCAACGGTGTTGGAGGCCAGATCCAAACTAACCGTTACCAAGGCCATGCGTACAGTACCGGCTTCAGCCCTCGAATACAGAGTGTTGGCATCCCTGAGCATACCGACTACAGTGATACTTCTATCAAAGGTCACAGCAATGGGTTTCACCGTGCTGGCCACGACGCTTTAGTACACTGGAGGGAAACCAACTACAACCCGCCGTCCATCCACCATGATACCAATAGTGAGCCAAATAGGTTTCAGACAGATCAACCGTCTCGCGAGCGTATTGGGGAGCCCACTCGTCAAATAGAAGAGGGTAGTAACGTGGATGCGAACAGGGGATGGTTTGGATGAAATTCCTTGCCTTTGTACGGATACCCACTCTATTGAGATGAATGCAGCATAAGAGACACAGCAGATGTTCGCCTAAAGTCGAGCATCATCATCCTGGTCGGGGAAAACATCTCCACCTCACGAGTGGGTTTTCGCAATTTTGATGGTCATGACAGGGCGAGTATTGCAAAGGCAGTCTCGCATGACGAAGCATATGGATAGCGTGGCATTGGGTTACATAAGAAGAGGCAGCAATATGCTGGCTGACGACCTTGTTGCTGGCTGGTCATTCGGGCAAGATGGTGGCTTTCACCTACAGGAAGAGCGGATAGCTTCAGAGGTACCTTAGGTATATTATATACGTTGCAGGAACAGAAGTACCGATATTTGGTACAGAGACATTGATGTATCTCAATCTGCCTCCGCACCATGCAGTATTCCGCCATGCGCACTAGTGATCCTAGTTAGGGGTTTCAGGCTGTTCTGTATTCCAGATTCAGCCTGACTCCCAAAAAGTTGGAACACTTTGCCTAATTAGGTTAGAGGCACTAAGAACACCCGTCACAAGCGGCTTGTGTGGCGATCCTGAGGACAAACTAGAGAACCTAAGAGCGTTAGCTCCCGCATGACGACGGCCCGCATACGCGCCAAGGGCACTAGCAAGTGAATATCCTGGAATTGAAATCTGCGAGGAAAATCATTCTGTATCCTTCCACACCTGCGCAACATGACTACCCACGGCCAAGCAGATAGCTACTACAATGGAGCCCCCGATCAGAACAAGCAAGCATTTGGAATGCAACAACCGATGCAATATCCTCCTCCAGCACAGAATGGTTATCAACAGCCTCCACCCAACTATGGACAGAACTTTCAGCAGACGGGCCAAGCGCCAATGGCATCAGGGGGTGGAAAGCAGACCTTTGATCAAACATTCAAGCTGGACAAACCGAAATACAACGACCTATGGGCCGGGATACTCGTATGTCTTGACTATCAAATACTGTCAATTGACTGTTACTCACCACTTACCAGCTGATTCTCACCTTTCTGGGCTTCGCCGCCGTATCAGGCCTTTCGCTCCAGGGATATAGCGCAAACAAGAAGTATAGCGGCGGAGGAATCTACCATGCAGGCAACGACTTCTCGCTCAATACGAACACCATCGTCCTCTTCATCTTCGTCCTGGTCGTCGCGTTCGTCTTCTCCTGGGGATACTTCACACTCGCGCGCGCATTCACCAAGCAATTCATTTGGATCACAGGGATCTTGAATATCGTCTTTGGTATTGGGACGGCAATCTACTACTTCGCGAGGCACTACTATTCCGCGGCGGTGGTGTTTGCAATATTCAGTATCTTCTCTATCATCTGCTTCGTTAGCTGGATACCAAGGATCCCGTTTAGCGTGGTCATGTTGCAACAGACTATGGACATCGCCAAATCATTCGGACACGTCTTCCTGGTCAGCGCCATTGGGGGCATCGTATCTGTGGCATTCGGTGCATGGTTCTCGATCACCCTGGTGTCTATCTACGTCAAGTACGAACCCTCGAGCAACGGCAGGAATCCTGCGTGTAGTAAGGGCAACGGCAAGAGTGGCGCGGGAGGCTGTTCCTCAGCCAAGGTCATAGGGCTGATAGTTTTTGTTACTTTCGCCGGATATTGGATTACGGAATTCATAAAGAACGCTATGCATTCAGTTGTTGCAGGCGTGTATGGTTCGTGGTTCTTCTGCGCCGGCAAGCCCGGTGGCATGCCTACTGGAGCCACCCGTGGGGCAGCTAGACGAGCATTCACATACTCCTTCGGCTCCATCAGTCTTGGGTCCTTGGTCGTTGCTCTGATCAACATGGTTCGCCAAGCGGTCAGTATCGCTCAACAACAAGAGGCATCCGGTGGTAACATGGTGGCCTCGATCGCTTTCTGTGTTTTGGGTTGCTTCATCGGTTTGATTGAATGGGCTGTACAGTAAGTCTTGTCATAAAGGCTTCGAGCGAACGTTGACCTTTGTTCGCAGGTTTATCAATCGCTATGCCTTCTCCCATATTGCTTTATACGGCAAAGCCTATCTTCCAGCCGCGAAAGACACCTGGTCCATGATGAAGAATCGCGGCATCGACGCCCTTGTCAACGACTGCTTGATCGGTCCAGTGCTTACAATGGTAAGCCATCCTTTCCACACCGATATCCTGTTCAAAGTCTTGTGTTCCAGGGGCAACAATAATGCCGACGGAAGTCTTTATACTCAGCCACTCCCTCGAGACGAAATTACTGACATCCAAACCTCAAGGGCTCAACATTCGTCGCGTATCTCTGCGCTTTCCTAGCCTACCTCTATCTCGAATTCACCAAGCCTGGCTACAACCAGGGAGGAGCTTTCACCCCCGTCGTACTGGCCTTCTCCTTCCTCATCGGACTACAAGTCTGCCAGATCTTCATGACACCAATCGGCAGCGGGGTAGACACCCTCTTTGTCGCCGCCGCATGGGACCCGGATGTTCTGATGCGCGATCACCCGGACTTCTACGCTCGCATGGTCCACGTTTATCCGAAAGTGCAGGAGATGATTCATGCGTGAGCGTTCATCGACCTCCAGAATACTTCCTTTCAGCGTACTGCTTGAGTATCTTTAATTCTCCCTAGTAAGGCAGACATGGAACAAGGTACCACCAAGAGCATAGGTACCTAGCGAGGCGTCGGATGACAATGATAGTTTAGATACCAATAATACCCTTGTTTTCCCCCCCACCCCTTCTCCCCAATTCGTCCATCCCACTCTGCACATCCTCATACACCCTAACCATCAACATCACCACTGGTAGAAGGAAGTTAGCCTTAGCCCTATAGAATATGCTTGGCATGGACTACTAATACCTTAGGCCATAGATAGAATACACAAAGCAGTCGCTTCCAGGATATAATCTCATCACTACTCCTCTCCCTCCACCCCCATCTCCCTTCCCCCTCGCAAAAATGCCCCCCCTACCCCCTCCCCACCACCGCCCCCTAAACAAAATCTACCTCCTCTTCTTCCTCATCCACATCCCCATCATGCTACGTACGTCCCCCTCCTCTCAACCCCATTAACAACCCTTCCCCCCCTCTCTCCCCTCATTGCCCCCCCTCTCTCCCCTCATTGCCCCCCCTCCCTTTCCACTTCCCCCTCCCTTTCCCCCTCCCCCCACTAACCCCCCCAACAGTCCTCGACCTAACCCCCCTCTACCCCCCCTCCCTCCTCCCCACCCCTCTCACAAA
>JAABUY010004926.1_pt1 | contig 13694 bp, 20 predicted proteins | sample 5560271 | NCBI WGS metagenome assembly JAABUY01 (sample SAMN10711886, study PRJNA513374) | rock metagenome | isolation source: Antarctica rocks | place: Antarctica: Victoria Land, University Valley
CCGCCGAGCGCGCAGGCGATCTCCGAACCGCCCTTGCCGGCATACGCGAGGCGCGCGCGTGCCTCGAACTTCTGCTGGAGGCTGAGCGGACGATTGATCGGCGGCCGCAGATCAACGTCGTGTTGTCGCCTGAATGGCTCAGTCTGCGCCTCGTGATCGTGCAAGCCCTTGCGGATCATCCTGAGGCACAACGGGCCGTCGTGGGGGCGCTGGGCGCGCAGGGCGGCCTGTCGTGAACATCGCGGACGACCTGCGGTTTGCCCTCGACCCCGTCGCCTTCGCGCGGGCAGCGGGGATCGAGCCGGACGATTGGCAGGCCGATGTGTTGCGGTCGTCAGCATCGCGGATGTTGCTGAACTGCTCGCGGCAGAGCGGGAAGAGCACGATCACGGCGGCGCTCGCAGTGCATACGGCAATCTACGATCCCGGCGCGCTGGTGCTGCTGCTCAGCCCGTCGCTCCGGCAGTCGCAGGAACTGTTCAAGAAGTGCATCGCCGTTTATCGGGGCGCAGGCCGCCCGGTGCCACCGGCCGCCGAGTCCGCGATGCGTTTGGAGCTCGACAACGGCAGCAGGGTTGTGTCGTTGCCGGGGACAGAGACGAGCATTCGCGGCTACTCGGCGGTGCGCCTGCTGATCGTGGACGAGGCGGCGCGCGTGGAAGATTCCTTGTACCTCTCGGTGCGGCCGATGCTCGCGGTGTCGGCGGGGCGGCTGATTGGCCTGTCCACGCCGTTTGGCACGCGCGGCTGGTGGTACGAGGCATGGCGCGGCGCGGAGCCGTGGGAGCGGTACGAGGTGCCTGCCCCGATGTGTCCGCGCATCCCGGCCGCCTTCCTCGCGGAGGAGCGGCGCAACATTGGGGAATGGTGGTACGCGCAGGAGTACGAGTGCCAGTTCGCGGAAGGGCAGACGAGCATGTTCACGCGCGACGAGATTGACGCCGCATACACGGAAGAGGTGAGCACATGGGCGCTGTAACAATTGGGATTGATATCGGACAGAAGAGCGACCCAACGGCCGTCGCGGTGGTCGAGATGGAATGGCGCGGGCCGGAGGATCGGCGCGCGGACCACTATCTTTGTCGGCACCTCAGCCGGCTACCGCTCGGTACGTTGTACCCGCAGGTGGCGGAGCGTCTCACCGAGATCGTTGCGGGCGCTCGCCAGTACGAGAGCAGTGTGCGCGCGGTCTATCTCGATGCGACGGGGGTCGGGCAGCCGGTCGCCGATGAGCTGAAGAGCGCGGGGGTGCGCGTGACGCCGGTCTACTTCACGCACGGCGACCGGCGCACGGTGAATGAGGACGGAAGCATCACCCTCGGCAAGGCGTTTCTTGTCAGCCGTCTGAAAGTGCTGATGCAGTCCAAGCGGATGCATCTCGCGCGCACGGAGGAGATGGACGCGATGCAGAAGGAACTGATGGATTACGAGATTCGGGTGAACGAGCACGCCAACGAGACGTACGGGGCGTTCAAGACCGGCGCGCACGACGACCTCGTGACGGCGCTGGGTCTCGCCGTGCAGGAGAAACCAGTGATGGCGCGGGCGACGACATTCAACTTCGACGATCCAGAGCGCGGCGGCTGGCGGCGAATGTCGTGAGGAGATGATTCCGGAACTATTTCCGGAATCATCTCCAGCGGGTCGCCGCGTGGAATGATCGTCCCCGTAGGGTGTAGCCCACCCCGATGTGCGGATACGCGACGAGAAAAGGGGAGAGCCGCATGGCCCTCCCCTTCCTCAATTCCCGGATCCCACGCGCCCTATTTGTGCGACTGTTGGTGAGCGGTCTGCGTGTGTTGATGCGCCTGCTGGCTGTGCTCCAGCGCCGTCGTCGCGTGCGCTTTCGCCTGGTCGTGCTCCCCCTGCTGGTGGTGGTGCGCCGCCTGCAGGTGGTGGTGCGCGGCGGCGGCGTGGTGCGCCGCCGCCTGGTGATGGCTCTCGTGGGACGGATGCTTGCTCGTCGTGGACATGTCGAACCAACCTTTCGCTCCTGTGGCCAGACGCCCACTGCGTCATGGCCGGGATAGGAAAGGCTTTGGGCAGAACCGATGCCACGACCTCGGCCGTGGCAGTCGTTTTCCGATAGTGCGCTACGCACCTGATAACGCCGCGATGTCGGCGGTATCCCCGAACGCCTCATGCAGCCTCGTCCCGATGGCCGCATGGCGGACCGGTTCGACGTCGGCCGGGTCGCGTGACGCCGACGGACGATACGCGGCGCCATTCTCGCGCGGGGGCGTCCGTGCCGTCGCGCTGACCCAGCGACGCGGCGTACGCGCGGATAGTTTTTTTGCACATACTTCATACCCGTAACATTTCGGCGCCTTGCTGCGTTTAGTATGATAGACTAGTATGATAGACGCCGCCCAGTGCGGTCGCTGTGCTTGTACTGTATCCGGGGAGGGGGAACGAATGCGACGCATCTTCATGACACTGGTGGCTATCGGCCTGCTCATCTACGCGGTGGCGCCCGTCATGGCCGCACCGCCGACTCCCGACGATCCCGCCGGACACGGCGCGGCGCTCGGTATCGTGCCTGCCAGGGATCAGGCGAATCACCGCCCTGGCTCGGCGAGCAACCTCTCCTACCACAACGGCCCCGTGATGCACACCAATACCGTGCATGCCATTTACTGGCTCCCTGCCGGCTACACCATGAGCAGTGGCTATCAGTCCATCATCAACGGCTTCTTCGCCAACGTCGCGACAGACACCACCGCCAGGAGTACGGCCAACGTCTACTGGAGCGACACGCAGTATTCCGACACGACGGGCAGCATCACCAATCAGTCAACGTACGCGGGCGGTATCGTGGACACGAACCCCTTCCCCGCCAACGGCTGCACGGACTCCTACACGAGTGTCTGCCTCTCGGACGCGCAGATCCGTGCGGAGATCGATACGGTTGTCGGCGCGGGAGGGCGCGGCACGAGCACGCTCTATTTTCTGTTCACGCCGAAGGGCGTCGGCAGTTGCTACAGTGCGACGAGCTGCGCCTTCAGCCAGTACTGCGCCTACCACAGCTGGTTCAACACCACAAACGGGCTGACGCTCTACGCCAACCAGCCGTACGCAGACACGGTGCCGGCGGCCTGTGACGCGGGCCAGCATCCCAATGGGGACGACGCGGACGCGACAATCAATGTGACGAGCCACGAGCACAACGAGGCGATCACCGACCAGCAGGGGAGTGCGTGGTACGACAAGCAGGGTGCGGAGAACGGCGATAAGTGCGCCTGGACCTTCGGGACGGCGCTGGGGTCAACGGCGAGCGGCCAGTACAACCAGCTCATCAATGGAGGCACATACTACCTGCAGCGGGAGTGGAGCAACTACTCAAGCGGCTGCGTGCTGACCGGGCAGTAACGCGCGCCCATGCGGGGGAATAACAACGGGCCGGGCATCGGCACGTGTGTCCGGTTGGAGTGTACCCTAGGCTGACTGTCAGATTGTCCTGGAGATGCGTCAGCGTAGGGTCGTTTCCGCTCTTCCTTGACGTATATTCGGGTACGTCTCAGACGCTTTCCTGACACCGAAACGGATTATTTCTACCAACTCGGTATAAAAAGATTCGCAGAAACGGCGGCGGAGGCTGATCGCGAAACTTGTACGGAATCCGTACAGGTATCGCCTCCACGCGCGCGGGGGTGGAACCCGTTGCCAATTGGCAACAAATCAGCAGCGATCATCGCCTCCACGCGCGTGGGGGTGAACCCGTTCACCAATTGGTGAAGGCGGTTCTCGGGAGTGGGTCAGTTTGGGGGAGGAACAACCGCGGTGTCCGCCCGTATCAGCCGGATGTCGACCTCCCGCTCGACGTAGGACCATTCCTCTGTCGCCCGCAGGCGGCCTACCAACTCCTCGAACGCTGCGGCGTCTCCGGGCGCGTATTCGAACCAGGTGAGGAAGTCGAACGGCTCACCGAGATCCCGGCCATGGTGCAGACGGCGGGCGACGGCGGGCAGGTACGCGAGGCTGGTGGCGATGTGCTTCGAGCGCTCTTCGAAGAGCGCCCGCCGCTCGTCCTGGGACAGCGCCCACCACGCAGCCGCCTTGCGGATAGGGATGAACGCCGCCTCGGTTGCCTCCGGTCGCCCGAGTTCGGGCTGGCAGGCGGCCAGCGCCTCGTGCTCAGGCCTGGTCGTGTAGCGCTCGTTGCTCGTCACCCCGCGGAGAACCCAAACGGCCTCCGAGGACCCGGGCACGGGGGCAGCCCCCGCGAACACGGCGACGTGCCGAGCGGTCGGCAAGCCCGCGCCGCGCACCGCGGACAGCTTGGTGATCCGCCAGGAGCCTGTCGAGCCCCCGACGAACGTGAACTCGCGCGAGACAGCCCCATGCGCCCCGGGATGCAAGCTCGCGGAGAACCTTCTCGGTGTCCTGCGTCCTTGTTCGTCCATCTACTTCGAATCCTCCACCCCTGAACGGTACCACACCCGGCGTCGCTGCGGGCGTAGCCGATCACGGCTGGACGCTCGAAGCAATCGCCGGCCCCCCGGATGCAAACTGACCCACTACCCGGTTCTCTCCTTGAACGTCACCCTGCGCCCAGCCAGCGCCGCAGTCGCGCGCGCCACGATGCCTCAGGTTCGCGTTGTGCGCCACCAGGAGCGATGTTCACCTCGGCATGGGATTCGTCGTCACCGGACCGCTCAGGGGGATGTGGCGCGTCCGGCACGGTGGCCGGGATCAGGCGCTGCGCCGACTGCAACATGACGTGCAGCTCGCGGATCTGTCGATCCTTCTCGACAAGTTGCGACTGGAGGAAGGCGAGGTGCACCGTGAGGACCTCCACCGCAGGTGTATCACTCGGGGTACCTCGGCGTACCCCGGTCGGTGTATCCCCCGGTGTGGCAGCATCCGGTACGGCAACGAGCCACTGCCCATCATCGCCCTTGATCGCATCGGCGGTGCGCCGCTCCACACGGCGACGCATGGCCGTCTTGCTGATGCCAAGTCGCTCTGCTGCCTGGGCAATCGGGAGCCGTTGCATACCGGTGTACCCCTCCCACAATCGGTGTACCCCATCGGTGTACCCCTGTGAAGAGTCTGCCACAGCCGCGCATACATGAACATGCCGCCCATTCCATCAATGGGCGCCATGTCGGCCTAATGGCCTGTCGTCGGGATGTTACGGTTGCTTGTGCGATATGTCGCGCGTGGCATCGGGAGCGTGGTGTTCAGTTCGGCGAGCTCCTGGGTCTTCCGGTCTCGATTTCGCCCTGCATTGCGTCCTTGATGATGCGCCGCGCCTCCCGACTGCCGAGGCGCTCCCGCGCCAGGAGTGCGGCTGCCAGGGCCTCGATCGCTGCCCACACGAACGGGTTTCGCACGATCCCAACGGCGCGGTGATACAACCACGTGCAATAGGCCCCTGCCTCGTCGGGGTTTCCACCAGTGACGAGCAACGCGAAGTCAACGGCACTGCGATAATCGTCCGTGGCCGTCGATAGGTGTCGCCGACGGGTGTGCGCCGATTGCGCTGCTTCACCTGCAAGGGCGCAGATGATGCGCGGCTCAATGACTCTGCGCAATTGAAGCTCGGTCATTTCATATCGCGCCATGTCAAAGTCCGAGCGGAGACTACCGTAGAGAATATGGCCTGCTGAACCGCGTGCTTCATCCGGGATGATGGTGAGGTAGCGAAAAGGCACATGCAGTTCATAGCCTGCAACCGCGTGACCCGCCTCGTGATACGCCACTTGCTTGATCGTCTGCCGCATCTAGCCCCTCCTGTGCGAAAGGGCCGGTTGCCCGACCCCGAACGATCCGCGTTTACGTCAGTGAAGTCGCATCATCATGAGTACCACGTCTTCGAGGACTTGCAGCAATCTCATCTCGACCATCGCGGCGATGACATGGCGAATATGGACATGCGGCGCGAACTCCCATCCCCTCTCGTTCCACTCGGCGTCCGCCAGCCGTTCCGCCGCCGCCGCGACCTCGGAACGCATCGCGGCGCTTCGCGGGTCGCCCCGCTCTATGCTGAACCGCATGTCCTCGGGATACCCCGCCCGTTCCATCTCCCGACGAAGAACCTCGGTGTCGTACCCACCCTTTGCGTCGATCTCCGCCATAAATTCTTCCGCGTCCGATGTCCATTCCGCTGCCAATACCATCGATGTTTCCCTTCGTGAGCGGGCCGGAACATCCGGCCCCGCGAACTCCTATCCTACGTCGGGCTACTGGCTGGTGACGATCACCTTGTTTTGCCCGCCTACTCACCCTGTTCCACGCGCTTGCAGAGGGCATCCAACTTCTCCTGCGTGTCGTGTGGCTGGTTGTGCCAGCCGTGCATCCGGCTGATCGCGGACGCGGCGGCGAAGAAGCACGCGGCGTTTTCGGCGTTATATGACAAGCTGTCTTGCGACCCGGCGGCGAGGCGGCAGGCCCGCGCGAGCATCTCGCAATCGAGTGAATCCAGCTCCACCACGGCCCGCTCGCCGATCTCCCTAAGCAACATCGACGGCCTCCCTTTCTTCGCGGCGCGCGCGCTCGATATGGATTTGCCGCGTCGCCAGGTCCGCATCCAGCACCCGGAGCCAGTCCATCATCTCCTTGATGTCGAAGCGCACGTAGAGCACATCGGAATCGCCGAGCGTCGCCGCGATCACTTCCGGGTCGTGCTGCGGGAGGGATCGCACCGCGCCGACCACTTTCTTGCAGCGCGCTTCCAGCGCGACGCGTCGCTCCGGGATCGCGAGCGCCGCCAGCGTGTCCGCATGGCGCTCGCGCCAGTGGTCACGGGAGCCCCAGACGAGCCGTTGGTACCAATCCGCCCGCGATCGCTGCCGTACGTGGCCGAGGATGCCCCGATACTCACCGTGCTTTGTCGTCGTCGTCTGTCTCGTCATTGCGCTCTCCCTATCCTACCGGGGCCGGGAGGTCCGGCCCCACACATCGTCCCTATCGCTGACCGGCTCGTCGCGCCGCCGCCTCCGTCTCATCGGTCCACTTCACGCCGCCGCCGCCTCTTCCCGCAGTGCGTTGAGCTTCTCGGTCAGCGCGCATCGCACGCCCTGCCAGAACTGGCCGCGCTCGTCGTTCGGGGTGTCGTGGTGGTTCCAGAGCCAGATGGCGACGGCGACCTCGTCCATGTTCTCGCGGTCCATGCGGTGGATCGCGAAACTGTAGCCGCCGCTGAATGTGCCCTTGTCGGTGCCGGTGCTAAACTTGGTGCTGGTCATCGGGTCTGCTCCCTTTGATCTTCGCCCCGTTGGTGTACTAGCACCGGCGGGGCACTTCATTGTCAGTGGACCGTTCCATCTGATGTCAACATCTTAACATAGGACGCCCGATATGTCAACATATTGACACCGGCTCTTTCCTGGTTTATGATGGAGGCATGAAGAGCAATGAGATCAAAGCCGAAATCGTCCGGGCCGGGGTCACGCAGCGTGAGATCGCCAAGATCATCGGCATCCGTCACGAAAGTCTGAGCCGTATCCTCCACGACGAGGTGTCCGATTCAGATGTCGCGCGTATCCGAGCCGCGATTCAAAAGGCGAGCGCCAGCGGAGCAGCGCGCCTCGCATTAGGGGACTCGTGAGGTAACGAGGCAAAGAAAAACCCCCTGCCGAAGTGTTTGGCGCACTTCCGGGGGCGGCGGCAGGAAGCGGGCGGCTCCCATGCAATTCGATTGTACCACAGCGGCATATCGGCCCTGGACGCTTCCCAATCGCGGGAGCGTTCAGGGTCTTTTTGCGTGCGACGAAAACCATGTTTCCGGCACGGATGACCCTATAGCGAGCAGGCCGGTCGCGGCGAAAACGGGAGGTGCGATGACGGAACAGACCATCAAGATGTGGGAAACATGGGCCGATCCGCGCGAAATGTTCGTGTGGGCATTGTTCCACCACAAGCCTGAAGAACGTGAGCGATTCTTCACCTTGATCGAAGCGGACGGCGACGAGCAAGCAGGACTGATCCTTGATTGGATGGATAAACTACATCTTTCCAAGACCCCGTGGTTCTTGGAGCAGGCCGTGAACGTGGCGAGCAAGTCGCTACAGACGCCGCCCCTCCAGTGGAGCCTCCCGCCGCCGCCCTTCGAGTGCTCCGGATGGGATCGCAAGAATGAGTCACGGAGGGTGTACGAGGAGGGCGTTAAGGCGGCGCTCACCGCGTATTGCGATGCTATCGAGGCGCGCGCTAAGGAACGCGGCGACGTGCCCCCTGAGGAGAAGCGCAACCCGCAACACTTCGTCTGGGCGGTGAAGTACTTCATCGACGGGATGAAGACTGAGCAAATCGCAGCACAAGAAGGAGTATCGCAGCAGAGCGCGGACGCCGGCGTGCGGAGTGTTGCTCACTTGATCGGTTTGGAGATGAGGAAGCGAGGATGACCAAACAAGATAGCACACAAAAATACAGGTTAGGTCGGTCAGGCTACCATGTATTTTATTTAGCTACATATGATCTAATCTGATACGACCAATATCATGGTCAGCGTTGACAGTCGTAGGAGTCCGTGTTACATTTCGAGGGATGGCGATCACGACAAACGGTACTGAAGGGAGACAGGCATGGTTTTAGAGGCTCCGGAAAGGACCGAGACGTTGACTCTGAGGCTTTCCATTGAGGAAAAGTCTCGACTCGAGGAGGTGAGTCGCCGGGTTGACCGCAAACCCTCGCAATTTTTGAGGTGGTTGCTCGTGAAAGAGTTGGGGCAAACCGACATCGACGAGCAGCACCGATTGTCGCTCGATGGAGCGCACTGAAAAAGCCAAAACCGCCCCTGCGAAGGACGGTCGAGGCACAGAACTATGAAAGGCACCCCCATGATACTCGATAACGCAGGCCAAATCAACCAACGCATCCCGGCGCTCATCCGACGCAGCCCGGTGTCGTTCCAATGCATGACCCCCGGACTGCTCGCGGATTGGCTGATAGGCACGCACGGCTTTCGTGAGCAGATCCCGATGGCGAGCGAGGTCTATCGCCTCACCGCCGAGCAGATGGTCATCACGATCTTCTCCTACGGCCTCGTCCTCACCGAAGGGCACAACGCCACGGCCGCCGCCCTGCTACTCGCCGACCTTTGCGAGCAGGAAGGCGGGCAAGCATGAAGGCTGTGAGCGACCCCCTCCGCATCGTCCTCGACCAACTACACGGCGTGAAGCAGCGCGGACGCGGCTACATGGCGCTCTGTCCCGCTCACGATGACCGCAATCCGAGCCTGTCCGTCCGCGAGGGCGATGACGGGCGGGTGCGCGTCAAGTGCTTCGCCGGGTGCGACGAGAAGGACATTACGCACGCGATGGGATTGACGATGGGAAACTTATTCCTCGATCCGATCTCGCCGCTCCACTCAAATCGGCAACGTCCACCCGCACCGCCGCGCCCGCAACCGGCAGCACCGAAACGACGGAAGCGCGTCAAAACGGTGAACCATCCTGACAGCGGAAGCGGAAGTTGCCCCATCGCAACGTATCGGTACTGCACAGCCGACGGCGCGACTGTCCGCGTCAAAGCGCGCTACATCACACCAGATGGCAAAAAGGACTTCCGCTGGTTCTCGCCGACTGGCGAGGGCGATTGGTACGCGGATGCCGACGAGAACGCACCAGCGACGCTGTACGGGGCGGAACGACTCGCGGCGCAGCCGGACGCCGACATTCTTCTTACTGAGAGCGAGAAGGACAAAGACGCGCTCCAAGCACGCGACCTGCTCGCAGTCGCAGCGGGCGGGGCCGACAATTGGCATCCCGCGATGGCCGATCAACTCGCCGGGCGCGACGTGGCGATCCTGACGCACAACGACGAAGGCGGGCGCGCGTTCACCCGGCGCGCCACCGCCGATCTTGTGCGTGTCGGTGCCATCGTCCGCGACGTGCGGTTGCCGGGCCTCCCGGAGAAGGGCGACGTCGTTGATTGGCTCGAAAACGGCGGCACGGTGGAACGGCTGATCGCCTTCCTATCCGCAACGAAGGTGGATGAACCGGAAGACGCCGCCGATCCTACCCCGTCCTATCCCGCCGGGATGACGCTCCGCGAGTTGATGGCGAAGAAGTTTGCGCCACGCCGCGCGGTCGTTGGCGAACTTGTTCAGGAAAGCAGCGTCACGTTCTTCGCGGCCCGCGCCAAGATCGGCAAGACATGGCTCATGTGTGGATTAGAAATCGCCGTCGCGACGGGCGGACGGGCGTTCGGCAAGATTCCGGTGGACAAGCGCGATGTGCTGGCGATCCATTGCGAGGACGGTGAGCGACGGCTCCAAGACCGCTATGACAAGTTGCTCAGCGGGGCGGAACCGCCCGATAACCTGCACATCCACGACACATGGCCGCGCTTCGATGAGGGCGGTATCGAGCAGTTGGAGGCGACGCTCGCGGACAATCCCACTATCGGCTTCGTGCTGATTGACACCATCGCCGCCGTGCGGCCAAAGCGCAAGCGGGGCGCGGATCTCGTGCAGGAAGATTACGATGTCGGCAAGCCGCTCAAAGCCCTCGCCGAGAAATACGGCGTGGCGATCCTCGCCAGCGTCCACACGCGCAAGGCGGGCGCGGAAGACTTCATCGACACGATCAGCGGCACGGGCGGCATGAGCGCGGGCGTGGACAACATTCTCGTCATGCAGCGCATTCGCGGCCAAGACGTCGTGACGCTCCACGCCACCGGGCGCGACATACGCGAGGCGGAATACGCGCTGACCTTCGATGGGCAAACCGGGCAGTTCGTGATCGCGGGCGACGCCACCGAGTTCACCCTAAGCAAGGAGCGTCAGGACATCCTCAACATCCTTCGTGCCGCAGATGCGCCGCTCAATCCGGCCATTGTCGCGGAAAAACTCGGCAAGAACCCGAACACCACGCGCAACCTCATGTGGAAGATGACCGAGGCCGGGACGATCTTCACCGACGGGGGGGGTACCTATACCGATAAACGCTCGAAGAATAAACCTCTTAACACCGTAAACACCGTAAACGGCGTAAACGGCGTAAACACCGTAAACGGCGTAAACGCCAAGGCCGAACCAAGCCAGAACGGGGAGCAAGAGCGTTTACGGTTTACGCCAGCGTTTACGGTGGACGATACGACCGTAAACGCTGATCGCGACGATAAACCCAGTGATAGCAAGGAAAAACATGAGAGCGTTTACGGCGTTTACGGTGTTTACGGTGTTGGAGAAGAGAGCGTAAACGCCGACGCTCCCCCCGAGCCGGAAGAGATCGCCTGGGAATGGATCGTCGCCGTGAAAGCCGAGCGCGAATTCGGTATGCCGGACGCGGTACTCGCGGCGGCGGTCCGTCTCGGGTGCGCGCTCGACCGTTTCGCAGCGGCGGAAGATGAAGCGGCGCGGCTCGCTGATTATCTCGACCGGCACGCCGCGTTGAAGGGCGGGGGCTGAGATGACCAACATATCCCTACCGCTTGCCGACGCCGACGAGATCGTCGCTATGGGCGAGCAGTCCGCCGACTGGCACAACGAACACACCGGGCCGATGGCCTGCGAACTGCCCGATACCTACCAGACGACTGGCGGCGACGGGCGGGGAGCGGGCGGGTTGCCATCTATCGTACGAAACGTGAGCGGGCCGCGCGCCCCGATACTGGAGGTTTGTATGGACGAGATGTTTACCGTGGACGAATTCCAAGCGCACCTGGACGGCCTCACGAGGGTGATGACGGGGATGACGGCGGTGTGGAAGGACGAGAAGATGACGAACGGGACGCTCAGCGACGAGAGTCAGCTCGCCCTGGTGGCGCTCAAGCTGGCGGCGGTGGAGACGCAACTCCTGCTCGTCGAACTCGGGGTGCCGCTGAACACCGGCGAGGGGGCGTCGTGAGCCTGCTCGAACAGGCTCTCGTCCTGAAGCAACGGTGCGCCCTGCTCCCGACGGACGACGCGATCGCGGCGGCCCAGGCGCGCGACGACAAGCCGTTCCTGTGGGCGTACGTCGGCGAGGCGAAGGCCCTGATGGAAGAGATGCGCGCACACGTCGCCGCCCTGGCGCAACCGGAGCCGATCCCGGTGATGCCCGCGCCACCGTCGCTGGCCGGTGGCGCGCGCATCCGGGGTTACGCGGCCCGCTGGGGCGTGCTCGACAATGAGCTGACCGTGCCGGGCTATTTCGGCGACGTGGAGGCGGCTGTTGACGCGGGGGTGCCGATCACCTGGTCGCACGATACCCGCTACCCGCTTGGAAGGGTCGTCGAGGCGATGCAAGATAGCGTCGGCCTCTACATTACCGGGCAGCTCTACCCGCCCGTTGAAGCGTGGCAGGAAACGGTTCACGCCGCCCTGCTCGCGGGGGCGATGGACGGCATGTCGTACTACGCCGCGATCAAGCACGAGCCGGTACGCACGGCGCGCCTATTGGAAGTCTGCGTGACGATGTATCCGTGCAACCCGGAGAGTCGCATTGAGGTTGTGGAACCCCTATAGCCGCTGAGCGGCAAAGGAGAACGAGAACGATGGCAGTCAAGATGGCAACGACGGCACCGGAGCACTACCAGGGCGCGATTGACGAGGTGATCGTGCACCTGGCGGCCGCTCTCGCCGCCCAGGAGCGCGCTGACGCGATTGAGGGCGACGAGCACACCCAGCGGCAGCGGTCGCAGGTGCATCCGCTCGATGCGCTGGGGGCGAGCACACTGGAGAAACGGTGGCGCGGGCCGGACCTGGAACGGGCTGTCGCCGTGATGACGGCTGAGAAGAAAGAGGTGACGCGATGAAGGTCCTGAACCAGCTGACGAACAAGCAGGCTCACAGTGCGTCACTCGCCGCGCAACTGGCGAAACAGCGCGATGAGGCCTCCTCGAGGGTTGCCGAGATCGGCGCGCTCGTGACCAAGGCCGCCGCGCTCGACGAGGAGATCCGGGCGGCGGTTGTGGCGGCGGCGTTGGATGGAATCGAGAATACCGCAGCGATCGCCAAGTACCGCGCCGAGCATCGCGCGGTCCTCGCGCAGGCCGAGGCGCTGACGGAACGCAATCAGACAGCGGCACTCGTGATCGCCGAATTGCAACGCCGCGAGAATGACGCGCTCGTCGGCGAGAATGTCGCCGCGCGGCGCAAACTCGCCGACGAGTTCGACGTCCACGCCGTGCGGGTGCGGGCGCTCCTGCTCGAGGCCAGCACGCATCAGGAAATGGCACAGCGGGCAAGGCGCCAAGAGGGTGAACTGGCCTGCGCGGTGTGCGTGCAGGGGCCCGGCGGATTGCCTGCCGCGTCGCTGATCGAGTTTCGCCCGCTTGGGCCGCCACTCGCAAACCTGGCCCAGGCGTTCGAGGCCATTGATACTGGCAACAACGATCTCGCTCGCTTGATGAAGGTGAGCTAAGCCGATGAGTCGCGTCTGCACAATTTGTACACTCCCGGCGGACGAACGCCAGGCGATTGATACCGCACTCATCGGCGGCGAACCGGCTCGTTCTGTCGCGTCACGCTATGTCACGAATGGACGACCGTTGGGGCGGATGGCGGTGCAGCGACACAAAGACGAGCATCTGCCGCAGACGCTCGCGAAGGCAGAGGCGGCGAAGGAGATCAACCGGGGTGAGGAGCTCCTCGCGCAGGTGCAACAGTTGCGCAACAAGGCGGTCAGTATTCTCCTGGCCGCCGAGCGCGCAGGCGATCTCCGAACCGCCCTTGCCGGCATACGCGAGGCGCGCGCGTGCCTCGAACTTCTGCTGGAGGCTGAGCGGACGATTGATCGGCGGCCGCAGATCAACGTCGTGTTGTC
>JAABUY010004928.1_pt1 | contig 13689 bp, 9 predicted proteins | sample 5560271 | NCBI WGS metagenome assembly JAABUY01 (sample SAMN10711886, study PRJNA513374) | rock metagenome | isolation source: Antarctica rocks | place: Antarctica: Victoria Land, University Valley
GAACAATAGGGGGCTTTGTTGACATTGTTTCTATTTACAAAAAATAACCTTTTTGACGGAACCTTACCGAATCTGGTTAAGGTTAACCTTAAAAATTAACCGAATCCTAACAGCGGTCAAAGGGATATGTAATTATACACACTTCCGAAAAACAACCATGGCAACCGGAGTACGATATGCGCACAACATGGGAGGGGAGTGTTGAAATATGTTATGGCATAATTAATCGCACATCAACCACCATGGCAATCGGTAGAAAGGGTATGCATAACATGGGGGAGTGTTGGAATATGCTATACATACCTGAATAGGATCGTTCCAAAGTGTGTTCACATTTTGGCCGATTCGTAAACTCAACATCTTGAGATGAAATGTCATCTTCAAGCTAAAGTCAAAATATGTTGCCATTCATCATTTGCCAACGAGTTAGATCAGACGTATCACATCGCACGACTACTGCTCAGCGCAAAGCGTGATCTATAAGGAATCAGATAGAAAAGCCAATCTTGTCCGGAAACTACATTCTTCTCGCAAGGCGCAGTGGTCAGCGAACGAGCAGCTGATTATAACAGAAGTGGAAAATCGATTTGCTACATCAAAACGACGCTATGTCTATAGTAGTAAGAAAAGATACAAGATCATTTGCTGAAGATTACCTTCAAAGATTCTGCAGCTCTTTCTAACGTTCTCAAAAATTGTGAGATTTTTGTAGTTCGTTTTGTAACAAGAGAAGTTTAGTCGACTCTAGGAGTCCTTGTCGATTACCCGATGTACCTCTGCTTAGTGGAAGCATCACCTGACAGCCTCTCTTTCACGTGTTGATATCCGTGCAATAATCAAGGTAGAGGGTTTCAGAGACGTGTAAGCCTGATGCGCATAGTAATCTTGATGACTGCTCGACTGACAGCTGAATGGAGAGCATTAGGTCTTTCCACCCACTTTGGATCCATTTCATTATTCGTACCTCTCGCCATCTTCCAAATCTTCGCGAAGCTAAAGTGTGTAGTGACGTTCTGATGAGGTTTATGGTGAGCGATAATGGAATAGGGCCTCTGAAAGCTAAAGCTGGTGGCAGCGCCAAGACGCTGCGTTATTCACTTCGGATGAACACTGAATATAGAAAAACACAAGCAAACGCCCACACTACAAAGAATGAATACTCAGCTACGTCTTACATCAAGGTTCCCATTTTCAGACCCTTCTAATCGCAATAACAACATCTTTCAATATCACTTTCTACACTCTGACATCACCCTCATTGTCATGGACTAGGCTGAACCATAGATTCTATCAATATAGAGGATTGGTTATTATATTACTTGGACTAGATACAGGACAATACACCAGGTAATGTACAAGACGAAAGACAAGGAGCGAAAGGAAAGAACGAGGACCCGGCTTCTATATACATGAACCGGGCAGTATCAAGACTAGACGGTAGTCCTATGACTTAAGATTGCAGAGGTCCGCGCACACGACTGAGGTGGTTGGAGCAAGATTGCTGTGGCTAGGTTAAGATGATGGTGGCTGAGGTATGGTTCAATGAACTGCGGAACAGGTTCAATGAACCCATGATGTCTGTGACCTATGTTCCAAACCTGAGTGGCGATCTGGCACCATGACACTCATGCCCTCGTCACGAGGGAACGGGGGAAAGTGCAGATCTACTACGACTCCCTGCTTCAACACACCCCTTCCTCTCACCCCGCTACTTCCACATCAGAGTCCCTCACCCTCACTCTCATCGTCAGAATTCATCGCCTCTATCGCCGTTCTCACCAACCGTGCTTCGCCACAGCATCATCATTAGCAGCAAACGGTAAAGACGCGTTATCATTCAAGATTTTTTGAAGTTTGGGAAGAATTAGAGTGGGCGCGAGAACTATAAATAGAGTTGAGAGAGAGAGGCAGGTGGTGAGAGATGTGATGAAGATGTGAGCTTTGCTTGGGGGATGGGGGTTTCAGATGGGAGAATCTCATCAACGTCTGAAGAAAGATTGTTATTACGAGTAAACAAAATTTCTGAATATGGTGAAGCCTAATTAAAGGCAGATAGTCTTGGTATACGAGGACACAAGGGTAGATAGGCATGTAGATATATTGGTTGAACTATCTAGGAAGGTAGAAACTATTGAGAAAGGAAGAAGAGAAAAGAAGGTGAATATCCTGAATCCTCTGAATCCCCTAGCGTCATTCTTCGAATGAGAGCGAAGATTTACTCATTTTACTTGTACTTATTAAGGGAAAAGTTCAAACTCTAGCGATATAGTAGAGCTGATAAAGAACAAGCTAGAGTCGATTCTTCAACGAACTGATTGAATCGAAAGAAGAGGCGAAAGTTAGAGGATCGATGAGTTAGCATGTTTTGATATGTCGCATCTTTCTTTATACCACCACATAGATCTTAGATTCATGACAATAGAATAGCATCAAGTCACTGCAACTCATATGGCTTTTGTAATCCTCTCTTGAAAACCTTCAGCAGATAGTTAGACTTTGCTTTGCAATACTTTCTTCAAACATCACCAAGATGCACGGAAAATAATGTCAGCTTCTCTCATCAATACGCACAACAGCTAAAATCCTTGTAGACAGAACAATAACTCTTCAGGGGGGAATGAGCAATCGCCTGCCTGTGTCACGCATCGACAAGTGTGGGGAGAATATAATCTCCCTTTGGAGGTAAAGTCCTAGTTCTTCTGCCGCCCACCATCAGACTTCGTGCTTCCCCCTGCTATTTTCGAGTCCATTAAGTAATATGAATATCGATTCCTTCGAGGTCGCAGTCTTTTAGAAGTTCCAGCGAGACTCACTAATCATCAATGAGTACTTGGAGTTCGCAACAAGGACAAAGATTTCGTACCCATATCAGTTTCCTATTTGTGAAGCTTCGAAGCAGCAAAGACAAAAATATACTTCCCAATGCTACCTTCTTTAAGCGCAAAGCTCGTTGACTTTACGAAGAGAAGATATCCTCGTTAGCCAGGCCTCAGCTTTCTTCCAGGTGACCGTACCGTCAACAAGCACTTTGATATGCTAGGCAGTATCCGCAACGGTTGAGGATCGCACACAGGAATGCACTTAGACCGTGCGTCAGCATCCTGTAGGTCAATCATTTCTAGTCATTCATCGACGTGGGCTGTACCATGTGCAAGATTGACCACATTCCGCAGATAGAATTAATGGCGGTCATGATGGTTGAAGAGCTTTGATGTCAAGCGCTCATATCATATGATGAGAACAATACTTAAAATCTGCAAAAAGCTCGCAGCTTGTTATCATCAACCGATTTGAGAGTCAAACTCAAGTTTGATCAGTCTTCAACCACACGCTCTACCGTTGAGCTAACCGACTGTAAACAGGAAATCGAAATTTGGATATATAACTTGTATTCTGAACATAAATCGGACAGCCCCTGCCCCCAGGTGATTACCTCCGTCTTAGCTCCCTACTCATCTACCCATCACGGAATGTATTATGCTTCAAGTGTTATAGAATAGTCGAAGAAGAAGGCGCTGAGAAGCTGCAGTTCAACAAGTTGAAGCTTCAATGGTGGAGCTCTGCTTGGTGGCAGGGCCACAGGTGTTGCTGTACTGAAGGCGCATGTCTCATGGAATCGACCGAAAGCTATCCACAAAGAGCCCGGGCAATGGCTTTAGAAGCGCTTGAGGCACTCAATTACCTGAAACTCCAAAGACTGTTATCGTCGAGGCAGGCCAAATAACGGTTCCAACTCTTTCTTCAGATCTTCCAGATTTGGAAATGAAGATTAATGTGTTCGTAATGATTCGTTTTCGACAAAAATCAGTGACGAGATGCAGGTGCTTCATTGGAGAGGGTCATTAATGATTGAGCCAGTTTGCAAAAGCGATTTGACGTCGAAGTTCTTCAATTCCCATCCCTTAGCGACGCGAAGAATGACCGGCTGATATAATATAGGGACCATGCATGTTCTTGGAAACTTCGCGAAGTCTTTTGAGATCTGCCGAGAGCAACTATGATCTGCGTTGCGTAAGATATAGAACTTGTCGCTGTTCAAGAACATATCCGTTCGAGGATCAGCTAAATAATCTCAGATGGCAATTTATCCAAATATGCAGCCGATCATTAAACAGGAGCGTCGGTGGCACCGTAGCCGTTAGTGAATCTAGCGTGAACGGCGGTTGCAACCAGTCAGTAACCGCGGGACCTGGCAGAGACGTCGGGACTGGGGGAAAACGGGTTGTTGGTAGAGAGGCAAAGCTGGCAAAGCTGGGGATTCGATAGCGGAAAGGGTGCGCCAGGTTTCGAGAAGACAACGAGGTCTCGCGATCTGGATTTTGCGAAGCCGCCACTGGTATAGATGGGCTGCAGCCGTGTCGTAGGCCTGGCCGGACCAAACCGAGGGTGGCAGGCTGGCCGTCTGACCGTACAATAGCCATCTGGCCTTGTCTTTTAAGCGACGGTGCGCAGCCGATGCCCATCACGGAAGATAATGGGCTTAGGGCCACCTGGAGGCACCTTCTCCTTCAAATTTAGGTCTAGGGAGCTTTTGTGTGCTTGGTAGAGCACCTTAGCATAAGCGGGGCACCTCCGCCAATGAGGCTATCTACGACAAGCCTACCGATCCCAGAAACAAACCCAAATCTCGGCCCACTTTAAATGACCGTCTCAACAATCCTTCCATTCAAACCAGAATGTTCGGGTTCGCAACGGGAGCGCGCCGGAAAAGAGAATTGAAAAGATAGATTTACCGCCAAGGTTTACTTGGCGATGATCATCGCTGGGAGGGATTTCCTAAGACAGTTGTCCACCGAGCTAATTCCAAGTACTACCTCTACCCATCGTTTTTCAACACCATCCCTCTTCGCACACTTTCACTATTAGCTGCATCGACAACTGCAGTGAGAGTTCCAAATAGAATAACAAGTTGTCACATCGTCCTCTTCATGTCGGGAGTCGTTGACTTGGAATCCGTGTGATGCTTAACGAGGTTTTGGTGGTTGCGGCTTTGGCACACCAGTAGTATCGTATGCACCACGGCCAGCATTCACAAAAGCTATGGGTTCAGTTGACATGGCAGCGGCTAGAAGAGTTGATCCGGGGTCAGTATACCTATAAAATACGAGGAGATGTTCGACTTACTGTTTGGGCTGTACGTATTTGAAAGGAGATCTTGAAACCGTACGATTTCTGTTTATGTTTGAAATCTGAGAAACGATTCGTTAGGCCTTGATTTGATCATGTAAGGTAGCACCATGCTGACCAAGTGATCTTGTGGTTTCCTGGCTTTATGTAGGCAGAGATCCCTAAATGACTTGGGTACGGAAAGAATATAATATAGGCGATGCTGGAAAATGGGGTCACTGTACTGAAACTGGTACGGGTGTTTCTTTTCAGATCTGGGAATGATGTTCTTATAGTCGAGGAGTACTCTGCAGATGACGAGCAATGTAACTAATCCAGAGGCGGCAATGAGCTGAACTTGTGCCAACAAAGCAGGGTTGCATACCCAATCTAGCCTAATATGGCTTGGATGGATGGACTTGGCTGTCCCATTTCGCTCCAATCATTTTCGTCGGCACTAGTATCAAGTCAAGGCAGACGAGTGGGTGAATCAGCGGAACCCTTACCGATTTAGGGTGAGGTGTTTTGGCCCCCTTTGGCCAGGAAAGACAGCCACAAAGCATAGAGGTCAAAACAAGTGTTAGAAATAACAACCAGGTCGGTTGAAAGGATAGCGCCTCCGCCTCATTGCAATCTCCATTGACGTGTGTGCCCTTTGATAACAGCGGAGCCGACAAAGGTTCGTCGCCTGACGGTGAGGAAAGAAGCAAAGGCATGTCCGTGGATCGGTCATATTGCTGGCCAAAGATGGAACTGTTACGTATGTCGTAGGTCAAAGGCCCCGAGAGACCGAATCAATGGATTGCTGGAGCCATTGCCGATACCCGAGTTGGTCAGGTGACGGAGGAACCACAGCAGAGCAAACAGTCAAGCTTCTGCTTGTGTGGGTCATCCGCACTCATTGACTACCAAGTTCAATAGTATCAGACCGTGGGCCAAGAGGCTCGGCATCAAGGTGAAAGCTGTCCACAGGATATCATCCGCAGATCGATGGACAGACAGAGCAAATCAAGATGTGGAACGGTATCTACGAAGCTATTGCTCGTACATGCAAGATGACTGGTCCGCCTGTTTATCCATGGCTGAGTTTGCCGATAACAATGCTATCTCGCCGTCAATAGGACAGTCAGCATTCTTTCTGAATGAGGGCTTTCACCCTCGTATGAGCTTCGACCCGGATTCAACTGAATATGGAACCACCCGCGCCAGAATCGAGCGGGCAAAGCGGAAGATATCTTGGCCAAGCAAGCATTAGAAAGAGCCAGGATCACAATGAAGGAACAGGCGAACAAGCATCGAAAGGAATGATCTACAAGGTTGGCGACATGGTGTTTTTGGATTCCAGAAACATTACGACCTCTAGGCTATCAAAGAAACTGGACGATAAGATGCTAGAACTCTTCAAGCGAGGTCGGACATGCATATCGACTAGAACTGCCATCGACAATGAAGATTCACCCTGAGTTCGCACCGAATCTGCTGCGATTGGATCCGGAAGACCCGCTATAAGGACAACGCAATGAGCCGCCAGGCCCTATAGTCGTTGAAGACGAAGATGAATGGGAGGTGAAGGACATATTGGACTCCAGGCACTACGGACGAGGCAAACGGCTTCAGTACCGTGCCAATTGGAAGGGATACGATGTCGACCTGCATTGGTATAACGCCAATGGAGATGAATTCGAAAGCTGCCAGGACGTCGTGAAGAACGTTATCCGGACAAGCCAAGATAGAAGGGTCCGACTGAAGCAATTGGGGGGGGGGTAATGTTGCGAGCGTGCAGCATGCACTCTTTGGGTTAGCCTAACATAGATCATGTTAGGCTACCATAGACTAGAACAGGGCTGGTGTTGACTCGCTGGCGGCCTAGCGCGCCTTCGTGGGTATAAAACCCTCGACGTGTTCAACATCTTCCTTCCTAGTTAGAATACACCCATATGATCCGCTCTATGCTGGCCCATTACAGATGTGAATCACAACTGCTGCTTGAGGGGTCGAAAGGAAGAATTGACAGCAATTGGGAACCTTACCTCTGGTGTCATCTGAAATCCACGTAGGGTTTTTCATGACGGGGGGAGAGCTGCTGCTTGGGCTCAATTGCACATCTCTGATCTGTCCATTACTCTCCATGCTCCGGTAATCGGCACGGAAGCGGTTGGGGTGAATGTTGAAGGGTTCTTCGTTTACTGCGACTTTTTCACTGATGTCAGGTTGAATCCAGGTCTGCAAAACCCATGGCTCTAGTTTAGTGTTGATATCAGGTTCGGACTGATTAGTTACATTTGCCACCAATGACGGAGAAGACTGGCCCCAATCATCAATCACTGGAGGATCGGATGATGTGAATGTTCCAGGTTGGTCATCGACCTTCGATGTCTCTGAGCGACAGTACACTCTCTTCCTTTCATCTTTGTCAAAGTAGTCTTCGGCAGCAGGTCTCTTGTGCCATGGGGCTGGCCGGGGTTGATAGGCGTATCGGCATGAAGGGGGTCGCTCTCTTCCACTTCATCCCGTTACTGACATGGATTTGAGACCAGTCCGTGCAGTCAGTGTAGAAGAGATAAGAGTATGTGTCTCTAAAGAGGGTCAAAGGTCAGTTCATCCAAAAAGCACATGGTCTCCGAGGTGTCATAGAAAAGTATGAACAGCTTATGTTAATCAACGCTTGGAAAAACCAGGGTTCAGAGGACGCTCCTTTGGACAGCTGAAGCAATCATCGACCGCTTCACACATCATGTTCTCACTATTGAGCCGAAGAGTAATAAAGCTTTTCTGATACAACGACCAAGCTCTGTGGGACGGAATACAATCCCTGGGTCCAGCTTCCAACGATCAACAACGCTTTGATCGGGACATTAATGTATATAGCCGATCCCCATTTTCTGATGCGGGCAAGACGGTGACCAGATCTTCAAACTTTGTGACTACAATGGCTCATTCTTTGTTGGTGCTATATCTGACGGTCTGCTTTTCGCTTCTTGAACAAAAGTATGCCGCATGCAACAAAAACTTCAGATCTCCTACGACTAGATTAGAATATGAGCCATACTCGATAACACTCTAGATAAGAAAATGCTGCGAGTGGTATCTTACATCTGATTTCCTATATCTCTGTTCATCGAACGCCTACGAGTTGTCATTCGAGGACTTGTAGTGGTGAACGATAGACTTTGGATGCAGTGATTCAATGGGGTAGTTGTCACGTTCCGAAACCAACTTCCACACACGCTTCAATTCCACCTCTCGGCCACGATCCAACCGCTCAGTTAGGCATCTTCGGCAGGAAGAGATCTCTTGTGATTGGATCTCCGAATAGCGCGCCGAAGATTAAGTCTTCTGGATGCTTCGCGTAGCAGCCCATTGGAGATCTCTTCTCGACGTCTTCGATAGAAATAAATAAGGTTTTGATGAATAGGGCTCTTTCTCGAATGACAAAAACATACTTGGCTCTGCGCGGTCTCAGGAGAGGGTACAATGGAAGGGAACACACTACCAAAGCATTTTTGAGCCCCCAAAGCTCCACTTCTTGTAGCATTCTATCATCCGGGTCAGCAAGCGTGCAATTGTGGAGTGGAAGGTGGTAGTGCCGAGCACCTCATCTCCTGAATCGGCTATTTGTGCAATATCCACGGGTGGCAGCAAAGCATAGCCCCATACCACTGAGGGTAGAAAGTGCAGAGGGATGAAGTTGATAAGAAAAAGAGAGGTGGGAGTCCTAGAAGAAGAAGAAAGACGCAGATTCGCTACTTCGTCCTCCAATCTCAAAGGAGTGTTACGATGTACGGAGGTAGACTCTCGCTAGCCATGTGCCAGAGATTCGTCAGGCTAGAGCGAGGAGAGAGCTATCTCTACGGACGTACCGGGTTATCACTGTCAGCAATGCCCGTCAGCCACGTTTCTGATGTCACTTGATGATGTCGCTCTGGTGGCTATTTTCAACATGATAGTTTACCATCATCAACGCTACCCTCAGATGTAATGCAGGAGCATTGGTGGTTGAAAAAGGGAACAGGTAGATCGCTAGCCGATTGGGGCTAGCGCGGAATACGGGCACAAGACCACAAACCTTTTGAATACAGCATCACTTTCAACTTTTTTGCTTGAGCATAATTACTCAAGGGTTTGATCATCACTTCATGATGACAAAGGTAGTAAGAGTATGATTACTGTATATTAGATTTAAAGTCTCTTTGATATCTTTCTTGGCTTTCAACTCCCAAGCAAGCGAAGAAGCAATCCCGTTACATGGCACGTTCGGGACAAGATAAAATTCCTGAGATCGCCCAAAGGAAGAAATATATCAGACCAACATGTAACTTTTCTACCACAGACCCGCACCGAAGGACTTAAGCAGCAGGTTAGTGCATTACAGCTAGAGCTTGCCCGGATCGATACTCTCGTGCAATCCGCTACAAAATCATGTCGGACACTACAAAAAGCTTTAAACAAAATCTAAAGAATACAAGGCCTTTCGGAAGTTGTTGAACGATACCTTCAAGTTCATGTTTCTGCGTCTTCCACTTATGACTCGTCGTCATTTGGTGGTATGTGGTAGTTGGAAATAGGGGAAGGGGCTGATAGGGACTTCTAACAACAACAACCAAATATACCAATATGACCTCGTCCTTCAAAATAGTGAAGACCATTGCTGATTAATTGATTGATTGATTTCATACACTCTTGTGACATCGGCTATCGGGCATCGACTCCGTTTGAACCAATATATATTATATGCGTTTGGGCAAACCCGACGGCCCCTGGCGGTCTCCAGGGCTAAATTTTGCCCTGGAAGCGGCCCTGAGGTGTCAAGCACTCCCTCTATCTAAGCGACTGAGTCTATGGAGTGGGTGGGTGGGGCAAAAGCGCGTTTCTGGCTGAAAATTAAGGGATGGGGAAACCGGAGGAGATGGGGAAACAGAAGGGGGGATGGCCTATTTATTCCCCTTTTCCCCGCTTAATCTCCTAGTTCCCTAGCGGCCGACATTGGCCGAGCCAGCCGGGTAGCGACCACCTCCGCTTGCCGATAGCCTCCAGTCAAGCTGGCCCTTTTAAGCCCGACCCATGGGGGATGCTAAGGTATGCTATGTGTATCGACTATCCAGCGCGTGTAATGCGTGTCTGTGCTGTTTCTTTGCAATGCATCATTCTTGCCCTGCTCTTCATTGACGATATTCTATACAACGATGTCCCGGTCTCTCATGATTCCTTTGCACCCGTATCGAATAGCCCTATCCTGCTCTTGACTTGTGTTACGTAGACGTTGGGTAAGCTGTCGGTATAGGCGTGCGATCGCAGTCGTTTGATGCTTAGCTCTGATCGATAGTAGAGGATGCGGTCTACCCGGGATCACTACAATCCTGGTCGTCCTCATGTGCTTTCGATCGTTCACGTAGGTTGAGCTCGGCGAGCCCCTCCAGTATACCAACGCAGTCAACAGGTCACTACTCCTTCGACCACTTGTAGTCACGGTCTCAGGCTCATCACCTGGATCGACTCTTCTACTAGTAGTATCTTTCCATCTCTTACTGATAGTGGCACTGTCGATGAGCAGAGAAAGTCGAGCTCGGCGAACCACCTCCAGTATGTCAGCGCAGTCAACGGGTCACTACTCCTTCGGCCACTGATCTCAGGCTCATCACCTGAATCGACTCTTCTACTAGCAGTATCTTTCCATCTTATACTTACATCGGCTTGTCACTAATCTTCTTCGTGGGTTGTAGCTGTAGGAAGGGTGTTGTCGCGTGGATGAAAACTCTGCACGGCAGCTTTCATGACCACGCAACGTCCTAACTTCGTTCGAACTGCGTCGGATTGAGATCTCTTGGCTTTTCTGACTTCTATCCGGAACAGAATAGAATCAAAAGGTTCGTAGCCGGCACCACGTACAGGTGGATCTCGTCGCCGGCCAAGACCATTGCTGTATGTGACAGAAACATGTTTTGCTGAAACGTCTGAAGTTTGCATGAATAAAACCTTCGAACGTTCTTTTGTGTCTAAAATCCTTAAAAATCGTTAAGATAAACCCTTAGATCAGCTGCAGGCCATCATCGCCAGCAGACGGCGTATAGCCAGTATTCGATGACTGAGAAGATACATCCCTATGATAATCCTCAATAGACATTCCATTCTGTTCTAATACACGCTGGAATGTCACTGTTTCAGCCTCTGACCACAATCAACACATTGAGGGTGTGAGAAGATGGTCGCGTAATTGAAGGTCGGTGACAAGAAAATCTATTCGAAAATGCCTAGTTTTGGTGCTGACATATCCGAATAATAAGTAAATTAAAGTTCATGACAGACGATGACCACAGAAAAATGCCGAACATTCAATAAACCGTTACAGTCCGTCAATTGAGCTGTATTTTTAAAAGCTTACACTGCGGACACTGTGCAATGTCTACGCTCAGCCAAACGCGCAATGGCTGTTCAATAAAATCCTGATAGTTACAGTTATGCTAAAATCAAACACGTCAGCTTAAGTATCAAGAAAACGCTTAACATTCGTACACAGCTCCAATAATCGACATATCTGAAAAAACCGTAATCGAGTTGAGTGCTTGAAGGCGTAATTAATCTTTGTAACTTTAAATAGTTGAATTCGACGAAAGAATGAACGAACCTATAGTGATGACGATGTGGATCATGTGGTTCTAATACAACCATTGTATAACGTAATAAAGCTGAGAACCAATCCTGAAGAGTTACGCAAGTAGACTAGAACATCCATTCAAGACTGTTCTTTATACTAAATATTGTTCGTTGATGTAAGCATTACTTGAATAAACAAAGTGGAGCGAAGAGCGACGCTGACGCAATCATGTGTGCGCTCATGTCTGACCCCTACCTACGTGACCTACCACGTCCCAGACGCGGAGTAACCTGTTGGAAATTGTTGAAGCAGCCGTTGTGGTTGTCTTTCTTTGGCAGCGCTGTCAGCCGCAGGTTTCCAAGTTCCATTGTTACCCCGAGACGTGCTATGTTGGAATTTCAGGTGTGATTTGGTTGGTAATCTCCGCATCCATCCGGCGCTAGTGGATTCAGGGGATTCAGGGTATTTGACCTTCCTCCCACCTTTTCCTTCCTCCGAAGTTCCTACCTACTAGATAGCTTCAACCCCATATACTATATGCCCCCATATGACCTCGTATTCCAACACTATGGTTCGAAACCCGTGCTGACCCTCCACTGTGGACGCGAAGCAAAATGTTCCTCGTCCGGGGGCGGACACCTGTTGGTTGCGGTCGAGTCGTTGGAGAGTTATATTATATTAGGTTCGATTCCAAACAGCGCTGGTACAATGGTGCTGTGGTTGTCTTTATTCTTTGCTGGGTTTCCGCGTACTCTAACCTAGAAAGGTTAGCGATAGATAGTATCGGGTTTAGCGTGCTAAAAATGGCACTAATATAGATAGTTCTAGTTCATCGTAGGTTGATCCGGAAGGTATTAGATTTTCTCGCTCGTGTTTGTTGGAATACGAGGTCATATGAGGGCATATCGACATTTTGGTTGTTGCTGTCAGGAGGCTATCTAGGAGAAAGGTGAAAACTATACCAGCGGTAACCTGCTATTCACAGCTAATACGATGATATCATCGCAGAATGCTGGCGTACCTAAGCCTTTCACTAAAGCAGCCGGGAAATTCACTCATGACAGGGCATCAACTATATGCCTTGATTTCGCTGACCGTACAATGAATAATCGACATACACAGGTCATATACCTTATTTAAAGCTGCTCTCTTCTTTTTCCGAATTAAATCGCTTGAATTAATAAAGAACGTAATGGACAATAAACCTTCTAAAAAACATAGAACTAGTCGGATTGAGGATTGGTTAAAAACCATTGATACATCACTTGATAAGAGCGATAAAATATTTTCTCCACGCAATGCAGAATCGTTTCCAAAGGGCAGTGACCCGATAGACCCTCTCTTATCTGATAAACCGTGTAAAGGGTCGAACACACAAGGTTCTTCGCTTAATGACGTGTGAAGTGAGGAAGGGTCATAATTCTAAGGTACTTACACGAAGCAATCAAACAATTACGATGAACTTATTGCCTTCACGACTGTTATTCAACTCACTATGTCCCTGGTGCTAAATGCGTGGTATTAATGCGGCTTAGATTAAGGTTCTCGATAAGCTCTCTAAGTCGAGCCAATATATTCGTAAAAATTCAAGTCTGATAGTCAGTCTTTTACTCTCCCACTCTATGCTGTGATTTAGAGTGTAGAGACAACGTGGTTTGTAGATTCAATAGGAATTTTGGTGAGAATTTAATTTTCGGTAGGGCTTTATTTGGTTATGTTGAATAGGAGTCTATCTACCTAGGTAGGAGCGAGCAGGTGCCTATTTGCTGGTTGGACAGTTGAAGGTAAGTTACGCTCAATGATATTATCTGTAGCTAAGTACGTCTTTTGAACTCCTACGAGATAACGAAAGATATCAACAAAAGACACCAACCCAGATTTCCAACAATACGATACTGTGTATGCCTTTGTGTCCCGAACCAAGAAGTATTGGCTAGATTGTTAAAATAGCACCCAGAAGACCAAGTCAGCGTCTCTATTACTACTCTTCA
>JAABUY010004929.1_pt1 | contig 13689 bp, 13 predicted proteins | sample 5560271 | NCBI WGS metagenome assembly JAABUY01 (sample SAMN10711886, study PRJNA513374) | rock metagenome | isolation source: Antarctica rocks | place: Antarctica: Victoria Land, University Valley
AACCCGTGCTTTTGGCAGTGCAGCGCATCGGCGGTGAACAGCACGCCGGTGACGCCGAGCTCGACCATCAGCTTCGGCACGGCCGCGATCTCGTCCGGCGCCCCGGCGAGTTCCTGGTGGGCTAGGATCAGGGCGGCGTCGCTGGCAAAGGCGCTGAGCACATGGACCGCCTTGCGGTCGGTCAGGTGGTCAAAGCTGCCGCGCAACGTCTTGCCATCGAGCGCGACCGTGCGCGGCATACTGACCGTGTCTCCTGCACTCAGGTCACGGGCATGACGGCGGAACGCGGCTTCGAGATCGTCACGGCCGAGCGCCAGGAAGAGGTGGCGCAGGGTGTTCAGCGCTGGAGCACGCCGGAAGCAGGCACCGAAGACGACGTTCAAGCGCTCGCGCTGCAGGGCGATGAAAGCGATGATCTTCTGGTAGGAGGTCGCGCCCGCAAGCATGGCGAGGACCGAGAACAGCAGCAGGTGGCTCATGCTGTAGCGCTGGCCTTGGGCACGGCGCGGGTCAGGCACTTCGGCGAGTGCGGCAAGCAGGACAGCGAATGGCACCGAGGCGACCTCCACGAAGCGGGAAAGTCGCCCCATACAGCCGTTAGCTGCTTCCGCCCTGTTCACGCCTGGATGGACAAGTCAGGCCACTCGGCAGAACTGAATGGCCCTGGTCCGCTGGGTCCGCGGAGGGTGCGCCCCTGCTGCACGACAACATCCGCGGCTCTGGCTACTACCATTAGGAGACTGGCATTGCTTACACACCCAACACTCGACCTGCTGTCCGACCTCGGCCTGCACGGCATGGCCAAAGGCTTCTGCGACTTGGCGAATAATCCGGAGGGCGCCGCCCTCGGCCATGCCGAATGGCTGGGCATCTTGCTGGAGCGGGAAAGCACGCTGCGCCAGCAGAAGCGGTTCGAGAGCCGGGCCAAGGCCGCCAAGCTGCGCCACCTGGCCGCGGTCTCAGCGAAATCCGCAGGATTTGCGCGAGGACGTCGATTACCGCACGCCCCGCGGCCTGGACCGGGCCATGTTCATGAAGCTCGCGAGCTGCGACTGGATCCGCGAACGGCGGCACTGCCTGCTAACCGGGCCGGCCGGCGTCGGCAAGTCGTGGCTCGCCTGCGCGCTCGGCTACAAGGCCTGCCGCGAGAACCTGTCGGTGCTCTACCAGCGCGCGCCCCGGCTGTTTGCGGCCCTCGCTCTAGCCCGTGGCGACGGGCGCTATGCCAAGCTGCTGAAGCAGCTCGCCCGTGTCGACCTGGTGCGGAGCAGTGCCCCGCACCCTCGACGATTGGGGACCTGAACCGCTGCTGCCGGAACAGCAGCGCGATCTGCTGGAGATCGTCGAGGACCGCTACAACGCCGGGTCGCTGATCATCACCAGCCAGGTGCCGATCGACCGCTGGCACGACATTGTCGGCAACCCGACGCTGGCCGACGCCATCCTCGACCGGATCCTGCACAACGCCCATCGCATCGAACTCAAAGGCGAAAGCCTGCGCAAGCAGCGCACCGCCGGATGAGAACCCCACTGCAATGCGTTACAGTAACGGAGAACAAGGCCATGCCGAGAGGCCGCAAACCGGATGGCGAGCACGCGCTGAGCAACGCCGAGCGCCAGGCGCGCCATCGCGCCCGCCGCGTGACGCAGCCCGCGACCGTCGTGGCCCGGCTGAGGCGCCCAGCCGATCGCCGCAGCCGCCCCCAGCGTTGGCGGGACGCGGTCGCCGAACTGCTGGCGCTGCAGGCCGAATATGCCGCGTGGCTCGACGCGTTGCCCGACAGCCTGCGCGACAGCGCCACGGCCGAGGCGCTCGAGGCCATCGCCGATCTCGACCTCACCGCCCTCGACGAGACCAAACCACCGCGAGGCTACGGGCGTGACTAGCAGCCAATGCAAACACGCTGGCGGCGATTGCTTGACCAAGACTTCGCCCGCGTGACATGAGGAAAGCGGCCTACGAGACGACACCATCCCGGGCGGTTTGAGACTGGAATGGTGGGCGCTTTGAGATCGGAACGGCGGGCGGTTTCAGATCGGTATACCCGGGCGGTTTCATCGGAATACGCAACTCGGGCGTCCTGAGCACTGCCTGCACCGAGGTTGCGGATGAGCCAACTTTCGGTGCCGATTGACAGAGATGCCGGCGCAAGCTCGCCGCCCTGCGCCGCTGGGCGGGGCGCGAGAGCGTGCGCGAGGTGGCCGGCGCGGACAAGCTGCGGCGGCACGTCGCCGGTCTGCTGGGCTATCTCGGGCGCAACAGGGTGGCGCTGGTGCCCTACGCCGCCCGGCGCCAGCGCGGCGAGCCGATCGCGACCTCGTTCGTGGAGAGCGCGGTGGAAGAGATCATCGCCTGGCGTATGGTGAAGAAGCAGCAGATGCGCTGGAACCGGGCCACGGTGCAGCCCTTCCTCGACGTGCGCACCGCCGTGCTGAACGGAACCCTTGAGGACGCCTTCCGCCGACGCCACCCCGGCTTCCGGTCAGCGAACGATGACCAGGCTTTGCCAGCGGCGGCCTGATTATCCCCAGAGGTTTGCATGCTCTCCAAACCCAAAGGCCTTTCGGACGGGGTCGTCTTTTGCCAGCGTGCGATGACTGCCATTCTCAAGTTCATGGGAGCGTGTTGCACAGACCTCTGGGATCGAGCACCCAGCCTTTCCTGCGCAGCAGCATGTGCAGCCGCCGGTAGCCATACCCTATCCGTAGACTCCTTCAACCGCATCGGGATATCCGCAGCGCTACCTGTGAGTCACGCCGGACCCGAACATACACACCGTTCATGCAAGCAACCTTTCCGGCCGCCATGTGGGCCGGGTCCAACACAGATTTTGCATTGGCCGGCGTGACAATCCACAACTATGCATGGGCAACAAAGGTGCGATGTGGAAACACGGTGGTTGCAGGACTGCCCGGGACCGGCTGGCGCCGGCTCGTTCACTCGGGCAGCGGCAGGCCTTATTCGTCGCGAGCGGCGCTCAACCGGCGTATCCAGCGCTGGAGCCTTAGCTGGGTGCGACGCTGGCGCACCGCAGCGGCGAGTGAAGCGTGGACGTGGCCACCCTCGCCTTCCGTGACCATGCCCAGAGCAGCCCGGCGACGGACCGGCTTTGGGCACGATTGACCCAACACCTGTAAGGAGAACCGTTCATGCGCCTCACCCACTTGGCCGTCGCGGCCACACTCATGCTGCCAGCCGCAGCCTCCGCCCAGGAGCTGACGGGCACGCTCAAGAAGGTCAAGGAAACCGGCGGCATCACGCTCGGCGTGCGCGACAGCTCCGTCCCGTTTTCTTACCTTGACGACAAGCAACAGCCGGTTGGCTACGCTATCGACATCTGCCTCAAGGTGGTGGATGCGGTGAAGCGCGAGCTGAACATGCCGGCCCTCAAGGTCAGCATGAATCCGGTAACGTCCGCCACGCGCATTCCGCTGATGGCGAACGGGACCATTGACCTGGAATGCGGCAGCACGACCAACAACGCCGAGCGGCAGAAGCAGGTCGCGTTTACCAACACCTACTTTCTGACTGCCAGTAAATTCGTGTCCAAGACGGCCAGCAAGATTGGCACGATCGACGGTTTGAAGGGTAAGACCGTGGTGTCAACCAGCGGCACGACCAACATCCTGCAGCTCAACCAAGCCAATACGGCGCGCAATCTCGGCCTCAACATCATCACGGCCAAGGACCATGCCGAGAGCTTCCTGCTGGTCGAGACGGGCCGGGCGGTGGCTTTCGTGATGGACGACGTGCTGCTGGCGAGCCTGGTCGCGTCGTCCAAGGATCCGGGCGCCTACACGATCAGCGACGACGCTTTCTCGAAGGCAGAGCCCTACTCCATCATGCTCCGCCGCGACGACGCGCCGTTCAAGGCCGTAGTGGACCGTGCGACGGCTGCACTCTACGGCAGCCCGGAGGGAGCGGCGCTCTATGCCAAATGGTTCACGCAGCCGATCCCGCCGCGTGGCCTGAACTTGAACCTGCCGATGGCCCCCGTGCTGCAACGCGCGTTCCAGTCCCCGAGCGACAACCCGGACCCGGCGCACTACGGAAGCTGACCGGCCCGTGAACTACAACTGGAACTGGCGCATCTTCTGGGAGCAGTCGCCCGAGGGCACCGGCACGTACTTCGACATACTGGTGCAGGGCCTGCTGACCACGCTGACGACGGCGTCACTGGCCTGGGTGGTGGCGTTGGTTTTCGGCTGCGTCATGGGTGTGCTGCGGTCATTTCCCAACCGGGTCGGCCAGGTCATCGGCGGCGCCTATGTCGAGCTGTTCCGCAACATACCGCTGCTGGTGCAGTTGTTCCTGTGGTATTTCGTGCTGCCGGAGGTGCTGCCCGAGGCGGTCGGCACCTGGCTCAAAAACCTGACGAACGCGCCGTTCGTGATCGCCGTCGTCGGCATCGGCCTGTTCATGTCCGCACGGGTGGCGGAGCAGTTGCGCGCCGGGCTGGCCGCCCTGCCGCAGGGGCAGGGCTATGCCGGCACGGCACTGGGGCTGACTACGTTGCAGACCTACCGCTACGTGCTGCTCCCCATGGCATTCCGCATCATCCTGCCGCCGCTCACCAGCGAGCTGATCAACACGATCAAGAACACCTCCGTCGCGCTGACCATCGGCCTGCTCGAGTTGATCGCGCGGGCGCGTGCCATGCAGGAGTTCAGCTTCCAGGTGTTCGAGGCGTTCACGGCCGCGACGGCCGGCTATTTGGTCGTGAACCTCCTGGCGACCCTGGCGATGCGCGTGTTGGAGCGCCGGGTGCGAGTGCCCGGCTATGTGGGCGCCTGATGGGCTTCGATTTCGGCGTCGTCCAGCGCAGCCTCGGCTACCTGTTCCTGGACGGAATGGCATTCACGCTGACCCTGACCGGGCTAGCGGCGGGTGGGGGTGTGGTGCTTGGCACCACGCTGGCGCTGCTGCGGCTAGCAGGTGGGCCGGTGCTGTCCCGGGTGGCGACGGGCTACGTCAACCTCATGCGGTCGCTGCCGCTGGTGCTGGTCATCTTTTGGTTCTACTTCTTGGTCCCTTACATCGGGCAGTGGATTACCGGCGCATCGCGCCCCGTGAGCGTCGGCGCCTTTGCCAGTTCGCTGCTGACATTCACGTTGTTCGAGGCGGCATATTTCAGCGAGATCATCCGCGCGGGAATCGGCAGCATCCCTCGCGGGCAGATGGCGGCTGGGTTGGCGCTGGGGCTGACCTACCGGCAGGTGATAGGCTCCATCATCCTGCCGCAGGTGTTCCGCACCATGCTGCCGGTGCTGCTGACGCAAACAATCATCCTATTCCAGGACACGTCGCTGGTTTACGTGCTGTCCATCACGGATTTCCTGGGCGCGGCGTCCAAGGTAGCGCAGCGAGACGGGCGGCTGGTTGAGATGTACGTATTCGCAGCCGTGGTCTACTTCACCTTTTGTTTCGCGGCGTCCTTGGCGGTCAAGCGCTTGCAGGGCCGCATCGCCATCATCCGCTGAGGTTCACCATGCCAAAGACGCCCGCATCAGGCACGCCCATCATCGAAATGCGCAAGGTCAGCAAGTGGTATGGCCCCGCCATGCAGGTACTGAAATCCTGCAGCCTTACGGTGAACAGGGGCGAAGTCGTGGTGGTGTGCGGCCCATCCGGCTCCGGCAAGTCCACCCTCATCAAGACTGTGAACGCGCTGGAGCCGTTCCAAAAGGGCGAGATTATGGTGGACGGCGTCAGCCTACGCGGCAAGGGCGTCGACCTGCCCCGGCTGCGCGCGCGGGTCGGCATGGTGTTCCAGCACTTCGAGTTATTCCCGCATCTGCGGGTGATCGAGAACCTCTGCCTGGCGCAGCAGAAGGTGCTGGGCCGCAGCGGCGGCGAGGCCCGGGTGAAGGGCGAGGCGCTGCTCGCGCGGGTTGGCCTATCCGTCCATGCGAACAAGTTTCCGGGCCAGCTTTCCGGCGGGCAGCAACAGCGCGTCGCCATTGCCCGTGCCCTGGCGATGGACCCGATCGTCATGCTGTTCGACGAACCGACCAGCGCGCTGGACCCCGAGATGGTGAGCGAGGTGCTCGACGTGATGGTGCAGCTTGCCGGCGAGGGCATGACCATGATGGTTGTGACCCACGAGATGGGCTTCGCCCGCAAGGTCGCGAACCGGGTGGTGTTCATGGATGTCGGCGAGGTGGTGGAGGACGCGGCGCGGGACGTGTTCTTTGGCGGCGGCACCAGCGAGCGCGCCCGGCAGTTCCTGTCCAAGATCCTGACGCACTAAACAGAAACCTCTCTTTCGGCCGCAGGTGAGATTGTGCAGGTGAAGCCGAGCTTGGCGATTTGGCGGGCGAGACGGCTGGCTTGCACTTCGGGCGCGGCGCGGCGGAAGTGGTCGGCGCCGAGGTCTTGGTAGAAGGTGCCGTCGCGGAGCATGTGATAAGCGGCGGTCAGGATCGAGGCTGCGACAGCGCAGATCGCCTTCTTGGGTCTTCGACGATGACGCAGGTGCTGGAACTGGGCTTGCAGGTAGCTGGCCTTTTTGCGGGCGCCGGCCCAGGCACACTGCACCAGGGTGGTCTTGAGCCAGGGTGCGCCTTTGCGCAGGAGAGTGTCAAAAACCTGGGGCAGCCTGCTTGCCCGTCTCGGGCTGATCGGCCTGGCTGATGCCTGACCAAGGAGGCGGCGGGCGTGATGCAATGGACGGTGCGGTTGGAGGCGAGGACAAGCGCGGGGGAGGTGAAGACGACGGAGCTGGTGACGTTTAGCCGGCCGGCGGTGGTCAGCACGCTTGCGGAGGTCGGCCTCATGCTCGACGAGACCAAAACGCTGTTGGCCGGGCTGCAGGCGAGCATGCTGTGCGGCCAGGTTGCGGCGTATGCGGCTTATCACCGGGTTTGTGCGGCGTGTGGGATGCTGCGGCCGCTCAAGGACCGGCGCACACGCCGGCTGCAGACGCTGTTCGGCACGGTCGAGGTCGAGGCGCCGCGGTTCAAGGTGTGTCGTTGCCGCCAACCCGTGCCCATGGAGGCAGTGACGGTCTCGCCGGTCTGCACGCTGTTGACGGCGCGCTGCACGCCGGAGCTGGAGCGGGTGCAGGCCGAGCTGAGCGCGCGCACTTCGTTTCGGGACGCGGCACGCATCTTCGACACCCTGCTGCCGGCCTCGCCGGCAAACCAGGAAAGCGTGCGCACCCGCACCCATGCCGTTGCCCTGCAGCTCGAGGCGGCCGACCGGCAAGCAGCAGCGAAGGTCACGGCTGTCCGGGACGCGCCGGACAAGGCCGCTGCGGCGGACGCGAGCCGGCCCGTCGTCATGCTCGATGGCGCCTACATCCGTGCCATACCCGGTCACCAGGTTCGGAACTTCGAGGCGATCTGCGGCAAGGTGGAGCGAGACGGTCACCCTACCCGGCGCTTTGCCTTGGTGCGCAGCGTAGCCGAGCAGCCCCATGCATTGCTGCGTGCGGCGTTGCAGGACCAGGGCTGGCGGGAGGGCGACGCGGTCACCGTGATCAGCGACGGCGACCCCGCGCTGCCGGCGTTGGTGCGCTCGGCCACGGGCGGCCCGGTGGAGCCTATCCTCGACCGGTTTCATCTCTGCATGCGCGTGCACCATGTCGAGCAGGTCATGCGCGGCCTGTGCGCCCTCGAGCCGCCGCCCCTCGCCCCGCTCAACCATGCTCAGATCGACGTGGAACGATTGCGCCACCTGCTCTGGAACGGCCACCATGAGAAAGCGTGCGAGGCCTTGGGCCGGATCACGAGCTGGGCCAAGGACGTCATCGTGCTGAACGCGCCCGGCATCGAAGCCAAGGCCAGGCGCCTGGTCGCGCGTTGCACGGAGCTGCGCAGCTACATCGAGAACAACAAGGGCGCGTTGATCGACTACGGCCCGCGCTACCGGGCCGGCAAGCCGATCTCGACCTCACGGGCCGAGAGCACTGTCAATCAGCTGGTCAACGCACGCATGAACAAGCGACGGCAGATGCGCTGGTCGCCCCGCGGCGCCCACCACGTGCTTCAGGTCAGGGCCGCAGTGCTGGACGGACGCCTCGGCCACCTAGCAATCCAGCTCGCGACGTAATGCCCCAAGTTTTTGACACTCCCATACCGAATGACCTCCAGCAATTCCTGACACTGTGCAAGACCCTGAAGAAGATCAATCATCCCTGCGGATTTGCACTCAGCCACGCGCCGGGCGACGCGCCCAACTACGCGAACTGGCTGCTCTGGGCCAATGGCGCCAGGCTCGTGGACGAGGACGGGAAAGTCGCGCTCGACAGCAAAGCGACGCGGCAGGCCATCGAATATGCCCGCGCCATGCAGGAGACGATGATTTCGGGCACGATGGCCTGGAACGGCGCGAGCAACAACCAATCCTTCGCATCCGGCGGGATAGGGCTGACGCAGAACGGGGTGTCGATCTACTACGCGGCCAAATCCTCCAAGGACCCGGCGCAGAACGCCGTCGCGGCCGATATGGACCATGCCTCCATGCCGTTCGGCGCCGCGACATCCCCCCCTGAACAGTGCCTGGTGCTGAATGCCATGGTGTTCAAGCACTCGCGGTTCCCAAACGCGGCGAAGGACTACCTGCGCTTCATGATGGAGGCGCCGCAGTTCGACCCTTGGCTGACCGGCTGCCTCGGCTATTGGTCGCAACCGCTGCGGGCCTATGCCGGCAGTGCGGTCTGGGACACGGACCCGGAGCTAAGTGTGTTCCGGAACGCGATGGATACGCCGTTCCACGACGGCTATGCCGGCCCGATCAACGCCGCTGCGGGGGCGGTGCTGGGCGATTGGGTGCTGGTAGACATGTTCGCGCGCGTGGTGACAGGCGAAAGCAGCGCTGAGGACTCGATCAAGCAGGCGGTGCGCAGCGCGCAACGCTATTACAAGTAGGAACCCGCCTGAGCCTGGCCATCAGCGTATTGCATGGATCGGCGAGGTAGGTCCGACGCTCCCAGCCCTGGCAAGGTTTAGGCGACCCAGACACAGGTGTGGCGTTCAAGCCCGAGTGTGCGGCAGGTCGGCGAAGCTCAGAAAGGGCATTTGAGCAGCTTCATGCGACTGCTGCCGGATGGCGACACGCTGATTATAGCGGCCGTGCATCGTAACCTACGGAGTGTTGCAGTTGGGCTTCGCGGATTTACGTTGCGTGCAAGGGCCTGTTGCGTTGCAGCTTGCATCCTAACCGGATGAGGCGAACCGGGCCTCACAGCCACGAGCTGGTGTCCTTGGGCAGGCGCTCGTCGTCATCGATCACCCTGACCTGGTGCGGCGGCGTGTCTGCCCATCGCCAGAACACCACGTTGCGGTCAGATGCCAGCGCGCCTGGTGCGAAGCTCGGGACCGCCGCCGCCGCCGTGCCGGCTTCGAAAAGCCGGCGGGCCAGGGTCCAGCTTGGCGGAACCATCCCATTCGACATCAATTCTTCCCAGGCACACGCCAATTCGGACGGATCGACGCCCAGGCTGGAGCGCGTGACACCATCAGTGAGGTCGGCCACGTCCTGGCAGTCTACCTCGTAAACGCAGATCAGCAGCGGTTGCGCCTTGAACGAGAAGCCTTGCTGCGCTTCCCGCCATGCCCCTTCCAGAGTGGCCGACGTGTAAAGGGCTGGCATGCCGATCGGATTGAAGCGCCCACCATAACGGGCAGCGCCGTCGCCTGACGCGGGAGCAAAGGACCAACGCGGGTTGTGGGCACGATAAACTTCCCCGCGCAGCCTCACGCGTATCCGCCAACCGTGATCCGGTCGAGGTAGCGCTTTACCGCCTCGGACCGCCCTTCCTTGACCAGGGCTTCCGCGGTCTGGTCGCCAAACGAAGCAATAGGCTGCGAGCGATACCAGGCAAAGGCCTGTTGGGGCGACCCCGACCAGGCCCGGACACGGTTCAGGATCTCCACCATGTCGCGCAGCCGGGACTGGGTGGCCGGTGTGACGACACGAGATGACTTTGCCACCGCATCCCGGGATACGCCCACCGCAACAGCGAGCTCGGAACGGGTGATGCGCAGCACGGCGCTGAGCCGATCGGCTGCCACCAGGCCGTTCTGACCCATGACATCCTGTAGAAATGCTGCTTCGGACATACTCTGCCCCAGATTCTAGCCTGTTTCAGGTCAGGATATGAGGCACGAACGCCTCGCCAGCAAGCCTATATCTTGTCTTGCTTGTGCGGCTGCCCCGTAGCTGACAGAAAACTTCTCTCGTGTGCCGGTCATTGATGGTGCCCCACGGCGCCTATGGGTAGACGTTTCCCGCAGCAGTCCCCTTGTTTCCAATGCGATGCTGAAACTATAGAGGAAAGTCTACCACAGTGTTCTCAGGTGATCGCTACGGCGCCGCATTTCGGGCAGCGTTCCCTGTGGCAGGCGCGGCAGTAGCTTCGGCTGCAGCCCGGGCATGGCGCCAAGCCGGCCGGGACCACGAGATGCAGCGCGTCGTCGCACACCAGGCTGGGTCGCTCCGCAGAGGCGCTCCATTCGCACGCGGGCGGCTCGAGCCGGCGCGCCAGCGGGTTCCAGTCGAGCTGGATCGTGCGGTCCGCCTTGCGCCGGCGCAGCTGCACCGTGAAGCGCTGCACCGGCGTCACCAGCTCCAGCGTTTGCACCCACTCGACCGTCACCCGGGTCGCATACTGGCGCGACAGGTCGTCGAGCTTGGCGCGATACTCGCGCCCGATCGCCTCCGCTCGCTGCTCCTCGCGCCGCCGCCTCGGATCGTCCTCGGGCAGGGACAAGGCACGGCGCATCGCTTCACGGTGCAGATCGTTGTGGTAGGCGTGCAACCGTTCCCCGTCCCGCGCGAGGCGCCGGCGCAACCCTTTGACGAACGGGGCCAGGGCCGTCCCCACCCGCGGCGGCAATGCCTGCGAGACAAGGCCGAGCAAGCGTGCCCGCTCCCATGGCGCAGGCAGGCCGACGTCGTCCGGCGGAACCGGATCAGCCCCGCTCCCGTCCCAAGCAGGCCCGTCGGGAGTAGGCGCCGCGAGCGCGGGTGCCAGCGGTGCCAGCACCACGTCGATCAGTGCGCCGGTCGCGAGATTGACGCCCAGGCGCAGGGTGAAATCACGCTTGTCGTCCGACACGGCGGAAACGCGGAAGTCCAGCACGAGATAGCGCGTCCAGGCGGGACTTACGTCGAGCAGCCGAAACGTCGCGTTGTCCAGCACGAGCTCCTGGCCGAGCACAAGCTCCGGATCGCCCGGGACCCGGGACGGGGCGGACAGGACGCGCCGTGCCCAGTGGCCCTGTGAACCCAGCACCTGGGCGAAGCGGTCGAGCCAGTCGCCCTCCATGCCCACCCGCTGCGCACCTCGCGGCAGCGTGCCGCCGAACCCCAGGCGGGACAGCTCGCCAAGCCCAAGCGCGCGCTGCACCGGAGGCGGTGCCAGCACCTCCAGGCCCTCCGGCTCGATCGCCTCGACCAGCGCGCCCTCGTGCCGCAGCAGGTCGGCGACGAAGCGCTGCATCCGGCCCTGCTCCCGTGCCGCCAGCGCCGGCACCTCGATCTCAGGCGGCATCGAGCTCGTTCCCGAACAGCGCCTCGTCGAGCTGCTTTACGCCGTCATATTGAAGCCGCGCGGCCAGCAGCTGGCTCTCGAGTTGGGCAAAGGCATCCACCCGCGCCTGCTCGGTGCCCTGCAGCCAGGCGTCCAGCACCAGGGTGGAGAACTCTCCTTGCTCATCGACCTCGCCGAGGATGGCGCCGACCTCGCCGACAACGAGCTCGAACATGTTGATCTTCTCGTCGAGGATGCGCAGCACCGCGTCCTCGATCGTGCCGGCGGTGACCAGGTTGAAGATGAACACCTCGCGCGCCTGGCCGATCCGGTCGATGCGCCCGATGCGCTGCTCGATCGCCATCGGGTTCCAGGGAATGTCGAAGTTGACCAGCGTGTTGCAGAACTGCAGGTTGCGCCCTTCGCCGCCGGACTCCGTGCACAGCAGCAGCGGCACGTGGTCGCGGAACGCCTCCACCGCCGCGTCCTTCTGCGGGCCGGACATGTCCCCCGAGAAGGTGGCGAAGTGCGTGCCCTCACGGCGCAGCCGGTCGGCCAGGTGCGTCAAGCTGTCGCGGTGGTGGACGAACACCAGCTTCTTCTCGGCCGGGTTCTGCGCCAGCAACCGAAGCAGCGCCGCCTCCTTGGCGCCAGCGGCGATGGCCCGGGTGCGGGCGAGCAGAGCGGTCCAGCGCTCGTCCTCCGGGTGGCGCTCGGCGAAGCGGGCGATGGCGGCGGCCGACGCCGCCGGCGAGGAGCCCGCGGCGGTCAGCAGGTGCTGCAGGGACAAGCGATGCGGCGCCTGGCCGTTCGATGCGCCTTGACCGGCCGCCAACTCGCGGACCAGCGCGGTCAGCTCGGCGTAGCAGGCCGCCTCCGCCGCGTCAGGCGTGGCGCGCAGCGTCGAGGCGTGCCGCCGCGGCATGCGCAATGCCGCCAGGGCGCGCGTGTTGCGCACCATGACGCCGCGCATCAGGTCGCGCAGCCGCTCGCGGTTGGCCGGCTCGCGCGGTTTGCCCGGCACCATGTAGGCGGCGCGGAACTCCCGAGGCGTCTTGAAGATGCCGGGCTGCAGCAGGGTGAGCAGGTTGTAGAGCTCGATCAGGTTGTTCTGCACCGGCGTCGCCGACAGCAGCAGCAGGAAGCGCTTCTGCAGGCTGTTCACCAGCCGGTAGCTGGCGCTCGCCTGGTCGCGCAGGTGGTGCGCCTCGTCGACCACCACGACGTCGTAGGCGAGCCCGGCCAGCAACTCGGCGTGGTCCTTGCGCCGGGCAGCCGCGATCGAGGCGATCACCCGCGGCTGTGCCCAGAACTGCTCCGGGTCGCTGCGGAACAGGGCGTCGTGGCTGGTGGCGCACGCGATGCCGAACTTGGTCGCCATCTCGTCGCGCCACTGCCCGACCAGGGAAGCCGGGGTGAGGATCAGGATGCGCTCGGCCATGCCGCGCAGGATGTATTCCTTGAGCACCATCCCGGCCTCGACCGTCTTGCCGAGCCCGACCTCGTCGGCCAACAGCACCCGGCCGCGATACTGCTTGAGCACCTTGCGCACGGTCTCGACCTGATACCAGTGCGCCTCCACCCCCTGCAGCGCCGGCAAGCAGAGCAGCTCGTCGAAGCCTTCGAACAGGCTCAGCCGCACCAGCTCGGCGCGCAGGCGGAACGCGGCCGGATCGGGGTTTGCGTCCAGGCTTGCGTCGGAGCCGTCGATCTCGATCGCGTCGGCGTTGGCGAGCTCGAACGCCATGTCGAAGCGTGGCTCTAGCCGCGGCAGCTCCGGCACCGTCGGCAGCGTAGGCGCGGCAGGAGCGGTTGGGCGCACGCGGGAGAGTGGAGGCCGAGGAACCGGGGACGGGGCAGGACGGGGCGCAACCGGGCGGTGGCAGGTGGGCGGAGCGCCTGCGTCACTGCGGGGCGGCGTCGCCAACCGCTTCGGTGCCTGCCCTTGCGGGCGTCCCTGCAGGCGCCGGATCTCGCGCAGCTGGGCATACAACCAGTGCTCCATGACGTCGTCGCCGACGAACCAGGGAATCGCCCTGCGCTCGGTGTCCAGCCCCTCGTCCCGCAGTGTCGTCCAGGCTCGGGTGAACTGCCCCTGCTGGGCCAAAGCGAGGCCGGTAAGCAGGATCGCCGGTTTGCCTGGCCCGTAGCGCTTGGTGTAGCGCTTGAGCAGGACGAGCGCGCGCTCTGGCAGCGCCACGGCCAGGGCGGT
>JAABUY010004931.1_pt1 | contig 13686 bp, 16 predicted proteins | sample 5560271 | NCBI WGS metagenome assembly JAABUY01 (sample SAMN10711886, study PRJNA513374) | rock metagenome | isolation source: Antarctica rocks | place: Antarctica: Victoria Land, University Valley
GGGTTTCGAGTTCTCGGAGATCCAGGCGAGAGATCTCGGATACGCTTATAGGTGTCATGGCTGAAGCTGGGACAGATAAGGTGATCTAGAGACAGTGCTGAGAGATGAAATGACATGCAAGAAGCAAGAGTAAATGTCGCAGTGAGCAGACTTTTTGTGTCCGCTCCCTTTTCTCAGCTGACCAAGCCAATTGACGTTACACAGCATACACCTGCACCGCCCAATCCAAGTTCGTACTCTAAGAAAGTGCGGGGTAAATGCAAGGCTTAAGATCAAGAGAAGAATTGCTCCCTTGCCTGATCTCTCCTCATATCCACGGAATTCTTTCCATCAGTCCTAAATCAACATACTCTCAACACTCTCCTTCAAGCTGCAACCATCCTCATCATGCCTGGCAGAAGGAGGAAGTCCACTCCAAAGTCCACTCCAAAGTCCACTCCAAAGCCACTCAAGCCTTGGTCTATGTATTCGTCATACCATGATGCGGTGTCCGATTTGCTTGAAGAGCACGTTCTCTTCTTCGATTTTCACAGGCAACAATGAAACCTGGCACGGGGTCGTAGACACTTCTAGAAATCTGCCACTATGCGCCACAATCATCCTGAAGGCTATTCTGAAAGAGCGATAACGGTAAAGTATGATTCAGTTCGATACAGTATGATGTAAGCACGCTACTGCACGCCAATGCGCACTAAAACATGACGCCACGTCGGGAGGCTGCCGAGCCCCACCTTCTCCGCTCGGCGAAACTCCCGGAATGCATGTTCCTAAGTGCAGGGCATCTTTGAAGCCTGGAGCCATAATCTTTCGTTATGAGACTATTATATAATAGCTCCGAAATTCGAAGAGATAAAGATGGTTGTGATTAAGCAGGGGGTACACAGTTGAAGCAGCTCTCGTTGCGGTGGCGACACGACTGACAGCATGATCGACCGCGGTAATTTTCTCGTTGCACACTGGTTTCCTGGGGGAGAAATGGCTGAAGAATAGTGATATATTGACAATAATTCTATAGACTCGCGAAGAAAGGACTTGAGATGCCTAAATCGTGGATTCGTCTCGCGACGGGGTGCGTCTCTCGACTCAGGGACAGACGTTACAGACGTGGCAGCTTCGAGTGCGAGGTGGTGTGCTTCTAAAGAGCATAGCCAGCGGCCAATGCGATAGCCTGATGGCCGCGCAAGAAAAGCTCATAGGAGGGTACTCGGAACAGCTGCAGCGATTGAAGGATAAGTGCGCTGGCGGCGAGCACAGCCTGGGGGAATACGTCAGTCTCCGTATCACTTCCAGAAGAATCGTAACTTTACTATGAACCCAACTAATTGGCCTGAAGCGCTGAACAATCTCGACTTTGTAACGCTGGCTACATTGACGACAGCGTGACACAGACCGAGAAGAACGGACAAGGCTCTGTTCGATGTACGGATTCGTTGGTAGTTGATGATGGAAAGACCTAACATATCGCTGGCGAAGCTCAGGTGATGGCCGAAGTACGAAGGTATTATGTTGATCAGTGACAAAGTCCCCGTCCGAGTACCTAGCTCTCTGATGGAGGACACTCCAAATATGCTACAGAATATATTGACGGCCAGGTAGAGAAGGTGCAACAATACTTGAGCTCGAGTCCATGGTCCGAAAAAGCGGTGCCGCCGTAGAACATTGGGGTAGAGGAAATGCTTCACGAGCAATACGCTGTAGGGTCGAAGAAATCGGACGGAAGAGGACGCGGCTCTGATCATCAGCACCAAACCGAAGATAGCTCCGGCGGTAATTGCGTATATCTGGGTGACGTCCATGACTTTCAGTGGTATGAAATAGTTGAACATCACCATTTGAGGTCAAGCCATGGCTGCTGATTTGTACTTGACCGAAAGGCATCCAGATCTGGAGACATCCACTTCTGGCGTCATCGAAGCGAGGATTGCTATCCGGATCCTTTGATATGCACAGCCTGCTTTCGACGTGAAGAAAATGTATCATAGGTCAAGTACTATCCGTCGACGAAGGATCCAATTTTGGATGCGGCGTCCAATTGTGGCTCCACCAAATGCTGACTCAAATCCTTGCGGCACGGGACAGCGCCATTAATCCGCCACGTTAAATAGATTCGAGCAGGTTGCATGCACCTTCGCATCTACTCCATGGCGATCCAACGAAGTGACCGACGCGCCGTCCGTGAGAAGTTCCGAAAACGAAGTTCAAGCTGGTTTAGAAAAGGAAATGAGCTGGCGCAGGTGACAGGAGCAGACATTTACATAATCATTCGCCATGGCAACAAACACTATACCTACAAGTCGACCGATCGACCCGGATGGCCTCCATCGGAGCAAGATGTTGTGAGCTGATCCCAAGTCGCCGTGATATAGACCGCTCACGAGTTGCCTGTCAGATAAACCTTACTCCACCCCCTTTCCGCCGGTGTCCCAAAGACTTTGAGACAATGAATGAAGAGAGGGACGATGATGAGGACGACGAGGAAGGAGAAGCAGGAGGAGGAGGAGCAGGAGGAGGAGGAGCAGTAGGAGAGGACAGAGCACAGGCAGAAGGAATAGAGCTCAGCGGGTCTAAGGAAAGCCGTACGCAGAAGACCAGCGAAAAGACGAGAGTGTTCACGATCCCCAAGCCTCCTGTCTTGCGGAGATCGCCGATCGAGGGGGCTTCGCGCACAGATGGCAGATAGATCCTATAGAAAAAAGGCGTTCAGTTCGGAACCAATTATCATTAATGGCTTATGCTTTCCGTGCCACAAGAACGGTGGCGGTGAAATGTCCGAGCTGAATTCCAGATACGATAACTAATCCCCAGATTTTAGACGCAGGGTCTTGCTCGAATGAGAAACGTTGGTATCGGAAGAATTTGATCTGACTGGTCATTGAAGAGGGAATGGCGCATAGTTGGCAGTCAGTTCTAGCGATCTCTCTCAGCCGCACTATTTCATGCAGGCTTAGACGGCGCAGCCACACCTTATTTATGTCGTGCTTACCCCACATGCAGGCATCTGCGCCTCGCAGTTTTCACTTGATGACCAGCATCCATATCTAAGCTCCTGGATAGGGGACGTCTCTACCTTATGTTTGATCGTTGCACAGCCCGTCGAAACTTCTTTCCGTGTTGTCTGGGTTCTATCTTCACTATGGTCTACCTATAGGAATACTCCAATGACACAGCCAAGGACGATAAGCAAGCCAACGTCTTCCTTCCACACTTTCCTTGCCGACGCCTTTCCAGAGAATGGAGAAGGAGAGGCTTGCGCTGTCGGCCTCAGGCTACCGGTCGCCCAGAGACTGTTGTTTGATTGCTTCAAACCCGATGACTGACTTGCCGTTGGAGCTGAGCCAGTCAAACCACGGTAGCCAGGCCAAGATGAGCCTGTGGGCATAAAAGAGTCCATCTGGGTCCCGACCGACGGCCCTGCTTCTGGTAATTGAATGATTGCAGATGTGGGCCCAATGTGAACACCAGATCTGCTCGACACGACTGCTGCCGTAGCTCTTCCTGGAGTAGCATTGGGGTCTGTGCTGGAAGGCGTTTCCGCACTGTCGAGATGCGCGTGTGCACTAGCATTGACGCTCGTTGAGTTCCATGATATATCGATTTCGATGTTGATGGTCTCTAGGATTTCGTCCGCACGACTGAGGAAAGCACATTAGCTTGTTCGCTGTGAGTCCGGAATACACACATTGCAACGATGCACAGCATCAACAGCTTTAAAAGCTTTATTCTTTTCATGTTCGCAGTGCAGTGAACGGGAACAGCGAGGAGAAACATGTTCTTTATTGATCACATAAGTCCAGCACGCGTTCTGGATCCGCAGGCGCCTATTATGGATGCCCCTTCTGAGGAGCACATTTTGGATCTAAATGCAGCCAGAATTAATCACGTCGATGACCCAGCCAAAGCCGGCGCCTATGGGAGCACAAATTGGCTGGCTTACTCTTTTCATTATCTATAAGTACCCCTTTGTGTTCTCATGTTTCTGTACATTCCATTTTGATAGAGATTCAAAGCTCCGTCGGCCCAACAGTATATTTCGTCACTAGAAATCATTTGTTCCAAAACACGTTCGCAGCCAAAATCAGTTGACCTGATAACAGGACAAATCCAAAGCCGTTGACTCTATTCTACGACTTCCTTAGCCATGAGCTCAAGACCCCCGAACAGCGATAGTGTCCAATACCCTGCCCTCCCAGACACATCTGGTACCTCAGCCGGAAACCCCACTGGCAATGCGGTCACGAACAGTAATGCACAAGGTTCGGTGAATGATGCATCAGGCGGAAATGCCAACAATAATGCAGGTGGCACCTCCAACAATGCCGCGAGTGGAAGTTCCAATACTACCGCAAATCAAGAGTCCAATCAAAACCCCGCTACCACGCGACAAACAAGATCGTCTGGGCGAGGGGCGAAAGTCGCCCTCGAATCACTTGGTCCAATCGAAGAGTTAAGCCAAAGCCAACTTCGCGAGCAACAACATTATGAGATCGATCGAATCATTGATGGTAGCCCGGATGAGGCGCTTGGACAATTTCATCATGCGGACAAAGCTGCAATGACACAAGTCTACAAGCAACTTTCTGCTCTGACCCATCCTGACAAGCAGCCTGCAGAATGGAAGGAAAAGGCCAACCAGGCGCAGCAAAGTAAGCAAGAACCCCAAATCAAAAGTAGGCAAACTGACCATAATGTAGTTTTAAACAATGCCCGAGATAAATTTGACCTGTCCATTGTCGCACCGGAGCAAATAGAGAGGCCCAAGAAATCACACAAAACATTTTGGGACACAACACCCTTCGTAGGAAGCGTCCGCCGGCTGCAGATCGACCCCTCCAATCAGAAAGCGCTCGCTTTTGTCGAAAAGGTCAATAGTGACATCGAAGCCCACAATAAAGAGAAAGGTTATAATCCAGGTCGCGGAAATTTTCCTCTAAAGTACCTCCAAGACAAGTACCAGAGTACGCAAGCACTGAGGACGACGTACAAAGACACGGCCGATCCTGAACGGAAAAAGGAGCTGGCCGCCATTTTTGAGGCTCTCTGTGTCGCAACACAGGAATTCTGCGAGGATCATGGCTTACCTGAGACATGGGCTTGGCAATATGCTGATATCAATAAAGAGCCTTCATGGCTTTCAGAGGCCGAGGAGCCCCAGTCTAATTCTGCTATTGATACTGGTAATGGTGATGGCACTGAATCTGGCACTGGCAATGCTAATGGTACTGGTAATGGTTCTGGGATTGAGCCAAGCACTGGAAATGGTGGCACTGAATCAGGCACTGGCAATGCTAATGGTGCTGATGCTGGTTCCGGTTCCAGCAATGGCGAGGACACGGAGATGAGTAATACAGGAGACCCATCTGCCGGAACAGGATCTGCTAATAATGGCGATACGGGGATAACTGGAGCCATGGACAAACTTACTTTGGACGGCGAGCCGATCAAATCCAAACGTCAAGTTTTTAAGACTTTCCAGTTTCTCGTCGAGGAGAAGTCGGGATTGCACGTGTGGAAGTCGGCGCAATTGTGTGGCGATCTGAAACCTGAGGATATCCCATCAGTTGGGAAGCCGACGAAGGAATTTATCGCCCAACACAAACACCGGTACAAGAGCATGCGTTGGATCGCCATGTCGGTTGACGACGCCATAACATCGGGGGCTGGTCAATATCCTCGTATATCTGTCATGGTAGAATGGCTGGGAGACCTGGAAGACACTCTTCTGTCGCGAAGTGATCTCATCAAGATAGCTGGCCAGGCACGGATTGATCAAGATCTCCCAAATCATCTGCCGTACCGCAAAATGATCGAATTCGAAGGACGAAAGGTTTTTATAATGTCACAAACAGAAGCTGGACTTTTCAACGGAGAAATGAAGGCAATGCAGCGAATCAAGAATGACCAATTCAAAGCGGCAAAAGCGGCTCAATTTACAGTCGCCCAACCAGGATCTTCTCAACCAGGAATCGTTCAACCAGGTGTCGTCCAACCAAGTGTCGCTCAACCAGGATTCGTTCAACCAGGTGTCGTTCAACCAGGTGCCGTTCAACCAGGTGCCGTTCAACCAGGTGTCGTTCAACCAGGTGTCACTCAACCAGGATCTGTGCAACCAGCGGTTCCTCAAGCAGGAGTTACCCAGCCAGGAGTCACCCAACCAGGAGCTGGTCAGCCAACTCAAGCTGACATGATCCCGTCCTCCGCAGTTCAAGCAATGATAGCCAGCGCGGTCCAACAGGCTATTGAAAAATATCAGCGACAATCGACACCGGCCGTAGCTGCGTAGAAAACAGGATGCAGCAGAAGGGGATTGGAAACAGCGATTCCTCAGCCAATCCGAAAATAATCAACGGAAGAAAATCATCAATATCCAACAGCATCAGCAGCTCCAAAATCGATACCAATACCAACATCAAATCTCATCAACATCCATTCCGCAACTACAACGATCGGGGAAAATAAAACAGAGAGCCATTCGGCTTTGACGCTCGTTAGGAGCGCTCTACAAGCGTTCCGTCATACCACACTGTCATTTACGCTTTACAGCAACGCCTCGCGGCTCATGTCAGTCTCTTCCGGGCGAAATTTTCTGGCGAATACTACCTCTCATTTAGTATTTCGTATTTTGCGTTAAACGCTCATTGAAAATTGTCTGTCATTACTACACCTTAACTTGATATTATAGAAATACTTTTCCAATAAGACTGTGCCTTCGCTTGCTTGATATGATCTAACGTAGACCATTCTTAACCAGCAATACCGAAAATGAAAGTCCCATACTACAAACCCATCATCGTAAGTCAGCCAAGACCGGTCAAGTGTCTAGGTGTGAGATTGGTCAGGAGATTCGCATCTCAGTTCTCGAGCAGAGAGAGCGGGGTTGGGAGTCAGATTGGGGAGCCAGGCATGGCTGCGTGAGCCGAAAATGGAGCAGGGTAGGTAGAAGTGGATTGGGGGAGCCAGAAATGGAGCGGGGGAGTCAGAAATGGATTAGGGGAGCCAGAAGTGGAGCGGGGGAGTCAGAAATGGATTAGGGGAGCCAGAAGTGGAGCGGGGGAGTCAGAAATGGATTGGGGGAGTCAGAAGCGGAGCAAGGGAGTCAAAAGTAGATTGGGGGAGCCAAGAGTGGCTTGTACGTAATTGGTATCCACCGTAGAGACTACTAGCGAGACTAGAGTAGTGGGAGCCTACACATCATCGTCATTATCATCATCGGGGCCAAGAGTGGAGGGGCGGGTATCTATTTTCGGGATTTCTGGAATGGATAATCTAATCAGTCGGTTGGTAGATTCTTGCATACCATCACTGACCATATATCCAAACCCAGCCTTAAGAGATTTTCAGGTCGCCTAGGAGGGTGATTAGGCAGCTGAAGTTCTTTGACTGGAAGGCTCGAGAATTTCCAGTGTGGCACGCAAACTGAGTCTCATCGAAAGTCTGGAGGAGATTGCATGCATGTAATGCAGATTTGGAAGTCAGACGCAAAGTTCTGCCAACTGGCTACAACAGTATCTACCACATCTATACTCAGACTTGCTCGCTTATAAATGGGTGCAAGACTCCCTATCCGAGGTGCTCTTCCATGAAGGTGCAAGCGAGCTCCGATTTTACCTGATCCAGAGCTGTGAAAATCTTGTTCATTTCTCTGCAGTATTTGTCTGCATTGCTCTTTGATGCCTCAGCTATTAGCTTCCACTCACCTATGTGCTTCTCGAGCTTTTCATTGTCCATCTGCAGCTGCTGAATGGTGACTTTCAGTTCACTGGCTTCCAATTCAGCTGCTCGTCTCCTTTCCGACTCTGTAGCAACCCGACGTTCCCATTTGCTAATTTCGCGAGTTAATCTGACGTTGTCTTGGTGTAGGTCGTCAATCTTTGCCACAAAACTGACTTCCGGTCTGGGAAATTCCAGAAACTTATTGGGCAGTCAGCTAAACGTCGAATTGACGAGAACGAGCAGCGCGTACAGACTCTTCCCCATCCTGTACCGGGAATTCTGATTGAAACGGGGCCTTCCAGATAGCTATAAATGATTTATCGACGCCATCACACAAATCCTTGAGCTGGCCAATCGAAAGGTCACTTAGATTTTTCGAGAACAGGTGCTCCTTTTCGTCCAGTTTTCCCCACGTATAAGGGTCATCCGCGTTGGTTTTGAGCCGCACCTGCGACGTTTCTATCACGATTCCGAGCCTTCTATCTTTGCTCGTGTCAGTAACGGCTGACTACAGAAGATGACGGCTCTTACAAATATGCGCTGATAGTTTCTCTCTGCATTTCTTGTTCCACTCCGTTCGCTTTACATTGTTGGGTCGACGAGAGGCCATTTTGTCTTTGGACCGTTTGCAGAGTGAATTGGTCAGAACTCCCAAAGGAGTCACCAGCTATCGTTCCAGTGAACTTGATGTTATTATTTAAAGAATCTGGGCATGAACAGAAGCTGGATTGGACGTCAGAAGCTTTTGACTCTTCGTGGGGCTCCAGTTCTGGCACCCTCTCTTGGGGAGCCAAAATTGGAGCCCCAAATCGAAGGAACGGAGGTAAAAATATAGACACCTGCGTTGATTGGAGGTTTGTTTCAATCCATGCCAAAGTCCTGCTGTTGTCACGAGTCGACTGTAGGCTGTGTAGACCTGCTCCAAAAGTACAGTCTTAGGACCCAGTGGCTTGCCTGTGGAATGGAGAGATTTCCATACATATCATGTATGCAGACGTGAAGCTTGAGAGTATTCCACAAGTGCAACGTATTCAATTCGTCTGTCTATGAGTTTACATACAATAAACTCTCATCCCGCTCTATAAAGGTCAGTGAACCACCTTTTGGGCTCTAAGCTACTGAAAGGTAGTCTTATATTGCTAGCTCTCTGACTGCGGGCGCGGAACCATCACGTGCTATGACGGAAGAATAATAGGCTGCGGGTCGGACTCGTTGAGCAGTCTCGGGTCGATTGATAAGGGAAGGTTGGAGTTGACTGACGACGCCGGCGTCGGGTTATCGAGTGCGGTCTCGTCCGAGGTCCAATCAATGATCGAAAGCGGGCTTTCAGAGCCTGTGAAAGATGCTGCCGACAAACTCCGCTTCTCCTGATTTGCTATTAAGTCGATCGAAGGAAGAGAGTAACTTTGACTGAGGCTATTTTTATCTTCCAGTCTCACTGGTCCCGTAGGAACGATAAGGTCGAGTGTCTCGAGCATTGGCGAGTCCATTGTTTCATTGACATGCTTATAAGGACTTTCCCCGTTCAGGAGGTCACAATGGTGCTCCCGCTTGACGCTCGCGCCGAGGAAAGCCTTCACATTCAGAGACGACTGACGTGTCAAGCGGCGCCTTTTGATCGGATCGAGCTTGATGCGCTCAACGCAGTGTACATCCTGACAGTGACACTGAAGATCTTGAATCGAGTCGAAAGAAAGTGCACAGCGTGGATCAGGACATGGGACTACCTTGCTTTCACCCGCTTCCATGGATCGGTTGTACCTATCTTCTAAATGCCAGAAATGTTCTTGCAGGTGCTCTTTCCAGCTCTGTTTAACGAAGAATTGATGGAAACGTTTCGTTGGTGAGAGCTTCAAATCGAAGAGACAGAAGAGACACTGCCCAGCAGTAGCAAGAGTTCGGCGGAAGATAAGTGGATTGCATTGAACTGGGAGCGTCTCGAGGTCGGTGAGATGGCGTTGACAGTGCTCAAACCATCCGGCCCCACTGGTGGACCATTCGTCGCACTGAAAACAGAGCTCGGCAAAGCCGTATTTCCTTTCAAGGTCGCCCTTGTGGCAACGATAAATATGTTCCCACCTATCGCCAATACTGATGCTGTAGAGCCGAAGGGTGTTTGATTAGCCAGTCCGCAACAACCGAGCATTTTGGAAATTAGAAAGGAGAAGTAGACGAACCGTTCTATATCCCTCGCACATTGGGGTACAGGGCAACGACCGTTTTCAGGCCGCAAGCTTGGACGATAGGCTACCCGCGGATTTGCTTTGCACAATGTGATCATGTCCTGAAGTGCGCTACGGCCCTGCACACTGCGGAGGGGAACGTTGAGGAAGAGCGAAGATGCCAGCCGATCACGTGGCGGATCCAAACGGCGAATCCGGTTGAAGTAGCTTGGCAGACTTGCGACTTGAGGTGCTTCATCCTCCGTGTTTGAGGCAATCTTGCGTGGTTGAATCTGCTGCCATTTGCTGAGCTCCTCGGACACGAGTTGGCGTTTCCGCCAATACAGCTCCTCTCGTCGAGCCCGAGCTGGCTGGGCTTCATCTTCTAACGTGATGCCCCGAAGCTTCTCCCCCAGTATTTCGATCTCCTTGTTGATGGAGACGAAGTCGACACAATTATCCAGGTTGGCTTCGACCTTTGCGGGTAGCGATTGCAACAGCTGAGGATGGTGATGGAGCGATAGCCCGCGAAATCCTTCAAGATGGACGGTGCGACGTTTTTTGTTCCAGTAACTGGCCATCCCGTCCACAGTGCTCAGCTCAGGCGCGTATGAGCCAAAGAAGGTATCTGCGTTGTTATGACCGGCGAATTTCATCCTTTCGGCGATCGAGTAACCATTACCTTTGGCCGAGTCAGCGTGTCTCAACGGTTGTGTTTCGTCCCCAAGAACTTACTATCGGCTTTGACAAGGGCTTCTCTTCGAATATCATGTATCCCAATATTTTCCTCGTACCCGGCGCGATGCCCCAGATCCACTGTCCGATTACTGAACGAGCCCGCTCCATGGATCTTTCCTGTGGGTCCATCCGCAGATACTATCTGGAAGAAAGGTACACGAAGCATGTCCTTCTTGATTCGAAGGTGGTGCAAGGACCCATCCGCAGGTGGGGGGATCGCCTCGATCTCTTCGAAAGACGCATAGTCCTGGAAGGCATGATCCGCGAGGGCGATTGCCAGCAAAGGTAGCACTGGATTCGCAAACAGCGGCTCCATATCCTCATACATGCCATGCTGTGGCCTAGAACCACATCGAAACAGTCAGCAAGGATTGCTCTCAACCATGATGCCGAAGCTTTGGACAGTGAAGCAACCTTTTGTGTGGCGTCTGGGAAAAGCCTTTTGCGTCCCTTGTGACTCGCACACCAATCTCCGCCTCTCCTTTTTCATTCTTGAATACGGCGAAGTCGATTGTCTGCTCGCAGCGTAAGCGCGATGCCCGACAGCTTTCTTGTTCGGCAGTGCCTTAGAGGATCACTCCACTCACCTCGTATAGTAGTCCACGGCCGGAGCCTCTGCGCATGTTAGATTCGAAATACTCGCCCACTCGCGCCGACGAGTAGATGAACAGCATATAGGCAGCGTGGTCCTGTGCGAGGATCCGTCCATGTCTGTATTGATGCCAATATTTCTGCCACATGTGCTTGATGACAATGACGAAGTGGTTCACTGTCATGAAGTGCCGAGTTCGCCGAGTCGTTGAAAGGTTGAACTTCTTGCGTAGCTCGGTTTGTATGTACTAGTAAGACCGTCAGACCTTGCGGACGGGGAGGAATGGCAGAGCGAAGCTCTAGGTACGAACAAAATAAATCGACTCCGACACCTCAGGAGGGATCTTATCGTTACCAGGCCGTCGCTTCCAACCGGCGCCAAAGTCTGTCCACTTCTGAAGCATGGTGTACATAGACGGTTCCTTCTTACCGGCACTGCAGCCGCGCACAACACCCTCTATGAAGTGCTTTGCCGTTTTTATAGCGTGAGGACTGGCACCAGGGTTTCTTCTAACGTACCTAGTCCACCGAGACAAGACACCGTCAGTAAGGGTCGTACAATATTTCGTAGTGGTGGGGAAAGACATGAAGACTCACTCATCCCAGAGGACTAGCATCCGGTTATAGTTGATTTCAGTACCAGACTCGAGGTGCTTGGACACCTTATCGCCATTGATATTGGCCTCGATCAAGGACTCCAGACCATTCGTTTCCGCATCATCAAAGAACTGCGCTGCAGTCCTCTTTTTCTGTACCATTGGAGTCGAGGTCGGGGCGAGAATTATAGCAAGACAAGAATGCCCTGGCCACTGAGACGTATAGAGCGAAGAGAGGCAGAGGCCGTGATATGTGGAGTGGATATGAGATGACAACGTACACAATGGCGTATTTGGTACACAGCTGAGTTGCCACAGGCCGCAGGCAGTCAGAAGTGAAGAGGAAGAGCAAGAGCGAAAGAGCAAGAGGGCAAGGGCAGAAGATAACATGGTGGGCGGTCGGCGGAGCCATAACCGGCTCCTCTCTGATCAGCATCCAAAACGAGCTGAATGGACGCTCTCGTTTAAACTTGCAAGAAAGCATCACCAGTTAAAGAGAAGGAAGTGGCTGAGGGGGAGCACGGGGGAGCAATGAGGGAGCAGGGGAGAGCAGCGAGGGAGCATGGGGGAGCAGAGGGAGAGCAGATGGACGAAACGGTCTTTAGCGGGGGAGCAAAGCGGCGGCACCTTAGTCAGCGAGCGGTCACGTGTTGGCCTGGGTTCGGGGATACTATATAACAGAATATCTTTTTTTCAAAGCTTCAACCCGATTGGTCCAGAAATTCCACGGTAACGTGACCGCGATAACGTGACCGAACACGAAAACCCGAATTGCAGATGTGTACGTGTCTTCTATAATACAATAGAATAAAAATTCTAGAATCTTCAATTCGATTGGTTCAATTTCAAGTAACGTGACTTTCCGTCCCGTCCCGCAGTCAGCTGATCGAACATTAAAATCTTCTGTTTACTTTCGGTTCACGTTTGCACGCGTCTTTTTTATTGAAACAGTGAGTAATGTACTGAATAAAGCACTGAATGAAATATTGAATGAAGCACTGAATAGAGCACTGGATAAAGCACTGGGTGGAGCACTGAATGAAGCACTGGGTGGAACACTGGGTGGAACATTGGATGGAGCACTGGGTGGAACACTGGGTGGAACACTGAATGGAGCATATATGGAGCACTGAGTGGAGCACTGAATGAAGCACTGGGTGGAACACTGGGTGGAACATTGGATGGAGCATTGGGTGGAACACTGGGTGGAACACTGAATGGAGCATATATGGAGCACTGGGTGGAGCACTGAATGAAGCACTGAATGGAGCACTGGGTGAAACACTGGATGGAGCACTGAATGAAGCACTGAATGGAGCACTGAATGGAGCATTGGATGAAGCACTGGGTGGAGCACTGAATGGAGCATATATGGAGCACTGGGTGAAGCACTGAATGAAGCACTGAATGGAGCACTGGGTGAAACACTGGATGGAGCACTGAATGAAGCACTGGATGAAGCACTGAGTGGAGCATTGGATGAAGCATATATGGAGCACTGAGTGAAGCACTGGATCGAGCACTGAATGGAGCACTGAGTGGAACAGTGAATGGAGCATATATGGAGCATTGGATGAAGCACTGGGTGGAGCATATATGAAGCACTGAACGGAGCAGTGGGTGGAGCAGTGGATGAAGCAGTGAGTGAAGCAGTGAGTGAAGCAGTGAGTGAAGCAGTGGGCGAAGCATATATGGAGCATTGAACGGAGCAGTGGGTGAAGCAGTGGGTGAAGCATATATGGAGCACTGAACGAAGCAGTGGGTGGAGCAGTGGGTGAAGCATATATGGAGCATATATGGAGCAGTGGGTGGAGCAGTGGGTGGAACAGTGAATGGAGCATATATGGAGCAGTGGGTGAAGCAGTGGGTGGAACAGTGAATGGAGCATA
>JAABUY010004932.1_pt1 | contig 13686 bp, 16 predicted proteins | sample 5560271 | NCBI WGS metagenome assembly JAABUY01 (sample SAMN10711886, study PRJNA513374) | rock metagenome | isolation source: Antarctica rocks | place: Antarctica: Victoria Land, University Valley
ACTATATTATAACCTTAATTAGGTTTAGGAAATATAGCCGTTGAACATGCTTTACAAATTATGTTACGAGTGACTTAATGAAATATAAGCTTTCTCGTAGATATTCCTATGCAAGATATGTTTTACCACATCTGGACATTTAACTTATTACGTCCAGTTACTGTGAAGTTTATTTAGCTTAGCATCAATACTACCACATAAGTCTTTATATTTAGCCAATTTACTCTATTACAGCAGTAGAAAAGGTTAAGATAAGCGAGAAGAATGTTTAGAGATGTCATACTATATCAATTAAGGTATTAGTCCATTATGATGAGATATATTAAGATTAATCTTAATAACTTCTGATATTATAGTAAACGTATGAACCACCCATTACAAGATAATAGCACCTTAACTATCCGACACGAATCTAACCATTTCTATCAGCAGTCATATAGCGTATTTAAGCAACAACTATCAGCATTAAGGAAACCATAGAGTTAACCATAATTTATAAGATGATATAAATCTAGAATGTCAAACATGAATTCAATAAGAGTGTCTAGGTAGGATAGTTTAAGAGTGTCTAGGTAGGATAGTTCATCATCTCTCAGTCTATCCATCCGCTCGTATTGTGCATAATTGATATCTTCGAGGGACAGCAGCGCGTCCGAAGAGCTTAATATGCTAGAGTATGATTGAAGCATGTAAACCGCAAGGTCCTAGCATCTAGTTTAAGATGGTGGGCGATCAGATGAATGGCGTCGCAGAGATTTCTGATCGTTGTAGCTGTCCGTCACCATCCTTCTCCTTGGAGATTGTTATGCTGCACACCTTTGGACTGGCAGCTCTGGGTCAGGGTCAGTCAGTATCACGATGCATTAATGACCAAATAGAAAGTGCTGGGTATCACTGTCGAAATCGCGCTCGCCTCCTGCCCCACTGCCTCCTCGCATGTCTCAAAAAGCACTGTACTTACACCACCTCTCGTTTCCCCCGCACTCACGACTTGGGAGTCTACGCCAGCATCACCCTCACCTCCTCGATCTCACCCCGCCACACGCCTCGTCATAAAGTGCTCTACACTCACATCCTCCCTCACAACATGTCACTCCCCCAATACTCGCCGACTCCCGGGCTTAGGCCAGCATCGCCATCACCTCCTCGATCTCACCGACCACCAGCTCGTCCCACTCCTCTTCCGTCACATTCCCCCGAATTATCCCGGAATCAAAGTCGATGAGACAAATGCCGTCGCTGGGGCGACGTCGCCAGTGATGTGGCGCGACGTCATTGTGCACCACCCCTGCGCGATGAAGCTGGGCGTACAGGTCGAGTATCTCCCGTCTGACCATGCAAAGTCAGCTCCGACAAAACGACAAAAACGATCACTGGCTCACTTTCCGTCCTCGGACAGAGTCCCCATGTCCACCGCCTCGCCCACGTCTTCCAGCAGACAGCACCAAACATCCCTCTCGTACCCGCTCCTACCCTCCAGGGACCATTCCCCACCCCAAAGACCGTGATATGCAGGGACGAGCGTCTTCTGCATGCTCTTAAGCGGACCGCGGTAGATCCGGTCTTCGTGCAAGATGGCGGCACGGGCTTGGAGCTCAGAGTATGTGTCGTTGGTTGGCTGGGAAGGGAGGAGGAGGGGACATGCCAACTTGAAAACGAGACTCTCAAGCGGTTCGACCCCATTTTGGGGAAAGAGGGTGGCACTGGCGCGGAAGGCATCCCAGAGCCGACCCGATCCGATCGACTGGATCAGGGACAGGGAGGCGAGTGAACCGGTCTTGGGCCTCTTGGTCGCCGGATGAGTCGGTGAGTCGTGATCTTTGGCGGCGAGGTCGAGCTCTGGTGAATCAGGGCGGTAGTGTCGAGCGGGAGATAGGATCTGGGGGACGATTCTCGAGCTCGACTCTGGCGAGGGGATGTATGGACCGAAGAGCTTGCCTGGAGAGAGTCGACTTGGAAGGATGTACTGGGAGACGTGCGGCTGGTCGGAGAACAAGTCGAGCGAGACGGAGAACTCGTTGAGTCCGAGCTGAGTCATCATCAGCCTCTGCAAGACATCACAGCGAGGTAGACATACATCGGCAGCAGTCACGACTGGGACGGGTGTGGTGGGCAACGGATCATCCTCGCTGGACGAGAAGCTTGTGTCTACACCGTCGTCGCCCTTTTTGTCCCATCAGCAAAAGACCTAGACAGTGGGAGAGAAGACGCACAGGTTGACCAGAATCACTCTCGGGCCCCTCTTCACTCGGTGTGATTGATTGCAATACCAACTTCTTCGCCACCCCTTTTGACGTCTGTACCGCCTCGGCAATCCGAGCAGATGACCGCGTAGACTCTCTCGCCCTGGATCCAGATCCTTCTCCCCCTAATTTCACGCGGTCCGGTTGAGGAGCGACCACGGGTATTGAGCTAGCCAAGCTGGTAGACGGCGGCGTGTCCTCGTCGAGCGAAAGGGCCAGCATGAGGCCGAGCGGTTTGTGAACTAGGAGGGGCACTGCCGCCGGTAGGGGAGAGAGGTCGTTGACGAGGGAGGATAGGTTTAGCGGTCCTCGATTGCCGATGGGGAGTGAGAGGGCAAAGTTAGCTTCCCCGTTGATCGTCCCGCCCGTCTTCTTGACCACAAAGTAGCGCGATCTGTCGGTGACGAGACCGTGCGAGGCGGTTGGCTTGGAGAAGAACTCGTTCACGACCTACAAGGGGTCAGTATATCGCAGAGCATGTAGGGGCGAGAGACCTACCTGGTAGAGAAGTTTATCTGTACGCTCCCTGATCACCGCCGTCGTGTCGTCACCGAGATCACCATAGCATTGATCCATCTCCAATGAACTCTTCCCAAGGGATGTGACATTCATGACGAGCTCGCCACGTCTCTGCAACCAGAGAAACAGGTTCTTGACGACGGTCCGGAGATGACGACCGGTCTTGATCTCGCCGAAACGGACGGGCTCTATTTTGGAGAGGGCAAGTGTGATTTCCTCGTCGATGAGGAAGAGATCGGGAATCCCAGACTCTCTCGAGTTGGTGAAGGTCTGCCATGCTCGTAGGATACCATTGCGATGGAGCAGTCTTCGAACGGTCGGGATCAATTCACTGTCCAGCAACGCGACAACATGCGGTTCTTCCCAGATCGTTCCGACATCCGAATTGGGCTGTCCAATATCGGTAGGTGCCGGCTGGTGGAGAGGGAGTTGGTCGAGACGACGCTCTAGGGAAACGAGGAGAGTTGGGTCAAGCGTGAAGTGGACCCGTTTGAGCTTCCAAGATCTAATCTTTGTGGGTTGGACTTTGGTCGCTGACTTTGGGAGACCTGCTGTGGCGTCAACAGGGTCAAACAGAGTCCAGTCGCGGATAAACTCGGCAAGGTCGGACATGGCGCATGACTAAAGGATACTTTCCTCCTGAAGATGATGATTTGGTCACGAAGATCTGTCTAAGGATTTCCGAGATGGAGTAGGGGGATTTTCTTTTTGAATTAAAGTTTTGGACGATGTGCCACAGCCGGGCCCGATTCGGAGCATTATGTTATCTCCGTACCCATTACTCCTTTTTATTCTTTTCTCACTTCGAAGTACTCCTTGATCCATCCCATCACCATGTCGTCATCCCCTCCCAGGCCATCCAGTCCAATACATCCTCCCACAATGACTCTTCTTGATCATCCCTCTACCAGATCACCCCATTCATCTCACCACTCTGAAGAGCAATCTGCAGATCACTTTCTCCGGCGATCTACATCCGATACATCGGAAGACTTAACGACCCCAACCTCAGCAAATTTCCCAAGAGATAATCAGGATGGTGGTGGAAACGGTTTGATTCCCATCATCACAAACACGAATACAACCACCGCATCCGGTTCCCACACCACCACCACCACCACCACCACTCAATCATCACGACGACCGACCCCATTCCTCTTTCGCGAAAGTGTTGAATCCTACCACCCTCTCCAGGAAACGATGAGTCTGACAAGGGCGAAGTGTGCAGAGCTGGTGAAGGATTACAACAACCAGGCCGAGGAGTGTAATTTCGCTTCTCGATGGAAGGAGGTTTGCTCCACTCCTGTTGAAAGTTTCCTTCAAGGTCCCTTCGAGTGTCAGGTCAAGCTCACCGCTCAGACCGAGATGGATCTTGGATCGATAAAGACCGAGGATGGGTTGATGTTTGAGGAGACTTGTATGGCGAAGATTGTGAGATTGGCTATGGAGGCCGCAAAGTCCATTGATAGGGCAAGGATACCGGGATCTATAGGTGAGCTGGCTTGACATTCGTGAAACAAACGCAAACAAACCTGTTGTATTCACTTTCCTCACCCCGTCGTCACCTAGAGCTGAATGAAATGAAATAGGATTACCACCGTCTGATCACTCCACACTCTCCCACGTCAACCTCGAAGCTTTCGGCATCGCCAATGACGTTACCCGACCACCAGATGTTCATGGATCCAGGAGAGGGAGCGTGCCACCTTCCATCACTTCCACCACTTCCAATACTTCCTCGTCATCCACCAGCATTCGAAAACGTTTCCGCGACTACACGACCACCACCGGCATCCGATGTCCCGATGTGACCATAGTAGCAAGCGTCGGAGGGCTGGTACGACCTGATGCTCCAAAGCTCAAACGTTTAAAGCGGAACAAATCAACACTCAGGTCCACTACCACAACCACTACCACCGATACCAACCTCTCGGAATCATCGACCACCTCTCTCAATCCCTTCGTGGAGATCCCATCTTCCTCCTCTCAATCCCCATCGCCCTTGCTACAGTCATCCACAGCTCTTGACTCCATCACTCGACCCTTCCCCCGCATAGGATCCAAGAGGCACGTCAATGGAATTGCTCTGCTCAAAGTGTTGGCAGTAGGGGAGGTGAAGGTAAAGCGGAAGGCGAGGATGGGATGGGGACAGCTCATCTCCTACCTCTTGAGCTGTCACGAGGCATGCGGGACCTGGCTTGGCTTTCTTTTCGTCGATCTATGCTATGTCCGGACAGTCGTCATCGATCAAGGTGTCGTGGCGATAGAGACGGATGATCAGAGCTTGTGGTCAACGTCGGGTCCGATTTGGCAACTCCTCAACACGCCTCGACCCGAACAACTGGTATTTCATCGGATATGGCACGATGAACGGCTTGACCTCAACGAGATCGATCTACTTGCGGAAACGATTCATGCCGCGTATGGAATCATTGCGGATCTCGACGCAGAGGGTCCTTTCCACCGTATACCGTCGCCGGAAGAAGATGGTATAGGTGGAGGGGTTTGGGGTCAGGTGAAGGATCGGGCGATGGCTTGCAATTGTGAGACGCCTTTTGAGAATTTGTTCACCGCTGGGATAGCGAGGCGGGATTCAATAGGGAAGGTTTACGATTTCTTGCTTGGCAAATTAAGGCTTCACGCATCGTCGACCGCAGCATCTGGCCTCGAGGAGGAAGAGGATGATGGAGACAAAGATATGGATGAGAAAGAGGAAGAGGACGAAGACGTCGATGAGGAAGAGGACGAGGACAAGTATGAAGGCGAGGACGAGAATAATGAGAATGAGGGAACCCACAAAGGCGGTGGCGATGAAGATGATCACGTCCTTGAGAGCGGGTCGACGTTAGGTGAGAGCCAGTGGACCAGTATATTCTACCGAGGCTAAAGCCCATGAGCAGTCCGCCGTCACTCAGCAAAGATCGAAGCATGGAAGGAAGGAGTAGCCGGCGTGGGACCCGACTGGGTACAGCCGAGTGCCCAAGACGCAACGAGCCAAATTCAAGATCATGAGGACGAGCAAGATGTCAGGCTTCGAGACCTCGAGGTCCCGGTCAACCTGCTTCTCGAGGAAATCCCTCTTCTGGCCGCGCTTGCCGTCACCGACATCAGAGTCGTATGGACATCTCCGACCGACATGACCCGACTCATCTCTTCCCGTTCGGCCCGCGCCATCGCACGGGCCTCACACGTCAGTCGTCTCAATCCGGCCACCAATGATTTCCATCCCGACCTCCGCGGCGATGTTCCACCGCGAATCTCTCACTCGCTTTCTTCAAAGCTCCAGTCCGGATCCACACTCCCGCTGCACTTTGTCTCTCCCCCTTATCATACGCCCTTCTTTATTCCTTTTTGACTCTTCTTTCAATCGTCCTGCTCCTACGCTTAAGTTCAGACCTCCTCAATTCGATTCAGTTGGTCCTTCATTCGCTTGGTCACGAAATGGTCTTCATGCATGCAATAATTCCTCCGATGTCAATGGCCGTAATGCAGGAGATCCCGATCTAAGGGGTTCCTGCAATGTCTATCGTCCGTTCCTGTCCCTCTTTAGCTTTCTTCTTTTCTCGCCCTGTCAAGCTTGACTTTGAGGGAATGGCTGGTCGGGCGGAACAGTTCAAACAGCTTGATATCCCCAACCCGTCTTCTCCCCCTGCATGATTTTCCACCTCATTACCCCTTGTCCTGTGCGGTTTGCACCTGAGTCCGACAGGGTGGTAAACCCGATCTGTTGACAAGAGGAGGTCAGGGCAAATGTCTGGGTATTTGGAGGAGAAGAAGGCTTGAAGGGTATAGATTCATTGATGGGTGGAACGGTGGGTATAGTGGTGTTCGGGACTGGAGCTGGGTATTGGAATAGTGATCCTTGGGCGTTTCCCGTGGAAGTAGAACTGGTCGTAACTTGGTCTGGCGTTGCAAGGGGTTTCTTGGCCGGACAGTCGGCGAAATTATGGCCACCATTGCCGCAATAAGTTCTCATTTTGCCGACGCTGCTTTTCTGAAGGGTGCAACCTTGTTCATTGTACTACGAAACGAGGCTATCACTGTCAGTATTCAAACGCCTATTATCTCTGCTCGCCTCTATTGTCCTCGCTACGTTTCCCCTCGCCGACGAAACACTATTGAACTCGAAACGAGAAGGACCGAAGATAGGCCTGGAAGACGATGTACAAAATTGACTCATTGAAAAGTCACCACAATTACCTAGCCTACTCATAGCCTCTGCATCTATAGCCCACGCTACTCGACCGGCACTTAACCCGGCTACACCCACGCGTGTCCTCGAGTTATTCCAGCCAAGTTCGACCACGGTAGTCCAACTTTGCCGAAGCTCAGACGACCGTCGCCGATTACAGGAGCTGAGCGTCGGGCCTATTTGCGGGTCGACGTAGCACCGTGACATAAACCGATTCAAAAGGTCAGTGGGTTAGATCACCCCCTAGCAGGTGGAGAGACGAGCGATCCTGGCCAAACCTCTCACCAATGGACGATTCATCCCACGATGTAGGAACACTCTGCCAGTTATCAAGACTGCGTCCTCTGCCTTCCAACGCTTTTTACATTGTAGCGCCTAACAGGTTTACATCTTCAAGCGCCTAATGACCATGAATAGTGTCTCCTCTTCCCATCCATACACGCGATGTTGGGTAAGGTCTTCTTTTATCTAACCTTCATCTAGCGCCAAGACACGAAGTGAATCGCAGTGACAGTCTTGTCCGCGAGATACTGCTTTACATTCATCTTCTCTACGTTCGCTAACCCAATATCTCATCACTCTTGACCTGACCATATGCCGATCCGCTCGATGGACGGCCATCACTCATTCCCCTCCCATTTCGATTCCATGCCCGTCGCTCTCTCTCCCCCAATACTCGGCTGCTGCCCTTACAACACTCGCCGTGTTCCTTCCTCAAAGCAAGATCCGTGTACTTGTCCACACTCGAAGAACCTATCTAGGCGGCGCCATACCTTTCAAGGTGTCCAGCCGCTGGGTCAATATCTGTCACGACGCCGATCGACTTTGACCAGTAGAAGCGGGTGACGACAACATTGGAAATTCGAAGGGCGGCAGACTCTGTGATATAGGAGCGACATTCCGACATTGCCGACCTGGCATCTCGGTCGAGTATGTCTTTTGGGCGACGCAGCGCATGCTCATCCCGCCCAACGGACAGGGGTCGGTCAAACTTCTTTGAAAGGCAGCAGTCATGCCTTCGCCTGCTTTACTACAAGCTGTGTCTGACAAAATCTCGACAAACACTCGTTCGGCACAAACATAAATCAGTCGTCAACGCGATTGTCCTCTGAGGTGACCTTTGTCCCCTCTTCTTCGCTGATGTCGGCGAAACCGACACTTTCGAGCCTTGGAGGCGCTCAACGTCAGACTCCTCGCAGGCGGCCCATGTTGCTCGACGCGGTCGATTCCGCCTAGGGCTCGGTCCGTCCTTTGCTGCTTGAGATTGATTGGGAGACGACGGTGTGGATGATGTATCATGACCGGAAACCGCCCGGTACCTGTGGGACGTTGCGATCGCGTTTGTTGACGAGGGTGGATGTCGCGTCCGAAACTAACGTGTCAAGATTGACAGCATTCAGGATTGGACAAGCAGACCATCTGAATCTCAATTTGCGTGTGGAGTTCATCGTCATCATGATCATCTCTGCTTGTCGAGATCGGCTACTCTGCTCTTCCTGGCACTGGCATCGGATTTGTCACCATGGCGATGCGCCTCCCGATGACGGCTTCAGCAATAGAGAACTTTTGCGGATCCCAACTTGGTCATCAACCATATGATAGACAAACGTGCCGTCGTCAGCCCCTACTCGGCTCCTGAGGCCCAGAGGACCCGAACATCGATAGACGCCGGACCATCAATAGTCCGAGGGAGATAGTCGCCTAAATTCAGTCCTGCAACTCGTGCTGGCTACAAGACGCTCAGAAGCGGCTCGAAACAGCAGACATTCGTTGCTCAGCAAGCGGTTTCGGAACGTGAAGAGGACCGAGAATGAGAGGCTCGAGAAAACGGTGGATGAGAGAACCAGGGACTTCGAGGCGGTCCTGAAAGGGAAGAACGAGGAAAGGTAGAGTGTCAAGGCGGGATTCGATGTGAGATCGTCCCGGTTTGCTTCCGTTAGTTGTGATTATGCATTAGATTAGGCATGCCTCGATGTCAATCAGAGCCTATTCCTTCGCCCCCAACTGCTGGAACCTCCAATCACGGGGCAACGATCCGAGGACCCTGAATCCTACGCGCTGATGAAAGCTGACGTATTCCAACTTTCTCCGCTTCCTGCTTTTACTTTTCCACACACCTCCTCATACCTTTCTTTCAATACAGCGCATCAGATTATAGCAAAAAAGTCGGGATGAACGGGCATGGTCTATCTGAGCCTGTCAACAAGGATATACAGTCTTCAGCGCGACAAAGGGGTCACTCGGCGATGGTTAGCATCCCCATGTTCTTCATGAGCACTGGCTGATGAGAGCAAAATCTCCTATTGATGCTCCCGGCTGTCCTTTACGACTACTTGATACGCTCGTTTGTTTCTGGATGTGGTCGGTGAGAGTAGGACTTCAAGTCGGCCACGACTGGGGTCGCTGCCAAGACTATGCGGAATGAGCTGAACCGGATGGTGTCGGGCGTGACGGATCCGGCCAAGAAGAAGGTGCGTAAGCTAAGCGAGTCTTCGGGCTTGTCCGTCAGAGCGTGGAAATGTTCGAGGTGACCGTCAGCTGGAATCTGGCTGATGTTAAGGCACAGATCTTCGACGCCGAGATGCAGTCCTTCTTCCTCCTCTTCAACCGCTTCCTCCTCGACCGTGCCAAGGGCGAGAAACTGTGAGCGCATCCTTATTTCCAAGGCTGACAATCATAGCGAGTGGGAGCGAATTTCCCCTCCCAAGGCGGAGCAGGTACACTCGTACAAGGTCCTCCCTGACGTCGATCCTTCCATCCTCGGCAAGCTCGCCGTGCTCAAGCTCAATGGCGGTCTCGGTACTACCATGGGCTGTGTCGGGCCAAAGAGTATCATCGAGGTTCGAGACAGCATGTCCTTCCTCGACCTCGCTGTCAGGCAAATTGAGGTGAGTAACAAGAATCTTAGTTTAGGGTCGGCTGACGACACCCAGCACCTCAACTCGGAGTACAACGTCAACGTCCCGTTCATCCTCATGAACTCGTTCAACACCGACGAGGACACCGCGCGAATTATCCAAAAATACCAGAACCACAATATCAATATCCTCACTTTCAACCAATCGCGATACCCGCGAGTGGACAAGGAGTCACTACTCCCCTGCCCTCACGAGGCGACTTCCGACAAGGCAAACTGGTATCCTCCGGGACACGGTGACATCTTCGATGCCCTTACGTGAGTTTTAACCGTCGCTTCTTCCTGGATGCCCTGGATAATGACGCCTCGCAGCAACTCCGGACTTCTCGAAAAGCTCATCAGTGCGGGCAAGGAATACATATTCATCTCCAACGTCGATAACCTCGGTGCCGTTGTCGACCTCAACATCATGCAGACCATGATCGACGCTCAGGCCGAGTACGTCATGGAGGTGACGGACAAGACCAAGGCGGATGTCAAGGGTGGGACCATTATCGACTACGAAGGGAAGGTCCGGTTGCTCGAGGTGGCGCAGGTGCCGAAGGACCATATGGACGAGTTCTGCAGTACCCGCAAGTTCAAGGTAAGCCAAGGTTGCGGTCCAAACCGGTATCAGCTGAGCTTGGGTAGATCTTCAACACCAACAACATTTGGTGCAACCTGAAGGCGATCAAGCGGGTGATGGACGAGGACGCGCTCAACCTGGAGATCATTGTGAACAACAAGGTCATTCCGCCCATCTTCACCGGGTGTCTGTTTGACGCAATCCCAGGTCACTGATGGCGGTCAAGCCGTTATCCAGCTCGAGACTGGCGCGTTGTCCCTTCTCATGTGTGATCAGCCGGCTGACTCCTAAAAGCTATCGGCGCCGCGATCAAGCACTTTGACAGTGCTATCGGTATCAATGTCCCCCGATCACGATTCTTACCGGTCAAGTCTTGCTCGTACGTGCTGTGAATGTGCAACATTGATTCTGGTTCATGATTTACGTAGCGATCTACTCCTCATCAAATCGAAACTATACAACCTCGAACACGGTGTCCTGACCATGAACAAGTCCCGAGAGTTTGGCGGTACACCCGTCGTGAAGCTTGGAGATCACTTCAAGAAGGTTGCAGTGGGTCTAATCGCCTGGTCGTGCTTCCTCGCCTCATGGCGCTGATTTACTGGTAGAACTTCGAGAAACGATTCAAATCCATCCCAAACATCACCGAGCTCGATCACCTGACCGTATCCGGCGACGTCTGGATCGGGAAGGGCGTCCGTCTCGCCGGAACCTGCATCTTGGTCGCAAACGAGGGTGACAAGATCATGATACCAGATGGGACGAATCTGGAGAATAAGCTGGTGACCGGAAATTTGAATATCATTGATCATTAGGCGGGTTGTGGAGAGTTGGGGATGTAGCTTATGCACATGCTTATTGGATCGGCTGTGCGGTTCAGGACGCATTGCAGGGCAATTCGGCTGGCGGTACTACCATCGTCCAGGACGCGCGGGCCGATACCAACCTGGTCGCGGCATCATCGGCAGATCCGATCATGGAGACGAGACTCGTGAGACAGTGCAAGTCCGAGAGTATCAAACGAAGATGGTATTGATGACACAAAGTTGTGACGAAATGGGCCAGATGCAGGGCTAGCCTTGGGGCAATCTCTCCCGCTTAGCCATCCAGGATCCTAGAGTGTGGTCTTCTGGCGAAGACAATGCCAGAATGAAGCGTTGACAGAATTAAAATAGGTATGAGATATGGCCGCTCCGCAATGTAACAGACTTATCTTGGAATGCTTTGGTGGAGTGAAGGCTAATAGAACAGTCCCAGCTTGACATTCTCAGTGACCTGAAGACATGTCTTGTCCACCTCAAGTATACCCAACCAGCTCCTGGTCCAAGCTCAGACTGTCAGCCTGTGTTCCGTACACAACTTCTGAGGTGGACTGAGCAGTTGTTGTGCCTAGTTGGCCTGCGTCAGCTGGCCCTTGGCCGGAAATCAACCATGTATTGAAGCAACCTGCTTTGGATACAGTTGTCATTGATGGAATCCGTGGAAATATGTATCGCTTTGCGTGAGTTGTGATTTTCTTTCTTTCTGTAGAGGCTTGAGCTTATTCGGGGTGCTTGCTTTCCAAAAGCTCATTGTGAGGGTGGGTCAAATGATCCATTCACGCTTGATGGAAGAGTCATGAACCAACAAGATCAACATACCCAACATGCATTTTGGTAGTTGCCACATGCATGGTTTGCCGAGAAACCAGTGTCCCTTAACCTTTGCCACCCGTTCTATCGCTTGCAAGGTATATAAGTCCATACAAATGGAGAGCCCCCCAGCTCTGGATCATCTGTCAAACTTGATTCTTGATACCACAACTTGTCACGGTGCTACGTCGACCAGCAAATAGGCCCGACGCTCAGCTCCTGTAATCGGCGACGGTCGTCTGAGCTTCGGCAAAGTTGGGCTACCGTGGTCGAACTTAGCTGGAATAACCCGAGGACACGCGTGGATGTAGCCGAGTTAAGTGCCGGTCGAGTAGCGTGGGCTAGAGATGCAGAGGCTATGAGTAGCTAACTATAGTGACTTTTTATTTTAATCTCGAATCGCTGGTTCTCCCCGACTCTCAAGTCCATCCCTTTTACACACCGTCTTCCAGGCCTATCTTCGGTGATGTTCGGCGATGTTCGACGATGTTCGGCGAGGTTCGGCGAGGTTCGGCGTTCGGCGAGGTTCGGCGATGTTATCCGATGTTCAGCGATGTTCGGCGATGTTCGACGATGTTCAACGATGTTCGGCGATGTTCGACGATGTTCGGCGATGTTCGGCGATGTTCGGCGATGTTCGGCGATATTATCCGATATTCCGCGATATTATCCGAGCTTCAATTCACGATCGTGACACTGGCCCTCTTTTATGATTCAACTTCCAAAGTAAATGAAAGACAAATGAAAAATAGACGAAAGATGCCCACGCTCCTTGCCATGGGCTGATGCTAGCCTTCTTCTATCAGAACGGTAGAGGAAACAAAACTGTAGATGAAAAATAGATGAGAGCTCTCGTCCAAATCTCTTTCATATCGGAACGAAGCTGGCCTTCCCATGAAGCCCTCACGCAGGCCTCCTTTCACAGCCATGAAAGCTGGCGTGGAATCTACGTGTGCAGTCAGCCATATATCTCAACAGCACATTTGTAATATCATTTTTACTTGATCATCAAATTGTTCAGAGCATCAAAAAGAAGTCAATCGTGAATCAGTCTTGAGCTGCAAACATGCCTCACAACGTCTACGTCGACACACAAGACATTGCCTGTGTTTCCGCTTCTGACAATGTCAGTGGCAGCAGTAGAACCAACTTACCCAATGTATTTCATTGCTCTGACCCGGCGACTCGGTTAAGTCTTACATACCCAAGCCAAACACAGACCTCCACCTTGAGATACGCTTCCACCTCTTCCGGACAGAACCGCGAGGTCAATGTTCAATTTGACACAGAGAAATCTTTAACCCATCGCACCAATCTCACTATCCTTCAAAAGGCATTGAAGGAGGTCTACAAAACTCGTTCGAATAGGCAGAAAGCCAGCAACCTTGAGCGGAGTGCAAACCAGCAATCCACGTACATTGCTAGGTTTCTGATTTCAGATGTGAACAAATAACCCCCAGCTGGGTCTGTTTGGATCTGACTATTGTTGATGCGAGGCTGTCAGGGTGCTACGCCGACCAGTGATAAGGCCCGACGTCCAACTCCTACGACTGGCGATCGTGGCCGAAGGTGGCGATTGATAGGCAAAGAGGGTTCAGCGTCAAAGGTACTGTCGGGGA
>JAABUY010004933.1_pt1 | contig 13685 bp, 15 predicted proteins | sample 5560271 | NCBI WGS metagenome assembly JAABUY01 (sample SAMN10711886, study PRJNA513374) | rock metagenome | isolation source: Antarctica rocks | place: Antarctica: Victoria Land, University Valley
TGGCGGCGCTGCCGATGATCGTCTTCTTCCTGATTTTCCAGCGCTACTTCATCGAAGGTGTGCGGATGGGCGCGGTGAAGGGGTGAACGAGAAGATCGGGCAACTCGTCATGGCGACGGTGCCCGGTACGGAAATGGACGCGGAGACTGCGGCACGTTTGCGGGCGGGGCAGTACGCGGGCGTCGTACTGTTCAGCCGGAACATCGTCTCCATCAAGCAGACGCTGGCTTTGACGGCGGCAATCTATGAACTACTGACGGTTGATGATCTGCCGCCAATCATCGGTGTGGATCAGGAGGGCGGGCGCGTTGGGCGGTTGATGGCGGTAGCAACCCTGACACCGAGCGCGATGGCCCTCGGCGCGACGGGCGATCCCGCGCTGGTGGAGCGGATTGGCTACGCCGTCGGACACGAACTGCGCGCCCTCGGTATCAATACCGATTTCGCCCCCGTTGCGGACGTCAACAACAATCCGCTCAATCCGGTTATCGGCACGCGCTCGTTCGGCGAATCGCCGGAGCGGGTGAGCGCGCTGGTCGTCGCCTTCGCGAAAGGGCTGCGGGATGCGGGCGTCGCGGCGACCGCCAAGCACTTCCCCGGTCACGGCGATACGCAGGTAGACTCGCATCTCGATCTGCCGACGATTCCACATGATCTCACCAGGCTCCGTGCCGTTGAGTTGCCCCCGTTCGCCGCCGCAATCCGGGCCGGTGTGCCGCTCGTGATGACTGCGCACATCCGTTTCCCCGCGCTCGAACCGGACGGCCTGCCCGCGACACTCTCGCCACGCATCCTCAACGACCTGCTGCGCGCGGAGATGGGTTTCGATGGCGTCATCATCAGCGACGCGATGATGATGAAGGCGATAGACGATCACTACGGCATCGTCGCGGGGAGCGTGCGTGCGGTGATCGCGGGCAATGACATTGTCGAGCCATTGCGTATTCGCGATGAACCGGCGGTCATTGCCGGGTTACGCGATGCCGTGTGCGATGGCCGGTTGCCAATGGCGCAGGTGAACGCCTCGGTTCGCCGTGTCTTACGTCTGAAGCAATGGCTTGCCAAGCAGCCGACTGTGCCGATATCGGTTGTCGGATCGCATCGCGGTCTCGTCCGCGAAGCCGCCGAGGCGAGCGTGACGCTGCTCGATACGCGACCCGGCGCGCTCCCCCTCGCTCTGGAGACAGCTATCGCTGTCGTCGAATTCGCATTCCAATCCGCGCACGCCGCTGAGGAAAGGCAGGCGACATTGTCGCCGTTGCGCGATGCGTTTCAACAACACTTTCCGAACGTGCGCGGCATCGCCCTCGATGTAGATGAACCGGGCGACCTCGATGCCGCGTGCGGACTCGTGTCTGAGGCGGCGGTACTCGTCATTGGCACGCGCGACGCCAATCTCTTTCCGGCGCAGCGAGCGGCGATAGATGCCCTTCGCGATACGAACCGCCCGACGGTGCTCATCTCCCTGCGCGCCCCCTATGATCTCGCGGACTTCCCGTGGGCTGCCGCCCGGATCGCTACGTATGGCGATCTCCCCGCTTCGCTCGCGGTTGCCGCCGCGATCTGCGCGGGCAAATTGCTGCCGCGCGGCCACTTGCCGGTCAGCGTCGGGCCGCTTTGTCCGGCAGGACACGGTTTAACGGCTATGCCGTAGGCACACTCGAAGGGTCTTACAGAGTAGTCGGAGTGGCATAGAAATAGGAGAACCAGATGCAAAACCTCGTTGTCGTTGAAAAGGCCGACACCAATTACTCCGCATACGCCCCGGATGTGCCCGGATGTGTGGCAACGGGCGATACTATCGAGGAAACCGTCGAGCATATGCGGAAAGCGTTACAGATGCATCTTGAGGCAATCATTCGGGATCCCGAATCACTTCCGCATCCCTATTCCGTGCTCGCGGTAAATGTCGAGGCGCCGGAGGCGGCGTTCGTCTAATCAGTGGGTTCGTTCAGCGCTTTTCCCGCCCATGATACGATGCCGCGCATTGGTGCGCCGACGAACTGGGAGGGCGATAGATGGAACGCAAACAGCGATTGGCGGCGCGGGTCGGGGTATTCGGGATCGGGCTGGCGGCATACTGGCCGCAGTTTCCGGGGCTACACGAGCGGCTGGTCGGCTATCAGCGCGCTGTCGAGGCGCACCTGGCTGAACTCGGCGCGGACGTGGTTTCTGCTGGGCTGGTGGACACGCCGGAAGCCGGACGGGAAGCAGGCGAGCGGTTCGCGCGGGAAAATCTCGATCTCCTCATCTGCTCCATCGGCACCTACGCCACTTCGTCACAGGTGCTGCCCGTCGTACAGCGGCAACACGCGCCGGTGCTTATCCTCAATCTCCAACCCGTCGCCGCACTCGACTACGAGCACACCGATACGGCGGAGTGGCTGGCGAACTGCACGGTCTGCTCCGTCCCGGAACTGGCAGGCGTCTTCGCGCGTGCCCGCATCCCATTCAACGTCGTCACCGGCACACTCTCCGACGATGACCGCGCGTGGGGCGCGATTGCGGAGTGGGTGACGGCGGCGGGTGTCGCACGGACGGTGCGGCGAGCGCGGTTCGGCTTCCTCGGACATACCTATCCGGGGATGCTCGACATGCACACCGACATCGCCATGCATCAGGCGCAACTCGGCATGCACATCGAACTCCTGGAAATGGAAGACTTGCAAACCCGCACGGACGCGGTGACGGACGCCGACGTGGCGGCGAAGGAGGCGGAAATCCGCGCTACCTTCACCTTCGCCGCACCGGGCAGCGATGCCATCGCCGTACCCGTCACGGATGATGCGCTAAACCATGCGGCGCGGATCGCCTGCGGCTTGGACCGGATGGCAGACGACTTCGCGCTGGATGGCCTCACCTACTACTATCGCGGGCTGGACAACGGCCCGTTCGAGCGGTTGGCGGCGGGGCTGATCGTCGGCAACTCGCTGCTCACGGCGCGCGGTATTCCGACAGCGGGCGAGGGCGACCTGCAAACGTGCGTGGCGATGCTGATTATGGATCGGCTCGGCGCCGGTGGCTCGTTCGCGGAGTTCATGGCGATGGATTTCAACGACGACATCGTGCTGATGGGCCACGATGGCCCCGGTCATCTCGCGATCAGTGCCGCGCCGCCGACGTTGCGGGCGCTGGAAGTCTTCCACGGTAAACGGGGCGGCGGCCTTTCCGTCGAATTCACTGTTCAGACCGGACCAATCACGATCCTTGGCCTGACACAGACGGCGGATGGCCACCTGAAACTCATCGCGGCAGAAGGCGAGTGCGTTCCCGGCCCCATCCTCCGCACCGGCAACACGAACGCGCGCCTGAAGTTTGCCGGTGGCCCCGCGGCCTTTATCGAACGCTGGTGCGCCGAAGGCCCAACGCACCATGTCGCCCTCGGCCTCGACCATCAAACGAGCGTGCTTCGCAAACTCAGCCGCGTGCTCGGCCTCGACCTGACGGCTATATGAGTTCGGAGTTCGATGTTCGATGAAGTGATACTCCGAACTTCGCGACGAAAGGAGCGTCACATGGAACGCGTCTGTTTTCTCTTGCAGGTCCGACCGGAGCGGCTCGATGACTATAAACGGGAGCATGCGGTCGTCTGGCCCGCGATGCTGGCGGCGCTCCGCGAGACGGGCTGGCACAATTATTCACTTTTCCTGCGCGATGATGGACTGCTTGTTGGCTATTTCGAGACACCGGATCGAGACGCCGCGCTCGCGGGTATGGCGGCGCGGGAAATCAATGCCCTATGGCAGGCACACATGGCTGCCTTCTTTATGAATCTGGGCGACCGCCGACCCGACGAAGGATTCTTGCGCCTGGCAGAGATATTCCATTTGGATTGATGGGCCGATTCGCCCCCACCCCTGATCCTCCCCGCATAGCGATCGGAAGAGCGGGAGTGAGGAAAAATAAAGAAAACGCGCCCCCACTGTCTGAGGGCACGTTGGTGGCGCGAACGGCGCAACTAGCGGATAGCGTCGAGGTCGCTGCCGAGACGGAAGCGGACGCGCTTGCGGGCTGCGATCTGAATCTTGCTATTCGTCTTCGGATTGCGCCCTTCGCGTGCCGCCTGGCTGGCGACCTCGAAAGTGCCAAAGCCGGTGAGTGTAACTTTCTCACCCTTCTTCAGCTCATCTTTGATTGAATCGAAGACAGCATTGACCGCTTTTTCCGCCGCCGGACCACTCATGTTCGCGCTCGTGCCGACCGCTTTTACCAGGTCTGACTTGTGCATTGTCTTCCTCCTTGTGTGCGGTGATGCATCCTCTGACCGCACCCATGTACCCAGTACGGACAGTATGTACTGGATTCTCTCTTCTGGTTATATCACAGATGCCAGAAAAGTCAAGCAGGGCGGGGGAATTGGGCCAATTCCGCACGCCCGTTCGCCTCAATCATCGCTTGCTGACATATCGCCTTTACGTTTTCCCAATGGGCTAAATCGCGCTCAGCGCGACGTGTATAAGGAAGCGAGTGGCAATCCGCTCAATAGGTCGCGCGACCACCGGAAATGTCGAACACTGCTCCCGTGCTGAAGGCGCATTCGTCGCTCGCCAGCCACGCGACGAGCGCGGCGACTTCCGTCACTTTGCCCGGTCGGCCCATCGGGATTTTCGCAACCATATAGTCAATCGTCTCCTGCGTCATCTGCGTGAGGATTTCCGTCTCGATCACGGCGGGTGTCACGCAATTGACACGGATATTCGTTGTCGCCAATTCCTTGCCGAGCGACTTGGTGAGGCCGATCACTGCCGCTTTCGTCGTGCTGTACGCGGCGAGGAAGGGGTTGCCTTCCTTGCCCGCAATCGAGTCGATGTTGACGATGCGGCCCCAATCGTTCGCGATCATCTGCGGCACGGCGGCGCGGCAGCAGTTGAAGACACCGGTGAGATTGATCGCCAGCACGCCCGCCCATTCCTCATCAGTGACTTCGGCAAGCGGCTTATTCGGCCCGACGATGCCCGCGTTGTTGACGAGGACATCCACGCGCCCCCACGTCGCGTGGACATGCCAGATCATCGCATTGACGGCGGCAGCGTCCGTGATATCGCAAGTGATTGCCTGCGCACGCTCACCAAGCGCCTGTGCGGCCGCGTTCGCGGCAGGCCCATCGCGATCCACAATCGCCACGCTATGACCGTCCGTGAGTAATCGCTCAGCGATCGCCCGTCCGATCCCGCGTGCCGCCCCCGTGACAATTGCCACCCGCCCCGCGTGCTGTCTTTCCGCCATTGGTTCCTCCTGATTTACTGCTTCGGATGGATTTCTGTCGGCGCCAAGGAGAGGACGAACGTGTAAAGATCGGTAGCCGATTTCAGCGCTTGACCGACTTTTCCGCAGCCTGCTGACAGTGATAGGGACCGGAATCCAAGTATGGATCGGGGCCGGTTGCCAACCGACTCGCGGAATCGAGATCATGCTTGGCAGTCGTGAACCAACGAGCACTGATTTCCGTGCTTGACTTATCCATAGAGAATCATTCCCTGCTCAAGGATTTGGCTCGCAAGGGAAGCATGGACATGACGGTGTCGCTCCGCCTTGGCGCGTGTCCTGACGATACTATCTCATCCATAGAGCCGTTTTCCCTCTTCAGAGATTTGATGTTCTAGGGAGGCGGGGACAGAGCGATACCGATCGAATTCCGAGCGCGTACGCACACGTACTTCAATCGGTATCGGCAGCCCGCGAAGCGCCCGATAGGCGCGCGCCGCGCGGAGATGCAGCGGAAGATCGCTGTCCGGCACGACAACGACCAAATCAACATCACTGCTCTCGTCCGGCAATCCCCAGGCGTGGGAGCCGAACAGAATAATCTGCTCCGGGTGGAACTCATCCACGAGGCGGCGGGTTACTTCTGCGAGTACGTCAGTATCGAGCGTTTTCATAGCGTCAGTATAGCATTGCAGCGAGAAACGGCCTGGCATTGCTGCCGGGCCGGAAGAAAGGGGAAGGGGAGAAAGGAACGTGCAGTTAGGGTTGTCTCTGCGCTGGACGCTCCGCGAGGGTCGCGGTCAGCACTTGCGTTTGGCCAGTGCGATCAATCGTCAGGGTTGCGGTGTCGCCAACAGTGAGGGTGCTGAGGATATCGCCGAGTGTGGTCCTCGTATCAAGGGTCGTGCCGTTGACGGCGGTGATTACGTCGCCCGCCTTAAGTCCTGCTTTCTCCGCCGGGGTGCCAGTCTCGACCTTGACGATGTAGACGCCTTGGGTCAGCTTCGTGCCGTACTGCGCGGCTTTCGTAGCATTCAGTGGGTCTACCTGCACGCCGAGGTAGGCGCGGGTGGAGAGGACGGCGCCGTTGCCCTTGCTGACGAGCGTCCCGGCAACCTGCTTCGCTTTGTTGATCGGGATCGCGAAGTTCAGGCCCTGCGCGTTGTTGTCCCGCACGCCGAGGGTGTTCAGACCGATCACCTGCCCGTACATGTTGATGAGTGGACCGCCGCTATTACCGTGGTTGATCGCGGCATCTGTTTGAATGAGGCCAACGTAGCTATCGAGTTGCCGGTTGATGCCGGAGACGATGCCTTGGGTGACCGTGTTCTCCAATGCTTCCGGGCTGCCAATCGCAATCACTTGCTGGCCCGGCTTGACGGCAGCGGAATCGCCGAGTTCCGCGACCGCAGGCGCCTTCGCTGGGTCAATCTTGACGACCGCGACATCATTGGAGGGATCGCGCCCGACAAGTGTCCCACTGACGCGCGTACCATCCGCCAGTTCCACGTCTATCGCGGTCGCGCCCTCAACCACATGGTTGTTAGTGAGAATTAGGCCCGCTTTGTCATAGATGACGCCACTGCCGAGGCCGGTATCAATCGGCTGATTCGCGTTGCCGCTGGGAGGCGTCGCGGGTGTGTTGCCGGGCGTCCGGCGTCCACTTGCGTTGTATTTCTGCTGGTTGATGACGGTAACGACAGCGGGGCCGACCTGCGCGACAATCTGCTCCGTTGTCATCGCGGTACCGCTCGGTGGCGCGGGAGTGTTGCGGGTGATCGTGCCGGTGCTCGTCGCTACGGGCGCGGCGGCTGCGAACTGCTGTATCTGCGGGGTGAGGGCGCTACCGCTTCCATCACCGAACATCGCGCCCGCGCTGAAGGCAAGGCCGAGCGCGACGACAAGCGCGAGAAACCCACCAAGAATACCGAGACGTTTCACAGGGCACCGTGTCATCCAAGCCACTCCATCCGTACCAAAATCGGCTTTGTCTTTCGTCATGCCCTCTCCGGCGTTCCTTGCGTTGCCGTCAGTAAAGCGTATCATCCTGAGGGGCATCTGAGCGATTCCTGAAAACCAGATGATACCGCGTGTGTGGTAGCGTAGGCTTCAGCCTGCGCTACCGAATGATCCGCTTGTGAAGAAAGGACAGCACAATCATGACCACCGTCCGCATGATCCCCGATGAGGAAGCGACCGGTCTCGTCCGCGACGTGTACGACGATATCAAGGCGACGAAGGGAATTGATTTCGTGCCAAACTTCTGGCGTGCGCTCGCGGTCAATCCAGAACACCTGAGCGCGACTTGGCACAAGTTGAAGCAGACGATGGCGGCGGGCGCGCTTGACCCGCTGACGAAGGAATTGATCGCCATCGCCGTAAGTGCGACCAACGGATGCCGTTATTGCATCAACTCGCACACCGGCGCGGCCATTAAACTGGGGATGGACACACGGATGTTTTCTGAATTGCTTGCCGTCGTGGATGTCTTCAACGGCACAAACCGCCTCGCGGACGCCTATCAGGTTGAGCCGGACGCCTATCCCGAGGTGCCGCCAAAGGGATAGCAGGCAGCAGGTGCGCTGCCTGCTGTTGGCTGCCTGCTACCCGCTTTCTTGCTTGACACTGGCTCTACACCATGCTACCCTCCCGATCAGACACGAGCCTTACATAACGGATTGCGAGCGAATCAGGCAGAGGCGTCAGACGCGCGCATCATACCGTCGAGATGGAACGCACGTTCCCCCCTATCGTGGGGATATCGTGGTAGCGAAGGAGCCGGTAAACATGTCTCAGCAGCGATTGTCTCGGTTGAGTCGGCGCGGTTTCCTCGGTGGTGTGGCGGGGAGCGCAGCCGCCGCCATCCTTGCCGCCTGTGGTGGGAGCACCGCCACGAATACGCCGAAGCCCGCCGCCAGTGCGGGTGGCACGGTGGCGCCTGCTGCCAGCGGTGGTACCGCAGTTCCCGCTGCCGCGACGACGGGCAGTTCTCCAACGACCGCACCGGCGCAGGCGTCAGGCGGCAAGAAGAAGACCATCCTTTTCTGGGGGCGGCAGCAGTTCCTGCCGGAATCGAACGATTACCTGACGGAGTCCGTCAAGATGGCGGCAGCGAAAGGTGGATTTGACGTTAAGGTCGAACTCTTCAGCAACGACGAGCACCCCCAGAAGGAAGTCGTCGCGATGGAATCCGGCGTCGTGCCGGACATCACGTACACCTACGCGTCCGCGCTCTGGAACCAGAATGGCTATGCGATGGACGTTCAGGCGCTCTATGACGACATCGGCAAGACTGGCGGTGGCTGGCTCGATCTCGCGGAGGGCAACTCGAAAACGACGGATGGCAAGCGGATCAATGTCCCGATGAACTCGGAGCCGTGGTTCGTCCATATGCGCAAAGATAAGTTCGAGGAAGTCGGCGTCAAACTGCCGATCACAACGTTCGATCAACTGATGGATGCCTTCAAGAAAGTCAACAAGCCGGATCAGAACTTCTATGCCTACGATGGGCAGATGACCGAGGCGGACTGGACGGGCAACGGCCTCCAGTGGATGTGGATGTTCGGCGGGCGACTGTTCGACAAAGAAGGCAATGCGACGATCAACACGCCGCAGAATATTGCCGGCCTTCAGGCGTACACCGATCTCTTCAAGAACAAGATGATGCCACCCGGCGTTGTCTCGCAGCAGGCCTCGGGCAACAACGAGGCGTGGCTTTCCGGCCAGACCGCCTGCGTCTCCAACCCCGGCAGCATCGTGCTGGCGATGCGCAAGGACAACAAGGACCTCCTCTCGAAGACCTACTTGCAGGCGTGGCCGTCGCAGGTCAACCCGGGCAAACTGGTCCAGACCTCGGGGAGCGCGGCGCTCGTCATCAACAAGAAGGGCCAGGCGATTGACGAGTCCATGCAGGTCGCCAAAATGATCCTCTCACCGGAGCGGTATCCGACGCAGTTGGAAAAGGCAGGGTCATACTGGTTCCCGATCATGAAGAATTACGTCAATCTCCCGTTCTTCACCCAGGACGAGTGGAACAAAGAGGTTACGCAAAACATCGTACCGAACGCATTGGCCCCGACGGCGGATACGGGCCTCAGCCCGATCTTCGACGACATCACGATTAGCGCGACCAAAGATATGCAGCAAGCGGTCGTCGTCAACGGCAAATCGCCCGCCGAGGCAATCAAGATTCTCGCGGATGCCGCAGACAAGGCGAAGGCGAAGTTCAAGAAGTAGATAGTAGTCGGTAGTCAGTAGTCGGAGGGCTTCATTCCCGTTCTAACTACTGACTACTGACTACTGACTATTCCCAGGGAGGGACCATGGCGACACGATCAGTGGCGGCACGGGATGTGGCGCCTGAACCCCAGCAGAAACTGCGGGCGCGGGTCAATCGCGATACGGGCTTCGGATACGCGCTACTCTTTCCGACTGCCCTCCTGATTGTCGTCCTGATCGGGTTTCCCTTTCTCCGGGCGCTCTGGCTCTCGTTTCACAAGAAATTGCTCGGCGCGCAGGACGCACCGTGGATCGGCCTGAAGAATTACACGACCGTTCTACAGGATCGCGCCTTCTGGCAGTCGGTGAAGAACACGATCGAGTTCACGGGCGGGTCCATCATCTGCAAACTGATCCTCGGCCTGCTCGTGGCGCTTATCCTCAATGAAGCGATCCCGCTGCGTGGTCTCTGGCGCTCAATTGTCCTGCTCCCCTATGCAATGCCGACGCTCGTCTCGGTGCTTGTCTGGAAGTGGATGTACAACGACGTAGGCGGTGTCTTCAACTATCTCTTGCAGAAGAGCACGATCCGCGCGACGCCGACGCTTTGGCTGGCGGATCCAAGTAAGGCGATGGGGTCGGTGATTGCCGTCAATGTCTGGCGCGGCTTCCCGTTTTTCGTCATCACGATCCTTGCCGGGCTTCAAGCCGTGCCGCAGGAATTGTATGACGCAGCGAAGGTGGATGGCGCGGGCGTTTGGTCACGCTTCATCAAGGTCACACTGCCCGGCATCACACCGGTGATCGCGGTGGTGACGCTCTTCTCGACGATCCTCACGTTCAACGACTTCTCGATCATCTGGATCCTGACGCGCGGTGGCCCCGGTGGGGCGACGGACGTGCTTTCCACGCTGACCTATAAGATCGCGATACCGGGCCTCGAACTCGGCAAGGGAGTCGCGGTCTCCGTGTTGATGCTGCCGATCCTCGTCGTGTTCATTATTCTGCTCAACCGCTTCATGAACCGCCGGGAGGAAATCGCATGACGGTCAAACCGCTCGCCGGTCGTACAGTAGCCCAACCTGTCGTGCGGAAGCGTATTCTGGCGTACCGGACGCAGCGCATCGCCTTCCGCACATTTGGGTGGCTACTGCTTGCCGTCGTCCTGCTGATCGCGCTCTTTCCGGTGTACTTCATGACGATCACCGCGTTCCACCCGCCGACGCTCGCCACCGCGCGGACGCCGACCCTTTTCTCGACGCAGTTGACCTTCAAAGCGTTCCGCGATCTGATTCACCAGTACCCCTATATGACATGGATGCGCAACACGGTGCTCGTCTCTGTTTGTAGCACGATTCTCTCTGTCTCCTTCGCGACGTTCGCCGCCTATAGCCTTTCGCGGTTGCGCTATCCGGGGCGGCAAGCCTTCGCCAATGCGGTCTTTCTCGTCTACCTCTTTCCCTCGACGCTCCTCTTCATCCCGATCTTTATCGTCTGCAAAGACCTTCATTTGTTGGATCAACTGCCCGCGCTGATCGCGGTCTATCTCACCTTCTCGATCCCGTTCAGCGTCTATTTGCTCAAGGCATACTTCCTCAGCATTCCGCGCGAACTGGAAGACGCCGCAATGGTGGATGGCGCAACGCGCCTGGAAAGCATGACGAAGATCATCATGCCGCTCGCGACGCCGGGGATCGCTGTCGCGGCCATCTATTCGTTCACGCTGGCGTGGAATGAATACCTCTATGCCTTCACCCTGCTCAGTGACAGCAACAAATTTACTCTCGCGCCGGGGCTGACGAAACTGATCTTTGGCGATGTCTTTCTTTGGGGCATGATAATGGCAGGCGGCTTCTTGATGAGCATTCCGCTCCTGCTCCTCTACTTCGGAGCGCAGCGCTTCATCGTCGCGGGCCTCGCGGCGGGAGCGGTCAAAGGATAGTGCTGAGTGCTGAGTGCTGAGAAACGAAAACGCAGGCTTTGCGGCCTGCTTTCCTCTTGTCTGCACTATTGTTGCCTGAGAATTGCCACGACTGGCTCTGCTCAACACCCAGCGCTTTACATTTGTCGGACGCGCCGCGCCATTTCTTCGTCAATGGTGCGGGGCCACTCGCGCTTCATGTCGTCCCGCACATCGAACTCGACCGTGCCGACGCGCTCGATCTCGAGCCGCAAGTGGTCACCGTCCTGGATAGGGCTGAGGCCTTGGTGGTTGGTGCCCGTCGCGACCACATCGCCCGGCTCAAGCGTCAGGATGCTAGAAGCGAAAGCAATTAGGGCGGGAATCGTGTTCGCCATGTCGCTCGTGTTGTAGTCCTGCCGCAGGTCATCATTGACGTAGAGTTTCACATTGAGGTTGTGCGGATCGGGCACCTCATCCACCGTGACGAGCGCGGGGCCAATCGGGCCGAAGGTGTCGAACGACTTGCCCAATCGCGTCGTATCGCGCGCGGAGATGTCCATGAAGCAGGTATACGCCGCAACGTGCTGCATCGCGTCCGCCTCGGCAATATGCGCGCCGCCCTTACCGATCACAAAGGCCAGTTCGGCCTCATGGTGAAAGATACGCGCCGGGAACGGCGGCATCACAATCGTTCCCCGGGGGCCGAGAATGCTGGCAGGGGACTTGAGGAACATATCCAGCGGCACGTCGGAGCGCGCGCCACCCTCGGTGTAGTTCGCGAAGGCGCAGACGATCTTGCTCGGCTTCGGCACTGGCGCCTCCAGTGTCACCTCGCTGACAGGGATGAATGGCCCTTTGTGCATTGCCTGTTGCAAGGCGGGCCGTAGATCGTCAAGTTGCTCCAGGAGGCGCGCGAGCCGCCCCTGCGTCGTGTTGTTTGCTCCGTCCGGGATGTGCTCGTCAATAGTGATTACCTGGTCATTGACCCAGAGGCCGATTTTTCCTGCATCGTAGACGACGATCCGCATCTCACATCGCTCCCTTCCGCTGCAATCCGCCATCCTATCGCGTGCGCCACCACCAGTTTACACCCACGGGGAAGCAATGCGTGGGCAGTGGGCAGTGGGCAGTGACATCGTGCGGCCCTTGGACGGCAGCCAGGAGGGGTGGGATGTCGTCGTGGACACCCCCGAGCTGGCAGATAAGCGCGAGGCGAATAAGGGAATGCATTGAGCGCAACGTCTTCACCTACCAGATGCCGATCAAAGAAGTGGGCAGGCGAGACGTACAACAACGGCAAAGGGGAGAGCGCCATATCGAAGAAGAAGCCGAAGGGATATTCCGATACATTCTGGGAGAAGATCACGAGGATGAACAGATGAAGATGCTTATCTGCCACCAGTGCCGGGAACAATTCTATGGCGGGAATATGGCCAAGTACTGTTACGAGTGTAAGGAGAAACGCTGGGCGGAACAGAACCACCGCGCGGATACCAGGTCACATAAAACCGAGAAAGCAGAGAGCCCCCGATAAACGGGGGCTCGTGGCTCGTATCAGCCCCTGCATTGTACTGCGGGGAAGGGCCATGCCGGGTACGTGACGATGTTGTTCCAGAATGCGAGCACTCCGTCATCGAACTGGACCATGCACGGAATAGGACCGTCAGCCGTGCCAATTAGGTTTCGCGAGACAACATCGAGCCTCATGTTAACGCCACGGGGGACGTTATCAAAGGTGAACCGTCCGGTGGGCGCGTTTGGGGAATTTCTGTAGTCAAGTGTCTTCGTATATGCTCCGGCAGTCAGCGTGACGCTGTTACAGCCGTTAGCCGGATACTCGCACGATACATTGACGTTGACAGTAATAACCTGGCCGTTCGACACGTCACCGCTGTTCGTGCCTGAACTCGTGTTATCTGTGGGAGGAGTAACCGGATTCGTCTGCGAATTGCCACCGCCCCCATATCCATTGTTGGGAAGCGGGGCGCCACCCTGGACGATGACATGAATGTAGAAGTTCGGGCCGAAAGTCTGACCGTTATGGGCGATCATGACACTATAATCGTATGCGCCCACATCCTGATCGGCACCGACGTAACCGGCGAACGTCAGCGTCTGACCGGGCGCGACGGTCTGCCAGAGCGGTTTCTGTGCTCCCCAGAGAGCCGTCCATGGACCAGAAGCGTTATAGCTGTAGCCTTGATCTGCACTCCATGTCGTCGTCCCGGTGTTCTGGACGACAATCTTGATGTAGGTCGAGTCTCCGTGTGGAGTTGACCCGCTTTGGTGGACACCTGAAGATTGGGGAGAACCCAAGGAGGTGTCCCGATGGCACGCACGATCCCCGTTTATCCGCCAG
>JAABUY010004934.1_pt1 | contig 13684 bp, 18 predicted proteins | sample 5560271 | NCBI WGS metagenome assembly JAABUY01 (sample SAMN10711886, study PRJNA513374) | rock metagenome | isolation source: Antarctica rocks | place: Antarctica: Victoria Land, University Valley
AAAGACGTTTCAGTAAGGGCTTTTTGTGGGACATGGACGTAGCAATAGTTTTGACAGGATGATAGCGCTAGAGCCCTTTAGGCGTAGTGCCTCCGGGCGGAATAAATTACCTACCTACCTACCTACTAGGTAACTTGCTCGAAGGATAGCCGGCTATGTCAAGTTACCCTTCTGCCAGCTTGGTTTCAGCTTATTGGATCTGCTGCTATTTCAATGGTACTACTGTAGACCTATTTCTGCACAGTGGATAGGTAGTCAGTTACGAAAATAGGTTGATGTGATGGCTGAGTCGCTCTGATGACTCAGAGCAGAGCACTCAGTCCTTTCTCCCCCAAACACTGCCCTGCGGATGATAAACCATCTTCGACTTCATAAGCTGCTTTTCACGCTGTCACATTTCAGCAAACCGAGCAAAAATTCCAAGAGTCTAGGTGTGTTTTGTTGTGTGTCTTGGCGCTCAAAGTTTCCCATACTTCTCTCAGGTCCTCTTTCCCCACTTGGTGTTTATATTTATATATCTGTTGCGTGCTATAACGACTTCACCGGAGTTATGGCGGGTTCCGTTCCTCATTCCAGGTCGTCTGATACTACAACGTTTGGGGCATCCATTCAGCTCTCAGAAGACATAAATGCGTTTCTCCATCAACGCGGCATCATTCCAACAGAGAATGATAGTACTCTCTACGAAACAGCTTTTACAAAACTGAGCAAGATCTTGTTAGGGGAAGAGATACACGCCATCAGAAGCGGTGTCGGCCCTGTTGCTTTCAACTCGAGTGATTGGGGAGTGTCATTGTTTATTGCGTCAATCGGATCCTACGCCTTGAATATCTGGGATTGCACCTCTGATATCGATTGTTTATGCGTCGGCACGTGCAGCAGCAATACCTTTTACTCCATGGCTCGTCAGCGCCTGCGAAGAGAGGCCGACCAAGGTATTAGGATACTATCAGCTGATAAGTCTGGATCCGGATCAATGCTCGAAATAGAGATTCAGGGTGTAAAGTTGAATCTGCAGTATTGCCAAAGCAGCTTCGCTGAACCGTAAGTTTCGAGGTGTTCCTAAGGGCTTAGATACTAAATCTAATGGGACACAGATGGCGACGAATCTGGTCCGGACAGTTGCCGGACAGTCTTACACTCAACATTCCAATTCCAACATTAAAGACGTTCAACTCATTCAGAGACGTCCAGTGCTTAATGCGGACCATTCCAGACTTTGCATCGTTCCAGACGGCCTGTCGATTGATCAAAGCGTGGGCTAGAGAGCGAGGCCTATATTCACCAAAGCACGGATACTTAGGAGGTCAACACATTACTCATATGCTTGCCAGGATCTGCTACAGGCTCTCCAAAGGAGGTGTAGGTTCATCCCCTACATTAATTGTCCGTACATTTTTTGCCTACTATGCTACTTTCGATTTCGAAGAAGACGTCGTCGATGGGAAGTTCTGCAACTTGAAGCCTCGATACCTGAGATCAAATCAAGAGCCGATGGTCATTCTTAGTGAATACAGCCCTGTCATTAACGTTGCTACGAATGTCTCGACATATACGCTACAAACGATAACGGAAGAGTTAAAGCGTGCCGATGAGTTGATGGCTGAGGATAATATGACATGGCTACGCTTGATGGGCCTACATCATTCTCCGAGAGAATTTGGGTTACAACCAGGTGCCGCCATCGACTTCTTGCAAGGTTTCGAAACATTCATGAGGATTGACATCCGTTACTGGGGAGCGTCCACGGTCAAGTGTGGAAAGCTCGTCAAATGGATAGAAGGCAAATGCCCCTATCTAGTCGCAGGTATAGCACACCGAAGATCCTACCCGACCAATCTAACAGCTATTAGACATCAATCAAAACCTACCAGTCCTACACACCAGAATCTGGCCTTCACGCTTCATCTTAGCAACGGACAGCGACCAAGGTGCTATTGACGACCACAGAAGCTTTTATCTGATCGGCTTAGCCAAATCAGGTGGTCCCACAGCAGACAAAACCACGGAACGCAGGACCGCTCAAGCAGCACTAGATGCCACGATAGAAACGTTCACAACCCAAATCCACAACGACATCCGCTACGACTCACACTCGTCTTTTGTCGACATATCTCTCATCAAGCAAACGGAATTAGACCTCTCAGAAATCAAGCCCGACTCTACAGAATTGGGCCACATCGCCGACGACCAAACACTTGAACCTCCTTCCGATGATGATGAAGACTACGACGACGAAGTCGTGCCTCCTACCACCAACAAACATCCCCACCTCTCGAAACCCAAGACCACCAATACCGAACCCGAAAAGCCCACACTTCTCACTTCCCAAACCGATTCAACTCCGACCGTACGGAGACCGAAACTGCGGCCCGCCTCCGACATCCTCTCCCGCCTCCGCTGGGACCCTTCCCTCTCCAGCGAACCTCACACGATCGGCTACCTCGACCGCTTCGCCGGCGTGCAAGAGATCACAGTCGAGGCGTGGAAAGGAGACAGCAGCGCGGAGGACTTCATACCCGAACATCGGATCTTGTGGTTCCGGAGGGTGGCTGATGGGGTTTTGGTTTGGGATAGGGAGGCGAGGGTGGATATGATCTTCGGAAGCGGGAACGGGAGGGAAGGGGCTGGGAAGGTGGGTATCTAGTGTTGGAGTTTGGACCACTGGGATTCAAGGGCTTTGGCCAACTGCCCTACCCTTACCGCCGCATACAATGTCCCACAACACGCTCAGATGGTGACATAAGATCCCGAAGCGAGTTGTCTCACGAATGGTGGTGCACACATATCAATATTGCAGCAGTCGGGATGAGCTCCTTACGGGAATTCAATTCAATTCAATTGGCCTCGTGTAAAGTGGAGTAAGGTGAAGTGTGCCGCGGAACGAGTGTGCAATGTGCGGGGGCAGGAGAGTTCCGCGTGGCTTTATTGCTTGCTTTTGCTTTTACTTTTGATGGCGTTTTGAACTTGCATCGTTGGTGCCCGCGTTTGCCCAAGATTGGGCTTGGGGAAGGTACCTTATGTAGAGGACCCCTTGCAGAAGAGATGGGCTTGTACCGTACCTGGTTGAATCAGGTTTGAGTACTCCGTAGAGTAGGTATTTAAGGTATGGGTATGGGCAAGTCGTGTTGTGAGATGGATCTTCCTGGCGAACTCGTGGGTCCTGACCTTATGTAAGATCGGCATCTCTGGAATACTTAGCGTACCATATCAGTTACAGTACTGTCCCTTAAAGGTATGTATCATCTGATCAGGGCAAACGCGCTACCTAATCCAAAAGAAAGTCAAATGACTGACTAGTCTGAATAAGGTAAAGTCCGTATGGGGTGCGGCGGAGAGTGTGGGGATTGCAGTGTGGTCTGTGTGTCCCGTGTTCAGCCAATGAATAAGGTAAGGTACCTTAGGTACACAGGGCAAGTAACGAATCAATACGGTACATGTGATAGTGAAAGAACAAGTGAAGGGAAAACAGACAGGGTTCTTGAATAGAATGGAAGTCACCGAACCTGAGTTACAGTAAGCTGAGTACCTTAGTGGGACAGGTAAGTTACCTTCCAAGGTTGGTCTTCTTGCAATTCAGATCAGGCTGCGCCGCCAGAAATTATCAATACCGGATTCATAGGGTGGCTTGGCTTGGACTGTGGCACTCCCGAATAGACCTGCGAATATCTTATGTAATCACTTCATTCTTCCCAGGTTCATAACTTTTTGTTCCTGAATTTATATGCACCTATGTGTACCCTGCTTGACAGCGAATGCGTACCTGGAACAATTCACTTGACCTACCTGTATCTGATTGCGCGGCTGGTAACTCCGCATTCGCACTAGTCCGGAACTACCTTAGCTTCCCCAGGCACAACTGGCCTCAAAGAACCCCCTCCACAGCTTTGAGAGCTTCTCCAACTTTTTTTTCTGAATCAGTATCTATAGCAGCCATGGACGGAACGTTGGCCTTCAAATGAAGCTGCTCGGCTTTCAGGGAATTACTGTTGTTCACCACATTCACACCATCCCCTACACTACATTGTTTCACTGTCTTTCCCAAGTCCTATTAATAAACCCCGCAGCCAACTACGCCCAGCCGCAGTTGGTTGCTGCCGTTTCTTCGACCAAGCGGACATTATTGCTGTGACCTTGTTTGGACTTTCTCAAACACGACACCAGATCTAGGATCCGCAACGGAGAATATCCGATAGCGACGTCCTGCCAGCTCTCGATACTGCTGCCTCCTGCCGACTTCTCACCATCAGTTAATTTGGTTTCCGTGAACGCGCACATCGCTCTGCCTTGTCCCTGAACGGCTCTCGAGTTTGGGCTTCCAAGAACCCAGGCCTCGAGAGCTTATTCAACACCATCATGTCGTCTTACAAGGTGCCCGCCGCATCGATTCCCGCTGTCGATTAGTCAGACTGCTGACGAGTATCCCTCAGGACGTACAAATATCTCGACCCGCAACCCAGCACCGGCTGTCCAGCTCTGCAATGCCTTCCTCGAGTCTCTCGGCCCGTCAACCGTCGTCGAGGAACCACTCGCACGCACATTCCCACTCCCTCGGAGCCATCAATCCTTCGCACCGCGTCACACGTAGGAAGAGCATGACATCTGCCGCCGCGACCAACGTCGCAGCAATGGTGGCGGCCATCCACGAGGCTCCCGAGAGCTCTTATACGATCGGTACGCCGTCGAATCGAAGAAGCATGACGTTGAATCGTGGGCTTGGTTTCAAGGGTACTGAACCCACCTCCGTTGGTGGAACTTCCGGCGCCAGCGACTACCCGTTGTCAGACATTGGCACGGCCCATGTCCAAGCTTCGAATCCTGCTGTTAGTGCGAACTTTGCAGCTGGAGATGATAGCGCGGTCGCTGATGATATGCCATCATCGGAGTTGGAGAACAATGGTACGAACAATAAAGGCCGGGGTAGACGCGCCAGTGAAGGCGCACATCTGGTCAAAGGAGGGGGCAAAAGGATCAGTGGGGGAGAATTGCGGTGTGATCAATGTGGAAAAGGGTACAAGCACAGCAGCTGTTTGACGAAACATCTGTCAGTACCCAGAGTGTCCCATCCTCCGCAAACTCTCCCTCATGAGCACGATCATCCCCTGCTTGCGCTTAATGCATTATGCGCCGTGGATCCTGGTCTCGCGCATCTCTCCAAACGCTCGGCGATTTATGTGAATCTGACAATGGCGTAGATGGGAGCACACTCCAGAGTGGTCCTACACCTCCAAGCTACTCATTTCCAAGCACCAACAGGTACAACTACTCGAAGCCGCTTCTGTGCTTGTCGCCATGAACCAAGATAGCACGACATCTCCCGAGTTGGCGAAGAACGGGGATAGTGACCATTCCTCGGCATCCCCAGCTGCGTCTGGATACTCGGATTTACACGACGATGAGATCAGCTCGGTAGAGACTACTCCGCCCCCATCGAGCGAAGAGCAGACAGTGGCCCACAACAGCTCGGGATTGGGTCGATCGAAGCGATACAGCAGCAACAGCTCGACCTATTCGCGTTCCTACCAATCAGCGCCATCAGGGACTGCGTTTGCAGGCAGCGCTCCTTCTGGATCGTCTATATTCGGGCAATACCGTCAGCAAAGCTCCGAACATTGGCCCTCCACACCGGGCGTCAGTAATGGCATGGACGACGACGAAGAAGCCAATTTAGTGGCCGCGGTGAAATCTTTATGTAGCTTCGGTACCCCACGAAGCGGGCCTGTTCATCTTCCTCCGGATGTCCCACCGGTCCCTCCATTGCCTGCTAAGTTCCTCAGTCAGAATCTGCACGGACTGTCGGAAGACCCATTGACGCCTACGTTCCAACACTCATTCGGTGTGCCTCCGCTCACGCATCAATTATCTCAGGAACGAAACGTCAGTAGAGGTCGAAAAGATGACAACGTGTCCGAAGAAGACGCGTTCTATCAACGAACCGTCATACGTGGCCGAAGTGATGAAGACGACGATGGAGTGTTTGGTAGAATGGAGGAATAGAATACACAACGGTCCTCCAACACCGGTCGGTCTTCAGACGTCTTTGGACCAATAAATAAATAAATACCGTCTGTGTTTCTATATCTTGTTTTGTATTCGAACACCGCAAAATTGAAGGAAGGCTTTTTCTTTGAACGTCGATGGTGCATCATGTCTCCGCAGAGGATCCTCAACACCGAAGAGTGGGATCTGTCAGTCGACGGATCGATCGATCGATCCCACGAGGTTAAAGTGAGGATCCAATTTCGAGCGTTGAGCGGACACCGAATGGATCGGAATCGGGCAGGGCAGGTCAGCATGTACGGAGGAAAGCGCTGGAGCATATCTATCGACAGCAAGCATTTGGAATATGGATGGTCATGGACGGATATGTATTGAATCAGGATATTACGAGCTCTGTAGCTAATTTTCATTTATTGGAGTTCCTCGCCAGGTGTGATGTGAAATTGCACGTCGATCCTGGGAAGGCCATCCCTGCAGATAACGTGCTCTGTCTTGTCTAGACCAAGTTGCAAGACCTCGTACAACCATCGGTCCATAAGCAACAACAAACTCCACTACTACATACAGCCCTGACCATGGCACCGAAAGACCGAGCTATCGCTCCTCGCCGTGTCTTCCACTCTCTTCTGACCCACTAAAGGTTGCTGTCCTCCTCCTCGCAGCCGCTGTCCTACCCACAACCTCCGTCCGCCGAAAACCTCACCCACGGTGCCCAGCCCATCCGCCGGACCGGGCCTCTCTACCGGTCTCTAGTCTCTACCTCCGAACTCGGGTAGGTCAAGTACGCGACGAGTATGCAAGATCGTCGGTCTGCCGAGCAAAGACGTCCCGTGCTCTTTGCATTCCGTGCTTTAGAACTGCGATGGTGGTACTGTACCGATTCAACTGGGTTGCATTTGGGAGCTGAAGCCAACGCGTGACCAGCGGCTGACTAAGGCATCGCCGCTTTACTCCTGCACCTAACATGTCCCTCCACGGAGTACTCCTGTGTGCTCCCTCGGAACACGAAGCTGAAATGATCTCTCGCACGGCTTTCGGCCTTAGAGATGCTAGAAGCTTCATTTCACCTTGGTACATATGTCTATCTGCTGGAATTGCGTTGCCATTTCGTGGTGGTATGAAATATCTGGCAAAGTCTACGTCTATTTTTTATGCCATCTACCCAATACGAGTGTCTTCAAGTTGGAAAGGCGGGGCTTTACATGTAGACCTCAGCTTGTACTCCTGTAAGCCCAACTGTTCATCGGTCCAAATGGGAAGGTCTTGTTCTGCTCCATACCTTATGGAGGTGGAAAGTCCATTTCCTTCTGCTTGCCAATCCGCAAGCGTCCTGAGTTGCAGTCGCCGCCAGATCTCCGAGAGTGCGCCGACGAGCTTCTCTTGTTGCTGCTTCGAGTGCGACGCCGTCGGAGAGATCCGCAGCCTCTCTTGACCTACAGGTACACTTGGCGTGTTGATAGGCTGCACGTAGATGTCATAATCATCGAACAAGATATCAGCCGCCTGCTTACACTTCTCCGACTCCCCGACGAGAACGTCGGGGAGTATTGGTAGACTGCGACTGCGAAGCTCTCGCTTGACGTTCCGCACATTGCGTTGCAACTCCATACGAGCAGATGGATTTTCGGATTGAAACTCTATTGCAGCTTTGGCACCGGCCATCGTAGCCGGTGGCTGCGCGGTCGTGAAAATGAAGCCGGTCGAGAGCGAGCGGATCATATCAGCATCGGGTCGACACCATAATGCCATCAAGCCAATTCCGATAAACTTCGTCCGCCCATTGCCGCAGCACCTTTAGTGCGCCAAGAATTTTGTAGATGCCGAGAATCGTGTTTGTTGCTCCAACAAGAACTTCGCCATATAGAATCTTCCTCAAGTTAATCATAAGTGGAAAAAGAGGAGAGGATGGTCATACAGTCTTGCTAACCCCTTGGACTGCCAGCGTTACGAACCAACGGTGTCCTTGAACGTGAATCAATGGGAGCACCGTCATCTCGGAAGATTTACCGGAACGCCGAATGATTGATTGTAGGCGCTTGAATTGTGCCACAGCCCAAACCGATAATTGAGTTGTAGCCTCGGTTTCGTTACCAGTTACCTTTGTCTCGATACTGATGGCGATTGGTCGAAATCGAACAGGTTCATACGAGGTATGATTGATATACTGGAGATTGGTTGGCTCGAGTTGTAGAGTGCTCCGTATTCGACCGAACATAGGCTCTACCCGAGGATATTCGAGGCAAATGGCGTAATCCACCATCTTCCCCTGGAACATGGTTCCATTGGCATTTCTGGGTTTGAAGGCCGAAGGATGAATCTTTGCCGTCGTACTATTCATGCGTTAGGCTTGCTATCACAGATCTCAGGGAGTAGGAGGGGTGGTGAGTCGAATCACGAAGCGTGCGACGCGCAAAGGGTAAGGTATGATATAAGAAGCATACATGTTCCAGAAGCTGACCCCTGCCTGATCTCTCAAAGCCAGCCCAAGAACACGAGAATGGACTTGCTCGTTCCAGCCTGGTTCAGCAACTTGCTCGTACAAACACTTCTCCGCCCTCTCCAAAATTCTTCTCACTTTTGTGAGTACAATTTCGAGACTGGGCTTGTTGGAAGTGAGGGCGGCATCAAACATTGAGTCAGTTAGGTAGTCACTCTCGCCAACAATGGTGGTAATCTCATCCTGCGAGCAATTAGAAAGGTGCTGGCCTCACCGATAATGATATATACCTTTAGTGCACTCGGCAAAACCCCTGCGGCGGACGAACACTTCAATAGCTTCTTATACAGATCACGTCCCGAGGAGGGCATCTTGGAGATTTCACTCGATCGTTCCACTGGATTCTCGGTCATCTGAAGAGCGCCAAGACTTTTAATTGGGCTAGAACTCCGTGATATCTCAGAAGCTGAGGATTGCGTGCCAGTATCGGGCCGAGGGATTGATGGTTCATCTGGATGGTCGAGGTTTGGATAGTCGGCGAGGCTGTTCGGGTATGTTTGCGCTGCCGTCGCTCGAGGAGTCTCGTAGGAATCAATGGGTTTTGTTCGACGCTTGGGCGTGCTCACGCTTTCTGGGCTGTTGTCTGCGCGTCTCTTTGGGGGAGCCATAGTATTTCCGTGAGCAAAGGCGAGCGCAATTCGTTTTCGAGAGGGAGTCGGGCAGGGCGAAAGTGGTCTCTTGCGGCAATTCGCATGAGAGTCGTCCTGAGTTTGTGCTGTTGCAAATTGAACGTCTTGAAGCCAGGCCTGAATGATGACATTGGAACGAGTTTCCGGAAGCGACAAAGATTCGGACGACATACGAAAGTAGGGAAAGTTCCGGGTATCAGAGAAATGACGATGATGGGAAGGTGAAGTGGATGGACTGAATTGAGGTCAACAAGCAAGGGTGGGGTGAAACTTAGATAAGTCAACAAAGCTGGTCTTCCCGGGAAGGCACTGATCACGCCACGCCAAGGCACTAGTCTCTATATGGAATGGCTATGGACTCTCTACCTTACCTTAGGTACGAAGTAACGTTACCAGGTGCGTCAGTTCTTGAGCTTAAGTCAGCGATACCTTAGGTAGGTACAGTAGAACAGAACTCTTTTACCCACTGTTTGGTAGTTTGCAGTATGGGATTGGCCGAGTCTGTCTTCCTTTCATTTACAATTAGTCCCCAGCATGTCAATACTGGCATCCCACAACCATGCCTCCACTCACGCAAAGCATTCCTTGGACTGCAGTTTTACTGGATGCTTGTGTGCAGAAGCTGTGCAGATAATTTGGTCTCCGAGGCTGATTCCAGGTAGAAGGAAGTTGAGATTCTTCCAATATTGCACAGCTTGTATTGGCCGCTCAATGAAAGCCTTGCCAACTTGTTTTCCACATACAAGTCTCAGCACTTCAGTGGCAGGGAATTTCTATGTGTGCGAGCATATTCCCTATATTTGGTACCGAGCTGGGTCCACTGTGCATTGATCAGACAAATCTACCAGAGAAGTCGAGAGATTTCTAACCATGACAGCGCTTGCCAGGGCTAGAGAGGCGGCAACAAGCGCCTCATTGAAGCCCGCACTTGTCGAACATAACCGCTCGTCGACACAAGGACTAGATGATACGGCGGGAGATGCTCCTTAAGATCGTATGGATTTAGGGCTGTTGGCATGGCTGCAGGTGCTTGGGAGCTGGGTTCTGTTTGCCAACACATGGTAGCCCGTCTAATCAACCCTCCGTTCCTTGCTTACAGGGCCTGCAAACCACTGACTGTAGCTAGGGGTCTCACCAACTTGTATGGTGTTTTTGAAACTTACTATATCAACGCCCTACTGATAAGTTCGACTCCGTCGGCCATCTCATGGATCGGATCCATCCAACTCTTCCTGACCATGGTCGTCGGCATCTTCGCCGGCTGACTCCTCGATTCCGGCCGCCTTCACCTGATCCTCGTTGCTGGCACGGCGCTGGAAGTGATGGGCATGTTCATGACCTCCCTGTGCAGTCGATATTGGCAGGTCCTGCTCGCCCAAGGCATCTGCGTCGGACTGGGGAGTGGCTTGTTGGGCTTGACGTCTGCTGCTGTCATCCCGCTGTATTTCTCCTCGAGGCGGATGGTCGCAACGGGCATCGCTGCTACAGGCAGCAGTTTAGGTATGCCTTCCAACACGGGCAGTTTGCCGATCCATGGGCATGGGCTTAAACGCTTGCAGCTGGAATCCTATATCCTATCATGATGCGGAGACTTTTCGTCCAAGTTGGCTTTCCGTGGGCGGTGAGGGCTCTTGCCTTTCTTATGCTAGGCTGTCTCGCGCTCAGTTGTGCTGTCATGCGTCTTCGGCCGCGTCAGCGTAGGACGGGCGCGTTGGTTCGCTGGTCTCATTTTCAGGATCTGCCTTATTCCACGTTTGTGGCGGGTCAGTGACTTCCTGCACCTGCCACCACTGACTTTGTTCCCAATCTAGCCGACGGAGGTGTTGTTTGATTAGCGTTCTTCTTCATGATCGCATTCGTCTATGTGCCATTCTTCTACATTCAGGACTACTCGCTGAAGCTTTCCGTCGACGCCGATCTGGCATTCTACATGCTCAGCGTGATGAACGCAGCTAGTCTCTTTGGACGTTTGGTGCCAAACTGGCTTGCCGATAGGCAAGCTCCCTAGCTTCTTTTCCCGTTCGAGCCGGGAGACACAACTAACGAGTCCCTCGGACTAGATACGGTGGTGTCCGTGTCATGATACCATGCTGTCTGTTCTCGGCGATCATCCTCTACCTTTTCCGTTTCGTCCACGATCTCCCGGGACTTATCGTCATATCCATCGCGTACGGCTTCATCTCGGGCGGCATGGTGTCGCTTCCTCCGGCAACGATAGCGAATCTGACAAGCGATCCGACGCAGTACGGCAGTCGAATGGGCATGGCCTACACCATCGCGGCCTTTGGCGCACTGATGGGCAACCCGGTCGATGGTGCGGCCAGGCATCCGTCGGGCTCGTCCACGTCAGATGTACAAGCTGAATTCCAGGGATCGTGGATCTTTGCGGCGTCGTTCATGTTGTTAGCGACGGTGTTCCTGGCTCTGACCCAGTACTTGAAGACTGGATTTGGCAAGGGCCAAAAGGTCTGATGATCTCACGAGTATGTTCAAAATCAATACGTTCATGACTTATTGGACTCATGCGCACCACTTGAAGTGTATACTGGGAGTCTGATTGCTGATTGATTATCTTTAGAGGTCTTTTTTGAGGTGCATTGAAGACGGGATTCGACTGTGCTTAGATTTTGTATCCTTTCTTGGCCTCCAAGCAGGTGACCATGACCCTTCGGCCCTTGAAATACCCAGGGGGCTTCAAGTAGGATCATTCCACTCCCCATTCATGCAAACTGTGTTATACGGAAGCAGCCGTCAGTGTCGTGCAGATAGATCACATGCATACTCTAGCCCACTGGAGCAGACAGCTGGTTCCAGCTCGTCCGAGCAAGATAGCAAGCACGAAGCTATTCCTTCTCCCTTCTCGGTGTGCGCCAAGAATATGTACTTACAACCAGGCAGAGCCTTCCGGCAAGATTGATGGGGAGCTCCAGAGACACATAACAACTTCAGTATCTCGTCCGCCCGCGTGGATGGCTTGGCTGAAGACTGGGCTATGTGGTAATGAGTTCCTGGTCCATGGCATGCCACCGTGCCTCCTGAACGTCGAAGACGAACCTGAGTCGTGGGGCACTTGGAAGAATGTGTTGACCTGTGCGCTGGAGCTTGCACCCAGTTGGCCAGCTCGCTCATAGTCCTGGCTGGGATTGCAGCGACCCAAGCATGGTTTGATTGTCGCTTGGATAGTGTATAGGCCAGGTCCATGACAGATGGCATTGACTTGATGATGTGCGGCACAAGTTGATGCATCATGGCCTGCCATGCAACATGACATGGCTGTTGGTTCCGCTGTACCCAAAGTTGTTTGTTGAAGCACAAAGCGATTGTGCTTGGGCCATGGCGTCAAGACCGTCGGTACCTGCGAATGCCACTACCCCAGAGGAACTTCCGTGCAGCCCATGTCATAAGGTTGGGTGGGATAAGCGCAGTCTTCACTTAATAATGGCTGCAAGGCCACTCATGGGTTCAGTATGGCCAACGTTGGTTTTCAGAGAGCTCACCAGGACTGAAGCCATGTGCGTCACAATTCTTGTCAAAAGTTCTGGCAAGTGCCTTGGCCTCAATGGGGTTGACGCCGGCATACCCATCATATGTGCTTCAACATAGGCCGTCTCTGAAAGGTCAAATCGCATGCACCTGGAGCACTCCTGAATCAGTTTCACCTGAGCGTCTACTGAAGGAGATATGATGGCGGTAATCTTGCCGTCCCAGTTCGGGCTTGTATTTAATATACCATGATTGGCATGGAACCGCTGCTCAGATGCTGGACACAGCCATCTTTGTCGGTGGCACAGAGCTCCCACAGCTCAGAGGCACTGGTGACGTTCCCACTGAACATCTGACATGCCATGCCGACAGCCATCTGACAGTGACAATTGGAATGCACGAGCCGAGCTGTGGATCTGCAGTGTGATCCGCCTGAGTGACCACTGGTGCCATTGATGCAGTTGGTCTTGTTGTTGTTTGGTACAGAGTGAGGCATATTTGCAGTTTGGCCCAATCGTTTATGCTATCTCCATAAAGCTCTGCCCGGAGCTATCACGTACTAGATAGTTCCACTGAGGGGGATATACTTCTGTAACTGCTCACACTCGGCTGATGCCACGGAACGGATGTTATTGTGGAGAGAGGTGGACGGCACAGAGAGCTATGAGCGTCGGATGTTTGCCTTTTTTGGAAGTCCCTTTTCGGGAGTCCCTTTCAGGGATAAGCAGGCGTCATGATTAGTTCCTCGGCTGGCTCCCAATCTCGCGTCTGTCACATCCTCTAGGCTGATGAGTTCAATTATCGAGTATTCGCACTGGGTGTGGTTGTTCTATGTGTAACTGAAGCGGTCCGTAGAAAGTTGCTTTATTGACCCCATATGAATAGGGGTAAATTAGTAAGATATGACTAAGCAGCAGTATCATCCGCCGCTGTGCCACAACTAAATATAACGGCCGGCGACGACTCTCACCTCCACGTGGTGCCGGCTGGGAACCTGTGAATACTGTTGCTCCAAGTATTTGCAGAGCTAAGAAGAGTCAACACCAGCCAGCGCTGTCCGCAGGTTGGGGCTACG
>JAABUY010004938.1_pt1 | contig 13673 bp, 11 predicted proteins | sample 5560271 | NCBI WGS metagenome assembly JAABUY01 (sample SAMN10711886, study PRJNA513374) | rock metagenome | isolation source: Antarctica rocks | place: Antarctica: Victoria Land, University Valley
GCAGGTCGCCGGTGTGCGAGCGGAAGTGCACGGGCTGCCCGCCCAGCACGCCCGTGCGCATGACCGCGCGCAGCGTCAGCGGCCGCGCCGCCGGCCAGCCGCCCAGGTCGCGCGCGGCCGCCGCGCGGCCGGCCAGCAGCGCGCGCAGCTCCGGCGCGCCTGCACGCACAGGATAGGGTAGGGTCAGGGTAGGGTGGGGTAGCGTCCCCGGAGCCGCCCGGCGTCCCCCACAGCGGGGCGACACCGTGCGCAGCGGGGGGACCTCTGCTCAATGAACATGGCAGCATACAGCATGCGGCCCCGCAAGCGGCGTGAGGGGGCGGCGGCGACACAGCCCGCTGGCGGCTCCCGCATTATTTTAGACAAGGCAGGCCGTGCGCAGGCCTGGCGCGCCTTCGCGGCCGGTGCCCGCGGCGGCGGCCACGCCCGCGGCGAGCGCCGTTGGGGTGATGGGCGGGTCGAACGCGCGGCCCTCCGGCAGCGGCAGCGCGGCGGGCGGCTCCGTGCCGGCCTCGTACCCGCCTGCGCGGCAGCCGCTGGGTTGGGCCACGAACTGTGCGGCCGGCATGGCAACCCGGGCCGGGCAGCAGGAGGCGCGCGGCGACGCGCTGCAGTGCGGGGAAAAGGCACGGCCGCGACGCGGCTGGCTTTTCGCAGCGCTGCGCCGGGCCGGCCGGGCTCAAACAGCAGCGCGATGAGAGTCCACACACCTCCTGACACTGGTTTCGTACCCTCTTCAACACTGGGCCCGCAGGCGAACCACGGCAGGGCGGTCCGCGCCGGGGGCGCGCACCGCGTACGCGCCGGGAGGGCCGCCGCGCCGCGCGGCGGCCCTTGGTCACGGACGTGGTTAGCGGGTCGAAAGCGTCGCCGGCGTCCGCGCCCGGCGGGCTGCCTGCGGCCGGCGCGCCCCCGGGCGCCAGGGTCGATGCGCGCGGGGAGCCCAGCGGCGAGCCCAGCGGCGAGCCCGGCGCGCCCGGCGCCCCGCGGCCGCCGCCGCGCCTGTGCCTGCCCACCGCCTGCGCAGCGATCGCGCTGGCGGCCGCCTGCGCCGCCGCGCGCCGTCCGCGCCCGCCGCCCGCAACTTCTGAGCCGGCAGGCTCGGCCGTCGGGCCGCCGCCGGCGCCGCCCGCCGTGGCGTCGGCAAGCAGCGCGCGGCGCTCGCGCGCGCCGCTGCTGACGCGCGGCCGCAGCAACGCCTGCCGCCCAGCAGCGGTGGGACTAAGCGCTCGCGCCACGGAGCCCTGGGATGCGCTCCTTGCCACACGGCCACGAGCAGCCTGATCCGAGCACGCCGGCCCCTGGGGAGGCAAGAGATACCATGCAGGCAGCGGGCGTGGAGCGGGGGTGCAGAGCCACGTGAGGGCGCGCAAAGGCAACCTCGGGGGCGGCAGCGGGCTGCATGCATCAGGCCCAGGGCAAGGCGCACCGGCTCAGGGGCGGGGTGCGCTAGCTCGGGGGCAGTCCGCTCTGCACGCTCAGTGCCCCCAGCACCATCCTCCGCCTGACGCGCATTTGCTCCGGCCTCCCCTGGCGCAACGTCTGGGGGCGCTGCAGCAGTGCAGCCGCCTGCAGCGCCCTCGCCGCCCGCAGGGTCGGGTGCCAGCGCTGCGGTGGGCGCTGCCGCGCACGACTCTTCCCCGGCGGCCGGCTCGGCTGCCGGCGGCTCCGGCCGCCACGCCTCCTCCGGCGCCCGCTCCGCGGGAACCCTGCCGGCGTCCGGCGCCTCTGGCGCGTGCGCCGCCGGGGGCCCCGCGTCGGCGCCGCCCTCGCGTGGCGCCTGCGCCGCGGCGCCAGCGGGCGGCGCGAGGGCGGCGCCAGCGGACGGCGCGAGCGCAGCGCCGCCGGACGGCGCAGGCGCGCCGCCGGCGGGCGCGGCGCCTCCGGGGTCCGCGGCGCCGCTCTCGCGGCGCGCCGCGCGCGACTTGGCGCTGCCCTCCTGCGGCAGACCGCCCAGGACGCTCGCCAGGCCGGTCAGCTCGCGGAGGCCGCGCGGGGCTGGCGCGCTCCTCAGCGCCGGCTCGCGCGGCGCGGCTCCGCGCGCGGGCGTCTGCGCGGCGGGCGCGGCCTCCGGCGCGCGCTTGCGCGGCGCTGGTGCCGGCGCCGCCCGAACCGGGGCGGGCGCAGGCGGCGGCGGCGCGGGCGCAGGCGGCGGCGGCGGCGACGGCGCGGCTGACGGCGGCGCCGGCCGGCCCTCCTCCGCCCTGCGGCTGCGCTTGCAGCACGCGCACGGGCATCCCGGCCGGTGCAGGCGCGGGCCCCAGCGCGTCACGACCATGCAGCCGCGGGGGCTGCCGCTCTGCCCCGCCCTGCGCGGCGGCGCGCCGGTCGGCGGTCGTGCACAGTCGCAAAGCAGTTTTGGCGCGGGCCTGCTCGCTTGACATGCGCCGTGGAATGTGTGAGCACTGTGCGCGCGAGTCGTGTGGGTGACGGCGGTGCAGCTGTGCGCCAAAAAGGTTGTATTGAGCGCGCGAAACTTGTACTTGCCGACGGTCTCACCCGGGCGACAGACCCGTGCCGTCATCTTCATCCTCATGCTCGGCGCCGCTGTCTGGCGCTGCCATCGCGGGCCGCGGCCGAGCGTGTGCGCTGACTGGTGCGTCGCGCGGTCCTGCAGCGGCGCCCGTGCTGGTCCTGTCCACCTGGCTTCGGCAGCCCTGCAGTAGCTCAACCCTGCCGGGCGCCAGTAACGCGTGTTGTTACCACCCCGCGCCTGCGGCGGCGCGGCGCGCACGAACCTACCTCTGCTCCTGAACCTCTCTGCGACAGCGCCAGGCGTGGTGCTCTGCTTTGTACCGGCCCCACCATTTCCGCGCCGCGGGACCAACACAGCTGAGCAGCTGCGCTGGCTGTTGCGAGGGTTGGTGGAGGGCTAGCTCAACAGAAACGTCTTTTCATAAAGTGCCTCCCCTCAGCCGAGCCGAGCCTGGGAAGCGTGCCCGCTGGTGCCATGCGCGTCTAGACCTGCCAGCGCCCGCTTGCGCAGGCGGCGCCCGTGCGCGGCGGCCGGCGGGCCTTGACCCGCAATGTACAACGGCATCGGGCTGCTGACGCCGCGCGGCTCCGGCACCAGCGGCTATGTGCAGGCCAACAAGTTCAACCTGCGCGGGCGCCCGCAGCAGCGCGTCATGGAGGATCGCAGCGCGCTGCAGGGGCCCGAGCAGAAGCGGGCCAACCAGGCCATCCTGGACCACAACCGGAAGCGCGACATCGAGCTCAAGCTGACCGAGCTGGCCGACTCGCTCGAGGAGCAGGGGTGCGCGCGCGCCGGCCCATGCGGCCGGGGTTTTGCCCGCGTGTGCGCTGCCACCCCAGCATCGCTGCGGCGTCGTCCTCACCGGGCCCGTCCGACGCCGCACGCGCGCGCGGCGCAGGTACTCGCCGGAGGAGATCGAGAAGGAGGTGGGCAACATGCGCGATGAGATGGAGAAGGAGGGCGCGGCGGCGCCCGCGAAGCCGGACAACAAGTGCGCGGCCCCCCGCGCGCCCCGCGGCCGCCGGCGCACGCCATCCCGACGAGAGCCGGGCTGCGCGCAGCCGCCTGGGCCAGGGTCGTGAGCCGCGCCGGCCTTCCCCTGGCGCGGGGCCGAAGGTTTCGTCCGGACCGGAACAGCGTGTTGAAGGCTGCGCAACCGCGGCTGCGCAGGCCGCTGACGGAGACGCACGAGCTGGCGGAGCGCAAGCAGCAGGAGCTGGCCACGCTGCGGCAGGCCTGGGGCCTGGGCGAGGTGGTGGAGGGCCAGGCGTTCGACCGCGAGCTGCAGGCGCGCCGGCCTGCCCGGCGCCCGCCCGCGGCCGTCCGCCTGCGCGCGTGGCGCGGCGCGGCGCGGCGCCTGGCTCCACAGTTGGCACCGCGCCGCCCGCTGAGGCTCAGCGTGCTGGGGGCTGCCGGAGGTGTCAGGGGCCGCGGCCCCGCCGTGCGGCGGCGGCCCAGCCCCGCGGCGCGCGCAGGAGAAGCGGCGCCAGGACAAGATCGCCGAGCGCGAGGCCGCGGAGAAGGAGCGCGCGGCGAAGAAGCGCGCGGACGAGAAGCGGCGCGCCAAGGAGGCCAAGGCGGCCAAGAAGGCCGCGCGCAAGGCCGAGAAGGCCGCCAAGAAGGCCGCTGCGGCCGAGGCCGCGCAGGCGGCGGCGCTCAAGCAGGCGCGCCGTCGGCGTGGGGGCGGGGCGGGCCGGCGGGGGCGGGCAGTGCCGCGCTGGGAGGCTGTGTGATCTTGTGCTGTGAATACGAGTCTGAATGACAAGCGCCTGTTTGTGCGCTGGTCCTTAAAGCCTGTGGAGTGTTGCGCCGGGCAGCCTGTGGAGTGTTCCGTTAGGCAGCCCCATTGGGGGCCGCAGTGGGAGGGCTCCAGGCGGCTGGCTGCGCGCGCCCCGCCAAGCTCACCGCGCCCGTTTGCTGCCGCGCGCAGGAGGGCGAGCGGCGCGTGGAGGAGCTGGCGGAGGCGCGCGCGCGCCACCGCGACGCCGCCGCGCGCCCCGCTGCCACGCCGACGCCGCCGCGCGATGCGGGGCGCCGCCGCGACGCCGCGCCGCCCTCGCGCCGGCGGCCGCGCGAGGACGATGGCGACGACGGCCGCGGCGCTCACGCGGAGCGGCGGCCGCGCCACGAGGGCCCCCACGGCCGCGCGGCGCCTGCCGCCGCCGACGACGACCGCTGGGCGCCGCGCCCGGCGACGCCCGACGGCGACGACGCGGGCGAGGGCGCCGCGTTTGAGGCCGCCACGCGCGAGCCCGTGGCGGCCGAGGCGCCGCAGGAGGCGCCTGGCGGCCCTGCCGAGGACCGCGGCGGCGCCGGGGGCGCCAGCACCTCAGCGCTGGCTGCCACGGCCGAGGCGATCGCGCTTGGCGGCGAGGCCGAGGGCGGCGCGCCGGCGCCGCGCGCGTCGGGGTCGGCGGACGGCGGGCGCGGCGGCGCGCTGTCGGCCGCCAGCCCGACGCCGCCGGCGGTGCGCTCGCGACCGCCGAGCCCGTCGCCGGCCAAGCTGCGCGCGGAGGCCAAGCGGCCGCCGCCGCCACGGCCGCCGTCGCCGCCGCGCGGCGGCGAGCGCCGGTCGCCGCCGCCGCGCCGCCGCGCGCTGCCGGAGAGCAGCTCGTCGCCCTCGGGCGGCGCGCTCGCGCAGCAACCCAACGGCCGCGGCGCCGACGCTGCCACGCGGCGCCGCAGCCCGGCGCTGGACGACCGCGGCCGGCGCGGCAGCGAGCGCGCGCCCGAGCGGCGGCGGGAGGACGAGCACATACGGGACCGCAGGGACGAGCGCGGGGGCAGGGATGAGCGCGGGGGCAGGTACGAGCGCGAGGAGCGGCACGAGCGCGGCGCCGCAGACGACCGCGGCCGGCGCGGCCGGGACGACCGCAACGGCCACGGCCGCGACGACGAGCGGCGCCGCAGCCCGGCGCGGCGCCGCCCGCGCAGCCGCAGCCCGGCGCCGGCCAAGCGGCGGCGCTCGCCGTTGGGCTCGCCGCCGCGCCGCCGGAGCAGCCGCAGCCCGGCACGCCGGCGGCCGGTGAGCGTGTCGCCGCCGCGCAAGCGCCCGGCGGCCGCCGCGCCGCGCGGCGTGGCCAGGCGGGGCCGGTCGTCGTCGTCGAGTGGGGCGTCCTCGTCCAGCGGCTCCGGCAGCGGCTCGGGGTCGTCGTCCAGCTCCAGCGGCGGCAGCTCCAGCAGCGGCAGCGGCAGCGGCAGCGGCAGTGGCAGCGGCAGCGGCAGTGGGTGAGCGCGGGGCGCGCCTGCGGGCGACAGGCGCGGCCGCGGCTGACGCCACTTCGGCCCAAAAGAGCGGCCTGGGGGGCGCGTATATACCCAGGCCATGCAGCCGATCTGGCTTTTCTGGCTCACTTGGTGCTTGGTTTGTTTGCTTTGGGTGGAACCTAGTAGCATGAGCAGGCGAGGCCAATTTTCTGATGTAACCGTACCGTAGAAGAGGCTGTAACTTCTTGCCGAGGCCCTAGCTGGCTCCGGCACCAGCGTGCCCTCGCTCGGTTCTATCTCTGTATGGCAAAGTTACGTGATTTGATAAGCTAACTTTCCCGCGAGTAGCAATCGCAAGTCATGCTTTACTACGTGTGAGACATATCTCAAACAGCTCCGCACTCGTCGCCCAGTCCAGGTGCCCACCATGCCCGGAATTTTGACACAGCCAGGTGCGCTCTCCAGAACTACCTCCCTGCTCCTCAGGGCTCGTGTCACGTGCATATGCTCGAGACAAAGGAAGACTAGCATGCTTCAAACATGGGCTACAAAAACTCACGTGCTGTGCCCCTGTGGTGAGCAGGCCATGCAGGCGATGGCCAGGACACCGTGTATGTGGTCGGCGCCGGCATAGGCGGACTTGCTTGCGCTGCAGGCCTGCACAAGGTGCAGGAGTTTGCTACAGTCCCCGCGCATGCCTATTAAAGCTGCCCTCCTCTGGTTTGCGGTTCCTGCCTCATTTTTGTTCTTGGAGCGCCTGCCTGAGCGCCGCCCTTGCTGTTGCAGCGACGCTGTTTAACGCTGTGCTGTACCGGTCTGCTCGTTGTCTCGTGCGCTTGTACTGCGGCCTTCACCGCGGCAGCGCGTCGCAGGCCGGCATCAAGGTGGCGGTCCTGGAGCGCAGCGACACGCTGCGCCAGTCCGGCGCCGCGATCGCGCTGCAGACCAATGCCTTCCGCGCGCTCAACCTGCTGGGGCAGGGCATTGCCGACGCCCTGCGCTCCACGCACCCCGACCTCACCGTGTGGGAGTACTACAACGCCAGCGGCCAGCTGCTCAAGACGCTGCAGGTCGACCAGTGCAGCGCCGGCCCGCACGAGCTGCGCGGGGTGCGCCCGCGCCCCGGGTCACGCTAGCCTACGCTGCAAACCTATGCTGCGGTCTTCTGTGCAAAGCTTGCATGCAAACCTACGGTGCAGCATGGCACGCAGAGCGTGCGCAGCCCAGGGCCTGCCCCTGCACCTGGCGGCCCCCACCTGCATCGCACCAAACGTGCGCAACGCGCGCCGGGGTCAGGTGGTGCGCAATGACCTCGCCGCCGCGCTGCAAAAGCCGCTGCCGGACGGCACCATCCGCCTGGACTCTGGCGTGAAGAGCGTGCTGTTTGACGAGCATGGCGCGCCCTGTACCCTACCCTGCTCCGCCCTTGTGCCTGAGAGCGGCGCGCCCTGTGCCCCACCCTGCTCTGCACTTTGCTTGAGCCGTGCGTGTTATGTCTTCCCGTGCCGCACCGTCGCGTCTTGCCCGGCTGGGCGGAGCAGGTGCATGGGTCGAGCGCAGCAAGGGCATGGGTCACGCTGAGCTGCGCCGTGCGGCTGGCGCGTGCAGACAAGGCAACGCTGGAGCTCTTCGACGGCACGCACCTTCCCGCCAAGGTCGTCATCGGCGCGGACGGCGTGCACAGCCGGGCGCGCCCCCCCCCGCTTGACACGCCTCGCGCCGCGCCTGCTCGGGGGCGCGTGCGCTGGCAGGCCGCGCGCGCGCGCGGGCCAGCCCCTGCACAGGCGCCTCACGGTCTCCGCCCCGGCTGCGCAGGTGGGCCGGGCGCTGGACATCCCCGCGGCCGAGTACGCGGGCTTCTGCGCCTTCAGGCGAGGCCGCCCGCGCGCTGGGCGGCTGTGTTCGTGGTGCTGCTGATGCTGCCGGCGCCCTGCCGCGGCCAGCAGCGCTTGCGGGTGCAAGAAGCGCCGCCCGCGCCGTGTGGTTGACGCACGGAAGTTTGACACGCGGGAGGCCCCTATGCATGCACCTCGAAGCACGCGGGTCGTGAGCGGCGCTCCGTTGCACGCGCGCCGGACCGCGCTGCGGGCGCGCAGGGGCCTGGCCACCTTCGAGGAGGGCCTGCCCGGCGGCGAGGTCGACCGGCACACCTTCCGCTTCGTGTTCGGCGAGACCGAGGGCCTGGTCGGCATCTACCCCGTGTCGGCGACGCAGGTCTTCTACTTCTGCGCATTCCCCGCTTCGGAGGCGCGCCCTGCCCCGGTGGCACGCGCTCTTGGGCAGCCGGCGGCATGCAGGAGCGCGCGCAGCATCGCGCGTGCAGCTGCTGGGGCCTCTAGGCGCGTGGCATTCCGGCGCCCGTCAGTGTGAGCTCAGGCGCGCTTGGAGTCAGCACGTCAGCCCTGCCGCGCGGCGCCGCAGGACCTGCCCAAGCAGCTGGACGACGCGGGAAAGCGCGAGGTGCTGAACCAGCGCATGGGCGGGCTGCCGCACAACGCGGCGGAGATCGCGCGGCGCACGCGCGACGAGGACCTCTACTTCAGCCCCATCACCGACCGGCGCGCCCCGGCTGGCAGCGCGCGCGGCGCTGCAAACCGGCTTGCTGAGAAAGGCCGGTGGGTGATGCCTGTGCGACAGTGGCCACGACACCGCACCCCGCAGCGTGGACTGGAGAGTATGCGCGCGGTCTTAGGTGGAGGGTAGGCGTCGCGGGCGCGGTGTGCGCGCGACATAGCACCGCCTGAGCGGCGACGCATTCTGCCCCAAGTGCATCAACATATCTGTTTGCGGCGCAGGCTCTCCGACCCGTCCTGGGCGCCCGGCCGGGGCGGGGTGACCGTCATCGGCGACGCGATGCACCCGACGCAGCCCACGCTCGCGCAGGGCGGCTGCATGGCCATTGTGCGCTGGCCCTGTTCCGCATGGGCTGCCCCGCCAGGATGTCTGCTTCCCTGCGTATTGTGACAGTGCCGCAACAAGTGAGGCGCTGCTGGTTACGGTCTGGTACCCTCTTTGTGGACGCGGCGATGGGGCGCCGTCGTACGCATGCATGCTGTGCATGAAGCGCTAGCAGCTGAGCATGCTGGTGGGCATGCGCGCGCTGGTTGCCACGCCGCCTAGACGACCGTAGGTCTCACCAGTGCTCTCACGCGCAAGGGGCGTTTTGCTTTGACACGTTTCGCTGCGTCCCAGGAGGACGGCGCGGAGCTGGCGGTGGTGCTGAAGCGCGCGCTGGCCGGCCGGCCGCTGGCCGACGCGCCGGACGGCGAGATCGCGGCCGCGCTGCGCGACTTTGAGCGTAGGCGGTCCGCGCGCTGCGGGTCCCTGATCGCGCAAGCGCGCACCACCGGCCGCCGCAACGTGCCCTCCCGGACCTGGCTGGTGCGGCCCCTCCCCAGCCTTCCCGGGAGCGGCGCGCGAGCTCCGCGGTGGCCTGTCCTGGGGGTCGGAAAGCGAGGTCCACGATGGCATAATCTGGGCTGGCGCGCATGTGCTGCCGTGCTCCCGACGCTGGTGCTCCCGCTCTGACTGATGTGCTGCGGCTCAAATGCTGTGGCACATATGCTATGCTGTGGCCCTGGCCCTGTGCTCCGGCAGCGCCAGCCCTGCTCAGGCCCCGGCGCGCGCGCAGTGGTCGCTCGTGCGCGACTACCTGATCATCCCCTGGGTCATCAACGAGAAGACCTTCTTCCAGTACACGGTCTGGGAGCCCAGCGGCGGCCTGTAGGCGCGGCGCGCCCGCCCGCGCGCGGCCCGGCGCGCATGCGCCGCTGCGCGACCGCCCGCGCTCTCTGCCATGCAGCGTTTCTGCCCGCCCTCTGCCGAGCGACGAGCTCAAGCCCCCGCCGCCGCCGCGGCTGACGCCTTCCTGCCTGTCTGCCTTTTTTTGTGTTCTTGTTTGCCGGTCCGCCGTGCTCGTATATGCCATCCAGCCTACAGGGCGGCTCTATAATTCTGCGATGCACTTTGCGCAATACATGCGCGGTGTTGCCATTTACATTGTCGTGCCAGCTTGCATACCTGTTTGCGGACAGTGGTGACATTGCCGGGACTCATGACCGGCAGCTCTGCTTGCTGCGTGACGTTCGCCGGGATGCATCCTGAGACTGACCTGCCCATTCTTTTCACGCGTATTTTGTTTTCTTGACTTGACGCTCGGCCATGCAAGTGAGGCATTCATCATGCACAGATGGGCGTTGACGATCCATGGTAGAGCCGCATACAATGTAACAAATTTTGATTGGCACTCGAGGGCGGGGTGGTTTACAACCTGCAGCCTGCCCTGCAGCTAGCTACATGACCCAACGACCCGCGGGTGCAGCAGCGTCAACACAGCAGGCCCGCTCCGCCGCATGCACGAGCCCTCGGCATGTTTGGCGCCTTGTTAGACCAAGCGAGCAGCGAATCTAGTGGGGCGTCACTCCAGCGTCACAGCAAGCCCACCAGCAGAACAGGGCCGCGCTGCTGCCCGTGCGCGTCGCCTTGCAGCGCGCCACGGCACGCCCCCGCGCCGCCGGCGAGCTGCTGCAGCACCGCGATGTGGCCCTGCGAAGCGTGGCCGCCGCCGGCCGCCGCGCCGACCACGGCACGCGAGATCGCCAGGGCCGCGGCCTCCGCAGTCGCGCGCAGCCACGCGCCCGCGCCGCTGCCGGCTCCCAGCGCCGCAGCGTCCGCATGCGCGCTGCGGCACGCGCGCAGGCACGCTGCCAGCGCGGCCACGCACGCGGCGCTGCCGGCCAGCCAGGCGGCGAGCGCGGCCGCGGGGTCGCCGCGGGGGGCGGCCGGCGCGGCGGGCGCGGCCGGCGTGGCGGGCGCGGCCGCTTGCAGCGCCAGGGCCAGCACCTGCATCAAGCAGCGCATGAGCTTTTACATCGTGGCTAGCAACAGTGGTACTGGTGGCGTGACAATGTATACTGTGCACCTCTTAGCACGCAGGCATGCAGGTCGTCTGGAGTGGGTCCAAAGCATGTCGCATGCAGGCCAGCATGCTGCTCGTCCAAGCAGGGAGCATCACTGACGTACGGCAAGACTGTCGGCGCATGCATGGTTCAGGGCCTAGGACCAGGCGCGGCAGCACCCCTGCGCGCCTGCAGCGGCTGCGCAGCAGCCAGCACATCCGCTGCGTCGGCCGCGCCGGCACCCGCGCGGCCGCGCGTTGCCGCCAGGCGCGCCGGCGCGCCGGCCGCCGCGGCCTCCGCCGCGCCACGCAGCGCGGCGCCCAGCGCGGCGCGGGAGCCCGCGCTGTGCGCCGCCATTGGCGCGGCCGCCGCGCCGCCCGGCGCGGCTGCGTCGCAGGCGCGCAACAGCGCCGACAGCACCATTGCTGCCAGGCGCGGCGTCCACGCGGCGCACGGCGCAAGGCCGGGCCCGCACGCGCCGCCCAGGCACGCGCCCGCCAGCGCCGCCAGGCCGGCCGGGCCGCCCGCCGCGGGGCCCGAAGCACCCGCTGCCGTGCCCGCCGGCCCCGCGTCCGCAGCTCCGCCGCTGGGGCGCCCCGTCGCAGCAGCGGCCTCCGGGCCGGCCGGCGCGCTGACGAGCAGGTGGCGGGCGAGCGCTGCATCCAGCGCGGCGAGCAGCACGGCCGGCAGCGGCTGGCCGGCCGGCAGCAGGTCGAACACGGCGAGCGCCGGCAGCAGGTCGGCAAGCCCTAACGGGGGGTCCGACGCGGGGTCCGGGCCGGGCTGCGCGGGCGCCGGCGCGAGCAGGTCGCGCACGTCGGGCAGCGCGGGGAGCGGCGGGCCGGCGCCGGGCTCGCCGCTGCGGCCGACGCCGAGCGCGTCCGCCGCCAGCGCCAGTACCTGCGGGCCGGCGGGGAGGACGGTCGGGCGCCGCCGGTGTTCATGCACCTGGCACGAGCTCCGCAGGCCGCCCCAATGGAGGAGCATGGTCGCCCAGTGCACGCCGCAGCCGGGCGCGGCTGCCCCAGGACCTGCTCCCGGCTCGCCCGTTCACGCGGGCTGCCTCCGCTCGCTTGCGCCACACACAGGGCCCCCGGCTGTCCGATACCACCTGGGCACCCCGATTCCGCGCCCTGGCGCACTCCTCGCCTCGCGCGCAGGCGGCCAAGCCGCACGCATGCAAAAGGCGGGATGGCGCGGCGAGCCGCCCGGCGCTGCGTGGGCGGGCCGCGCGCCTTGCCACCGCCGTGCGGCAGGCTTCTCAGCGGGCGCACGTACGCGGCGGCCGCCTCGTGGCCGCCCGCGCGCGCGCCCTCGCTCGGGAACAGCAGCCACAGGCGCGCGTGGATGCCGCGCAGCGCGGCTGCAGCCTCGCGCCTGCCGCCCGGCGCGCGGAGCAGCGGCGGGTCAGCCCACGCGCTCGCAGGCTCTGCTCATCACAGGCCACGCCCAGGCGCGCTTCTGGCCGGCGCAGGCACGTTCAGCTCAGCCAAGCCAACCGGGACGCGCTCCCAAGCGCAGGGCGCCCATCCGATGCACCCCTGCCCGCGGGCCTTGCGGTGCGCGCCTGGCCGGCCAGTCGGGGCCGTCAAGCGCGCGCGCCAGCGGCCCCAGCACCCGCGCGCACAGCCACGCGGGCGGCAGCGCAGGCGCGCCGCCGCCGCCGCCGCCGCCCGGCTCGCGCCGCAGCTCCTGCGCCAGCGCCACCACGCGCGCCGCGCCGCCTGCGGCCGCGCCGTCCGGCGAGCTCGGACGGCGCGCGGAGCAGCCGCGGGCGCTGCGCGGCCGGGCAGGGCTGCAGCGGGCCGGGCGCCGCGCCCGGAACCAATGCAGGGCCGGGGCTGTTCGACATGGTCTGGAGGGGACGCTGTCAAGGTGCAGCGGTGTTGGCTGAATGTCACACGGCCCCGTCACTAGCACCGGCGGCAGGTGCGTGTGTCTGCTGAGGCGCCAAGGACCGCCCGCACTTCGTGCACCTGTATGTCTCACAGCAGGCCCGTGCAAATACCCCTGCCCATCACGGCCACAGGCCGGCGGCGGGGGCGCGCCCGCCGCGAGCGCGCCCGCCACCAGCCGCTCCGCCTCGGCCGGCGCGGCCGCGGCCGCCACGCGCCGCAGCGCATCCCCACACCGCCGCACCACCGCCGCCGCGCCGCCGCACGCCGCGCGCAGCACCGCGAGTGAGACGGCCTGCGCCAGCAGGTCGGGCGCAGGCACCCCGGCCGCTGCCTCGTCCTCGCACAGCGCTGCGGCCAGCTCGCATGCGGCCGCGGGGTCGCCCTCCAGCGAGCCCTGGCGGGCGCGCGCGCTCGTGCTCTTCTAGACTGAGTGACAACATGACCTTTGCGGCAGGCGCGGCAGCCCGGGCCGGGGATGCAGGCGTGCAGCGTCCGAGCGCACGCACAAGCGGGTGCAGAGGCGGGCCACGGTGTTGACCACCGGCCGGGATGCTGGGCAGGCAGACTGGAGCACGAAGGGCGAGGGCGGGCGTCCAGCGCGTGCAGAACCGGTGGGCAGGCAGCGGCAAGCGCGCGCCTGCAGCAGCAGCGCGCGCTCCGCCGCGGGCGCGGCCAGCAGGCAGTCGGCCGCCCAGGCGCGCAGGTAGCCCCGCAGGGCCTCCGCGGCGGTTGCCTGCGGCGCACGAGCGTCCGTCCAGGCGACCGCGTCTGCCGGCTCGGCGTGCCAGGCGCACAGCAGGGCCAACAGCGACGCGGCGGCCGCTGGCGGCCGCCCCGCGGCGCCCCCGGCGAAGAGGCCGGTCAGCGTGTGAAAGGGCTCGCGGCCGCGCGCATAGCCCTGCGGTGCATGCCAACAGCCGACCTCAGTCGGTGTAGCTCCTGCAAAGTGCACAGTGCGGACATGCCGGTACGCCGCCCGGGCCGACCCCGCCAATACAGGCTGGCTGGCGCTGCACACTGCCACGGCTGGCGCTGCAGCGCCGGTCACAGCACACGCGGCAGCCGTGGCGAGTCCGAGCCACAACGGCCTGGCCGGCGGCTTGGGCTGCGCGCGCCTGGCGCTGCAGGAGCCCGCGCAGCGGCCGCAGCAGCAGCTGCTGCAGGCCCGGCACGGCCGCGGCGGTCGCGGCCAGC
>JAABUY010004939.1_pt1 | contig 13672 bp, 13 predicted proteins | sample 5560271 | NCBI WGS metagenome assembly JAABUY01 (sample SAMN10711886, study PRJNA513374) | rock metagenome | isolation source: Antarctica rocks | place: Antarctica: Victoria Land, University Valley
TGCTAAAGTGGGGGGCGAAAAGAGGGAGAGGGAGTTGAGGATTTAGGTCGGTGCGAGCTGGGTATTGGTGGTGGATGTTCACCGTGGAGACGACGTTAGTCGAAGCGAAGTGGGGGTCCATAGCGTTACGGCCTCGCCAGGAACGAACAGAGTGATGAAATATCAAGAGTCATCCTTTGCCACTCATTCATTCACATCAGAGAGGACGTCGTTCGACATAGATCAAAGCAGAAAAATTCGACACCAAACTCCTCAGACACGCCACCCTCTCGAACAACAGGGCATTCACAAACACCTCTCTGGCCTCACCCCATTACTGACTGCTTCGATGCCTCGCATCAACGCCAGCTCGTGCCACCCAGTCACAGCACATCACTCCGCACGTAACCCACATCGGGAAGGGTCCAATCCCGCGCCCCCACAAGGACCGACTTCGGCGGTATCCCCTGCCCCTTGCGTTTCGGTCTCTCGATCCGGTAAGACCAGCTCGATCCCGCAGACCGGGTGCCTTCGCAATAGATGACTTTCTTCAGAGGCGTCCTGGCCGCGGCGTCGGTGGCCGCGGCGAGGAAGCGGCGGCGGCGACGGTCGTCCAGCTTGGCGTCTGGGCTGGCCGTGGCGTGGTGCACGGTCAAGGTTCGGAGGGATTGGAAGGCTTGGAGATCGGCTGATAGGGTTGGCTGGAGGGGTAGATGTTAGTAAGCGAAGGGGCTCGATGGATAGTGGAAGTGGAAAGTGTATTGCTTGTCATGGGAGGGAGGAGCTTACCAAGAATTTGTCTGCGGGTGCGCGAATTAGCAGATCGGCGAGTCTCGGCGCACAATGGCCCATCTCCCTCAGCTCATCGCGGTGGAACTGGTCGGAGGCGAGTACCCGAAGCTGGCGGAGGGATTTGAGGTGCGTTTGGATGGCGACGAAGAGATAGTTGTGCAGGGAGGAGTTCATGGAGAAGGCTCCTCCGACGATGTGCAGCCTATGCAGCTCGAATTTTCCGGAGCGGATGAAGTCACAGAGAAGGATGTCCTCGGCTGTTTGAAGCTCTTCGGTTTGATTCTCTGTGTACCATGCTACCGAGGGCGAGTAGACTTCGAGGCGGCGCAGACTACAGGGTTGATGTGCTAGAGGCATCAAGAGTGGGGCGTAATCAACGCACCATTCAAGTACGAGACCGTGGAATCCTTCCAGGCGGACCCGGCCGGTCAAATGGCGTGCCGCGCTTCCGGACAGTCGGACCAGGATGAGCTCTTGGACCTCAAGATTGCGACTCGATCCACTGCCGTTTGCCCGATTCCATATCTCATCGCTGAGTTGAACGTGTCGAAGATGCGCTTCCAAAGATGTTGGAGCGCGTACCGTCAGGCTCGTAACAGAAACGAAGACTGAGTCTACCCACTCGGGTATTACGGCACAGTCTTCCTCGGTGGCCTCTTCCAGAACGATCTCAACCTTAGCAGCGATCTTTCGAACACGCACATCCGAAGGTACAACAGGAGCTCCTTCGAAAGCTGTACAGAACGGGGCGAGAGTCTCTCCGCCACCGTCATGCGGGATTGTCGCTCTGATGTCTCTTGGGAGATTGTGGCGTCGAAATGCATCTGCATTCATACGTATGTAACACGCTTTTAGTTGCGGTTTGTACGCAAGTGCCCTCAAGATGGACAAGCTAATTGGCAGTTCGGAACTCCATCTATGATACCGTCAGGAAACAGCTTTTGCAGAGTAAAGAGAGATCTGACCTAAAGACACGGAGCGCTCCCACAGAGTCGAAGATACGGGCAAACCTCGCAATTTGCGATTGGAAGTGCTGACTGTCGACGTGATAGTTACTCAAGCTCTCGCAGTCGACAAACTCAATGGACTTTATGCCATCCACAACCTCGGATTTGGTATCGTTGTTCAACTTCTCTTCTGCCTTACACAGTAACCGCTCGAACGATCCCCGTGTATCGAACTGTCCTGACGCGGTCGGGGCTGTTGGCTGGGGCTTCACCCAGATCGAATCAAGTGACACGACGACATGAGTCCAAAACACGGGTGAAATCGTGCGTCGAACCCAATCCGGGTACGCACAAAACCCGGTAGCAAAGGCTTTCAACGACGAAACATGGACCTACGTCTCGATCAGTATACGCTGTATGGCACGGTTTCTGGAGTACGGCTCGACGTACATCGTAATCGGTCAAGATTCGAGTCAGAAGTGGTTCGGTCCCCTCCCCATCCGGACGGTAATGCGAGAGCTTGAAGGGTAAATCTGTCCGGGCTTGACCTATAATATGCTCTCGCACGGCATCGCCCGCCGGGTCTAGAAAGGAATAGCCGTGACCTTGAGCGGTTCGCTTTCGACTAGATCGATGTCTCGATTGAAATCGTCCAACCATGTTGGCGGTTGCTTGAAATCAGTAAAGAAAACGGCGAGGTGATCATCGAGAACTGATGATCATAACAGACCAAGGTAGAAAAGTGGAGGAAACAAAAGGAATCATCGAACAGAGGAGTACAAAGGGTTGTGTCTATGTCCGCATGCGGCACAACTGTGAATCTATGAGATAGTCTGCTTGGTAGATGGTATAACTACCTAGGTTGAATTGAAGATATTCAATGGTAGTCATCAAAATGAGCCATAGTATCCAATAATGCAAGGGCTTCCCATAGGTGCGAGATCTATCGAGGTGGTCTGTAAATACGTTGATGTCGAGCAATGGTGACTAAGCAGCCTTGCGAAAGGCGTCTTCCGGTCTTCGGTGCATCAGCCACCGATGTATGATAACGTTACATGTAACTTACAGTACATCCGTAACAGCATCGAAAAGATACTTGTACAGTTGTACTCAGAGAAAGGGAAACTCCATCCGAAATCTGTACGTAAGCCAAGCAGTGAGATCCACTAAGTTAAGTCCATGTACGATTCCAGATTCCAGAATTTCGAGATTCGAGAGGCGTCTCGGTTGCCGTCTGTTGTCCGCCGAGATGAGGCCGACAATGGCGGGGTGAGTTTTGACTACCTAGGTAACTCTTAACTTTAACGATGCACAGCAGTTGTGGCTGAAAGAGTAGCGAGTGGGGTGATGAGCTTACCTGAGCAACAACAGTCTGTCCATGTTATACGAATCTATACTCTGTATGAATGATACAGCTCGAGCAATGATTGTTGGTTGAGGTAGGTAAGGTACCTAGTCGTGTGGCTCAATAAGGTAGGGCCGAGATGCTTCACGAGCTGACATCTGCCGTCACATGCTACTACTCCGTACCTTACATTAGCCTATATGTACTGTACAGTATGGTACTGTAACTTAACTTACCTTACGGGCGTACTGGGTCACATGCCATACCTTACTGGACGGCTCCACAAAGATGATCCTGTGGCGTTTGCCACCACCTTCTTCCCCACAACGCCCTCGCCATCCTGTGCCAATCAGCTCTTGCCGGCCATCACCCATCTTTCGGCATCCCGTGTCCTAGATGTGTTGTATTGGTGGAAGGTCAGTTTAGGGTACAGTAAGGTACCGTATGTATGTCGAGGTACTTGTAAGCTAAGCTTATCTTTCTAGTTCAGGTAAGAGAAGAAAAACATTTACCTAGAATAGCTTAGCATCTGATTGAGATCACGCCAAGGCCGGAAGTAACGGGACCGTACCGTACACCATCTGACGCTACTGTAGGCCGGTTCGCTTTATCTCCGCTGCTGGTCTCTTGGAAGTGCGAGCTTGGGACGGAACCAACATTGGAAAGTCTACCTGGTAAGTTTACTGTACATACCTCAACTACCTACTATAGGTACCAGGTAAGTCCAAGTTCAAAGGCTGGCGGCTTGACTCGTTCACTGATCGAATGTTACCATTAAGGTACTGACCGGTCTCTTATGAGCTTGTACTGATCGAGTCTCCATACAGTATCGTACCGTATTATCGTACATCGTCATGGCAGAGGATGATCAGCAGTGCCAGCCGCGCTCCCACATAAAGACCTTGTCATGTCCCTACTGCTGTGTCACATCTTCAACTCCTCCCGTCTCCCGTCATCAATTCGACCCAGGGTGGAGAGTGTCCCCTCTTCTTGTCAATTGAAATAGGGTGGTCAATCCAGTGTTTTCATCGTGATTATCATAATCGACATAGTGTTGCGATTGTTCTGCAGAACGAGCCTCCATCATGGGGATCATGCTCAAGAAACCCGACCATGTGGCAGGCTCCGCCGCCCCTGCCATCATCATCGGCTTGTTCGTTGCCTTTGGTGGTATCCTCTTCGGGTGCGTTCATGCTGCCCTGCCCTGCCCTGCCCTGCCCCGCTCGAGCCCGGGCCATCGAAGACGGGACTGACTGGCGACGTCTAGATATGATACCGGTACCATTGGCGGCATCCTTGCCATGCTCTACTGGCGGAAGCTATTCTCCACCGGTTACACCGACCCGAAAGACCACCTCCCCAACATCACTTCGACCCAAAAGTCCACGATCGTCTCCATCCTTTCTGCCGGGACCTTCTTCGGTGCCCTCAGCGCGGCACCGATGGGTGATATCCTCGGACGCAGGTGGGGCTTGATCGCATCCACCGGCGTCTTCACCTTTGGCGTCATCCTCCAGACCGCCGCGACGGCCATCCCGTTGTTCGTGGCCGGCAGATTCTTTGCCGGTTTCGGCGTCGGCCTCATCTCCGCCTTGAGTAAGTTGGCACAATCGCAATGCTTGACTGTAAATGTGACTGACCGGTTCCAGTCCCTCTCTACCAATCCGAAACCGCTCCCAAATGGATCCGCGGCACTATCGTCGGCTCTTACCAACTCGCCATCACCATCGGTCTGCTGATTGCGTCCATTGTCGACAACGCCACCAAAGATCGCAACGACACCGGCTCATACCGGATTCCCATCGCCATACAGTTCGCCTGGGCCCTCATCTTGGTCACAGGAATGTTGATCTTGCCGGAGACGCCTCGCTTCAACATCAAGCGCGGCCACAACGAAGCCGCCGCCAAATCCCTCTCCCGCCTCCGCCGCCTCGACGTCGACCACCCGGCGCTGGTCGAGGAACTGGCCGAGATCAAAGCCAACCACGAGTACGAGCTGAGCCTGGGCAAAGCGTCCTACGTCGACTGCTTCAAAGGCACCATGGGCAAGCGGCTCGCCACCGGCTGCGGCCTCCAGGCCCTCCAGCAGCTTACCGGCGTCAACTTCATCTTCTACTACGGCACCTCCTTCTTCCAGAGCTCCGGCATCTCCAACTCCTTCGTCATCAGCCTGATCACCAACATCGTCAACGTCCTCTCCACCTTTCCCGGCCTCTACATGGTCGAGAAGTGGGGCCGGCGCCCGCTCCTCCTCTTCGGCGCCATCGGCATGTGCGTGTGCCAGTTCATCGTCGCCATCGTCGGCACCACGACCAGCTCGCTCGTCGCCAACAAGGTCCTCATCGCCTTCGTGTGCGTGTACATCTTCTTCTTCGCCTGCTCCTGGGGCCCCGTCGCCTGGGTCGTCACGGGCGAGCTCTTCCCGCTCAAGACCCGCGCCAAAGCCCTCTCCATGACCACCGCCACCAACTGGCTGCTCAACTGGGCCATCGCCTACTCCACCCCGTACATGGTCGACCCGGGCCCCGGGAACGCTAACTTGCAGGCCAAAGTCTTCTTCGTCTGGGGCGGCTTCTGCCTCATCTGTTGCGCTTTCGTCTACTTCGCCATCTACGAGACCAAGGGCCTCTCGCTCGAGCAGGTCGACGAGCTCTACGCCAAGGTCGGCAAGGCGTGGCAGTCCAAGGGCTTCGTGCCGACCGTCTCCTACGCCGAGGTGGCGGATGTCGGGGCGGATTATCGCAGGCAGTCGCTCGCTGATATCGAGGCTGTCGCGGGGAGGAAGAGGTCTGTGGCGCATGTCGATCAGGATCATGCTTCGCCGGCGATGATGCATGGCGAGAAGTATTGATGTTTCGAGAGGTCGAGTGTGTGGGCGTGCGCGCTTGGATATATGTACAGATCAGGGTTCGGAGTTGAGAAATGACTTCCGGGTGACTGATGGCGTTTGTTTAACCTGTGTATATTGAATACCTTCAAATTCTAATCGATCCACAATGTATATCCACGTCCCGTATGACCCGTTTTAACCACGTCGATTTGGTTCCCTTTCTCCGAATCTCCACCCTCCGCGTGCACTACCTTTCCACATGTACTCAATATGTTCCTTCGAGCTGTATAGAACTCCAATTCGGGAAATACTTGTCTTGAGTACATGTACATTAGCGTCACTCCCAATGACCCGTCATCAATATCTATAATCATCCACCGCCCAACAAGCAATCCATCACCCATCAAGAGGTCCCAGCACTGCCCCACTTGACCCTCGGTCCCCTCAGCCGTCATCCGTCATCCCCCATCCCCCACCCCACAGAGACGGCCGCCATACGTCCCCATCAGCCCGCACAATACAATAACGTACGGAGTACGAAAACCCTTCCACCCACCCCATCCTCGAAGATCTATGCCCCGAACCATGGTAGCTTTCAGACGGGAAGGAGCGACGAGGCGAGCGGAGGCGAGCGGAGGGGATGAAGGGGTAGTGGCATCCGTGAGACGAGTACGAGTACAAGTACGGTGAGCAAGGCTTGGCTGGTGGGCAGGGAACGGTGTCGGGGCGGAGGTGGATGTAAGGCAAGGTAGATAGGTTGAAGTCACAGCTAGTTCGGGGCGGAGACGGATGGTAAGGTAGGTAGGATGGATGAAGTCACAGCTAGTGGTGCTGCTTGATGTGCTCAGGGGAAGGCAGCCAGTGGTGACGGGGTCCGTCAAGGCGGAGGAGGGTATGCGGAGGGGTTGGGCAAGTCCAGACGTGGTGGAGGGAAAAGAGGATTGCTCTGTTTGGCTGAAGTCGTACTGGGGCTCGCGGGTGATGATCTTGAGGCTTCTGTGTGCTTTTGGCCCGCCTTGACAGGCTCGTGTGGGTGGTGGGCTTCGTTTGCTAGAATGAGCGCGTAGTGCAGAAGAGATTGGGTCTAGGTTCGGAAGTCGATAGGCTAGACGGCGTGGTGGTGTGGGATTGAATGAGCAGTTTAGCCCTCACTCCTGGGTACACTGGCTGGAAGAAGCACGCGTGACGTGGAGAGTCATGAAACAATAGATTCATATTTTTGGATTTTGGTTCCTCTCAGACATCTTTATCAGACACCCTCAGCATGTCATTTGCTATCTGTCCACCGGATCCAAATGTAAGAGCTGCTCTTACCTGCTTTGGAAGACTGGAATATTTGTTCATCAATCCTTAAAAAACTGGGAGGTGACGGTAGCTTTCCTTCGATCTGAGCTAAGTAAGCCTCCCGTTCCGGCCCTAGCAGCAATTCATGTTGGCCACCAGGGCAGCCCCCACGCACTGCGGTGATTGTTTCCAAATGCCAAGCGTTGTGTCGGGCACTGCTCTAATATCAATAGACTCTGTCGAGCGCCTCACAGCTACTGATGAACCAAAGGACGCCAACAGGCACAGATAACAGATTTCTGTAGGCCTGATGGTGAGGAGCCAGTTGTCCACTGTGACATCTTTCCGCGTCATGCTATATTCCACCGGCTGTTGCTGATACAAATCTGGCCAAGGATAGACCAAGGTAGGTAGAATACTGAGTCTTAGCCCTACTCCCTTGGCATGTCCAATTCTTCACCGGTTGATCCTATTACGCCGCAAGTTCGTTTTTGGCCCGTGACGATTCTTTTACAGCTGCCATGATCCTTTCTCCAAGGTCAAGTACTTCTTCGTCAGCAAACCGCGGCCCGAGCAACGTGACTCCAAACGGTAGCAGGGCATCCTTGGCCTCGGTCGTTGCCAGCTCGACTTTCTGACCAGATAACAGAGCGGCGGGATAAGTAGCTACGGGCAAGGCGATCGCACAAAGGTCAACTATGTTCGCGAAATGAGCAAAGTCCCCCAAGGCGGAGTTTTTGGCCACCGGATCTGCCAGGACTTCGGATATCGTGTAGTGAGTCCGGGCTGTAGGAACCAAGAGTACAGATATGCCGCAATCGTTTGGCAGGAAAATCTTCTCCGCTTGCCGTGTGTATCTGCCGGAATTAGTTTTGCACACATGCAGCAAGCAGCCACCTGAGTAGTGAAGGAGTCTGCCTTACAGTTGCTGAGCATGTAGATCACGGAAGACTTGCGTGGCCGTTGTCTTGCGGTTCGCCGCACCTTCAAAGATCTGTTGAGTCACGGGATGAAGCTGCTCCTTGTTGGTCTCAAGCCATCCTTCAGGTAGACCGGCAAGCCGCTCCGCTACGAAAGTACCCTCGTAGAGAAGTTTGCCGGCATTTTCGAAAGGCATCCAGTCGACGGGCATCAAGATACCGCCTATGGCTTGCAGAATCTTGACGGCCTCATCGAACTTGAGACGGTACGTTTCCGAGCATACGGCCAGGGCCTCGGAAGAGGGTACCCCAAACGTGAAAGTCGTTGGTGCCGCAGAAGGTCGATACAGGTACGGTTCGGGCTTGGCATATATATCGTTCTCATCGTAACCTCGGATGGTACGCCAAACGATGCGGGCATCCTCAACGTCTCTCGTCAGGACTGCAACAGTATCCTGGGATTGAGAGGCTGGGGTGATCCCTACGGCAGACACTGTTCCCTTGGTAGGTTTCCAGCCTACGATACCATTGAAAGCAGCGGGGAGCCGTCCCGAGCCTGCGGTGTCACTCCCGATGGAGAAGGAGACGAGACCAGCCGCAACACTGACACAACTGCCACTAGACGAGCCACCGACAATGTAATCCTTATGATAGACCGAGGATAAAGTTCCGTATGGACTCCGACATCCTGTCATTCCGGTGGCAAGCTGCTCCAAGTTCGTTTTGCCAATGAAAATACCGCCTTGCTCGATCAGCTTCCGGTAGACGGGCGCCGACTCTTTCGGGACGTGTGCCAATGGAGGGCATGCCGTAGTTGTCGGGATACCTGCTACGTCGATGTTGTCTTTCACGCTGAAAGGTATGCCAAACAGGGACGGACGCGTTTCATTATCCGGAAATCGGGTCTCCAGGTCTTTGGCGGCGGCAACGACAGACTCTTTGGATTGAAGATGTATCCAAACCGAAGGCTGGATCTTATGATATGCATCAATCCTTTCATAGATGTTTTCCACAACCCCAACAGGTGACAAACCCTCGGCATATGCAGTGCGCAGAGACGTGATATCCAGTGGCCTATTCCAAGACTGACCGCTTGATGAATCCATGACTAAAAGGAGCTGGCGTATAGAACTGCAAGGGGCGATGTGCGAATGCAAGATTGCGTAGACTGCGTGCCGAAGGTGTTACAAGAATCAATATCAATAATTAATGCACAGTAGAGTGAGAAAGACTCCTCCACAAACATTCGACAGACAGACGGTCCCACAAACCCGAGGTAAACATTTCATTACCTAAGGTAATGCACTCTGCGGTACTCCATAATGTCGGGTACCTTGCCTGGTGTCTTCAGGTGCTGACACAGCAGATCAACAAGGTTTCCGCTTCCCGCTGGCGCCTGTGACACCTAAGGACGAACCCCGGGGACGTCGGAATCACATGCAAAGCCTGCTAGGGGTAGGTAGAGACTTCGAGAGTCGCGAATGACGAATACCTAATTTTAGGCAGGAGAAAGATAAGATAAGATCACAGTGTTAATATCATTCTTGGCAGTGGCAGGTACTGTACGTAGATTATCTGCCTTCCTTTAATTCGTATACGAAGCAGAACTGTGGAAGCAAAAGGCTGCGCAGTCACCGAATATCGCGTGCCCTTTCTCGTGCATTTTTCGTGGGGTGCTTCAGGTACATGGTACTTGTCCGTGTGCCAACCGAGCCTCTCGGGCCTATCAGTCGTCGATCCCTTATCTGGCGAGTACTTCGTGCAAGTACAGTTCAACGCTAAGACGCCTTGTCTCTCTGGACCATTACTCATAACTTCCCCTAAGTTGAGTTACCCTGTAACCCATTTTCCTTGCCGGGAAACGGGAAAGCAGATCAAGCTCTCATTAAATGATTATTCTTACGTGTGAGAAACATGCCTCTACGGGTAGATGCCTTAGAGCCTTTACCGCTGACGCGCCATCCGCCGCCGCTCAACGCTCGTGCTACCATTCAGACCTATAATCTTCTGTCGCAGACACCTCCCAGCCTCGATTCACGGCCGAGATTGCATCTGTCCGGCTGCCCATCATTATCATTATCATTGTCACTGTCCACTTTCCAAGACAAAAGAGAGGGTACAGCACCTTATATCAACAGATCGTTTGGATTTTCAATGACACGGAGGACTATCGATCATTTGATTCTCCTTTTTTCGCTCTCCGCACAACCTGATCCTTGGCGGTGAGGAGAGGGCAAGGCAGAATCATTCTTCGACATGATATGCGATAAGCCAATGAGTAATTCCCACCCCATTCGCCACAATCGTCCAGTAATCAGGGACAATCTCGAACGGTCCTGATCACTACCTGCCTTAACTTATCTATCAGAAGCCCACTCTCAGAGGGAAGGTACCTATAAGGTACGATGATGCTGGCTGATGCTGATGCTGCTGAGTGCTTCACTTACCTGTTACGGGCACTAATGGACTTGCTTGCAGAGTGCTGAACCTGTTCCTACCTTACCTGGTACTTGTACCTTATCCTTATCGATATCGCACACTTTGCTTTGGGGGTTTTGCATGATATACCTTTCCAAGGCGGAACCGACCGATATTTTGCAGCAAAGTCTGCATTTGTTCTTCTGCATCGTCAGCAGCTAGCATCATGACTACTGCCATAGCTATCCAGCCGTCTTTACTACCGCCAAGTCTTCGCCACAGTCCCACCATATATCCATATCCCAAGGCTGTAAGGAAAGAGAAGAGCTCGATTCGGGCGAAACCCATGACCGGTACTGCTGGCCCTGCCGTTGCCCGAGCCCAGAAAGACCGTCCCTGCGATGCCTGCCGAAAGCGGAAGGCACGCTGTCTGATGAACGAACGACAGTCAAGCTGCGTGGCGTGTGGCTCCCATGGTCAGGATTGTACCTTCGTGCAGGATGCGCAGCCTCGGAAACGGAAGGCAGAAAGCGAAGGGCAAGACGGCGACGTTGCAAAGAAACGGTACAAATGCCCGTAATCCAGGCAAGGCCAACTGAATGATAGCTCATCAATCTAGATTACCGGAGGCTGGGGTTCGTCCACTGCGCAACTCCAAAGCGACCTCGAAATCCGACATCAAATCCGAACCGAAGAGCGCCCTTCCTGACGATGGAGGCAATGGACGGAGGGATAGATCACGACAAACCTCTGCGCTTGCTATGCAGCGACAGAGCAGGTACATCGGTGACACGACGGAGTTGGAACCAATGTTCTTCGATCTTGTACCATTCGACGCCAACGGCGAAAGCACGACTTCGGCCGGGAGGTTGCGAAGAAAAGGCGATGGTCCGACCTTCATCGAGTTGCATGATCAAGGAGCCGATGAGCGGGAAGCCGGCCTTTCGGTTTTGGCCGAATTGGAAGCCATCGTGAAGCCACACGGCCCGGCTCTTGTCGACCTCTACTTTAGCGTCATTCACCCTAGCTATCCTGTAGTTGATGAGCAGATTTTTCGTCAAGGTTATGGTCATGGGTATCATGCAATTTCTCCGGAGCTGCTAGCTGGTGTCTACGCTGTTGCTTCACAGTGGTGGATGGAGGATGCTCGATTGGCGGCATTTCAACGGCCTAACATCGAATTGTTAGAAGACATGGCTTTACAACTCATAGGGGATGCCCTGAATCGGCCACGTCTGTCGACCGTTCAAGCCGGCCTCGTCATCGCACAGCGGCCGTTTGGAGAGTCGAGAGAATTGATGGCGCAGCTGGTGAACATTGGGTATGAATTGGGCCTTCACCTCGACTGCTCCGCATGGACGATGCCAGCTTGGGAAGTCTCCTTGAGAAGGAGGCTGGCTTGGGCATTGTACATGCAAGACAAATGGAGTTCCTTAATTTATGGTCGACCGTCGCAGATATCCAAGGTCAACTGGGCTGTGAAACCACTCACCAAGGATGATTTCCCTTGCGACGCAGGGACCGTGGAGGAAGACGACGAGTCTGGTGAGTTGGGAAAAGGCTGGACTGTATATATCGAGATGGTCGCGCTTACGGAGATTCTCTCGGAGGTGTTGGACACTTTCTACACGCTGCAAGCAAGGCGAGAATTCGAGGATGCTGGTGGCCACGCAACTAGGGTGATTCTCGATCGAGCAAAACCTGTACAAATCAAGCTCAAAGACTGGTTCACTCGGTTATCAAGTCTGCTCAAGGTCGAAGGCAGCATCTCGGGAAAGCTGTCATCAACCGGTATGACCTTTTCTGAACCTTTCCTGGTGACAGTGCTGATAGCCGGGCTCAGGGTCACTCCATCTCGCGTACTTTGCAACAGAGATCACCTTGCACCGTTGCATCCTCCGATCGCTAAGCACCAGCGGCGCTGATCCTTACCTCCATCATATCTGTCGCTCCGCGGCGAAGACTCGCCTGATATCCGCGATGGAATTCGTCAACCGACTGAAGCCCAAGCAGCTGCAGGCCTTCTGGTACTTCGCCTCCAAGATCAACTTTGCTCTAATCGGCACTTTTGGCAGCCTTTTGCGCGCCACCGCGCCCGCTCGAGAGGAAGCCGAGTTTTACAAGTCCAGGCTGGAGGAGTATCGGTGGACGCTGAGCGTGGGCTGCAAGAGTGCCTCTTTTCTCGATTTCTCCGTCAGGTCGCTGGACACTTCGTCTAGTTTTCTGGTCAATTTGACCGAGAAGCCATCGGTTTCGACCGCCAACCAGTCGAATACAACCTCGATCCAGAGCGTCTCGCCGACACGGGATACTCTCATGACCGGCGTGTCGCCGCCTCATATCGAGCGGGTTCCAGGTTACTTTGATCACAGCCACCGGACTTTTTCACAACAGTTCGTGCCGGGTGGCTTCTCATCTACGGCTTCCGGTCTTGCTTCTCCGGTGACGTCGTCGACTTCTGATGGGTCGGTCAGCCAGGAAGTGTATTCGGCGCCGTTCTCGAGTCATTAGAATTGAAGAGTCACGATCGTTTAGAGGATACCAAGTGTTGAATATTCATGGCTGATGGTGATAACTTTTCTTTTAGATAGCGCCAGGACTCTTGTTGTGGGAATAATATACACGTTAGCGAAGTCGATACTCATGTCACTTGTTGGAGCAGCGTGTTGAATGGGTTCTTTTGAAGAAGGGAAAGAAGACATGCCCTTTATGTCGTTATGAGATTCAGTTCTCGCATATGGATGGGACTTTTTGAGAAGGATCAAGGTACTTTTGTCCAATACGTGATTCGAAACTGTAGGTTGGGGTACTATCTGCCATCTGACATGGTGTTTCTTGTTACGCTCCGAACCCCTTTTTGAGATCACTGATCTATGGCAATTGGATATTCGCTATATCAAGCATCTCAGGTATTTTGTACACATACCAGGTACATGTGATCTTCAGCCCTACCGTAAGTCTGGTACCCTAAGGTAAATCTACAAGTCCTTCTCCGCCACCGATGACGCTAGCGTTCCATGGTCCGCAACCCAAACTCCACCGTTACCGGGCATTTTAAGAACGCCCCACAAACCCACAACAGAGCAGACAGATCACTGGTCATCTAAGGTGACTAACCCTAAGAGGCACCCAAGACGCTAGGTAAGCACCAGCCGGC